>Ga0123352_10002330_pt1 | contig 26315 bp, 14 predicted proteins | sample TergutLab28metaG_FD_89700 | JGI IMG/M metagenome (GOLD analysis project Ga0123352, IMG submission 89700) | Labiotermes labralis P1 segment gut microbial communities from Petit-Saut dam, French Guiana - Lab288 P1 | ecosystem: Host-associated > Arthropoda: Insects > Digestive system > Gut ... | reverse complement strand
GTTGTTTGTTGTTTCTTAAATTTTGAGGTTTTTTTTTGTGTTTTTGTTTTAGTTTTTTTTTTTTTTTATAAATTATCACAGTTTTATAAACTCAGTGTCAAAACCCACATGTCACTGCTCCTTTCAGTTGTTTAAATGTAAGTTACATATTACGCGTGGGCCGGGTAGCTCAGTCAGTGTAGCGACTGGCTACGGGCTGGACGGTCCGGGGATCGAATCCCGGTGGGGGTGAGATTTTCCCCACCTGTCCAGACCGGCCCTGGGGCTCACCCAGCCACCTGTACAATGGTTACCGTGTCTTTCCCAGGAGTAAACAGCGGCCGGGGCGTGACACTGGTCCCTCACCCCTTCTCGTGCCGCGGTCAAGAAAGAGTAGAGCTATACCTTTACTCCCCCTATGGGCCGAACGGCCTGTACAGAGCCACAGTGTCTGTAGAAGGGTGCACTTTATACCTTAACCTTTACGTATTACGCAGACGTGACAGGTGTGTGAAAATGCGTCCATAAGATCTGACTGTTTCACGATTATCTTATGATAACATCGGTTCCCTTTCTCATGTACTGCAGTGCATCTTCCGCCATTAGAAGCTTTGGATAGGTACTCTTTGTCTCTCTGAATAGTCTTAGGGCAACACTGTGCCCTGGATGACAAGTTTCAATGTGCCCGTCCGTCCATCTGTCCTCAGCACTCGTTGTTCAAGCGAGAGAGAGTGGGTGCAGAGAATTCTCTCGCGTGAAATGTAAATATTTGACTCCCGGGGCGAACAGCTCTGACAATGGACCATCACTGAGCGACTGAGATGGATGAGTAACGCTGTGTTGATTCAAGTGATCGATTCACTGCACTTCCTCCTTCACTTTTTTCTCTCGCTTTGCTCTATTTCTTCCTATTTCATCCTTTAGAGTCTGCTTTAATACCCACGAACTTGGTTTAACCTTTATCCACACCCATTTTAATGTTTTTCAGCATGTGGTACGAAAGGATAAATATGTTTGTTTTCTCTGCTGCTGGTATCTTATAGTGTGTTCCAAAGAACCTTACACTACTGCATGTCTTCAAGAATTAGGCGTTATAGCAGCAGTGCCAATCTCAAAATTCTATTTTGTACATCTCCTTCTTCTTCGCTTGAACAATCGCATTTTGCTCATTAGAATATTATCACGAACATACTCGTAGTCTTACTGCGTTAACACAACATATTCAACAATTTCCGTAATTATGAAACGCCCAATACACTGCGCGTTATTTTACATTTTGTATGCCGTCTGCATATGTCTGTATTTCCCTCTCTTGTATGCATGGTCTTCTCCTGTACGAAGCACTTCTTTTAACTGTATTATCGACGACATGTGGCATGTGGTTCGGGTTTTCACGTTTATATAAAGCTATGGACTTCAAAGTTTTTATTTATACACCTTCCACTGTTACGTTACCTGCGTAATGCAGTGCTGCCAATGTGTAAGTACTGAAAATCGGAATAAAGTACGGTCTTATTTTTAGAGAAAGATAACACTGGTCAGCAAAACAAAAAACAAAAAAAGAAGAAGTTTTTTCACTTTCTGTTAAAATCCAAGGCGAAGTTTTGACATTGCTGAATCCAAATATGAAAACCAAATTGCCCCATCGCCCACCAGTGTTAAGGAGAAGGGATAGAATTAAAAAACCACATTCGTAATAAAAAGGGCTATATTGGTTTTTAATTACAATGCATAGTGTCAAATTAATGAACAATGTGTCTGGGTACGGTATCTTAACTACGAAAAATTTCTTCATTTTAAACATTCACTTCGTCTTGTTTTCGCCAGTTGGCGTCCCCCTAACATGACTCCTGCAGTAGTTAGCCAGCATATTTGGACCTCATTTTCCACTGTACCTCTTTCCCATGTGGGAAATGTCCTGACTGAACTTTTCGCAATGTTCATCGGAGACGGCTCCCATGTCTTCATAAAAAAATCCAAATGGAAATGCATAAAATGAAATTGCAATGACATATTACACCCAATAGCATTGTATGACGAAATTAGATCTTGCGCAATTTCACCGTAATTTTATGCTCTTTCTTTGCCTAGAAAGTTTCTGCAGACTTTTTTAAGTATCTCCCAGGCTCTTCCTTCTGTAGCATTTAATTCTGTATTAAAGTCATGGTCTTCGAATAGTTGTTTATTTCGTGGACCAAAGAAAATCACTTTTTTCGTATTGATCTCACTTATGTTGGGGAATTTTTACCTTAAATAGGAAAATCCTTCGCTTTCCTTATTCCTCGCCTGCGAAAGTCCTTGAACATGAACTGCAGCAAATTCTTGGCTCCCAAATTTTATCTTGATATCAAGCCTTACAGTTCATAGGCTTCTCTCACGACTTTTGTCAGCAGCTTTCCTTGCGATTTTAATACCACTTCGCCACAAATGTAGCAAAAAAGCTACTCGCCATATTTGGGCAAGAACTTGAACAAGTTGCACACAAACCCACAGGAAAACGCTTACTTTGCACGGGTGCAGCATCCAGGATGGAAGGTGGAATCAGAGTGAGGTTTTGAGAAACGGGACCGCGGCATATTGTCGTGCGACAATTTATCACGGACATTTGGTCACGCCGACAAATAATCACACCGCATTTTATAATAGCGACTGAATTTTGTCGCTGTGATAAAATGTCCTTGTGTTTAGCGTCGCTTTATCACACTGCAAATTTAAGGAACGCGAAACAGCTGGAAGCAAGCCGCTCGTGTTTGATAATTCGAGACAATATTACTCTAAGGATATAAGTGACTTACGTAAGTAAAAATAATTGAAAAGCCTAACAAACCTGTGGCAGAACCCAAAATTTTGGTGTTTGAACGTACAACTGATGTATCAACTGATGTCATCCAAACGGTAGGTGATATACACATTGTATTTACACATTCGTATTTGTGAACCTATTCCGATTGAAAACCTATCAAAACTAGTTCAGATAGTAAAGTGATGCCGACCAGTGGTACCTGAGTAAAATATATCAGAATTTTTTTTTAAAGTTCAGTGGCAGAATTCTGACAAAAGTAAGTGATTACAACCGACTTGTGTTTCACGTTCTTTACGGAAGTAAGAAATGTTTTATGTGAAGAAGACATTCGTCCGTCCATTTGGCGGGTTTTCGTGAAAGTCGGTAGAGAAGTTGATTAGAAGAAATTGTCGAGCAAGCACGAGTTTCGTGAAAACCTACTTAGCAATAGTCATACTTTACTGAAGCACATGAATGAACATTGGCAAGTACAGTCAGTATTTCGTGACCGACTTTGATGAAATTCGGTACACAAGATCTTCGTGCAATGCCGTTCTGCATTTTTGAGTTCCGTGAAAACTGATGTAGTAGAAGTTATAATTTATTCAGGGCGTAGATGTATTCCTGTTCGTACTTTTCAGCACTTTTTGTCCGTTTTGAGTAAAATTCACTATTAGGCATCCTTACGTAAGGGGTACTGAGTATTTTTGATTTTCGTAAAATTCGGCACAGGAAAGGCTGTACTTTTCGTATTGCTTCTTGTGTAATTACACTTCGTTGTGTACCGTGAAAAGGTGTGGTATTTTGATAATATAGAACTCCTTGTGGAAGGACGCTAACTACGTCATTGAGCACGCAATTTACAATATTGTTGTTACTTTATAACCAAAAGGAACGTGAAATGAATCGCTATGTACAACAGTGTCCGCCGTTATCACGACCCTGGGGTCAGTAATTGGAATCCCACTTGGCGCATGGATATGTATTGTCATATTTTCTCTGTATTTTATTCTCTGTAGCCACAGGGAATTCGATATGTCAATTCTTATTTTGTATATGCATGTACAAGGCTAAGTAATAATTGTCTCGGAATGAATTTTGAATCCCAGAATTTCGAGTATATGATTGGCGAAGCCTCCCATATATATTGTTTTGTAAAATTGGATCGCGGGGCTTTTTGTGAATAACGATCTGCCAGAGATCTACACGTTGTTCAAAAGTATGTGTCTCATTGTTAAGAAATTTTTCAGATATAATGTATAGTCATTGTTGTTAATCGTAAATTCATTTTGGATTTTTTTGAGGGGAGCGAAACTGACATAACGAGTAGTAGACAGTTTTTATTTTACATCAAGCATCTTTTTTGATGTTTTGATTACTGAGCGACAACTCATAAGCTTCACTTATTTGTATTGGGAAGGATGTATGAGAAAGTGGCCGCCACCTTTTAAAAGTAAAAAAATTAGCCAAGAGAGCCTATGTTCAATTCGGTTTCGGAAATGAAACTATAATACTAAACGTTATGCGACACCATAGACTATGGTAAAATGAAGCAATAATACTAAGTTCTCTGACAGCACAGGCTGTCGAAACGTTAAATAACAATGCCAAGTTTTGTAACAGCACAAACTGTCCTTAAACGAAACAACAATACTCAGTTTTCTGACAGTACAAACTGTCGTAAAATGAAACAACTACACTAAGTTCTTTGACAGCACAAACTATCGTAAAATGAAACAACAATACTCAGTTTTCTGACATCACAAACTATCGTAAAATGAAACAACTACACTAAGTTCTTTGACAGCACAAACTATCGTAAAATGAAACAACTACACTAAGTTCTTTGACAGCACAAACTATCGTAAAATGAAACAACAATACTCAGTTTTCTGACAGCACAAACTGTCCTAAAATGATACTACAATACTCAGTTTTCTGACAGCACAAACTATCGTAAAATGAAACAACTACACTAAGTTCTTTGACAGCACAAACTATCGTAAAATGAAACAACAATACTCAGTTTTCTGAGAGCACAAACTATCGTAAAATGAAACAACAATACTCAGTTTTCTAACAGCACAAACTATTGTAAAATGAAACAATAATACTCAGTTTTCTGACAGCACAAACTATCGTAAAATGAAACAACTACACTAAGTTTTTTGACAGCACAAACTATCGTAAAATGAAACAACAATACTCAGTTTTCTGACAGCACAAACTATCGTAAAATGAAACAACTACACTAAGTTTTTTGACAGCACAAACGCTCGTAAAATGAAAGGATAATACTATTTTTTCTGACAGCCCGAGCTGTAAAACTTAACAATAATAACTTTCCAGACAGCACAAACTGTCCTAAATTGCAACAAAGTACTAAGTTTTGTGACACCGTTTACTTGGGTGTATGGATAAGATGTGCCGTCCCCAGCGACGGTTTTATCAAGCGGCAAGTTTTTATTGAAACCTCCCTTTTGACTTTCTTCATTTAGTTTTATCCTCTGCCAGAATAATTACTAACTGCTCTGACCTTTGGAAATTTATATCTTTTCACTTCCAGGCGTAATTAAGCATCCGTGCTTTTCAAATTCAGCCGTATCTTCCTAACAGTATAAAATAAGTTAATCACTTTGTGCATTATCTTTCTTATGTTCATTCTGAAACGTTTGGTTCATTAATGTATGCAGAAAAATTAAGTAATGCATTTTACAATGTGTAGGCTGTCGAAGGGTAAAGGTTTAAGGTCGTGATATTTATTCCAGGGACTTCAGTTTTGAATCTCGTGTCGGCTGTCAAGTGTAAAGCTTGTCCTAGCCAGAGAAGGATCTCGCTTCTTCTTAGTTCCCAGATGGGAGTACCTGAATATGTTCCACCATCGCTACCACACCACACTCCATGTTTCATTTTTAAGCCTGTTTGTTTTGGTAGTTACAAACTGCTGAAATATTGTTCTAAATTAAAACACTTTCAATACCTTTATAGATTTCAATATAATTTACGGTTTTAGATTTCATTGGTCTGCATTCGGCAGGACTGGCGTCTTCCTTATGTTCACTCTCGCTGGATGTGACCCTAACCAAGGCCGACAGCCACTGGGCGCTGTGCAGTTCAGTAGCTATCACTACTCTGTGATCATTCATGTGCTCACAGGGTTGCTATATTTACGTTGCATGGGATCACGCCTGATTCTCTCATCTGGCTTACATAGAAGCCGAACTCCGTAACACAGTAGTGAGTATTTCTGCTTTATGCCAGGAAAATTACATGCTAGAAACTCGGCCAGGGAATTACTTATTCTGCCTGAACTTTTTCTGTTTTTGGTTCCCAAATCTCGTTACATACTGGGATTGCTGTAGGACTACCGTATGGAATGTTTATCTTTAACTGTTATGGACCAAATCTTCCAAACGCTCTGACAGCCGATTATGGAATTCGAAATTTTATTTCTGGTTCACTGGAGAAGGTGTTAGCACCTGTTCTGCGACATCTGTATCCAATCCGCACCGTCATACTGTTTTGTATCATCTACTTGCCGTCTGCCTATCGTACGTCTTCATTTTTTTCAGGTCTTTGTTCCATTGCACAACAGCCCCTAGTGGGCCAGAGCCTCCTCATTATCGATGCTTCACGATCACACTCAGAATCAATACTTTCGGTTGGACTCCTCTGGACGAGCGATCATCCCGTCACAGAGATCTCTACCTGACAACACATAACACTGACAAGAAAGACTTCCCTGCCCCTGGCGGGGTTCGACCCCGCAATCCCAACAAGCCAGTGGCCGCAGACCCACACATTAGAGAGCGTGGCCACTGGAATCTCTGTCCGGTTTACCGACCGAAATTTTGTGTATATTTCTCACATCACCATATGTGCTAGTGAATCCGCTCACCCTTATGCCAAGTAATTTGATATCAGTAAATGACGCAGGGTACGTGAGATCCTACTTGATGATTGCAGTTGAACACATGCAGTGTGAGTGGATGAAATTGAACGGGACGGTTCTGCTGGTGTCGTTTTAACTACATGATCAGGAGCAGCGCAGACTGGTGGGTCTTTTTAAATTGATGGTGCCTCTCTTTAAGTTCTGGGAATTGTGAAAAGAAGGGAGGGGGTGGGGGGGGGGGAAGAAGCGTGATTTCCAGCATCTGGTGCCACTCTTCAATAGAGAAACCTCCCCAATTAGACATAACCCTCGTCAAGATCTGGGGGCGAATTACGCACAGAAAGAACCTTTTAACCGCTCTTCTGCACCGCGACTATTCCAACATAACCTGCATGTATATGTTGAAGCCGTCAGAAGTTGGGGCAACTTGGGCACGAACCCACCCTCATCTCCACCCCCGTCAACTTAGTAATCCTCCCCCTTACCATTCCTTTTTCAACCCTCCGATGACGTTAATATGGAAGGTGTATATGCAAAGTGCAGACTTTGGAAAACTAATTAGGTAAGCTAAGGTTTGCCAAGAAGTGGTGTATATATCCCATTATCTACCCCCTCCCTTCCCCACTCTTCCTATGCTTCCTACCCTTCTTATAGCCCGTTATATCCTCTGCCCTTTCGTATTACAGTACCAACTCTATAGACCCATATAGTCAATAACCCAGAGTGCAAGGATAGTTTATAGAACATTTTAAAACTCATCTTGCTGTAGTTTATTTTAAAAGATTAAAAGGTTTTCGCTTGCTACTGCCGCCTAATTTCGGCCCGCTTATCTCTTTACACATATTATAAGCCTCCATCTCTTGAATGAATTAGGGCTGCACAATGCCCATACACAGCCTTAATATACGGAAAGATAAATAGGCACCATTAACTTTTGCCTCGTAACTACTTGAACCATCCCTCTTCTCCTTCCATTTTCCTATCCCTTTGCCAGAAAAAGAAACGTAAAAAAGCAAATCTCATCCTCACAAAAATTATGAGGCCTAATGCGAATCTAAGTTCTTTTCTCTTCTGTCTGTGAGATTTTTTTTGTGGTTCTCTTACTAGCCGACTTTGGGAACAGACAAGATTTACCGTCAGATGTAAAAAACAGAGATCCATCGAATTTGCTGTCCTCATTATAGGCGAGCAGGAAAGTAGTTATAGCCTATTCGTTCAAGTGGATTTATAAAGCTTTAATAACACTAATTCGGATTCATAAATTGCAAACTTGTGGGTTTGTGTGTGTGTGTGTGTGTGTTTTTTTTTGACAGATGGTGACGGGCAAAATTAAGCGGAAACAAATTCGCTGTGGTAGAAGTCCTCAGAATTACATGAGTTCTGATAATGGAATCGTGTTTAAATCATGTAAAGTGCTTTGTCTCGGGAAGTTTTAGTGCACCTTTCACTATAAACAAGACAGGCATTGTACGTATAACGTAACGCTGAGGCGCTTTCGGGCAGCGATTGGTGCTGGGGAAGAGCAATACGCATTACATATTCTGAGTGTGTGTTTGTAACATTAGTTATCCAGCATGCAATGCGCATGCGCCATCTTGTGATGTGTGGTCTGCTGCGCTCTACAATATCTTTCCACATTATCTCATAAACGGCACAATTTTCGAAAAAGTGATTGAAGATAAAATATGTTTTGTTCTTCTCTACAAATTTCATCTGCAACATTTATCATTCTAAGAAGAATTGAGCGAGATGTGATCAAAATATATTGAGATGTGATCAAAATGTATTGAGATGTGATCAAAATGTATATTGGTGTTCATGTAAATTGTCCATTGTTCTTGTCAAATTTAATGAAACTTGAATTTTCAAGACAGATTTTGGAAAAATACACGAATGCCAATTTAACATGCATAGGTCCGTGCATTGCTAATATATTCGCAAAGTACAACCAACAAGATGCAATGTTTCACAGTTTATTTATTTCTGTAAGACGCTGTACATGTTTCAGACGGGTTTTCCGTCCATCATCAGGAGCACAAAATTGCACATACAGCGTCAGGTATTTGTCAGACCGTTACTGCTACCTGCGGCTAGCCTTGCCAGGCTAGCAGCAGGTAGCAGTAACGGTCTGACAAATACCTAACGCTGTATGTGCAGTTTTGAGCTCCTGATGATGGAAGGAAAAACCGCCCGAAACATGTAGAGCGTCTTACAGAAATGAATATATTGTGATACGTTGCATCTTGTTTGGTTGTACTCTGCGAATACACAAATGCCAAATTTAATGAAAATCCTTCCAGTGGGAGTCGAGTTAGTTAATGTGGACGGAAGGGCTGAGAAACCGACAGACGGACATTACAAAGCAAATAGTCGCTTTTTACAATTTTTTTGGACACGTCCAGAAAAGCGTAAATCTGTAATTTTATCTACTGTTTTTGTTGATTTGGAAATTTAGTTCTTACTATATGGGGACGATAATAGTTTGACGGTATTCATCTTAGTTGTGACGAATAAATAATATTTTTTTTTCCCGCAGCAAACATAATGCCTGTCATCACCATTGCTGTACTTCAGTAAATCCTCGTTGATAACTTATGTGCGTAATATAAAGGTGATTTTCACTCTAGGTTTGCCGCATTCCTTATGCACATTTTCCCCTTTGTTTTTTAATGTTAATTTGTATAACCGCTTTTACCTCGTATCTTATCGTTTCCTTTCTTATCCACACCATACCCATACGTACGTACTTGCATACAAACAAACACACACACACACACACACACACACACCCACATACGAGGGTGAGTCAAATGAAACCCTTAAATATTGTAATATAATTTCGTGTTAATTTTTAAGGTTTTCAGTTGACTCTCCCTCGTATATATATATGTATGTATGTGTGTATGTGTATAATGTAATGTAATTTAATGTATTGTAATGTAATGTATTGTAATGTAATGTATGTATTGTAATGTAATGTATGTATTGTAATGTAATGTAATGTTATGTATGTATGTATGTATGTGTATATATATGCGTGGATGGCTGTGAAAATGACAGTCTGTATGTTATGATTACATGCTCTTTCACTCTTACGGTGCTCGTAACGACGTCTTTCATCTCCTCCCACGTTAACTTGCGCTGCAAATTTATCTTTGGATCTCTTTCACCCCTCAACCACCATTACTGCTGCCTCAACATAAATTTACACAGTACTTTAATTATTATGTAAAGACCGCCCGCAAGAGAGACGTTCAAAGCAGTGTCTTTAAGATTTTGATATGAACACAAATTTAGCACACACACTCACAGATTGTTTTGTTTCCGTCGAAGAAGAACATGTTGGCGTTTGTTGGTTAAAGATGCCGACAGCGTAATTGGAACTCGACTTGTCAGCTATTCTGTAATTACTATTGCTTCACTCAAGTCTTCACGGTAGTTGCTCACAAAATGAATCGAGACGTGAGCTTTCAATTTACTCGGCAGCTGGAGTCGTCTTGTAGAATTCAAAGCGTTCCAAGGAACGTGTATAGTGATTCATATACTTCGTTTAATGACGTGGAGCTTCTTAATGAAGTTTGTGTAGAAGGTTAGAGCAGCATGTTGATGTTTTACTCCCGTTTAAATTCACAAAATTCTACAGGCTAGGGTAAAGTACTTCATTTAGAATTATATATGCTCACTCGTTTAAGTGACCTATTTAGTGACCTATTTTTTTATTGCTGGGTTCATTGCTTCAATAACTATGCATGGCGTAAGTGTGATTGTTGCCCGAGATTAAGGCACCCACAGCTTAATGCTGACCTGCCACATTACACCAGTACCTTGATTTGATCGCAGTGGAGGCCTAAAACTTTTTGTCTTCGTAAAGAATGCCACGTTATACTCTCTAGCTCTTCTGTTTCTTATTAATGAGGCACGGCTTCATACCTCCAACTCGAGGTGGGATAAACCTAGCTCAAGTTTTTGATGAACTACGTTTTTTAGGCTCGTTCGCAAGGTCGCGCGAGGAGCGCCTACTAGCTCTGTCATGTCCTAACGTTTGTGTGATTGTCCGACCGCTTGTAACAGCGTTTGTCCCACAGGTCGGATTTCCGTGAAGTTTGACACTGGGGACTTTCTACGAAAATCTGCCGTCAACATTAGATTCTTCATAAAAGCGCTGCTGTGCAGTAAACAATATTTTTGTTTTGCTGGCCAGTGGCGTGTAGCTTTGCAGTACACAGGCAACACGCTGTTGCTTTTCTTTTTCAAAGGCGGTTAGGTGAAAGCGCTGTCTTTTTGGGTTGTACTGTACCTACACTGCCTATCTTCCTCACAGATATCATGACAGTATCTTAAAATATGCCAATTTAGATACCTTCCACTTCCCAGAATTTTACACTACACAATCTCTGTAGCTGGAAATGTGTCGGTGAATAAAGAAGGTACATGCATTCAAGACAGGCTGGTTTATATCAGGGACAGTTTCGCCTTATGAAGGTACGGAAACTTTCTTGCCAAAAAAAAACCATACCTTACACGTACTTTTATGTTCATACCGTCATATTGAATAATAAAATGTTTATTATATACCAACATATGCATAAATAAAGTGTAAATTTATATTAAATTTTGATGTTAATGCACCATCTTCAGGGAGTTTACAAATTGTGTTGGCTAAAGTTATGAATTATTAAATGATTAAATACAATGTAGTAGTGTGTTGTTAAAATAAAATCTTGGTAAATGTGGCCGCATGTGTTTAATCCGCACCACACACACACACACACACACACCTAACCAGGAATTACCAAGATTTTATCATAACAACACATTACTACAATGTATTTTATCATTTAATAATTCATAACTTCAGCTAACACAACTTGTAAACTTCCTGAAGATGGTGTATTAACACCGAAACATGTCCGAGTAATTTAATATAAATTTACAGTATTTATTTGTGCATATGTTGGTATACAATAAACAATATACTTTAGATATAGGTTTTTTAAGCTTTCCACTCCGTTCATTCTTGCACCAATCACTTCTTTTCGTCCAGCTAAACGCACATAATATGTTAAATACTTATACTTATCATCAGTTTCCTCCTAAATGTTTCGGTGTTTGTTAAACTATCTTCAGGGAGACCATTACGATACTTACTCAAAAACTATACGCTGTTTGCAATGTATTGCATTGCAAAAAGGGTACAGTTCTTGAGAAAATAACGCAATGGTCTTCCTGAAGATGGTGTAACAAACACCGAAACATGTGGGAGGTAATTGTTGATACATATATGTATGTAACGTATTATGTGCGTGTAGTTGCACTAAAAGAAGTGATTGAACTTACACATAACTCTAAAATGCCGTGGCTACTCAAGTGCCTGAGTTTCGAATCAGAAGAGACGCCTGTGGGCTAGTCAGATTGTTTCCTCTTATGCAGGTCGTACTTTATTTACGACTCTTCCAATTGGCTGGACTATACTATGGTGTTAAATGGGACGAAGATGATTAAATAATGAATTGGAAAGAAAATGGGTAAGGCTAATTTCATTGTCAGTCTCCGGGCCGAGTTTTGAATCCTGTATCCCCGGAGTGTTAACTATGTGACCGCGACGTTTCATAATTTTAATATTATTGCTGGATTTCTCAGGCCATCCACACACACACACATGGTGAGATAATACCCTCATTCAGGACGAAAGCTTCTTCCTGTACATTTACCCCCCAAAATCAATTTGTGTTCCTTTTCTTCGTCTCTGTTTAGAGTGAAGTGTCGGACACGTGTTTACAGTATATTCAGAGCTTTTTTTTTTTAAGCTCGTGGTTCCATGCATCATAATTCAATATTAATAAAATTCCAACCAGATGCAACATTATGCAGATATTTATTTACTGCAAAGTCACTCTGTATGTTTCGGGTGTCACAGCACCCATCATCAGGAGTACTAAAAACTGGAGGGAAGTAGCTGTACCAGTATTATGACCTGTACCGGAGGCTGCGGTTACAGTTTTTAGCGCTTCTGATGATGGGTGCTGTGACACCCGAAACATGTAGAGTGACTTTGCAGTAAATAAATATCTGCATACTGTTGCATATAGTTGGATTTTTATTAACATTATATTCTGAACGTAATAAAGTGGCTTGAAGTTTTCATATTTCTTTTATGTAATTTATTATTTTAAGGCCTTAAATAATAATAATAATTATTATTATCATTACTGATGCTTGAACAACCCCCATATGTCTAATAAAACACAACTTTTTCTTCTCCAAATTTCCTATATTTAGTGAATGGTGAATCGATATTTGCTTATTCCGAGGATCGGACAAAACATATGAACAAATTCTGTGGGTGAAATTCAATGTTATTTAGAGATAAATATTAGATTCGCGTCCTGGTAGCTGTCTTCTTTTTATAGGTGGATTAATTCGAGCTGTTGTTTAGACAGTTTTGGAACCACAAACGTAAGTTGTAAACACTCTTGAAGAACTGCTGGTACGTCCCGTTCATTGAATTTTAATTTCTGTTCACAAAGGGGTCTTATTATTTATTTATAGGAACTGTCGCTTTTGTGCTGTCGTTGAAGTTAGGAATGCGGATCGCTTTACGTAATTCTTCAATTGTTATGTTAACGTGGGTTCTAAAGATAACAGAACTGCAAACGTTTCACGTCGACGTATGTGTGTGTGTGTGTTTATATGTGTTATCAGCTGTCCAACCCTCCCAAACTCGTCCCCACACCGTAATAAATTAGAAGGCGGTAACGACATGTCATTGTAGGAAATGTTTTTCCTTTCAACTCTGGTGTTTCCACAGCTGCCTACAAACGAGAGCCGTTCTAAACTTCGGTCAGATTACATCAGTGTCACTGCCCATTCAGCTACATACTACACCATTATAATTTGGACTCTTCAACAAATATTATTACGGCCTGCAAACTGGGGAAGATTAGACAGACGCAACGTGCAACTTTAACACTAACTTTAAAACAAAATGGAAACTGCCTACAGAATGTAATATTTGTGTTGCATTTGCTCTCTTTTTGTCCACACACCTATTAAATTCGCCAGCATTTTTCGTCAAAACGCTGAGGTTTAATACTCATTAAGATTTATCCGCCATTTTAGCAACGTATTCCCAATGGATTGTCATCGAGATGTCGTAAGCGGTTAGATCTAGAATCGATAACTCCTAAACGTCGATACTCGAAATTTACAATCTGTCATGCTCTCTGCACCTTGCTCAAGTGTCTCTTAAGCATCACATCGAACCTCACGGAAAACACCTCAATTCAAAAAATTATGCCTTCGGTCTTTAACGTGGGCTTCGCAGAGAACACACAAGGTGCCGCTTACAAAGAGCAGTCACGGCGATACATGATGGACGTACGTGTTTCTTTATGCAATGTGTCAGTTGTTTTCCTGATTTTAGCCTAAATCTAAGTCAATAAATATAACTGAAAATCTAAAATAATTTTTATGAAAATCCTTCGAGTTGGAGCAGTTCTGTTCTGTGCGGACGATCTGTCAGAAGGACAGCTCTGGCGAAGATAACAGTCGCTTTTCCTGATTTTAGCCTAAATCTAAGTCAATAAATATCACTGAAAATCTAAAATAATTTTTATGAAAATCCTTCCAGTTGGAGCAGTTCTGTTCTGTGCGGACGATCAGTCAGAAGAACAGTTCTGGCGAAGCTAACAGTCGCTTTTCGGAATTGTTTTGCGAAAGTGCTTAAAAACACCAGCGAGCTTCAATAAGCCAGGACCCCTACGTCACGAAATTTAAACGAGAGGTTATTACAATGTAGCTTGTTTAGTTTACTGAGATGCTATTGCATTCAACACAATTCCCTAACACACTGACACGTACATTCCATCTTGGTACGACTCTAAATTTTCGTCGCGGTACAAATCGGGCTTTTGTGTTCTCAGCCATTGTTGAACTGCTGTTTCCACTTTCTCATCATTGTGAAATCGGCAACTTCAGCTGCTCAGACTAATGATCTGTAGCGAGCTGTAACCTTAAGTTCAAAAGTGCAGCCCCACACAGTGCACGTAGTAAAAATAGTTGTTTCATTCGTTTCGCTGGAAAATTTTCGAACAAACGTCGACTGTTTTTGGCTGGACATCACTGCTGCAAAGCGACCCTCTCGGCTTTGCTTAGCTCTGCTTAAGAAAGACTCCCTGATATTATATTCTGCAGTCCCCATTGCAGTTCCGACCATTTTGTCATCAGTTCCATTTATGTAGATACAAATGACACTGGCATGTTTAATGCCTGCAATTCATTGAGAATTTTTTATAGCAGAGCCGGATGTTCCGAGTGGGCCGGGTAGCTCAGTCGGTATAGCGACTGGCTACGTGCTGGACGGTCCGGGGATCGAATCCCGGTGGTGGCGAGATTTTTCGCACCTGTCCAGACCGGTCCTGGGGCCCACCCAGCCTCCTATACAATGGGTACCGCGTCTTTCCCGGGGGTTAAGAGCGGCCGGGACGTGACGCTGACCCCTTACCCCTTCTAGTGCCGTGGTCAAGAAAGAGAAGAGCTATACTTCTACTCCCCCTATGGGCCGTACGGCCTGTACAGAGCCTCAGTGCCTATACAAGGGTGCACTTTACCTTTACCGGATATTCTGACACTGCTAAAGTCAAACACCGCAACTGGACATGATCCTGAGCCTATACGACGTACGACTATCACAACCCAAAGTCCATCTTGTTCTCCATTCGTCTCCATCTCATGGTTCTAGTTGCACTATTTTAAATGGATTTACCCACCAAATTTCCTTATTCATTGCATGTATCTCCTATCCCTGCCACTTGTAATTTCCCTTTCGTTACTGTTTTACTTAAAAACACCGGATTACCTGGAAATTCAATTTGAGTTTCAAGGCTTATTCCCGTTTAACAATATCTTCGATGCCACATGCACATGTGCTAACCACCGGGATTAAAAACATAACTATGCTCTAACTGTGCAGTGCATCTGATGACCAGGTAACATTAACTGAGTAACACTTCTCCCTATCGATCAGTTGGTGGTTAATAAAGTCTTTCTACTCCGTTTATTCTGTTCAAATATATGACGTGGACTGTTTGATCCACTCGGTTCCATTAAGCACTTTAGAACCGTATCCATCTTCCAGATTTATCATCATATTATCTCACGAGTGGTAGATTGTGATGACAGTTTTCGGCTAAAATTGTTAGGAACTGCTCGTACGTCGTCTGCATATCCCACCCACTTTAATTATAAGTCCTTCTTACAAGTTCTTTATTGTATGAATATAAGTCATACTTGCTGGGCCACTCGTTCCTTCTTCAGCACTTGCTGTTCACCTTGACCCATTATATTTCTTTCCGCTGTGCTTTATGTGACTTTCTTTTACTTTTCTATAATTTTTCTTAAATTTGAATTAAGGCTCAGTATATGAAAAGTCCTGCGAATCGCGTTCTGTGGTGAAAATTGACATTACTATAGAAACAAAGCGACATTAAACGGGGCAATAAAAATGACAAATAACGTTTTATAATGTTATAAAAAGGAGGGGAAAGCGTCCAGTTTTATCTTGGTTTTAAGATATCCTACGACAGTTTTTAAAGAAAAATGAAGGCAATTGTGCACATCTGTAACGTTTAGTGAACGAACCTGCTTTTCGTATACCCATTTTTGGGCGAGATATTGAAAGCTTGCGAAGAACTTCGGGCAATGTACCGTGCTTGCGCTGAAGTTTCTAACAGACACAGATTGGAGAACTTTCTTATTATACCGTCGTTACACAACAATGTGGTTCAGTTGTCTGTATTATTGCACTATCTACTAAGCTACATGTTTCGGCCCTATAAGGCCATCATCAGGCTTGTATAATAGTGGTATTTAAACCAAGGTACATCGGCAGTATTACGTACGGGATCCCGTGGTTTACAATTCCAGTGTTGTTAAAAACCATATTCTATACTAAAATTGGTAAAAAAATGTCGTTTTTCTTGGGTGTTTTATGTTTTTTGTTGACGCGTCACTCGTTTAGTGTTTTGTTTAGAGTGTGTGAGGGACTGGTTCCTTGTGTTCCCTGGTTTCAATTGTTTATCGTGTGATGTTCGATGTCATTAGGCACTTGGATCCAAGTGCCTAATGACATCGAACATCTTACGATATAAAAACCGAAAGTCACACAGTGATTAAACCCAAGTACGATGATAAACAATTGAAACCAGGGAACACAAGGAACCAGTCCCACACACACTCTAAACAAAACACTAAACGACTGATGCGTCAAAAGAAAACGACACTTTATACCAATTTTAGCATAGAATATGGTTTTAACAACACTGGATTTGTAAACCACGGAATCCCGTAGGTAATACTGCCGATGTACCTTGGTTAAAATACCACTATTATACAAGCCTGATGTTGGCCTTATAGGGTCGAAACATGTAGCTTAGTAGCTAGTGCAATAGTACAGACAACTGCACCACATGGTTGTGTAACGACAGTATAATAAAAAAAATTTTACAAACTAATAATACGGTAACACAACGGGATGGAAAAACACTCAATTTAGACACAGATTGCCTAACACTTTACTAGTAGTAGGTATACAGTATGGTATGATTAAAACGTATTATTGTAAAATTTTCAGTTACAGCTATGTATGTATATTAAAACGCTTGTAGCGATGTGACGGTTGATAATGGAATATAGAATGACAGGCCATTTTTACTCAAAATGTCTCTTGTGATAACATGCTGAAATTTGCCACGCTTTTCGCGTAACATTCCTTATTATATGCGTTTGCATACCGTGGAAGTGAAGAATGCATCAGAACAGCTTTTTTACGTTGCGACAAATGTTGGAAATCAGTTGGCCCTAGCCATTCCGGCGCAGTTAAGCTTGAAATGTGGACGTTTCGTGATATGTAAAAAAAATGAGTTGTATTGAAATTTGAAAGCTTTAATCCACCAGAACCGCGCAGTTCTTAAGATAACATCGAGGGTGTATATGCTGCCTTCCGCTTTTATTGCTTTGTAACTGTTCCCCATTTTTCGTTTTCTTTTATCCTTCACCTTCCTAGCTGTTATGGCAGTAGTTTGATAGCATAAAATTCAACATTGAGCGAAATTAGGGGCTTCTTTCAGAAGTCTTTCCTTGATAGAAATGACGAACTAAGGTGTTGACGTTTTGCTGACCGTGCATCTCAGTATATTTTTCTCAGTAATTAACCAACTTGATGCACAAAATTTTGTTTTACAATAAATTTTATTTCATGCCTCTACATGTTTCGAGCACATGTGCTCATCATCAGGAGGTCAAAATTGCATTACACAGCCTCTGGTATCATCACACCTATAGGTGTGCATCAAGTTGGTTAAATACTGAGACGAACTAAGGTGTTGAGATAATGCAGCCTCTGTATCTGCCATGTCACATTGTGAACCAGTTTAACGATTTTTACAAATCGTGTTGTGAACATGATGCCACTGTTCGCTACCCCAGCTTGTTATGATGTTTTCCTGCCATCAGTACGAACAACATGGCAGTCGGTGGAACTGGAAGGGCGAGGGTGATCATGTTGCCTCTTGCTTTCATGTTCTGAAATAAGGTATAGTGAGAGACCTTGGGAAGAACACCTAACTTAAGGGGAACAGTGATTTTGTAGAATTTAATGTAAAATGTTTACTGCCTTTGCGAAACATGTTTACTGCCTTTGCGAAACATGTTTACTGCCTTTGCGAAACATGTTTACTGCCTTTGCGAAACATGTTTTCCTGTATCGGTTTGGTGGCAATGCCTGTAAAGAATATTAGAACTTTGGCATATGAAGTTTAGTATGGAAACAGATCATCCACTTAATTAACTAACTCCATGAAACAGATTTCTTCATGCGAAGCTAATGTTTCCTCGTATAATGAAAAAATTGTCGAAATTTTATGAACACAGGTTTTCATTAACGTGTTCAGAACTTCCGTCATTTTCCCTAATTCTGAAGTGGATGAAAACATTCCACTTCCTTCCATCACATTTCTTGAAGCTTAATTTTAATACTGTACTCATATTTCGGTCAAGTCATTCAATAGTCTTTTGACATACAAAACAACAGATATAACTGTAGTTATCTACATCTTAACCCTTAAGTCTTTAGAAAACAAATGAGAAAACAACGTTTCTGACGGGATCGAATGGTATCACACGTACCTCAGTTTTGCTTTGCTTGTAATTTTTCCATCCTCTCAGTTTTGATCTGTTAATATCGTTTAAAAATATGTGAAACTTGCCACATTTTCAAGGGTTTTAATATCTCGTGAGCGTACCTAAAATTTGAACGTGTGTGTATGAGTAAGTGTTTAATTACAAGTCTTGCCGATATCGAAACCTTTGAGATTGTATCCGACAAATTTAAAGTATACTGAATCCGTATTTAAGCAATGATTTCTAGACAAAACTAAGAACAATAATACTGACAGATGTTTAGAACTTCGATTTGTGTGCAGTGCGTTGGTGTCGTTTTGAGTTCTGCACTATCCTGCTTGCTAGTTGAAGCTGCATCTTAAAGGCGACATCTGGTAGGTGTGTTCCGCATGAAGGCGTGACGGAAGGGAAATTGGCAGTGGGAGACTGCAATGCTACTTTATCTACCGAATATCCTATATGTACAGACCTGGCATTGGATCCGGACATGCGCGGTGAAAGGCCGCGACTAGTGACAGAATCAGAAAAAAGAGAGAAAAAAGGTCTTTGACAGCATGTCATACAGTGTCGACCGGGGGCGGAGGACAGACGAAGAGCAACTGCTGGTTGGACAATTTAGCGAAAGTGAAGTGACTAAGACATGAGCTTCCTATTCGTTACGGCGCTTTATGAGATTTGCGACGTCTGCTTTTGCAACCTACTCCAGAGGAGTGCAGGCACAGGGAGACAGGACACAACTCCTTCTTTACTTATCAATTAAAGTTTTATTCGTGTATTCCGAAGCATAGTTAGTTCTATATTTTGAATCCGTGTAATATTCTTTAATATGGGAAACCAAGGAAGTTACAGTGGACTGGACATCTGTAACAAGGAATTCGTATTTAATATGTCAAGTTGGTACTTGAAAACAGAGAGAAAGATGAGGGAGGGTAACATTAAGACAGATTTGTGTTAAAGTGATAGAAGGCGAATGGAACTGACTCGGGATCGAATTGAACACGAATTGGCTTTTACATTAGCGACGTAAAAAACGCCGGATTAATTAAGTACACAGTGCTAAATGCAGTGAATGAAGCGAAAAGTTTTGTACCTCAAATCCTTTTACAGCACCGTTCTTCTTCTTGTGTTTTAAAACATTTTGTGGGTTCACTTGAAAATCTATTTTCTTGGCTATGCTGCACGGAAAGTTGTATTAAACAGTGGCATCATTTTTAAGTGTGGCTACATTGCATTATCCCCAGCACTTGGCCGTCTCAGGACGGAAGCATGAGCGACGTAGCCAAGCATATTTACCATGGCTTCCGCTCGTATTAGAGTCCGTTGTGTGCGTTCAGCCGTGCTGTGCACATGATGCGTGTGTGCTGACTGTCGAAACAGTGACACTTTGCCACACACTATGACGTCCGCAAGAGAACGGATCGTGCGTGGCACCCGCTATGATAGAGGGCGCTCGTGTGGAACGCGCAAATATTCCCATCCCCACAGTAAAGCAGCCAGTCAGCTGAGTATTCCACGTCGCACCCAACCCATTTTCAGGGTTCAAATGAATTAATGGTGTTTCATTGTCATCCGTTCGTGTAGGGATATCGCGTCTCTTCCGAATGTGGAGCGAACCATGTGTTGTGTAGCCACAGTTACACGCGGAGAGATGTGCGACGCAAAGAGGCTGTCATTGATCAAGTAATGAGCAGCGACCGGAATTCTTCCTTTACATGGCAACCCCATGACCTGAGTCAAGCACTTTGAAAAGGATGTTCACATCAGTTTCTTGTGTGAAATGTATGCAGAGAATTTTCATTAACGAGGTTCTGCGGTGAATAAGGTGTGGTTCTGCATATTGTGTACTAATTTATGGGCAAAATTATTTATTTGACTTACTTAATAGTCATTTAATATTACTCGCATATCGATTCCTGGATTTATAAACTGATAGTTCCCTTCTGTGTTTCAGTCTCTGTTATATCCGCTGTCATGTATAAGATAGTCATTTAACCAGTGGTTTCATATAGTAGTGAAAATCCATGTGAAATTTCATGAAACGAAACTGAAAGAAATGTGTGCATGAACTCGGAGGATGAGCTGGGAGGGGGGTGGGTGGGTGGGGGGGACACACTTGTTTCACATGTAGGCCCATGTGTGTAGGGAATTGGCCTCTTTTTTTGGCCCACTTAAATCCTTTCCACATTTATACACCGTACATCACAAAGAGTTCTTAATGTATTCTCCCATCTGCCGTCAGGCCATTCCTCTTGATATTTCTCTAGAGCCATTTCGTAAGGACACCTCCATTCCAGTCTTATTACTAAGTATCCCGAACAATGTTAGAAGAGGAATGAACGTCATTCATTTTGTAGTTTTCACATCTTTTAGGTGCCCAATATTATATTCAGTATGCCTACTGACTAATTCACACAGAAGAGGTAATGCACTGTCTCTAGGAGCCGTCTAAATGAATGGACGTAATTAAAAGGTAACTAATAATATGACATCTTCTCAAAGAGGCATGCTATGTGTCGTGCTGTAACAAAATATAGGGGAGGGGTGTACGGTTTCGATGCTGGTTACAAAAGCCGTTTTGCAGTGGCTGAGAGTGACTGACATGTTATTTGATTGCTTTGCGTGTTCGGGCTAATGTCACTTGTAAAATGCATAGACTTGAAACTCCCGTGCCCATGAAGCAGATAGTATCACCAAACATGTTGCCCGGCCCTGTAAAGCGTAGTTATACATCTTGTCAGAAGGGGTCATAAAAATTGCAACGTTATGTAGGCTTGTGGTCTTTTGAGACAGTTCGTTGCTTTCCCTCTACACTCTGAATTTGAACTTTATATAGTTCACTTATATCTTTTTAGGGTGGAATGAGAAGCTCAGGTTCAAACCTCCTAAAGAACTATATCACAATTTATAAGTGTGTCTTCAGAGGTGACGATGTGAAGGGAGTTGAGATGAGAAAAACAGGAAGATGGCGAGGAGTACAAGGGGAGAGACTGTATGAAAGATATAAACATAGATGGAGGGATAATATTAAGATGGATGTCCAGGAAATGGGTTTAGCCTGTGAGTTTTTGGATTGGATATATCTGGATCTAAGTAGGGTATTATGACTGCCTCGTGCAAGGGACTGTAATGTAACACAGATTTTGCCGTTCGGGAATTTCTTGATTGTCGATTGTCAGCTTCTCAAGGAACACCTTGAGCCAAAACGAATATTGATCGGCGTGACGTGTGTAAAGGGAAGGACGCGAATGCAAGAAGTGTGTGTTTTGATAAACTTCATCTTAGGCAAACGTAGACATGTTCTGTAATGTTTTTCTTTCACGTTGTTCAATTCTAGTGAAAAGCATTTATGTGGCTTGATGCGTCTTTCTTATGAGGGGACGAGATAAGCAGTCGTCATATATACGTGTCAAGTTTACGACGTCATGAGGTAATCCCCTGGGAGGGTGTCTCGTGAAACCAGGTCGAACGCAGTAGACGAAAATGACGCTGCACACAGCCCTTGTGTTATCCTCCTATTTTGTTTCTATTCCCAGCCACGGAGGTAAAGGAAGTATACGTTGTAATATGGCGACTTCGCCATTCGAAGTCTCTGTTTGCAGCAAAGATACCAGTCTCTGAACACAAAGTGCCGGGGACAGTACTGGATATAACGGGGGGAAGTATGATAGATAGTGCTTAATGACGAGCTTCATATGTTACTCGTCAACAAATGTTAATAGCGTGATAAATTTCAGAAGGAAAAATGGTAGATCATGTAGCACGCTTTGGGTGATACGAATTGAATAAGAATTATAATGAAAAAATATGAAAGGAAGAAGCTTAAGTGAATACGGGTGTGCGGGTTTTAATTGGATTCGGCTAACCGAAAGTGGGATGCAGTGCCAGGGTCTTCGCATTAGGGTAGTGAACTTCTAATGGATCTAAATAGCGGAGGATGCTTGAGCGAGCGAGCGAGCTACAGTTATTTCTGCATCGAAAGCTATGCGCCACGGTGGCACTGCAGTTAGCTAGTTGGCTGAGCTGTTTGCGGCATCCATTCTCAGTTATGATGTGGTAAGGCACCAGTCCAATAATCGATCATTAAGCAGATCTGACCTGTTTGACACATCCACCCACGTCAAAATAGTTCTGTTAAGGTGAACGACAGGCCTCATAAATAGATGATTGTTAGTTTCCACAGCAAATTCCGTTTAAAGTGCATTATTGTGTAGTGCCACTTGAGATGGGAAGGTGGGTGTGAATGGTGAGTGGGCCTGGATTTAACGGCAGTAATTTCGATGTGTTCTCAGCTGCTGTCTTGGCACACCCTGGCGGAAAATGGTGCTGGGTGCTAACCAGATGGATATTCCAACCCGGATCCATCCTGAATCAAAATGTGGGGTCTTACCATTATACCACCCAACAAGGTTCTCACGATTCTGGTAATCCAGACGACATTCGAAATGGTTACTTCGCAAATGAGATAGTGTAGTATTGGGTCCTATCTCAACAGCCTGCTGCGTTTCCGGTCAGGATGGCTGGTAACGCTTTCCAGAATCGAAAAATTTAGGTCTACGTCTGGATTTTTATTCTAGAACAGTGGGTTTCAAGCCTTTTGTTACCACAGACCGCTTGTTACACATTGCCTCAAATCTGCGGACCCCTCCACACAATTCTGACAGCTTGTGGACCCGTTAGGCACAACTTGTGCTAAAACTTCAAGTTGGAATACTTGGGGCACGAGAGCTATACTTAGACCGATACTTAACAACCTTTGTTATGTCGGTGTAAAAGTGTATTACAAAAAATACAAAATAAAACTAAAACTAGTAAGAAAATGTAGGGGGCAGCAAGCCTTTGTGTTATCAGAAACCACTCAATCCGTGGACCACTCTAGTACACGTCGCTGAACTACAAGGGCCTGAGGGGGGTTGAGAAACACCGGTCAGAAGAGTCAAAATACGTCAGTCTGTTCGTTTACGAAACTCTATAAGTGATAACACATCCGACATTTGATAATTGTACCTCCAGAATACACTTTCACTTTGCCATTACACCGAACTTTACGGTTGGTGGAATAACTAGCGCCGGGACTTGATTCGGGATTCCCCTGAATGAAACTCGAAAATGACGAAAAGCAGTTCCAGTACGTCAATTTAATTACATACATCAAGGCCCTTCTAGACGTCCAGAATAGGTAACGAGACTGGCACCACAAGACGGGTTGAGTAATCGGAGATGACAAAACCAGCTTTTGTAGCGGTGCAGCGGCTAAGTCGGTTGACAGAGTATGAAGTAGCACGCGCTAGCTGGTAATCACACAGCAGGCCTGAGACACAATTACTGCAGATTCCTTGTGACTCGTGTTTTGTGTTTCGTTCGTGTTGCACTCAGTGTCCCTAGGCTAATGGCAACAAGAATAATGGGTTTCGAAATAGCCTGTTTACTTTTGCGAAATTATTCGGCCTCTGTGCTGTCAGTGGATGTCTGTAAACTTTACTTCCACCGCTTTTGTCTCTGTTCTTCTCTCCACATCTACCACAACATAAAGTCTACAGATGTAACTAAATGTTTCATATATTATAGATGATTAAATTGTTTTTGTGGAAGAAATGGATGTTGTTTGTTGCGAGATACGAGTTTTGACCTTCAGGTGACCATGCATCGTGATAAATTCTTATAATGAAACAACTAGTTGCACTAATTTCTCAAATTCATTTTTGGAATAAAACTCTACATGTTTCGGACAGTTCCTCTGTCCATCATCAGGAATTTTTCACTGTACACACAGCAATGGTGTTTGTCATAGAGGTTTGCTGAGAGCTTGCGAGCAGGATCAGGACGGAACTGCTCGCAAGCTGTCAGCAAACCTGTATGACATATACCATTGTTTGTGTGTACAGTGAAAAACTCCTGATGATGGACAGAGGAACTGTCCGAAACATGCAGAAGTTTATTCCAAAAATAAATTTGAGATATTAGTGCATCTAGTTGGTTTTATTACAAGAAGATACGAGATTCTTAGAGCGATTGTGAAGATCTGCGTCCGCCTGGATTGTTACGCCATATCAACTGGTCAATAGCGAGTGACTTGAACTGATTGTTAGGCGCGCTTGCAGAATTGCGAAAGGCGTCTATTAGTTTCTTACGTCTGTCTGTCTGTATAGAACAACTCGGCTCCCATGATACGGTTTAGTATTTGAAACTTTTTGTAATATCTGTCGAGAATAGTGAAGTTCTTTAAAACCTGATAAGAATGACGGGTACTTTATGTGAAGACCTGTGTGATTTTATGATAATACCTCGCTGAATTCTTAGCAGAATGAGAAGTGTTTCAGAAAAATGTAATGAAAATCAAAACACACATTTTATGTTTAAAAATTTTGCCCCCCAAAATTGTGCCTTTCATGAGATAAAGTGGAAAAATTAGAACCAAACAGGCCACAGACGACAATGTATTATGGTGCATGCGCGTTGCATGCTGGATATATAAGGCTACAGACACTCTCTCAGAACATGTAATACTTATTGCTTTTCAACAGCAATAGTGGTTACGTGAACCCGCTTCATTGTTGGTTTGTACGTACAGTGCCTGTCTTGTTTGTTGTGGCGAGGAACGAGGCCACAAATAAGAGGCCACTGTTCAGGTGGATGGAGGAGATGTAATTGGTTTGTCAAAAACGTTTTTATTTGCTACGCATTACAACACGAGGCAGCATACTCTACTTTGTAACACAAGGTAATTAAACGTTTGGTGGTGAATACCATGTACAGCTACGATTATCATCCATGAAATCATTTCAACTGTTAACATATGTAAAATACGTTCTTTTGGTCATTATGCTTATGTCTGGTTTCGAATATGTACTTCTACGTAACATGACGTTTTAACTTACATGAGGTTTTTTTTGTACGGCGCGGTTTTACAAAAATATTGCATGTCTTCTGATATGTTTCCTTTCGTAAATATGGATACTGATAATGGTTCCCTCTCTGTGCATTGTTAAGTTTTCTTCAGTGCTTTCATTTTAAGTATTCTTGTAATTTGCTTGCTAAGATTTCTTTTTGTATTTATTCCGTCTCGCTACCTTGGAATAAGTTATTAAGTTAAAGGTATGCATGTTTAGTAGAATTTTAAAATCTATTTATCTCAGTATTTAACCAACTTGATGCACAAAATTTTGTTTCACAATAAGTTTTATTTCATGTCTGTACATGTTTCGAGCACATGTGAAACAAATTTTGTGCATCAAGTTGGTTAAATACTGAGATAAATATATTGAGATGCACGGTCAGCAAAACGTCAAAATTTAAAACCTATGTTTTGTTCAAGGGCTATTTCGTGTGAGCAGATCAGTGTGAGAGTTGTCTATGGAACCGACAGCTAGCAATGAGTTTAGTCAGCACCCGCTTCACACTCCCCCCCCTCCCCGTACTTCGGGCAATACTCTATCTGCTCGCTTTTTTCATTCGCCTCAATCTACCACTACAAAACACATAGCTTTG
>Ga0123352_10002328_pt1 | contig 26316 bp, 30 predicted proteins | sample TergutLab28metaG_FD_89700 | JGI IMG/M metagenome (GOLD analysis project Ga0123352, IMG submission 89700) | Labiotermes labralis P1 segment gut microbial communities from Petit-Saut dam, French Guiana - Lab288 P1 | ecosystem: Host-associated > Arthropoda: Insects > Digestive system > Gut ... | reverse complement strand
GGCTTGCCAGCCGTCCACGATTTTTTGCGCGAAGATGCCGAATTCATACAGGATGCTGTAACCCGTGGCGGGGATTTCGAGCGTGGCCAATGCGTCCAAGTAACACGCGGCTAGGCGGCCAAGGCCACCGTTGCCTAAGCCAGCATCTGGCTCGCAGGCATAGAGATTTTCCAGCTGCACACCCATGTCTGCTAGGGTATCTTTGGCAAGCTCTGTTAGCCCTAGGCTGTGCAGGGTATTCTTGAGCGAACGCCCCATGAGAAATTCCATGCTGAGGTAGTACACACGCTTCTTGCCGCGCGTGGCCTCGCTGAATTCGCCGCGTTGTTCGCCCAGCATGCCGCGCAGCAATCCTGCTAGGGCTTTGTAGTAGTGCTCATCGGTGGCGTCTTTGGGCAGCACGCCCAAAAAGCGGCTGAGCCGGTTGGTCAGCTGCGCCTTGAGCTGTTCTTGCGTTTGTGGTGGTTGCATAATGTATCCTTTTCGTGGTGAAATATAATATATGGAGGTGGGTCGCCTATTGGAAGATGGCGTTGCTTATAGTATACACGCGATGCCAGTTAAAGTTGCAAGTCCTCAAACACAACCGGCACGGCTTGCTGCATGGCTTGCAGCATCATGCAGGCGATTTCGCGCATTTGTGGGTGTGATTGCTTGGCGCAGCGTAGTGCGAAGAAGTGCCGCCACGCACGCAGGTTGAGGCTCATCACAATCTCCGTTTTGAGGCTGTTTGGCAGGATGGACCGCGCTTGCTCAGCCGTAGCGCCAGCGGCCACCAACGCAAGATATTGCTGCTCGATGTGCGCCATGGTGTCGTGCCACAGGGCGTACTGGGGGGAATCCTCTGCCCAAAAGCAGGGTTTGATGAACGTCAACTCACTGCCGAACGCGCCCTTGGCGTAGTTGCAGTAGCGCGTGCTTTCTTGGCTGTAGCTGGCCAAGCGGTGGCGCACGATTTCGTGGGTTACGCCACGGTCACACACCACACGGGCGGTGATTTGCACGTGCTCGAGGACAGACTCGTGTCCGTGTTTGATGAGCATGGCCACGAATCGTTGCGCACTGGTTTCGGTGATTTTGTCTTCGCTTTTGTAGCACACGCGGCCGGCGTGCTCAATTTTGCGCAGGATTTCCTCGCCGCAGATGGGTTCAAATTCAAATGAAGGGGGGATGATTTTCATGGGTTGGGCCTTTCTATTCTAAGATCATGGGGATTTCACTTTCGGGCAGGCGTTCTACTTCGCGCAGCTTGCGGGTCATCACATTGGTGCGGGTGCCCACGAGCTTGTCCAGCTCGCTGTCGGCGGCACGGATTTTTTCTTGTGCTTTGCTAAGCGCAGTACCGAAGGTTTCAAACTCAGTTTTCACGGCACCGAGCACTCTCCAAACTTCAACCGAGCGTTGCTCAATGGCTAGGGTTTTGAAGCCCATTTGCAGCGCGTTGAGAAATGCTGCCAGAGTGGTGGGTCCGGTGATGGTGACGCGGTAGTCGCGTTGCAGTTGCTCGAATAATACCGGGTTTTGTGCCACTTCGGCATATAGGCCCTCGGTGGGCAGGAACAGGATGGCAAATTCGGTGGTGTGCGGCGGTGCGATGTATTTATCTGAAATAGCTTTGGCAAAATTGCGCAGTTGTTTGGCCAGCTCTTTGCGGGCAAAGTCGATTTGCGCTTTGTCGCCCAGCTCAAGGCCTTCCAAAAGCCGTTCATAGTCCTCAATGGGGAATTTCGAATCAATGGGCAATTGCACGCCCTCTGGTAGCCGCAGAACGAAATCCACACGCTCTGCCGAGCCGGGCACGACCGCCACGTTGCGCTCGTATTGCCCTGGGTGCAGCATTTGCTCAAGAATGCGTTCCAGCTGCACTTCGCCGAAGGTGCCGCGGATTTTCACATTGGTAAGGGCTTTCTTTAGACCGCCAACATCAGCCGCGAGGGTTTTCATCTCGCCCAACCCGCGCTGAACATGATCTAGATGCTCGCTGACGGATTTGAAAGACTCCGCCAAGCGGCGTTCGAGGGTTGTTTGCAGCTTCTCGTCCACGGTAACACGCATTTGCTCCAGCTTTTGTTCGTTGGAGTTGCGCAGCACCTCCATTTGACGGGCGATTTCGCTGCGCTGCAGGGCTTGCCCCTGCCCGATTTCCTGGCGGGCGCGGGCGAATTCGTCGCCAATGTAGCGCATGAGCACAGGTGTGTTATCTTGTGTTTTGTTGCGGCGCAAGGTTTGCAGAATAACCAGCGAAACGGCCAGCGCGGCCATAGCTGCAATGAATGCTAATATAGCGAATAGTTCTGTCATGATATGTACCCCCAATTATATAGTATAGCACAGGTTGAGGTGAAATGCAAGCAAAAAACGCTTGGCGAAACCAAGCGAGTGAGCGCAAGTTTATCTCTTGTACCAAATTATATTTGAGTGATGCGAAGCGGGTAAAAGGTAATCCCCGCTGTCAGGGGAAACAGCGGGGATAAAGGGGGAGGAGATGTCCAGAAAGGACATGAAGAAAGTTAGGTTAGGCTTCGGCTTTGTCGTCTTTGATTTTTTTAGCGTAGGCAATGCCAAGATAGCCCGCGCCGGCCGAAAGAATCAACGCGGCAATCACTGCACCAGCAGGAACATCAAAGCCAGTTTGTGGCAAGCCGGGCAGCACAGCTTTGTCATCGTTGTCATTGTCGTTATCGTTGTCATTGGTGCTTTCGCTGGCGCCTTCAATGCTTGGCCAACCGGGAATGATGACACTGATGGCGTTCCAAGCTGCGATAGACGTGTCGTCCATGTCGTCGAGGATATCTTCAAGAATTTCGTCTACACTGAAGATTTCGTCGTCTTCGGTGCCGAAGATGCCGTCGGGACCGTACCAAATGAAGCCTTGTTCAAAATCAAAGTGATCCATGGGGCTGTGAGCCTCAATGGCGAGGAATAGGCCGGAGTTCATCAAAGTAAGATAGAAATCGCCGTCGTGATAGACAACAGGCAGCACGGTGTTGCCCACGCCCCACTCGAACACGGGAGGAGTTTGTGCAGCGCCGTTGACCATTACTTGATAAAGTTGCGAAAAGCCAGTAACGCGCACACGCGTGTTGGCAGTAGCTGGTTCTTCTTCATCACAGTCGCTACAGTCGCAATCACAGGCATCGTTACAATCTGCGTCACAATCACAGGTGCAAGTGTTGGTACTGGCCGGGCTGCAGCAACTATTTTGTGCGGCAGCGGGAATCACCAGCCATGTGGCCAAAAACAGGCAGGCCAACATCGTGACGAGCATACTAATCCATTTGTGGTGCTTTATGTTAAACATGAAATTATCGTCCTTTCTTTTGCAGATCGCTTTATCACAATACACCATTAATGCGCTACAGTCAAGTCTTTCGCCAAGAAAAGTGAGTGAGTTTGGGCGTTAAAACGCTAAATCCCCATTATCCGGCAAAAAGAAGCCGCACAATGGGGATTTTTATCCAGTTGGTTGGCGCAGAATTTTCCGGCTTGTAGTGTACTGACTCTACTGCACCATGAACGATAGCACCATATCAATACTAGTTGCGTTGGTTAATCCTGCTGCACAATTAACTTGAACAAGTCCGGCAGATGTGACGCGAACAGGGGCGACTGGATGCAAGACAGTACCTGCGGCAGAGTTAGTTGTTCTGTTCACAAACACACCAGAGAACCCGCTTGCGGTGTGCGGTCTAAAACCCGTGGGTAAGGTAGCAATTGTGACATTTCCGGATGTCGGAAATGCTGTGAGCTGCTGTGCTGTTCCGTGCGCTACGTTGAGTTGAACTGTGACTTGCCCGAACGGGGAAATTGCCATTCGTGAAGTGTTGTTTCTATCAAAATAACCATCAGCAAACGTGATGCCATGGGGTGTGATCCACTCAACGCGGCCATTGCTGTTTGCGGTGGAAACTTCACGCCAAGCGGACCAGTTGGCGGCAGCCATGAAATTTCGGGTGAAAATTCGACCGTTGTTGCTATAAAACATTTGCGTTCCGCGCAGGCCAGCTACGTTTATATTAGAAGCTAAATAAACCAGTGTGCCGGAAGTAGCTCCACTGCCTGTTGCGAACGGCCCATTTGTTGTTGCCATGTTAACGCGGTATGTTCCCTCCACACGTACTTCGTTAAAGTCTGTGTTGGGCATAGAAATTGAACTTCCACCCGCGGGACCCGGGGGGCCTGGAGGACCGGACGGAATGCCCGCTGCCACCGCGTTGATTAGCTGCTGCACAATCGCGTCTTCAGTCCAGTTTTCAAGTGCTTGGCGGGCGGCATCCAGCTGTGCCATGAGTTCATTCATGTGTCCCAGCGCAAATGCATGCAGAGCTTCGCCTTGCCCGGCGATGCCTTGCTCGAATTCCAGCACAAAGCTGGCGGATTTCTCAATGGCTATGCACTTGCCGTGTGCTTGGCAGTGCCCTTCCACTTGCACGCGCACAAAGTTTGCGTTAGTGATGGGCTGCGGCAAGTCGCAGAAAATAATGCCATTTTGAGTGTAGGCCATGCCTTGTTGGCCGGGGTATATGTTGCCGATGGGCACACGGTTGCCCTTGTCCATAGGATCGAAACTGAGGGTATAGTAGTCGAAACCGTTGCGCAGGCGCTGTGGCAATGTGACCTGCAGCTGCACGGCACGGTGTTCGCCGATGTAGGTGACGGTTTGTTCCTGCTGCACGGTTTCGTCGTTACGCAGCACAACTTTGATGATTCTCATGTGATATTTCCCCTTTCGTGATGTGGTAGGCTTCGGTACCCTTTTCATAGTAGTTGCGCAGCCAAACCGAAAGCCGCAGCAGATCATTACGTTGCTGCATGTGCAATTCGATGAGCCGCTCCTGCCGTGAGGCTTCTTGGTGGTTGCCGCCGCGCATGGCGAACATCTTGCGTTGTTTGCATGATTCGATCATGCTGTCTAGGTTGTCCACTTCTGCTTTGTACTGTTTGCCCATGTTTTCTAAACTTTGCTGTGCCATTTCTCCTCTTCCTTTCTCCCTGTCTCATTGGATAGACGCGTTGTTGCAAAAAAAATTATTCCCCTGTTTCATCTTGCTGTATCAGTTCGTGATAGCGCATGGCATAGCCCAGTGCGCGTTGCAGTTTCTCCTGTGCGACCCGGCGAATGCGGCCCACTTTGGAATGATGCAGCCCCAGCTCGCGCGCCACGGCGGCTTCGGTTTTTTCTGCAATATGCAGGCCTTGCAGCACGGCGCGCTCGCAGTTGGTGAGTTCTGTTTGCCAGAGCTCGTCAAGCAAGGTCAGCAGCGCGTTGTGGTTAACATTAGTTTGTCGCTGTTGTTCTGCCTGCCATTGAGCAAAGACTTGTTGGTCCAGTATTTTGACATTGGCCATATGCATCGAAGGTGGCTGTGCGCGGCGCAGTAGCCAAGCCCCAACGCCAACATTGAGTGGGTCCATTGCCCCTCCTTCCAGTTTCGCGATTTGTCGCGCTAAAGAATAGTCGCACTATTATCTTAACATTAATTGGATGACTTGTCAACAGTTTTTTGCAAATTTTCGCAAATTTCGCCAAAAACACACAACTTGTGACGAATCTTCACTTGACGAAATGAATAGTAATACTCATAATATAAGAAAGAGATTTTGTAAAGGAGCTTTGTTATGGCGACTATATTGCGGCGATTGCGCAGCCAAAAGGGATTGACGCAGGCGCAGCTGGCGCAGCAATTGCACGTGCACCAAACCGCGGTTAGCCAATGGGAGTGCGGACGCACCTATCCCGATCGCGAAACGATCATCAAACTGGCAGCGTTCTATTGCGTGAGCGCAGATGTGATTTTGGGGCTATAATGCGTTTTTGAGCGCACAAAAAACACACTCGCGTGTGCGGGTGTGTTTGGGGTGACATGGATTTGCCAAATCAAAATCGCTGCGTGTTTTTTCTTAGCTTATTCTCGACCGCGATAAACCGCGGCTCTGTGCGAATCGGGTCAAACTGCGTGGCTTTTAAATGACTTAGCATCACCTGACACCATGATTCCGGATAATCTTTGCCATAGCATGAGCGCTCAAATTCCAGGCCACGCAGCAAAACAGACGTGTACACCGCTTTTTCCGGCTGATTATCATACATGATTGCATGCGCAACGGATTTTTCAAGCATCTGCAACGCAGTTTCGTAATCTTCAATTTGCACATAGGCTTGCGCCAGCCAGTAATGCTTTTCGGACATGTTCACTGCAAGATGCCAATACTCACCATCCTCAAAGATTAATTCAAACAGGGCGATGCTTTTGTGCAAAATCGCGATGCGTTCTTCGATGGGGAGCGCATCGTATTCGCCGTTGTAGTGCAGATGAAAAATCTGCTCGTCGATCGACTCCGCCAATCTTAACATATTCCACCGTCTGCGTTCCAAGCGCTCCTCAACAGGCAAAAAGTTGGCGTATATCAACGATGAGTCCCAAAACGCGGGCAGCTCTTTTGCTATGTTCGCTGCTTGTTCGCGCTGCCCCAACGCGTCATAAAGATAACACAACGCTGCTTGCGTCTTATTTCGAAGGCCGGTGTCCGTGCAGCGCTCCAAAATTCGTTCGAAGATCTCTGCTGCTTCTTTTTGATTGCGTTGCAGGGCCTCCGCGTCTATGTGAAAAATAAACGTGAGTGCTCTAGCCAGCTCAAACCAAAGCGCATGGCTGGCAGGATAGCGTTTTACGGCTTCACGCATCATGTCGATGCGTTGCGCGGATTTCCCGTCAGCGGCGAGGGCATAACTTGCCTCCAATGTTTTTTCAATCTCCGTGTTGTCACGCAACTCGTTCATGCCAAGCAACTCGTCCACCGTGACACCAAAGAAGTTCGACAGAATGGGCAAAAACGTGATGTCGGGGTAGCAGTCGCCGCATTCCCACTTGGAAACCGCTTGAAAGGACAAGCCAAGAAATTTTGCCAATTCGTCTTGCGTCAGGTCGCGCTGTCGGCGCAAGCGACGCAGGTTTTTTCCTATGTTCATGATATCATTCTCCTTGCAATTATTGATCCGATATCATCATATCACATCGATGGATGGTTTGCAATAACCGCCTGTTTGAGAAAAACTCCATGTTGCGTGGAGAACCTATGGCCATGAAAAAACCTCAACCATAATAGATCAAGGCTTTGCATATAAGCATTGAACAAAAAAGATGCAATTTTGTCGCGGGAAATAAAAATCACGCATCCACGAAAGTGAATGCGCGAACTGTCCGCGGCGACTCGCCCGCTGGTGGGAGTGAGTGGATTCGAACCACTGAAGTCGTTGACGGCAGATTTACAGTCTGCTCCCTTTGGCCGCTCGGGAACACTCCCATACCCTTCTATTATAGCACGGCTTGCGGGGGTTGTCAAGGGGTTTTGCAAGATTTTGTGTGAAGAAGTTTTCTGGATAAACTTGCAATTTTGCTGTAGAGGTGATATAATGGAGTGGATAATTTTTGCGAAAGGTTTAAATTGTGTTCAAATCAAAAAAGAGCATTAAGGAATACATCGGCGAAGTGCTTGTCGGCAGCACACAAGAGCATGCATTGGCCTTTGTTTCGCATTTGCGCAGTAGTGATATGACGATTAGGCGATTCACCTATCACGGCAAAGATACGCTGCATTGGGAAGTGAAATTTCAAGGTGAGCTTGTTTGCTATATCTTGCTGGATGCCGAAAACTCCGACTGGACGATGATGCCTGACAATAGCGCAACAAGCAGATTTTCGGAATACCCGATTGACAATGTGATGAAAGAAACCGCTTGGCAAAACCTCAATATTTGCAACAATGGCCGCTGCGGCGGCTGCAAACAAGGCACGGGGAACCCCACGATGGTGTTCGGGAAAGAGATCGAGCACGTTTGCGGTATGGCATACAATTTTACTAATCCCGATGCCAAGGCATTGCAGTTGGCGATAAAAATGATGGATGTGCGAAAAAGCGACATCGCCCAAAAAGTCTGATATAAAAACAGCCTCGTGAGATTACATCATCTGTCACGAGGCTGTTGTGTTTCTCGCGCGTGCTACGCCCGCTCGCCAACCATTTGCACCTTGATGGTGTTGGTGGTGCCGCGGGTGCTTAGGGGCACGCCGCCGCTGATGACCACCATGTCGCCGTCTTCCACTAAGTCGATTTGCTTGGCGCAATCAATGGCGTGGGTGAACAGTGAATCGGTGCTGCTTTGCGTAACGGCCATAACCGGATATACACCCCAAGAAAGTGAAAGTTGGTGGAATGTTTTCTCCAGCGGTGTAGCGGCCACGATGGGCACCTGTGGGCGAAATTTGCTCATGCTGCGCGCCGTTTGGCCTGACTGCGTGACCGCGATGACCGCCGCGGCGTTGATCTCGTGTGCGGTGGAGCATGCCGAATGGCAAATTGCCGTGGTGGTGTTGGCCGCAATGGGGAAATGTAGGTTCTTGAAGGCGTCGAGCATGAAGGCGTCTGTTTCGGCTTGCTTGGCGATTTTCGCCATCACTTCAACCGCACGCACGGGATATTGCCCGGTGGCGCTTTCGCCGCTGAGCATCACCGCGCTGGTGCCGTCAAACACAGCATTGGCTACGTCGGTGATTTCCGCGCGGGTGGGGTCTGGGCTGTGTACCATAGATTCCAGCATTTGCGTGGCGGTGATGGCCATTTTGCCGGCACCATAGCAGGCCTTGATGAAGCGTTTTTGCAGGCCGGGCAGTTTTTCATAGCTGACTTCTACCCCCATGTCGCCACGTGCGACCATGATGCCATCGCTCAACGCAAGAATTTCGTCGAAGTTCTCAATGCTTTCTAGGCTTTCAATTTTGCTGATGATGCGCAGTTTGTGCCCGCCGTGGAAATCGAGGAACTTGCGCAGGTCAACCAAGTCTTGTTTGCGGCGCACAAACGAGGCTGCCACAAAGTCTGCGTCGTGCTCGATGGCGAAACGCAAGTCGGCTTTGTCGGCTTCGCTCAAGAAAGGCATATTGAGTTTACTGCCGGGAATGTTGATGCTTTTGCGGTCGGTGAGTGTGCCGCCATTGACTACCTGACAGGTGATGTCGGGGCCTTTCACGTCAGTGACTTGCAGGGCAATGCGGCCGTCGTCCAGCAATAGACGCGTGCCGGGTTCAATTTGCTGGGGCAGCTCGGCGTAGCTGATGCTGGCTTGTTCGGTGTTGCCTTGCACGTCACGGGTAGTGAGCAAAAACGATGCGCCACCCACCAGCTGTGCACTGCCACCGTCGAACTTGCCAACACGGATTTCCGGACCTTTGGTGTCCATCATCACGGCGGCGGCTAGGCCCAGTTCATCGCGGATTTGCCGAAAGCGGTCAATGACTTCGGCATGGCTTTCGTGGCTGCCATGGGAAAAATTAAACCTAGCTACATTTAGGCCTGCTTTTAGCATCGCTCTAATCGTCGTTGCGTTGTTGCTAGCTGGGCCAATGGTACCTACAATTTTTGTTTTGCGCATGGGCAATCTCCATTTCAATCGAAATTATCTCAGACTATAGTATAGCACAAACGCAGCGTTTTGTAAAGAAAAAAAGCGGGCGGATTTTCATCCGCCCCATAAGCTACTATTATCTTCTATGTCGCACGACCTCGCCGGGCTGTGCGGCACCGCGCAGGGCAAGCAATTGGTCAACGGTGACAAACACAAAGCCTCGCTCCAGCAGCGCGGGCACGAGAATACGTGTGGCTTGGTAAGTGCTGTGGTAAACATCGTGCAGCAGAATGATGTCGCCATCTTGTGCGAAGTGCAGCACGTGGTTGGCAATATACTGTGCGTTGCGGTTGCGCCAGTCTTGCGGGTCAATGGACCAATGGATGTGCGGGGTGGTCATGTCGGCCAGCACGGTGGCGTTGTATGATCCAAAGGGCAAGCGGGTGGTGGTGGGCGTGAAACCCAGCACGCGGTAAATCGCTTGCATGCCCTCGTGGTAGTCAAGGCGGCGGCGCTCTGCGCTCACCCGGGTTGCTTCCAAATGGCGTTGGCTGTGGTTGCCTACTTGGTGTCCTTCAGCGACCATGCGCCGCAGGATATCCGGGTGTTGGTCAACCTCGGCGCCTAGCACGTAGAACGTAGCGGGCACGTTGTGCTGCGCCAAAAAATTCAGCACTGGAACAGTAATATATGGATTAGGGCCATCGTCAAAGGTCAAAGCGATGAGCGTGTGCCCAACTAGGGGTTTTAGCTCGCCCATTATCTCGGGCTTCACGGCGTCTGGGTCTTGAAAAATGGGTTCTTCTATTGGTGGCGGCACATATTGCGCTGGCACAAGAGGCATCACTGGCATGGCTAACAAAGCGGCCACTGCAATGGCCGCGAGCGTTACCACGATTTTCAACTTAATTCGCCATTTTTGTTTCACGTCATCACATCATTTCCTGTAACTTCTCTTCAATTATACAGGATTTGCGTGTGTTTGTCAAGCTTCTGCAAAAATTGGCAGCCTATGCGGCAGAGCTGGAAAATTAGAGGAATTTCACCAAAACATCAATGCCTTGTTGCAGTTGTTGCATGGGAATGTTCAGCGCGGGCAGCAGCCGAACTTTGTCTTTGGCGGTGAGTAGCGCCACGCCTTGCGCTAGGCAATCTGCCGCGATGTCTTTAGCCGGACGAACGGTTTCGATGCCAAGCATCAAGCCCATGCCGCTGATACTTTTCACGCCGGGGTGGTCTTGCAGGGCCGTGCGAATCGCCTCACCTTTGGCTTGCACGTCAGCCAGCAGGGCGTCGTCTAGGCGGTTCAACACATGCAGCGCGGCTGCACAGCATGCGGGGTTGCCACCGAAGGTGCTGCCGTGGCTACCGTGGCCGAGCACATTGCAGGTGCTTGCGGCGAACATCGTTGCACCCAGCGGCAAGCCGGCGGCAAGGCCTTTGGCCGTGCTGGCGATATCCGGCGAAACACCGAACTGCTGCCAGGCAAACAAGCTGCCGCAGCGGCCGTTGCCGGTTTGCACTTCATCAACCAGCAGCAGCAGGTTGTTTTCTTTGCACAGCTGTGCCACGGCTTGCACGTAGTCTTTGTTCAGGTTGAGCACGCCGCTTTCGCCCTGCACAAGTTCCATCATCACCGCGCAGCAGCTATCGTCAAGCTTGGCTTGCAAATCAGCGATGTCATTTGGCTTGGCGTACTTAAATCCAGCCGGCAGCGGCGCGAAATCACCGTGCATGGCAGGCTGCCCCGTGGCGGTGAGCGTAGCAATCGTGCGCCCATGGAAGCTGCCCTCAAGGGTGACGATCGTGCTGCGGCCTGCGCCCCGTTTGCGGGCGGTTTTGATCATGCATTCGTTGGCCTCGGCACCGCTGTTACTGAAAAACACGCGACTCATACCGGTACGGGTGCACAGCGTTTGCGCAAGCTCGGCCTGTGGTGCGGTGTAATATAAATTCGAAGTGTGTGCCACTTGCAGCAATTGCGCGTGTATCGCGGCGGCCCAGGCTTCATCGGCGTGGCCGAGGGTGTTCACAGCGATGCCGCTGCCTAGGTCGATGTACTCTTTGCCGGTGTCATCCCACAGCAATGAGCCTTTGCCGTGCGTGAAGGTGACGGGAAAGCGTGCGTAAGTGGTTGCGACGTATTGTTCGCTGCGTTGTTGTGTGTTCATGATTTCTCCTCTGTTAGCCAAATATCTCTATAGTATATATCATCGCGAATCGAAAAGCCCAGACGAGTCCACAGGGCGTTGCCTTTGTCATTATTCTTAAACGCACTCAGCGCACACTTGTGAATATCTTCATCGCGCAGCTTTTTCAAGCACGCGGCAAGCATGGCTTGTGCCACACCCTGACGACGCACGCTTTCGTCCACCGCCACATGATAAAGAAAGCCTCGCCGACCATCGTGTCCACATAGTATGCTGCCGACAACTTTCACACCGTCTATTGCTACCACACTAATATCTGGGTTGCGCTGCAAAAACTTGGCGATTGCTTCACGGGAATCTGTCACATCACGCGGGCTAGCCAAGCTTGCGTTCCACAAAGCAAGCACGGCATCATAATCCTCAATTGTCATTGCCCGAATTTTCACGCTGCGCCTCCTCTTACCATCGTCCCAATACCGGCATCCGTGAGCAGTTCAATCAAAATGGAATGCTCCACGCGACCATCGAGAATGAACACTTTCTTTACACCGCGTTGCAGCGCCTCGCGGCAGCAATCAAGCTTGGGCAGCATGCCGCCGGAGATCACGCCCTGCGCGGCCAAATCATCGATTTCGTTAGCGTACACGCGGCGGATGAGGCTGCTTTCGTCGTTTACATCGCGCAGCAAACCGGGGATGTCACTCATGAGCATCAAGCTTTCGGCACCCAGCGCGCCTGCGATTTTCGCCGCAGCGGTGTCGGCGTTAATGTTATACACATTGCCCTCAGCGTCGCAGCCCAAGGTGGATATTATCGGAATGTAATTGCTTTCCAGCACGGTGTGGATGGGCGTGGGATCAATGTCGGTTACCTCGCCCACGTAGCCCAATTGCGGGTCAAGCTGAGTGGCGCGAATCATCTGCCCATCTAGGCCGCTAAGGCCAATGGCGTGACTGCCGAAGGATTCCATGAGCGCCACTAGGCCTTTGTTGACTTTGCCCGCGAGCACCATCTGCACGATGTCCACGGTTTCTTTGTCGGTGACGCGCAAACCGTTGATAAACTTGGCCTCTTTACCCACGCGGTTGAGTAAATCATTGATTTCGGGGCCGCCGCCGTGTACCAGCACCACGCGCACGCCCACTAGGTGTAGCAGGGCAATGTCGCCCATCACTTGGCGCTTGAGCTGCTCGTTGAGCATGGCTGCGCCGCCGTATTTTACGACTACGATCTTATTGTGATACTGGCGGATGTAGGGCAGGGCTTCGGTGAGGATGGTGGCGCGGTCGGCATGTGAAATGGCTTGCATAAGTTTAACTCCTGTTGAATAAAAAATGAATAATTGCGAATATTTAAGCCTGAATATTCATTATAGCACAAAAAAAGGCGTTTGTCAAGCCCAAATTTACATGTTGACAATTCGCCCGTAATCGTGTATCATATATACATTATATGCAAGGGGGAATTCCCGTGAATATTGGCGAACGCGTAAAGAAAATCGTGGGCATTGAGGGCAACCTGCGCGACGAACTGCTGCCCATGCTCACTTACAACGCCTTTAGTGCAGGGCAGGCGGCGGGTAGCCCGCTCAACGGATTTAACTCTTTGTTCGTGACAGAAGTGGAAGGCATGAGCCCCGGTTTTGTGGGTGTGCGCAGCTTGCTTGGTGGCCTAGTGGATGCTTTTGTTGACCCGTTCTATGGCATCATGGTTGACCGCACGCGCAGCCGCTGGGGGCGGCACCGCCCTTACATCCTTGCCGGCATTTTGCCTTGGGCAATGTTGTATTTTATGCAATATCATTCGTTTGGGCTATCGCAAAGCGGCAACTTCACCGCCGTGGCGTGGTATTACATCGCTGTGAGCATGGTGATGGCAGCGGTCAACAGTTTTATGACCATGCCGCACGTCGCGATGCTGCCCGAGCTTGCGCCGGGTTATTTCCAACGCACGCAGTTTAACTCCATGGGTTTGCTCACAAATGGCGTGACCATGCCCACCATGCAAGCGTTGCTGATGATTTTTATTGGTCTAACGCCCATGGCAAATGTGCCGCACGCAACATGGCGCTTGCTAGCCATCATCAGCATTGCCATTGCTGTGCCGCTGATGACTGTTACGCCGATTTTCACCAAAACCCCCAGCTCCATTGGCATGCAACGTCCTGCGTTTGATTTTAAGTTCATGGTGCATGAATACAAACAGGTGTTTCGCAGCCGCTCGTTCCGTCAGTTTTTTGTCATGCGCTATTTGTGGATGTTTGGCTGGGGCTTTTTCAACACTGCGATGGGACGCGGCTTCTTCCTGCGCGAAACCATGGGCGCGGGTCACCTAGTTATGCTCATCAGCACCGTGGCAGGTGCTGCTGAAATGATGACGTTTATTCCGAATTATCTGCTGACCAAAAAAGTTGGCAAGAAAAAAATGGTATGGTTCACCACTCCTGTTTTGTTCTTGAGCTTTGCGCTGGTGTTGGTGTTGCGTCCGGGCTGGATACCCTTGTTAATTATTCAAGAATTGTTTGCGAACTTTGGTATGACGGGCATGCAGTGGGCCATCTCGAATATTCAGCCCGACACCACCGATGTGGACGAGATGATCACCGGCCGCCGCCGCGAAGGTGCCATCACCGCGGTGGATAACTTGGTGCGCACCAGTAGCGCCGCCGTGCTGGGTTGGTTCATTGGCACGATGCTGGAGTTCTTTGGTGTGGAAGGGCGCACCCCTGCCGGGAACCCCTCACCGCCGATGTTCACCGCTCGCGCTACGGATTATTTTGGCCCATTCTTCGGCAGCACCAACGCAGGCTTGCGGTTAATGCGCGGCATTTTGCCCATGCTATTTGTGGGCGGGGCGATTCTGGCGCTGCGCAAGTTCACCATGACCAAAGATGACCACGAGCTAATTAAGCAGCTCATTGCCGAAAAGCATGAACACGGTTTTGTTGCACCCCCCCTGCAAACGAAAGTTCGCATAGAGGAAATCGCGGGGCAAAAATGGGAAGATATGTGGATTGGTAAAGTGGGAAAACCCGCTGAAATGAAAGAAAGCGTAACAGCCTAAGTATGAATGTTTGGGATTTTGACGACACCATCTATGATGGCGAAAGCGGTATGCATATGTTGCGGTTTTTTCTGCGACGCAAGCCGTCTCTTGTTAGACACCTGCCACGCGCTGCGGTGGGCATTTTCAAGTATAAAACTGGCCGCTTGCAAGCCGAGCAAGTTGCCGAACAAGCCGGCGACCTGCTTGCGTTATTTCTAGACAAGGCTGGCAGTGGCGACATTGCCACGGACATGCGCGAGTTTTGGGACGCCCACGAGCACAATATTCGCCCGCTTTATCGCGAGCTGCAGCAGTCCAATGATGTGATTGTCTCCGCTGGGCCCGAGCAAAGCCTGCGCGAAATCTGCGGGCGGCTGGGCGTGCAGCACTACATTGGCAGCATGGTGAACGAGCAAACAAAACGCCTAGACTTCGTGTGCTATCGCGACAACAAAGTCAAGGCGTTCCGTGAGCGGTTCCCCGATGCGGTGATTGAGGACTTCTATAGCGACTCGATGGACGACAAGCCCTTGATGGACATTGCGCAGCGAGTCTTTATGGTGGACGGCAACAAAGTGACGCAAATCAAATAGGTATCTTAGGGTTTGGGCGGCGTAATCGCCGCCCAAACAGTTTACGCGAAAATCAAAATTAACATAAGGCGGATATTGCCATGATTAAACTCAACAACGACTGGGATGACTTCTTGGCTGCCGAAATGGCCAAGCCCTACTACCTTGCGCTGCGGCAATTTCTCAAGCAGGAGTACCGCACACGAACGATCTACCCTGACATGCACGACTTGTTCAACGCGCTGCGCTATACCGCCTTGGCAGACGCCAAAGTGGTCATCCTCGGGCAAGACCCATACATCAACGCAGGGGAGGCGCACGGGCTATCTTTTTCAGTCAAGCCGCCATCGCGCACGCCACCGTCGCTGCAAAACATATTCAAAGAAATCGCCGACGATGTGGGCTGTGCGATACCCAACAATGGGCACCTAGTGAAGTGGGCGCAGCAGGGCGTGATGCTGCTGAACAGTGTGCTGAGCGTGCGCGCCGGGCAGAGTAAATCTCATGCCAACCAAGGCTGGGAGGAGTTCACCACCGCTGTGGTGCAACAGCTGAACGCCAAAGAAACGCCCATCGTCTTTCTGCTGTGGGGCAACGATGCCCGCCGCAAAGCCGAGTTGATTACCAACCCTGCGCATCTGGTGTTGCAGGCCGCGCATCCTAGCCCGCTGGCGCGTGGGGCGTTCTTTGGCTGCAAGCATTTTTCGCAGGCCAATACCTTTTTGGCGCAGCATGGGCTTGCGCCGGTTGATTGGCAGATTGAAAATATTTAGCTGCGCGCTGCCCGCAACGCCCGGCAAACCCGGCGGCGTTTCGGCGAACCAATGCAGGCCCGCACCTGCCGTGCGGTTTTTTCTTGCGCTATGCTGCCCATGCAGAAGTAGTCATCCTTCACCTGCTGCACAAAGCAGCCCCACCGTGGGCGCAGATATACCGGGCAGCCACTGCGTGGCGAGAAATCTGCGTGCTGCCAGATGTCGAGAGCGGGGTCGAGGTTTTGCTCGCGGCACAGCCATGCGCAAAGCAACGCAGTCGTGCGAGCCGTCTCTTCGTCGCAGCCAATGGCTTCAATGGCAATGGTGTCGAGATTGCCGCCGAGTTTCTGCCCGGCACGGCGACCTGCGCGGCGGCCTTGGCCATCACCGGCATGCCAGCCGCGCTCGTTCAGCGCAAGATTTTGCCACACCTCGCTGCGCCACACATAAAAATGCACCACCACCCCAGCCATGTTGCCGTTGAAGGTTGCACGGGTGTATTGCTCGGCGGGATTGGTTGCTGCAGGCGTTTGAATCATGTTGGTGTTGTGCACACAGATGCCCCGTGCCTGCCCGCGCACCGCCTCGCCGGGCTTGCCGAAAGGTTGATTGGGCTTCATCAGCCCGCCTTTGGGCACCCAGCTGGCCACGCTGCGGGTTGCGCGCATGCCGTCGGGGATGATTTTTTCGTGAATGGTTAGCTGTGCACTGCCGATGTGCACGGTTTTGGTTTGGTTTGGCGTAAGAAATACGCTCAAATGGGTCACTCCTTCAAAAAAATAGTCACCCCCTTGTGTGTTGCAGAAAGGGGTGCACACTTTATCTTAGCACGGATTTTCGCTTTTGTCAACTGAAGCGTGCACATTTTTCTTGCAATCCTCTGGCCGATGTGCTATAATAGTATAAAATATTAACGTGGAGGAGTGTTGGTATGAATCAACACGAGCAGAGCAAACGGCAATCGCCGCACAACTGGCTGGTGATTTTCCTCACCACGTTGGTGGGTGTTTGGCTGGTGCAGCAAGTCGTAAACGCAGCCACCAATGCGTTTTGGCGCATCATGTTTGAGTCTCCCATGTTGAATTTTACAATGCTTCACATGGTTGATATTTTGCTTCGCGGCCTGTTGACTTTTGGCACGCTCGTCGCGCTGGTTGTAGTGGTTTCAGTGCTACGCAAATGGGCTGTGTTGTGGCCAGTGCCTGTGTTTTATGTGCTAAATCTGATGTTTGGCGCAGCCGCACCATTTGTGCTCGCCTCCCATACCCCGCGTGAAATGATGCTCATGTCTGCTATCACCGTAATGTTTTATTTCGCCGCTGCGATATTTACATTCATCCTCGTGCGGCGGCACAACAAAAAGGCGCGAGCTTCCAATGAATCCGAACCCGAACAAACTATGTTAACATAAAGGAGCAACCCCATGGAATTTGTAGCATTCGATAAACCCCGCGCGTGCCGCGACATCGCGAGCATCATCACGCAAGTGCAAGCTGGGCAACTGAAAGATGGCGACGCTGTGACGGTGCAGGGCAGCCTGCACCGCATTAAAGAAATGAGCGGCTTCGCGTTCGTTAACGTGCGCGGTGCACGCCATGTGTTCCAGTGCATTTGGCACGACGACAGTTCGCAGGGCAGCATCAAAGATTACGCCGTGGAAGACTGCGTGGTCATCAACGGCAGCATTGTGGCGGAAGAACGCAGCCGCCTGGGTTTCGACATTCGCATTGAAAGCATGGAGAAACTCAGCAGCGCAGCGGAGCAACTTCCAGTTGAAATCAGTAACGACCGCAAAATTGATAAACTGCAGCTGAGCACCCTGCTTGACCACCGCGTGGTGACCCTGCGCAACCCCAAAGTGCGCGCCGCCATGCGCATTGCCGACGGCGTGATGCATGCATTCCGCACGCACCTGCGTAGTGAGGGCTTTGTGGAGTTTGTGCCGCCCAAGCTTGTGCAAGCCGGCGCAGAAGGCGGTGCCGCGCTATTTGAGGTGGATTTTTTCGGCGACAAGGCGTATCTCACCCAAAGCCCGCAAATGCACAAGCAAATCATGGTGGGTTCGGTGAACAAAGCCTACTGCGTGGCGCCGGCGTTTCGCGGCGAAAAACACAGCACCAATCGCCACCTGTGTGAATATGAAAGCCTAGACTTTGAGATGGGCTACATAGATTCTTTCCAAGACCTCATGGCAGTGGAGTGCCGCTTGTTCACGCATATGCTGCGCTTTTTGAACGAAGAATATGCCCCCGAGCTGGAGATGTTCCTCGGCCAGGGCAACCGCTTGCCGGAAATCACGCAGTACCCACAAATTAAGTTCAGCGAAGCCAAGCGGCTGTATGCCGACGCACACAACAAACCCGCAGAAGATCTCGCTGACCTTTCGCCCGACGAAGAAAAATGGCTGGGCGAACACTTCCTAAAAGAGCACAATGCGCCTATCGTGTTCATCACGCATTATCCGTCGAAAAAGCGCCCGTTTTACGCCATGGATGATCCCACAGACACGCGTGTTACGCTAAGCTTTGACTGCCTGATGTATGGCCAAGAAGTCACCACTGGCGGCCAGCGGATTCATGATTACCACGAGCAAGTTGCCAAAATGCAAGCGCGCGGCATGGACATCGCCGACTTTGGGGATTACCTAGCCATGCATAAATACGGCATGCCGCCGCATGGCGGGCTTGCGCTGGGTATGGAGCGCGTGGTGCAAAAGCTGCTGGGGCTTGACAACATTCGCCGCGCCACGGCTTTTCCGCGGGATCGTGAGCGACTGAGTCCGTAATGTGCAATAAACTTTTGGGCGGATGTAAATCCGCCCGTATTTTAAAACTATTCCGCATCGTCCTCGCTATACCATGCCTCGCTTATTCCATGCTTCGCGTCTACTAAGTCGCTAATACCCGCCAACACCATGATGATTCCCTGCACACGGTGAGGCAAAACAAGATAGTACCCGCGCTTGTTGCTGTCCTCTGCAACCACATCCGCAGCAAGCAAGGGCTTCAGGTGATGATAGACCTGCCCAGTAGTGTTGCAGCCGCAATACTCCACCAGCTGTGCCACTGTTTTGGAGCCACGCAACAGCGCAAGAAGAATATTCAGCCGGTCGTTGTTACCAATGCAGTTAAGTACTTTTGTTGCGACATCGCTTTCGATGAGCGCCAATAGGTGGTCGGTGTCTATTTTTTCGCGTATCCAGTTCGACTGCCGCCCACCTGACGAAAATACGCCCATGTAGTTCACTGCGCCTGTGCCGCCCTGCTTGCAAAGCTCGCGTAGCTGCTTAGGCAGGTGCTTGTTGTTGGTCATGCGCCGCATGTCACTTTTGGGCGGGATTCTCACCCCTTCCTCGTTGCGCTGTGCCAGTTCGGCTATCATGCCTTTGAGTTCATCGATTTCTTTGCCGTAATCGCGTTCCATATTGTATGGCCTCCTTTTGTTTTGTTTTTACGCAGTTACATAATATCATAAAATTTTGTGCTTGTCAAGCGTTATTTTTGTATTTTTCATCACACGCCCGAAAGGAGGCAGCCATGCCTGACCTCAACCTGCAACACATCGACAAAGGCGAAACCTTCGACTTCGGCCGCACATCGGAGAATTACGCGAAGTTTCGTGACATCTACCCGCCTTCGTTTTACGCAAAACTGCGCAAGCTGGGCATTGGCTTGCCCGGACAGCATGTGCTCGACCTAGGCACTGGCACCGGCGTGCTGCCACGCAACCTTGGTGGCGCGCGCTACATTGGCACGGACATTTCGCCGGAGCAAATCGCTATGGCGCAGCAGCTTTCGCAGGGCATGGACATTGAGTATATGGTCACGCCAGCGGAGGAAATTGACTTTGCGCCAGACACATTTGATGCTGCCACCGCTGTGCAGTGTTTTCATTACATGGATAAAAATGCGCTGCTGCCCAAGCTGCATCATGCGCTGAAACCCAAAGGCCTATTTGCCATTTGCAGCATGTTATATCTGCCGCGCGAGTGCGAAATCTCACGTGGCAGCGAAGACATCATTCGCAAATATAATCCCAACTGGACTGGCGGCAATTTTGTGCGCAGGCGACGGTTGCCAAATCCCAAGTGGGTGAAGCCGTTGTTTCGCGTGCACAAACGCGTGTTGTTCGGCGAAGATATTCTCTTCACGCGTGAAAGCTGGCATGGCCGCATGCTCACCTGCCGTGGGGTGGAAGCCTCGCTTTCGCCACAAGACCTTGCAGCATTTGACGAAGAACACCGGGCGTATATGCAAACGCTGCCCGAAACCTTCTCTGTGAAGCATCAAATAGCACTATTCGTCTTAAGGAGAAAATCATGAATAAAACCGCATTCATCGCCATCGTCGGCTGCCCCAACGTGGGCAAGTCGTCCATCCTCAATGCCCTACTGGGCGAGAAAATCGCCATCGTCAGCCCCAAGCCGCAAACCACACGCACGCGCATCATGGGCGTGATGACCGAGGGCAACCGCCAGTTTGTGTTCACCGACACCCCTGGCATGCACCGCCCGCGCACTAAGCTTGGCGAACACATGGCGCGCGCCATTCGTGACGGCATGGACGGCGTTGACGCCTGCCTGCTGGTGACCGAAGCCGTGGGCAACGGTCTGCGCGAGCAAGAGCAAAAGCTGCTGCAAGATTTCAAGCGGCAAGGCATGCCTGTGATTCTGGCACTGAATAAGATTGACCTGCTGAAATCCCGCGAGGATTTGGCGGTGCGCATTGCGCAGTTCAGCGCGGAATGCGACTTCGTAGCCGTGGTGCCAGTGAGTGCTACCAGCGGCAAAAACATGCCCGTGCTGCGCGATGAGCTGTACTCGCTGTTTGAAGCGCTGCCGCTTGACGAAGGCTTTTTCTTCCCTGAAGACACCCTCACCGACCAGCCCGAGCGTGTGCTTGCGGCCGAGCTGCTGCGCGAGCAACTGTTGCGCAATCTGGAGCAGGAGATTCCGCATGGCACGGCGGTGGTGATTGAGAAAATGCGCATGCGTGAAGGTCGCGAAGACCTGATGGACATTGAGGCCACGATTTTTTGCGAGCGCGAAACCCACAAGGGCATGATTATCGGCAAGCAGGGCGCGATGCTGAAGAAGATTTCGACCTCGGCGCGGCATTCGCTTGAGCGCTTTTTGGACTGCAAGGTCAACCTACAATGCTGGGTGAAAGTGAAGCAAGATTGGCGCAACCGCGAGGGGCTCATTCGCAATTTTGGGTTGGATACCTAAAGGAGGACACCATGTCATCAATACAAGACCAAGTGCGCGCACGCTATACGAATCCTGCGCGGGAAGAAGCCCGTCGCAATTCGCGGGCGCAATCCATGGAATTTCGCCACACTAAGCTGCTGCTTGACCCGCACATCACGCCCGAAAGCCGCGTGGTGGAGTTCGGCTGTGCCACAGGTGTTTATGCCGAGCATTGGCACGATAACTGCGCATATTATCTCGGTGTTGATCTTTCGCAAGAGCATGTGGATTTCTTCAACGCCAAGGGATTGAGCAATGCAACGGCTCAGCTTGGTGACGCAACCGCTTGCTCAGAGCTGGCCGATAACTCGTTCGATGTTGTGCTGTGCCTGGGGCCGATGTATCACTTGGACAAAGCTGACCGACTGCTTGCCATGCAAGAAATGGCGCGCATTTGCAAGCCCGGCGGCGTGGCCGCGTTTGCATACATCCCCAATTCGGGTGTGTTAATGTCAGCAATCACCAACCGTTGGGGGTTCAAGGAAATCCCCCGCCGCAAGCGCAAACATGGCACGCTTTATCCCAACCGAAAAGGCAATGAGGCTTTGTTGGCTGGAGTCAGCGACACCGACAACCCATTTTTCTTCGCCATGCCCGAGGAAATGGACGCACTCGCGCAGCAATGCGGTTTGAGCGTACTGCAAAACGCGGGCGTGGACATCACGCTCAACACAAAGCAAATCAATCACATGGACGACGAGCAATTCGCCTGCTGGCTGGAGTGTGCGGAGTATATGCTGCAATTTCCGTCGTGCACGGGCATGGCCAACCATGCGCTGATGATTTGCCGGAAAGGACAACCATGATCACCTACAAGCAAATGGACGAAAGCTGCTTTGCGCTCTACGACCAAGTGCCAATGCGGCTGATGGTGCGTAGCGTGTATAGGCTCGAAAAACCAAACCGCGGGTTGGGCGGCATTCATCTGGTAGAAACGCCGGTAGAGCAGCCCTATCTCAACGATTTTTGCACCGGCGAAGATGCAAGCGTCGCTCGCTGGCAACGCTGGGACTTGGCCAACTGGGCGTTCTTCATGGCCTTTGACGGCGAAAAACCCGTGGGTGCTGCAACCGTGGCCAGCCGAACCGAAGGCGTGAACATGCTCGAAGGCCGCGATGACCTAGCCGTGCTGTGGGATTTGCGTGTGCACGATAACTATAAGCAACAAGGCATTGGGCAGACTTTATGGGATATGGCGAAAGAATGGTCACGTGCACAAGGCCTTGCGCAGCTGAAAGTCGAATGCCAAAACAACAATGTGCCTGCTGTCAACTTCTACCACAAGCAGGGCGGCACGCTGGGCAAAATCGATGAATACGCCTACTACACACAACCCGAATGGCGCCACGAAACGCAGTTAATTTGGTACTTAAATTTATAAAAAAACGTTCCCCGCACATACTAACCAAAACGATGTGAGGGGGAAATCATGTGGCCAATCAACAGCAAAACAACGCCGCCCAAGCCTGGGCAAGCTTTGCCGAAACCGGCAGCATCACCGACTATCTGCGCTATCGTGCGCTGGAAAACCGCGCCGACCAAACGGCATCAGAGGTAACAAATGCAAACACAAGCGCTCACCCTGCGGGCAAGCTCGCTAAAAGAAAACGACCGCCTGATCACGGTGCTCACTGAGCAACACGGACTCATGCGGGCATTTGCCAACGGCGCACGCCGCCCCAAGAGCCCGCTGCACGCCGCCACGCAGCCCTTTGCCTATGGGCAAATGCAGCTGATCACGCGGCGGGATACATACACCGTGCGTGAAGCACAAGCCGAGGGCGTGTTTTTTGCAGGCCTAGCGGCTGATATCACTCGCCTTGCCCTAGCGAACTATTTTGCCGCGCTGTGCATTGAATTTTGCCCGCAGCAAGAATCTGCACCCGAGCAATTGCGTCTGCTGATGAACGCGCTGCACTACTTGTGCGAGGGCACGCGGCCGCAGTTGTTGCTCAAAGCCATTGTGGAACTGCGTCTGCTTTGCTTGGCGGGCTATGCGCCGGATGTGCTCAATCCAGTTGTACGCCATATATGTGATTTGCCTTTGGCGCGATCTTTCAAGCTTGCCCTGCCGGAGGATGATTTGCAACGGCTGGCCAAGTTCGCGGGGGATTATGTGGCGAAGATGGCTGGGCGGCGGTTTGAGGAGCTTGTTTATTATCAAGAGTTGGAGGAGAATTAACATGGATGTGATCAGACAAATCTCAGAAAGCATAACTCCCGCGTTAGAATGGGCGATGCAGAACCCATCAACAGTGGTAAGCGCGGCTAGTGTCACTTTCAACTTAGGAAAAGTTTGCGCCAAGGCTTACAACAACATCATGGGAATAAGAGAGCAGTTTACCGTCAAAAAATTTGATAGGTTCCAAGATCAGTTGCAAAACAGCTCAATTTCACAAGAAACTCTCAATGAATGGATTCAAAAATCACCAGAAGAACGAGATGAAATTGCGGAACAACTTGTTATTGCAATTGACCGCGTAGATAAAGAAATCAAAGCATCCTACATCGCCAAAATTTTTGTTGCGCTGCTTGAAGAAAAAATTGCATATGATCAATTTGATGACATGCTAAAAATTATTGACGATTGGTATTCTTCTGACTCGACACTTCTCAAGGAAATTAACGCGGCCGAGCAAGGCGATAAAAATGGAACCGCTTATTCTATTGGACTAATTATGGCGCGAAAGCATAGGTTGAACTCTATGGGATTATTGGATATTGTCGAAATGCCAACTACCACCCCGCCTTTAATGATGGAGAAATTTCAGTTATCAACTTATGGAAAAATCTTGTCGGAATTGCTTGAAACTGAATCAACTATAGTTGAAAATTATAAAGATAGAGCGTTGTCTGCCCAAATTTCATTTATATGCCGTAGTGTCGTCGAAATCGCGACTAAATGGCCTGTTCAGGAGTAACCCATGACCAAAATCGAAATCCTCACCCTGTTCCCCGCCATGTGCGACGCCGTGCTGGGCGAAAGCATCATCGGCCGCGCACGCGCGCTTGACCTCGTGCACATCGGCACCCGCAACATACGCGACTACACCGCCGACAAACACCGCCGCACGGATGACGCACCTTTCGGCGGCGGGCTGGGCATGGTCATGCAATGCCAGCCCATCGCCGACTGCTTTCGCGCCCTGTGCGACGACTGGGGCTGCCGCCCGCATTTCATCTACATGACCCCGCAGGGCAAGCCGCTCACCCAGCAGCGCGTAAAAGAACTCGCCCAGCTGCCTGCCATTGCCCTGCTGTGCGGGCACTACGAAGGCGTGGACGAGCGCGTGATTGAAGCCCTGGTTGACGAAGAAATCTCGGTGGGTGACTACGTACTCACCGGTGGCGAACTGCCCGCGTTGGTGCTGACGGATGCCATCACCCGCCTGCAACCGGGTGTGCTCAAGGCTGACGCGGCTTTCATCGGCGAAAGCCACTGGGATGGTCTGCTGGAGCAACCGCATTACACCCGCCCTGCCGTCTGGGAGGGCCGCGCTGTGCCCGATGTGTTGCTCAGCGGCAACCACGCCCTGCAAGAACAATGGCGGCGCGAGCAGCAGCTACAGCGCCCGCGGGCGAAACGACCTGATTTACTTGGCGAAAAATAAAGTTAAAAATACTCTTGACTCTGCCGTTGGGGAAGCGTGTATACTAGGATTATCACATTAAGGAGGCTTCCCCATGAACGAACTCATTAAAATCACAGACATGACCGGCAAGTACGACATCTCCGCCCGCACCTTGCGCTATTACGAGGACATGGGCTTGCTGGCCAGCACCCGCAGCGATGATTACGCCTATCGGCTGTACGACGATGCCGCTGTGCAGCGGCTGGAACAAATCTTGATTCTGCGCAAACTCAATATCAGTATCAAAGACATTCAGCGTGTGTTTAGTACCCCCGGTTCGGAGGTTGTGTTGGAAGTGCTGAACCAAAAAGTCGGTGACATTGACGATGAAGTTGCCCTGCTGCATGAGTTGAAAAAAGTCGTGCTGGCATTCATCGAGCAAATCAAAGCGGCAGATTTCAGCCACGACAGCGATGTGAAACTGCTGTATGCCAAAGCACAAGATATTGAAACGCAGCTGGGAGAAGTGACGGACAAATTTTCTCAGAAAGAGGACATCGTGCGAAAATATCCGCATTTTTCCATTGGCTTGGGTGGCTTTGAAAGCGATGAACAAACCCGCGAAGTCTTCGCGCTTTATCAAGAAGCCTTCGGCGCGGTGAAAACTTGGGAAGACCTGCCCTATGGTTCACCACCTGGCAACCTGCACATTGGCATGGAAATCAACGGCTTTGAGTTCTTGATCACAACACATGGTGACCAGCAACCTATACCATACGGCGCGGTTAGTTTTAATGTGCATTTCAGTGACGAAGAAAGTTGGCGCAAAGCCTATGACACGCTAACACGGGAGGGTTCAAATTATTCGACGCAATCATGGCCGCATGCGCCAATCAGCGGAATGGTGAAAGATAAGTTCGGCATAGGATGGTGGCTACACACCTAATAAAACACACACGCACTCACCACCGTGAATGCGTGTTCTTCTTTACTTCGCCGCATTGAACTCGCTTGCCAGCAAGCCATACAACACTTCATCCCAAAAGCGCCCTTGATGAAACACTTGCTCGCGCCGCGTACCTTCTTTGGTGAAGCCCAGCTGCTCAAACAGCTTGATGTTCACCGCATCTTCGGCGATGAAGCCCGTGTGGCAACGATGCAAACGCAGCTCATTGAAGGCGTAGTCCAGCATCAGCCGTGCACCAGCCAGTGCGCGGCTTTCTTCAGCAGCGCCAAAGAACAAGCCGAATGTGCCGTTGCGTTGGTCAATGCCATGCAGGTTGCCACCGCCGATGTACTCACCATCCGGCGTTTCAAAGGCTAGGCAAATGCGGGTTTCGCAGTCCCAATTTTCGTTGATGTATTTTTCCCAACCTTCTTGGCGCAGCTTTTCGTCCATGGGCAATTCTTGCTCATAGTCAGTGAAGAAGCGCCACGGGCTGTCGTACATGTCAAACTTGTGCAGCTTCCAGTCTTCGGGTCGCGAGCGACGCACGCGCACCAGTTCGTTTTGCCAATAATATTTGCCGTAGTCGATTTCGTTCATGTGATTCTCTCCTTTTTGGTAGAGT
>Ga0123352_10002327_pt1 | contig 26320 bp, 21 predicted proteins | sample TergutLab28metaG_FD_89700 | JGI IMG/M metagenome (GOLD analysis project Ga0123352, IMG submission 89700) | Labiotermes labralis P1 segment gut microbial communities from Petit-Saut dam, French Guiana - Lab288 P1 | ecosystem: Host-associated > Arthropoda: Insects > Digestive system > Gut ... | reverse complement strand
TTTTCAAACATCGTCCTCGATCTCTTGAGGATTTGAAGGAAAGGATCCAACAGGAAATCGACTCCATTCCGCCTGAGCTAACCCGGAGAGTTATGAAGAGCTTCCGGGAACGTCTTCAGCAATATGTTGCCAACGACAGCTGCCTTATGTCTGATCTGATTTTTAAAACCCATTAAAAAACTGTTTTTTAATGTACGTTTCAGAAATATATTCAATTTTTTTTCTAAATGGCTTCTTTCATATTTTATACCTCTTCGAAAAGTGGGAGATCTTTATGCCCCACCCTTAAAACTAAAATAAATTTCTCGAATACAGCAACATTTCGTTAAACGAAAAAGGGCGGATGAAAACAAATGTTTTTTTTACGGCGAAATTTCTTTGCATTAAAACATATTAAAACTTTTTGGATTAACAGTTAGGAACATGCCAAAAAAAAAAATAAAAACAAAAGAATATGAGCGAAGCCTTTCACGTTTACTCTGTGAACAAGTTCGAAATTGTCCATGCAGCATGTTTTAATAATGTCACTCGGCAAGTACTTGCAGAATTTCACTGCTCTCCATTGCGCCATGACACAAATAAATTGAAAACTAATAAGTCAATGCATGAAACTGGCCAGAAGCTTTTCTTAGTTTTCGCCAAATGGTAAGAATTTGAATTCAACGTAACCTCAAGGAATTTCCCTCATGAAACATTAAACTGGACAATCACTACAAACACAAATGATTTTCAACAAAAGTATTGAAATGTGGTTCAATTGTTTCTCGTATAGAATGTTTTTTAAAACAACTTTGAAATTCATTACAGCACACATGAAACGTAAATCAAATTTAAACTTTTTCGTGCTGCAGACAAAATAAATGTCATTCAAAATTGAATCCTACACTGTCTTACTGTGACATCATAATCCAATGAAAACTTTTTTAACATTCTCCTGAGAGTTTATTTGTCATTTTCCACAAAATGTAACTGACGAAGTATGAAAAGAAGAACACGTATTTAATAAAATATTCCGAGTACTAAGGGTTTACTGTTTGCAGCACAGTGGTAAATACAGCAATCGCGTATTTTAATATTAATCATCCTGGCTTTTTCCACAAAATATATTTATGTTTGTACGGTTCTCAGAACAAACACTGAATTTTGTTGAGAAATTTCAGGTGAGCACAACCGTGTTTCTGAAGATTCAGGTCTTCTGCTCAGTGACGATGTGTCGTTGGGAGAGAATTTCTCGACATTTTGAGGGTTCAACTATCCTTTCATATTTTCTAATCTAATTGTCCAAAGACACTGGATCACATCCGAGAAGGTGTGGATCTTTAATGAATAATTTCCTAAACGGCATTAACTAAACTATGTTTAAAAGGGAGACGGCTTGTTTATTATGACACACAAAACACACTGATTTATAGTATAAAGTTAAATCCATTCTACAAGGGTTTAAATGAAATAATTTTTAATATTGCAGCTCTAGATGACGTTGATTGCGTAAATAGCTCAAGTGCTGATTTTCCCGATGATCTCTTTACCGTCTCACAAAAGCAAAATGGAGCTCTAGTCCTTCACTTCATCTTGTCACTCTACTGCTTCACAATGATTGCGATAGTTTGCAATGACTATTTTCTGCCAGCAGTGGACTGCATTTGTACAGGTTAGTTGCAATACTGTGTATAAATTTCAGAGATACTGCAACTGCTTCATGTTAGTGGGAATTGCGTCTGTAGGTCAACATGGTATATCTAGGTACAAGGTAACGCAAAGAAACGTGGCCATTCCACTTTTCTTCCAACCATTATACTACAGGATGGAGCACTAAAATCAATGTGAATTTGAAGATGTTAATGCAGGAATTTTATATATTATATCTATTTCTAGCGAAAGCTTTTCCCTACTCCATAAAAGTATATAGGCAGATGAGCTTAACGCGACATAGCTGGTGTTTCAGGGATTTGCCCTTGTAGCGTTGCTAGAAAGACAGTTAGTAGCATGGGTCAGAAGTAGCAGAATCTTCGTTGGTAAGGTCGTGCCTTTGTTAAGGTAGAGGTGTGCGAACAACTTGCACGGAGGGGGAATATTTGAAAGGTAAATTATCAGACATTTCTAGAAGTGATTCATATGGTTTCTTGTTTCATATGTTCTCGCTGACTAATTTATATTACTCCTAATCACAGCAGCTGTAAAATGTGAACTATTGCTCTTAGATCGGAAACACATTCTTGAATCATAAGACTGATTTGAACTTAAAATGAAACAAAGGGGTATTTCATTTTACCATCAACCCAAAATGTCGTTCTACTGTCAAGTAAGCCTCGGATGTTTTAAGCCTACATTTGTTTTGTATATCTGCGTGCAATGATATGTAGATTTACTTGTTGCAGATCGTAACGTAACTTTCTTTACTGATTGATTTGTTTAAAATTGATATTGCTGTCAGTGTATTTATTGCTCCACTAATTTCAATTAGAACCAATAGTTTTTTGTATTGTAACTTTGGTTTATGCCAATGATACAATCCCGAATTAACATTCGTTTTGTGTTTCGACGGTTGGAATAGTACCTGAAAACCAATGCGATAAACCATGGGTGAAGAAATTATGCAGAATGTCTGTGAAGTACTGAAGCAAGTGTCCAAGTTATCTATCATTGAGAAAACACAAAAAATATTTGCACAAAGTGGTGGCAGCATGGTGTGTATTTTGACATACGTGGAAAGGGGCTACACACGACTATGGGCTGCTGCATGAATTGATTGAATAATATGTCTCTATAGCTTTGAGTTTTCCGTGCTAAAACTGGAAAACTTACAACGCTTCTGTAAGAACGTTAGGAATTACCCATGAGTCAAGCTGGATAACGGTTGAGGTGCGTATGCAATGGCTGATCCATTGTTTGTCATTTGTAAAGGAGCCAGACAAAAAAGTCTGCACTGCTGATACACATTCCAGCCATAAGTAAGTTGATGTACGTTCTATTGAAAAAAAAAATAATTCTGTGATGTGTATATCACCTCACTGTACTCAATGACATCAACCCTCAGATGTGTCATTTTATGGGTTGATGACAACACATGGTGATCAGAAATTTTCAAAGTGGTTGAAGAAATGTTACACAATAACAGACAAACACACTTTTTTTCCACTGCATGTAGGAATGCAGTAAGCATTTAAAATGCTGAAAGTGGAGGCAGAATGAATGGTATTTGGCTAGTTATTGCAGTTTAGACTTGTAGACTTCTTGTTTGCTCTTGCAGAGACCATCAATAAAATACCAGCATGCCAATCTGAGGAAAAGTGAGGATGTTGCATGTCCTAATGCACCTTCTGGTATTGTGCAAGGTGAAAAAACATACATCACACACAGCTTAAATGCAGTCATGATGGAGTTTTGTTAGTCCAAATGGTTCATTCAATTCCAACCAAAAAAAGAGAACAAACTCTGTTTTATAACTAGCCAAGGTAATATAAGGCTGTCTGAAAGAAAAGCAGGAGTTAATGAAGCCAGGAATACAAGTGTGTGAAAGAATGCAGTTGGATTCAGATGATATATTGAAAGAAAATGTATCTGACATAGATGATACTGTAATGAATTTGTCACCTCAAAGCTGGCAAATCTTGGCACAAGTGTACTGCATGCAAACTGTGGGCAAACTGTGAGTGTACTGGAGCTACAAAAACAAACTTTTCATGTGTGATGTATGCCACTGAAAGAGAAGAGTAAAGGCGGATAGTTTATGTGAACTCTTTCATGAAATATGTAAGTCCTCTTTTAAAAATTCCAGTATCAACTTAATCCGTCACTCAGTGCCGATAAAATGCAAGCTATATTTCCAAAAAGATTGTTTTCTTCAACTTCCAATGCCCATGGCATTTTACTCTAAATAAAATAAAACATGGTGTAATAATATATAATACATGAAAAAGGGAAAGAAGTATTTACTTGTACGCTTTGTTACGGCTAACTTGTCATCACTTTCTGTATTATGTTGTCAGCATATGGAAACTGTGTTATGTTTAATAAATGATCTGTATTTTTCTCTTGCTAGTAGCAAAGTGGTGTGACATTTTGGACTGGTATCCCCTGTACAATTGACAATGCAAATGTTTAGCTGAAAAAGCATTAGAGGTTTGTTGTAACAAAGAGCAGTTTGCCTCAAGTATTCTTTATTTTGGCAATAGCATAAGCATTTTACAGCTTATGACCACTTCATAAGAACTGAGATATTTGGAGAGAGAATGTCATAATTAACTCTACAAAATGCTATATTATGGAAATTTTACATCAAATAAGTAATGTTGAACATATGACTGAAAAGTCTTAATGGTTTTATGGACAGACTAAAAAGCTACCTATAGTCTGCATACATGAAAGAGATTTCCTAGTGGAATTTGAAATCATGTCTGATATGGCAGGATCATGAAATTCTGTTTCTTAATATCATCATGGTTGCAGATGACATGACATACTGCATTTGATAATAGTATATTACACTGTTACTGCACATGCTGGAAATGAATGAGATACAATATAGAGTTTACTGAGATACATTTTGTAATCCCATGAAATGTGTAGCTCATCTGTCATGTAAACTCTCATAACTCATGCCTTATCAATTATAGCCCACATGGCTCATATAGGCTCTTTATTTCTCATTAGAGCTGTCAGATGGTGTTAATGTTTTCATCTGTATGAACGTATGCTAGGTACATGGTGTGGAAAGAAAATATATTCCAATCCACATTCTGTGATGAATACACACTTTAAAATAGAGCCAACATTCACAAAACAAACAATACAAGAATGCTCATATTTGACCCTTTGTGTACTTTTATGACTGACAAAACAGGGTTCATGCATGTTAACATGCGAACATTTCTAGCTGTGATAAATGACAGTCCATAGTTTTGCAGCTTTCTTGTGACAATTAACAAAATTCTTATGTTTCCTCACATCGAGGTTGTTGAATGGTGATTTTTACAATCCCACAAGTGCTTCTTTTCAGTCACAAAATGTGGTTACAAACACAGGCATAATAGATCACTTCAGAGTTTATGCCTCTGCTCAAACCTGTTCTAAAGTTCCTCAGGATCAGAGATCAAATTACAATTTATACTGTATGCTACAGCAACTTTGGATTATTTCAATGAACTTGCTACTATGACACTAAGTGAGACTCTTGTAATGTCCTGTCAGATTGTAACTTCAGTGGCCTAAATAAATTGGTGTTATATGTTAATAAAATATTTTGTCCTATGGATGGTGAAATTTGATAAAGAATTATTCAGGAAGTTATCAACACTTATATGGGTAATTCTCTATGACTGATAAATCCCCTGTATCATCAGTACTTTCTAATTATGCTTGTCACCAATAACATGTTTGGGTATTAACATAACAACTTTTGGTTTCTTCTTTCAGTTCAGTAAATGCAAGATTTTCAGTGGAAGACAGTTCAGTTGCCAGAAAACTTTAGGAATAGTATTGCATAGCCATTACCTGAAACAGTTTTGACTGTGCTTTGCATGGCTTTGGATAGTCTGTTTCTCTGCATTCAATCAGCATGACAGATGAGTGCAGTACCTGTCTTTAGTTCATAAAAAGAAATTTTGATTCCTTTTATATATGTAGCTGGTAGCCTGTCCAGGGGCTTAAACAGAGATATTTTAGGACTCTTCATTAATGGGCCAGTAACATACAATTATACAAAATGCATGACCATTTTCATGTATTCTTTGTGTTCATTTTAAATTTTCAACTCTTATTTAGTAGATCTGTTTGCCTTTTATTTCACAACCAAAGCTGCTTAAGAGACCTATTAAATTTGTCACTGAGAATTCATAGTAAAGTCTGTCAGGTAGATTTAAGTATTTGTGCATAATGGTCAGCTATAAGCCTACTTTACATAAGACAAAAACTGGATTTTTATAAAATTCTTGGAGCACCTGACAAGAACTAGTATATACAGGGCAAAACATAGATTACTTCAAGGTCTAGACCTGCAATTGAAGAATCTTTCATTATTAGAAACATATCACAAATTACAAAAGAAATATTTATAACTGTTTTTAGTGTAAAGAAACTTGAAATAGTATTTTTGTGACTGTGGTATATTAGCATCAATGCCAATGTAAAATAACACAGAAAACATTTGGAAAGTATGTGTTTTCTGATACACTTCTTCTTTCATTTCCTACAAGGAGACATCTGTACAGTTTGGCACATAGCTGTATCTTTTCTTCTATCATGTTTACAGGTCTGAACCTTTCAGAGGATGTGGCTGGAGCAACATTCATGGCAATTGCCACATCATCACCAGAACTTTTTATCAATATCATTGGAACATTCATCACTGAATCAGACCTTGGGGTAGGAACAATAGTTGGTTCAGCTGTGTTCAATATACTGGGAGTTGCAGCATGTCTAGGTCTAGCAGCTACTAAGGTAATATTAATAGTTACCTAAATCTGGACAACTGTGTTTGTAACTAGTAACGTTTCCATGACCATAAATTGGAAAATTAAACAGATGCCAATGTAAGCAGCCTTGTTCTGTATATTTTATCTCATAAATTTCAGAAATGATTAGCTTGTGTATATGTTTTACTTACTCTGTGTCTGCTAAATAGTACAGGAAGAATACAGGATGATCAGTTTTTCAATTGAAAAAATGTGAAAGGTTAAATTTTTATTTCTACAACATTGTCTCACTGACTGATAGTTTAGAAGATAATATATTATACTAACAGATGTCTCAGTGACTATGATGTCTATCCCCAAGTTTCATTTCTACGTAATAATTATTTCCATGAAACATTAAGGAATGTCATGTCTGTCTGCTGGGGAGCCATGGGCCATTAAGTTGTGGGATGTATCAATTCTTAGAGATCTATGGGTTAATAGGAATTCACAATTGATTCATGCATTGTAAGCCTGCGATAAGTTTACATAAGTATATACAAGGTAATGCTTCAATGTTAATGTTACCTTTCAGATTATTCTTCTTAAGTGGTGGCCATTGATACGTGGCTGTGGTATATACATGGTTACAGTTGGTGTGCTGTTTGCTGTGACTTTTGATGGCATTGTAGAGTGGTATGAGGCTCTCATACTAGTGCTTATGTATATTGCATACTTCCTCATAATGTGGACAAATGGCCTTATGAAATTGGTTAAGAAACTAGTAGCCAAACTTACTGGCAGTAACACTGTTCTGGATGACCCAGGTAAGTTGATGTTTCTTGTAGCAGATATGTACTTTTAAAGAAACTTCATTATACCCTGAGGATGGAGACAGCAGATTCCTCTGAAACATTTGAACTCTAACACACTGTATGATTCCATAATCCATAAACCTGTAATCTTTACAGTAATTATAACTGTATGAAAGACAAGTTCCACTCAAGGGATCCCTACTTTGATATAGTGGTGAGACTTGTTTGGTCAAATGACCCTGAGAGTTCTTCTGGCAGTAGCATAGCTAGTGGTTGGGCCTCCCATGCCAAGCAGGTCAAAAGCGATGACCCAGACTAAAGGGATACCCTAGTCCTCCAGGGTAGGGATAGGGCGTGGGGCCGTTGATCCCACCTCGTAAAAAATATAACTGTCATGAAACGTCAAAAGGGAAAGTCAAGTCCCACCCAGGGATTTAGAGCAAGAAGAAGAAGAAGAAGAAGGAGGAGGAGGAGAAGGAAGCTTTTTTGAATCCAGTATTTATGTGTTTTATGAATTGCTTAATTTCAGTCTTTCAAGAATCGTTACAATTGTTGCACAACACAACTGAAAATATGTTGCAGATGCCACCAAAAAACTTTAAACCAATATTTCTAGTCTCTTGCTCAAATTGGCACATTATTAACATTAACACTAGATGGAGGTGACAGGTCACCTTCCCACTGTCAACTGATATATGTCCAGGGAGGCTGAGTCCTTATTACCCACTGCATAGGAAACATGAAAAGTATGAGAGCTGATTTGAGTGTGGTGGCAAACAGAAAATCTGTTGTTTGATATGAGGTTTTGCTCCTTTTCCACAAATGGTGTTTAGCAACACTGCCCTCTGCAGCAATGCTAGAGATGCACTGGCTCAGATGGATGTATTTCCATGAGCATGCAATGCTATATCTGCAGCATTGCTGTCAATGTCACAACCTGCTAATTCTGCCAGCCACAGAGACTACCATTTCTTTGCTACTGGCAGTGGCTGTTTTATGCCGCACTGCTAGGTGAGAGGCATTTTGAACATTAGTGCTGCTGGCAGGAGGGGCTGTTTTACACACTGCTCTGAGCGGGAAGTTTCTGTGTTGTGTGTTTGGATTTTTCTAAAAATGTTGAAGCAATCAACTCTTTGATTCATTTGATACAGAATTATTTATTTCTGAAATACAGCAGCTGCTAGTCATTTGGGACTCAGATCATCTTCTTACAGCAATAAGCAGGAAAAAACATATGCATGGGTGGCATTCTGCAATAAATTTATCGAAAATTCTTTTTCTTTTTAAAAAATTCTCTTGTGCAACAATGTAAGCATAAGAACTTTCCCCTCTACTTCCATTATATCTACTGGTTGTTGGTGGGTGGGAAGGCAAGGGCAGCAATGTACAGAAGCACCAATTTGGAAGCAGCTGTTGTCTGTGAAAAAGGACTCAGTTCTTATAGGATATGGAATATGTTTATTGGCAATTAGTGAGGTTTTGGAGAAGCTTGATACCTCCAACTTCAGGTTAATGCACGAAGTTTGGAAGAGAGAGTTGCAACTTATTGTTCTTCAACTGCAGTGAAGTTTGTGGGAACAAGATCCTCTGAAACACTGGTAGCTAATTACCAATCGATGAGGCATCATATAATCTAGCCCACAAGATGATCACTGTACCAACTGAAAAGGAAATTCTTAAAAATAACTTGATATGAAATGTTTGCATAGTGAAAGACATATGGCACTTTTGCAACCATAGCAAACAGTGGATGTTAGTAACTTTGGTAAACACTGTAGCGAGGTACCCATAGGAGCATTTGTAACTTGGTAACCAAGGTAAACATTGTAAGCAAAAATTAATAGTAATGTTAGTAATAATTGTAACTATGGTACCAATGTAACCAAAGGATCCATATAAATATCGGTGATCTTAGTAACAAGGCAATCATGGTAATGACAGAGAGCAGAGTAGTCATGAATGTGAAATGACTTATTTCTGTCTGATTTTAACCAACTTTTAATTTTCTGGAAAGATTTTATTACTCCTACCCCCACCCAACATACAGTTTCACGAAAATCTATGAAGCTATTGTTGTTGAGTTTTTCCATGTGGATGGGCAGATGGGTGGATGAAGAATAGAATAGTGTTTGGGTTCGAGCCCTTCTGGGCCTGCTGCACCTAGACCTTAATAACAGGCCCTTTATGCCCCATATTCTGTATTAAGTTAAAGGAGCCCTGTTCCTTTAGCAAAGTTCCAGATGGCCCCCATACCTAGTTTCCTAATGTCCTCCGGGTCCAAAAAGAATGAACCCAGATGTGTATATCTGAGTGAGGCCAAGGACTCACACTCACACAAAATGTGGACTGAGGTTTCCTCCCCCGTACCACATTACCGACAGGTGGGATTATTGTTTAGCCCCATTATATATAGATGTCTTCTCAAGGTGTATTGTCCAGTGAGTAGGCCAATAACAACCCTGGATTTTGGCCTATTAAAGGACAGTAATTGGGCCCCTATAGCCAGATTAAGGCCCGGGATCAATTCCCAAGCCTGTCTCTGTGTACTACAGGGACCACACCACAACGCCAGATGCTGTTTCTTCACCCAGCGTTTCATCTTTCTTCTTATATTCTGTCAAGCGACCCCCAAGAAAGGCTCAGGTCCCCCAAACCGCTGAAAGGAACCACTCCTTGAGAGCTTGTCAGCGATTTCATTTCCTTTCAATCCGGCACGTCCCGGGACCCAATATAGCCCCACAGCATGTCGGGTAGAAGTATCATTCAACGCCTGCTGGCACTGTCGTACCAAAGGATACGTTGTTTTAGCAGCCTGAAGCGCTTTCAAAGCCCCCTGACTATCAGAACAAATACTAACATATTCTCCGGCCGGTCCCGAGTTTCAGTTTCATGAACACAGGCTAATATCGCATATACCTCAGCCTGAAAGACTGTGGTATGTTTTCCTAGAGAGATACTGAGCCTTCCGTTTGCAGATTGCCCATAGACCCAAGCTCCGTTCCCTTCCGCGGTCCTGGACCCTTCCGCAAACCAGAAGAGCCCTTTAGCCGCAGGAGGAGTCCCGGGGCCTCTGGTCCATTGCTCTCTAGTTAATATAGTGCCCCTGTATTTGGGTTCCAGATTAAAGACTGGCTTCATACCGTCGACTCTCATGTTAAATATGGAATCAGACTTTTGAAGTCATTCAATATGCAACTGTGTCCTTGTTGGTGGTGAAGGTAAAACCAACTCCCCAAACTCCAGAGGCGATAAGCCGCCGACCTCGCCTCCCTCTGTATCACCAGATCCAGCGAAGGGAGACCAACGAGCGCCTCCATAGTACCAGTAGGACTCGTACAAATCGCTCCCGTTATCCCAAAGCATGTCAGTCTTTGTACTTTGCTTAGCTTCTTCTTGGTTCTAGCTGTTTGACAGCCAGACCACCATACAAAGGATGCAAAGGAGGCGGTCGGCCGAATGATGGCGACATAGAACCCGTGGACCACTTTGGGTCTCAGACTCCGAACTCGTCCCCCACGCCCTCCTACAGGCCCACAGTAAATTGTGAGCCTTCCTCACCTTGACATCCATATGCTCTCTCCAGGTCAACGGAGAATCCAGAATAACCTCCAGATACTTGACCGACACCAAGAGACTTAATTTAACCCCAAAAATTTGTTTCAAAGAAACCCGAGAGCTTCCTTTTTCTATTAAATGCAACGAGTCCATTCTTATCGGGAATGACCGAGAGTCCGACCTCGTTGCGTCATATTTAGTATCTCTACAGTCGAAAGGGCCCACTCCATGAGTCCCGAAACCGTGTTTGGGAATTTACCCACCGCAAGAAGACATATGTCATCCGAGTATCCCAGAATAAATACACCACTTCCACTGAGCCTGGCCAGTAGATCATCTACCACCAGGTACCATAGAAGTGGTGACAGCAACCCCCTGCATACAGCCTCTGGATATCGCGAGCCTCACATAAGGTACATTGAGGGTCGCAACAGCCACGCGGCCCTCCAGGGTGGCCCTAATCCACCGCACAAAGGCGTAATCACTACCATGTCTGACAAGAGTATCACACGTGGTATCATAGGTATTGTTAAATGCCCGTTCTGTATCTAAGAAGACACCCAAGGCTGTCTCTTGCTGGTCAAGTGCCTTCTCAACCCGTCCAACGAGCTGATGAACAGCCGTTTCCACCGATTTCCCAGCCTGGTAAGCATGTTGGTTAGAATTCGATGGCAGGAGTGCCAATGCTTCATCTCTTAGATACCTATCCACCAGCCTCTCCATGACTTTAAGAAGAAACGATGTGAGACTGATGGCTCTATAATGTCTAGACCCGCTGTAGGAATTCCTACCGGGCTTAGGTATAAACACTACCTTAACCTGTCGCCATATGGCTGGAACATAGCCAGTAGCCAGGCAGGCACGAAATATTCTGACCAGGTATGGAATAACAACTTCCTGTCCCTCTTGAAACAAGGCCGGGAATATGCCATCCACCACTGGGATTTATACGAGGCAAAAGAATCTATAGTCCATTCTACCCTTCTGTAGTTGACCATTCTCATAGTCAACCTCCAGTCGGAAAGTCTGGCCAGGAGAGAGGCCGTACGGGTCGCTAACTCGTGTGTAACCTTCGAATGAGGAAAATGTGTGGTGAGCAAGAGCTCTAATGTTTCCCCCTCGGACTGCGTACGCCTACCCGAAGGAGCCAACAAAGATCCCAGCTTAATCTTAGGGTCCCTAGAGAGAGCCCTGTGTAGCCTAGCTGACCTAGGTAGGTCATTAATGGAACTACAGAAGGTCCTTCAAGCATTTATAGAAGCCTTCCTTACCTCCTTCCTATAATTGCGCTGAGCCACTCTATAGAGTGCCCATCTATGTGGTTTCTTATCTGATCGGCACAAATTAAAGTGCGTCTCACTTCTCTTCTGAGGGATTCCAACTCTACAGCCCACTTCAGAGATTGCCTACCTGTCTTAACAGGTCTAAGAGGACAATTATCCTTGTAAGCTAAGGGCCTGCTGAACCGAGTGAATTGCAAGCCCCAATCAAGCTTCATTTTTCATGTTCATCTCGGGACGCCTCCCCAGTCGATCCCTCAGATCCAATTTAAAGGAGTCCCCAATTGGTTCCCCTAGGGTTCCTGATTAGGTGTACCGGTACGGAACCCCGTAGAGTGAACAGAATATCTCTATGGTTCGACAAGGAGGGCTCCGGGGACCCTAGGGTAATCACCTCCATTCTGCCGCCACTGAAGAACGTGGGCTCATTTCCCCGATTTAGAATCTCCAAATTCGAAGAATTTAGAAATTCTACCAGGGCTTCTTTTCTACTGTTGCAGTTAGTGCTGCCCCGTACACTGTGATGTGTACTGGAGTCGCACCCCACAACTAGATTGAGGTTTTCATTTTCACAATGTCGCACGAGTTCCTCAAGTTCGTTTGATGGAGGAGGATCCTCGGAATCGTAGGGCAGGTATGCAGAACATGCAACCAAGTGTCGTTCTGCCTCTTCCTTATTATACTTTATAAGGACTGCTACAAGGTCCCTACAAGAGAATTCTGGCAACATCCAAGCTGTCTCGTTCCTCGTAAGGATACAAGCCCAAGGTTTATCTGTTCCACTCGCGGAGAACAGAGTATATCCTGGAATATTCAGGCCCCTTATACGGCCCTCGCGGTATCACGGTTCCTGTATTAGTGCCATGTCTATTCCTTTAACACTCACTGTCTTAGAGAGAACCCTAGATTCAGCACTGCTGTGTTGCAGGTTGGCTTGAACAAATGATATGGAACTTAACATGTCCGTTCAGCCTACCCTGAAGACCAGGGGTGCGGACTTTTTCTGCCAGCACCTCAAGATTCCCTGAGCTTAAACTGTTCGGAGATAGGTGTTGCTCCCAGGAAATGTGAGCCTCACCCGCCCCATGCAGACATGGATCCTACCCGGTTGCCCATTGTGGAGCCTCCAGGCACCGGAGTTCCCCCTGACTGGAACCCTCCGTAGAATCCTTGCTGGAGTCCCCTGTTGCGGAGCTCTCCTTAGACTCTAATTTTCCTACAGTACTCTCAATCTCGATCCCACGAGATCAGTGGAAATATATGGTCCACCAAGCAGATCCTCTATAATTGGTAAGGCTAGATACATCTGGGAGGTCGCCTGGCATCCCAGAGGGTGCCGCTAGTGAGAGACTCACCCACTGCCGTTCATCCAATAAGCACGGCATTCACACTGTAGGACTGGGGGACTGTTTGTCAAGGTCTACTGCTTTAGATCCGCTGTGTTCCGCGCAACAGGGTCACGTCTCGTAGGATGTGGCTCTTCACCACGCACAGACGGTCTTGGGTGGAGAAAGGCTATAATCTGCGTCTACTACCCCTGGAGAATAGCTAGAGCCCTCCTCGGGCCACCAATGTCACCTCTCGGTAACGTGATGACCCCGGTATGGCCCGGTCGACTCCCTTTGACCCCTGGGTGGATGTGACACAACTAACAACCACTTACTCCAACTTTGCTTATACACCTAAAAATGGTTTATGAAATTTAATAATATAACACCACGTGCTTTGGCAGGTATGTACAAACATTTTGGAGGAGTGTACTGTTCCCATCTTCTGGGCAGCAATACGATCGAGAAGTTAATATTCTTCATATTATCGCTATGAAAATTCAGATCTATTATGTCAGTAATTTTTATAAAAATAAATTCTTCTTAATCGTTTTTCAATAACAAAATTAATCCTCTACCCGCAGTAGAGTTGTAAGAGGTCAGTGAGAGGGTAAAAGGATATTGACTGAAGTAACAAGATTAAAATCCTAACAGATGTTTAGGAATGTTTCTTTTGCATGCTACATACAGAATGGCTCTGGGGCTGACCCATTGCTCCCTATTTGCTTCGTGGGATGATTCTTAAGAGACAATTTGACTTTTACTTTAGCTTAATGTAACTTCTGTGAAAACGTTTTTGATTTGCAAGTTTTGAAGTTTGTATGTCAGTGTAATCTAGGATTCTAATCTTCTAGGATGTGATGCATGGATGGGTAAGTTATTTTTATTGCTATTTCTGAGGGCATACCACATCTAAGGAGACAAAAAGTCCTCATTTTTCAATTTTAAAGTACAGGTTGGAACAGTAAGGGATATAGTTCTTCTTTTTTAATCTATACACAACTTAAGTAAGTGATAACATCACTCTCAGAAGGCTTACATATTCTAATTGGTGTACAAAATTTTCACTTGAATTAGGCTACATGAATTTTGCTTGTACTAAAATTACAAGGATAAATAGAACTAAATGAGCTTAAAACAAAATGCTGGGAAGAATACATTGATTTAATAAAGGTTACTTAAAATTTGGTTCTGGAATTAAATGTCCATTTTAATGTGCAGAAGACTGGAATTTAAATGAGAGCTACAGAAGGACGCTATTAAATGGTCATCATCTATACCTGACATCTGACATTTTGAGCATCACATTGTGTGACAGATATGCCTGGGTTAAGAGGAAAATAACGATAGCTGCACAAAAAATATCTCCTTGTCTTTTACTTCATTTCAAACTGTTCAGATAATATGGAATGTGCTGTATAAGTAGCAAATACAGAGGGGAAAGATAAATCCATGCTCATATCACCTTAGTAAAGGTAAAGGTAAAGAAATCCTTGGTCAGGCCTATTACAGGCCCAGAGGGTTCCAGGTGGCTGAAGCTCCCAGACCTCAAGACAGTCGATATATGAAGGTGGCTTCTTTTATACCCCAGGAAATATTCCAGGTACTCATGTCTATTAGAGAAATGAAAAATTCCAATGACAACATTGGGAATCGAACCCGTGACCCTCCGGCTTGTAGTGAAGTGCCTCAATCAACTGCACTACTGCATGCCCCTAAACACCTTGTTAGAAAAGCTTATAGGTGCGTCTTCAGGTTAGAACTGAGGATAATATTAAGGTGGGTCTTAAGCAAATTAAATTGTGTTGATGTGAACTAGATCAAAATGGTAGAGGATAAGGTCAAATTATGAGGTTTTATAGTAACAATAACAAAGCTTTGCATTCCATGAACCCAAGGAAATTTTTGAATGGATAATTACTGAGAAAAATCTTGTTGTTGCTACTACTACTACTACTATTACTACTGCTGCTGCTGCTGCTACTACTGTTACTTATACATTATTTGTACGTTTTCAGAGAGTACTTCATCAGAGATTTGTTCAAATGTTGGTCCAGGAAAATACTCTGGGTATTTTAATGGTGACTTCACTCTTAGTAAACAGGATACTTCAGATAACACAGAAATATCACCTGAAAGAACACACAAAAGTAAGTCAATTTCTTGAGTTGAAAATAGGAATATACCAACAATTCTGTGAGACTGGTACTACAGCATCTTTTGTCCAACAGGTCGCTTGGCATGTCCACCAGCAGGAGGACTACTGAAGAAAGTGTGGACTGTATTTTCATGGCCAGTATCACTCTTGTTTTTCATCACTATTCCAGACTGTCGCAAAAATCACCTTCGTCGATTATATCCTCTCACATTTGTTATGTGCATTATATGGATAGGTATAGCATCATATCTCAATGCCTGGATGATGACAATTATAGGTTTGTATCTGAATAACCTGGCCTTAGTTTGGTAAGCCTCAAAGTTTTCAGTTCCTCCTTATCCTTAGTTTATGTCCCAAATTTTACATGAATGCATTTCCCATTATTTCTTACTGAAACTGCCTGTTACCATATCCAAAACAGAAACTTCCCTTCTGTCATTTTGTACCATTTCTGAGTCACTGGTGCCACATAGGTAAAGGTGTAAGGAATTCTGCTAAATATCTATGTTCATATGACCTTAGTTTGGTTTTGTTGGTTTATTTGTTCATCCATTTAGTCACACATGTGACACTGTACACATCAATTACAGTTTACAATTTATATATTACAACACAAGTTATAATATATGGACATCTACCCAATATGAAAGGTAAAGTGATCTCGTTACAGGCCCGGTGTAGCCCAGAGGGTGGGTAGGGGTATAGCTCTATTCTTCCATGACTGTGGCACTAGAAGGGGGTGAGTGGCCAGCAGCATGCCCCAGCCACACTTTACCCCTGGGAAAGACCAGCTGCCTATTGTACAGGAGGCTGTGTCGGCAGGGCCGGTCTGGACAGGTGGAAAATCTTGTCCCCACCAGGATTCGATTCTGGACCGTCCAGCCCAGAGTCAGTTGCTATACTGACTGAGCTATCCGGCCCACATTCATCCCATATATAAAATAATAAATAACAATACAAAATTTCGCATTATTTCTTCCTGAAGCTGCATTTACCATATCCAACACAGAAACCTCCCTTCTTGAAGTGGAATCCATCAGTACTTCTAGATATATGTGTATTTATATAAATATGTCTAAAAGTTAAGAATGCAAATTAAAAGTAATAATATGGAATTGTATTGAGATATATTACATTCAGGATTATTTATTATTAATTATTATTATTTCTTTAGCTTGATTCCTGCAAATATAATTGAATTAATTCAAGGAGCTTGCATTTCATCAATGATTTAGGGCACTGGTTATGTTGCATATGTCTATTAAGACCATTTTATCCATATGTATAAATTGCTGAATACTAATGTAATTGATGTGCAGGTAACTTGTTATGTAAATTTACTGTAACCATATTTTATAGTGTAACATTTAAATGACCTACATATTCATACATGATTGCATGTAAAATCACAAGAATTCATTTTATACACTTGGGCAACAAGGAGATTTACTATATTCTTAAGACATGCTGCATAATTTCTCGTCATTTATTTCATCCTCTTATGATCCAATAATAACTTTTTCACAAAACATGTTCCAAAAATTAAGTACCAGCCTGGTAAGTTAAAAGTTAATCCATATTATGATCTGCTGGGTTGTGATGCCACATGTCTTCTTGGTGGATACTAAAGTTTTTTAGGAATATGCTGCTTCCATATTTGTTGTTGAAATCAGTATTGCAATTTAGGTGTATGGAAGATCCTTGGCAGCAGGTAAAGAAACACAGGAAATTTGTGGAAACATTCATATTCTCCTCACTTCAACCCTGAAAACTGAGTCATGTTCCACCAGTAAGACTACTCAGCATCATGCCTAAGAAGACCATACTCAGAATACACACTGATATGGAAACCTCAAGTCTGACATGTTTTCTAATTATTGATTGAAGTTTAACAGACCATGTTTCCTATTCTAGAGTTCAGGTCTCCTGAGAGTAAGATGTAATCTTTTTTTTCAGTTTTGTTTAATATTTCCTGTGGTTTGTTATAAAAGATTTCATTTCTTCAAGGCTTCCTTGTTCTGGGGCATAGAGTACAAAAAATTATAATTTCCCACTTCCAATAATTAGTTTTACCTAAATTATTCTTTTGCTCCAGTATATATAGTTAATAATTGTGTTTTTGATTGACTTATGAGTCCAAATCACTACACCGGCTTGTGCCCCTGTATTTTTGTTTACAACACCATATATTGCCATTTAATTATTTGTTTCCTTTGTACTCTTCAACTTCTTTTTTGATTCTGTTATTGCTGCTATTTTAATTTGTTTCTTATTTAATACACTGTCCAGTTCCTCTGCTTTGTGGGTTATTCTCCTGATATTCCATGTGAGAATTCTAAACAACACTTTTAAACCAACTTTGGTCCAGAAATTTTCAAGAATAAAAGTGTGTAATGTACTGACACTCCTATTTTTTGTATAAGGAAGCGAGATTTTGACCCTTATAAAAAAGGATAAAAAACAAATGACATCAATCAAGATGACATTTGTCAGAAGAACAGCTGAGCACACCCTTTGTGACCACAAAAGGAATGAAGAGAATTTGGAAGAGTTGAAAGTAGAACCAGTTGATGAGAAACTAAGAAGATACAAATGAAACTGGTTACAACACGTAACAGGAAGGAACAACAGCAGGATGCCAAAATTAATGCTGAATTATAGACCAAATGTTTGAAGATGATTTGGAAGACCTTTGAAGAGACTATTATATAAGGCCAAAACAGGTCTATCAAGGCCTAGCACATGATGGATAATGATGGTGATGTGTTGTCACAAACCAACTTGTATCCCTTCATCAGATTTCTCACCAACATTCCAAATCCTGTATTTCTATCTCTGTGTAGCATGGCATTCTTTACAGTGTAGGTAGAGTTGTTACTGAGTGTGGTGAGCTATATTGCGCAGGTACATCAAACGTTATATTGTGTTTGTACAATCACAGTAGCAATCTGTAACTGAATTAAGGAATTTGACCAACAGCAGGAAAAAGACACAGTTTATGTAGTGATGTGTGAATGTGTTTATGTAGTTTGAACAAGGATATGTTTACTTATGTGTAAACTGTGATTGATTGAATTTACCTTTCCTGTGTCATGTTTGAATGAAATGGATGAACAGCAAAGGTAACTAAATTAAACCCCAATTTAAGATTCATCTGGGATACAAGCTTTTTATAGTGAAAATCAAGAAAATCGTAAATAGGAGTTGTGTAAAAATCAAACAGAAAGTTACTACCATCATTACAAATATTATATTTTCTCTGTATTTAAATGCCCCTTTTTTTCAGTTTTTAAAAGTAAGCTAAAACCATTTTTTCACTGTTGAAGTCATTCTATGAGTCCATACTTCTGTCAGAAGATCTGAAAAGAAAATAGCATGTGGATATTGCAAAATATCACTCCATTAAAAAATCAAACACAGTACATGTAATTACAAATGCATTTATATCTGAAATGATACTTTTTACAATAGTCAAGAGTGATTTCTCCTGTGTTAGTCAGGTGTGATCAATGAATAGAAGCTCTCTCTCCAGATATTCAAGTCTCCTCAGAATGGCATCACTGATCTTGTAGAAGCAAAAGTGTCTCCTAGACAGTTTCAGAACTTGAGGTTGTCTCACCAAACACAGGAGCTGGCATTCCTCTTCTGCCTGTTTGTCACTGACACCACTTTCTTCACTGTTTCCGCTTTTATTGACTGACAGGTCCTGTGTGGTCATGGTGATCATTGTCATTGTGGTTACACTCTGCAGTCACATAATCTGGGAACTTAATTGCTGAGTTTGAAATCAGCTTCCTCCATTCTTCTACCCCAGCTTCTTTGTTATCCTCTTCCAAGTCCTTGTGACTCTTGAGAATTTGCAGTATACTGTTGCTATAGATTCACAATTGATTTTGATTTCACTTTTCTTCCATTGCACATGATTATGCAGCTTGAACTCTGAAGTTGAAAACATGAACCCTAAATTTAGGCACCAAGATGATGTAGGGATCAAATTTTCATGTCTTCATTGTAGGAAGAAACCTAAAATCAAGAAACTAAAACTTGAAAAAAGTTGGGTGTATGGGGGTTTGCCTGGGACTACAAAAAAATGAACCTAAAATTCGGGGATGTCTTACAACAGTAACAGGGAAAAGCAATCCTTGGACAGGCTCTGAGTTTTCTAGGAGGTTGAGGCTCTAGGATTTCAGGCAGTAAACACATGAAGGTGGTAAGGTTGTCAGCCCTATATAATGGCTGCCTTTACACCCCAGAAAATAGTCCTGATACTCATTTCTGTTTGAGGCTGAGTTGACTCCTGGGCTATAGTGCAACCAGAAAGATTAGGTTGATGAAAAATTCCAATGACAGCATTGGGAATCAGACCCACAACCTTCCAGCTTGTGGCACAATGCCTCAACCAATTGCACCACCACATGCTCTGTCTTACATTAGTATTCTGCTGTATTTCCTGCCTCTAGTCATGAGAAAAGAAAGTGTGTCCCATTTCATATTTGGCTAAAAGTGGGCTTTAACACATATATTCTTTCATACCTGAAATAATTTCTAAATGTTGCAGAACTATTGATAAATATATTGACTTGAGAATTCTCATTGTTGTTGTATGTGACTACTTCCATTTGTATTTCTCAACTCTTTGGTCCCAAAATTAAGTGCCTGATGTTGTGTGCAGCAAACCAGAATTTAAATGTGGGTTGCATATTAAATGCCACAATACCCATCCTTCAGCATTTTGAGTATCACACACATGATGGCTATACTTGACATTAGGCAACAAGGTTCATATAAAAACAGACCTGGGTAAAGGGGTGAATGTAGTCACTATTAAATGGAGCAAAATATCCGTCACATTTTTGTGACAAGCTAGAAGTATCTTATACAAAAATTGGCATATGTACAGTGCCTTTTTAGATGGTTAATAACGTTATTTTGTGTGCATGTTTATATAAGAACTCTGTTCAGTCAGAGACAGTAACTAACACCTATTTATATACATTTGAAGTACAAAAATATTCCTATCAAATAATCCCAGTTGGTCCCTGAATGATAAAGTAACTTCCAACATTCGTTGCTATGGAAGAGGCCTTTCATTGAAAATCTCTAATAGAAAAACAACGTAATAATATTCATCAGTAATAAACAAGAGTGATAGACACAGACCTGAAATTCAGTAGGTTAATTACTATTCTTGTATTCTGTAGGCCATAATTTTGGAGTTCCTGATTCTGTCATGGGACTCACTCTGCTTGCAGCAGGTGGAAGTTTACCTGAGGCATTTTCTTCCATTATCTTGGCGCGTAAGGGTGAGTCATGTAAAGAATATGCTACAATAAAAAATTCTTATGTATTATAATATATGTATATACTGTTATTTAATTACTTAATTATTTTTGTTATAACTTTAAACAGATGTTTATTATATGCTTATAAAATATGGTGCTGATTACCTGACTTAAATGGGAGGGGAGTCAAATAATCAGAAATATCAGATAATGTGGAAGATTAATGAAAAATAGATGAGCAACAAGTAGGAAGTACAAACTGTCAGTCACAAATGTGTTCATATTATTTTTCCTTGCAATTAATATTAACAGAGGTGTTACTGACAATCTGTATTTCTTCGCTGTTGTTCATATATCACAGCAAGGTGTCAGGTGTAAAGAAAAAGATGAGGGTACACATCGAATTAATATGACTGAATTCAGTAAAAAATTATGCAGAAAATGTTGAAGGCATAAAATAAAAATATCTCACAAACAAAAACAATGTTTAACATAATGTAAATTTGTAAATGAAAGTGTATTTTTTAATTAAGAAATGAATATTGTTTCTGAGCTTTCTTCCTTTTCTCTATGGCAAGGCCACATGATCATCTGAACAGTAGCTTATTTGTAGCAGTCACCTCCATATTCTGTCTAAGCACATCTGGTCTCAGTAGCCTTCATTCCCTCACTTTCTGTCATTCTATCAGCTTTCTTTCCTCCTTAGTTATCATCTTTTAAACAATCATTCATTGCCAGCATGACTGACAAGACCTCCTGTGTGTTTATCAGTCAGCAGTTCTTCATCCTACAATTGTCCATTCTCGTGTGTCACCATTATTCACATTTTCACAGCATAACATAAATTTTAATAGAAGAACTTGCAATTTTCTTCCAGTGTTTCTTCTGTGTGTTTATTTTCAGATCATTTTGCTGCTAAATTTTTGTCTCCATATCTTGATGCTACATGTTTTGTTTGTCACATTATTTCCGCATATCATTGCCATATTTTATCTCTGTTGTGTTATGTCCACATGTCAGTAGCATGTTTTGTCTCTCTCACACTAAGTCTACATCACATCTGAATCTAGCTGCTATGTATTCTGTTTGTTACATTATACCCACATCTCACTACACTTTTTATATCTCTCACATTACATCCACACATCAGTGCCATGTTCTGGCTCTGTCATATTATGTCCATGATGTAGTACCATACTTTATCTCTCTCACAATTTGTTGCTGTCTCACTACCATATTTTTCCTCTCTTACTTTATGCCTGCATCTAACATATTTTGTCCTGTTTCAAACATGTATTAAAGGGAAAATATTCTACCACAGTATGGACTCCATGAATTCTGTGTGTTAGAATTTATATATTTTAAAAAATGTCTTACCATTGCAGCTTCATAAATTTGTGAATATATCATGTATCTGCCTTTCTATTCATTCATTATCTAATGGTCTTGTACCTTACTAATGCTTTTCCTTTAATTAATTTGAATTCTGCTACTGATGTATTAACTGTAATGACGTGTACAAATTTTTTCCATATTGCAGGTGAAGGAGCCATGGGTATCAGTTGCTCTATTGGAGCCAACACTCTGGCCGTCCTTTTGTGTTTGGGCACGCCTTGGTTTATTAAATGCATTGTGGAAATTATCCAGACTGGAGATACAAGCAGCAGCCATATTAATATAATATCAGAAGGAATCACTTACACTTGTGGTACTCTACTCGTGTCTGTCACGATGCTTATTCTTGTCTTGGCCATCTTCAAATTCCAGATTGGAAAACGCCTTGGGTTCATATGTCTCATCATGTATATTTTCTTCATCACTTTTTGTGTTCTCATTGAAATGAATGTATTCTTCATTGTTAATAAGCCTTTATGTGATGAACTATAAAAACAGTTCATATTAATATTTATTTATCTCACATGTTTTTTACTACTGCAGAGACTTTTTGTCCAGTTCAATTTTACAAGAGGCTTTTTTTTATTTTGTACACGAGCTGGGATAACATGATTGGTATAGTGACTAGAATATGGGCTAGACAACTGAGGTACTGTGGTTCAATTCCCAGCAAAGTATGAGATTTTCCTCTTCTCCAAAGCATCCAGACTCACTCTGAGTCTGGCCCAGCCTTCCGTTCAAGGATACTGGGAGCTTTTCCTTGGAGGTAATGCTGCTGGGGCATGAAGCTGGCCACTGACTCCCATCCAGTGCTAAGGTTAAAAATATGTACAGATGTACTGCCACAATTACATACCTTCTCATGGTTGTACAGGGATAACTTAATATTCTCTTTATGCCATGAACAAGAAACAACTCCACAACTCTCAAATATTTGTTGAATATATTTTCTTTTTATGACAGTTGAGATGTTGTGTTGCCATTCCCTTTAAACTTGACTTTAGAATATGTCTTTACGAAGGTACAAGTGAACTTGTAGGAATTTAAATTGACTGAGACACAACAGTTTTTGTTCTGTGCTGATGGCAATATTGACTTATCAGATGAAAACATAAGTATCATAAACAGAAACACAGAAGCTTTAATAGTTGCTATTATGGTGGTTGTTCTGGTAGTATATTCTGAGAAGACCTAAGTACATGTTTGTGTCTTGTCAATGGAATGCAGGACTAATTGTAATGTAAAGGCTGGTGATGAAGCCTTTAAATATGTGGCAAAGTTTGAATATTTGGGAACAAAACTAACAACTTGAAATTGTATAAATGTAGAAATTAAGAGCAGATTAAGTTCAGGGAATGCCTGCTACCATTTAGCCCAGATGTTTTGTCTCTCTGTTGCCTATCTAGTCATGTAAAGATTATACAATACACAGAACTATAATTTTGTATGTTGGAGACTCAGTCCCTCATGTTAAGGGAAGAACACACACTGACGGTGTTCAAAAATAGTTTGCTGAGGGAGACATTTAGAGCTAAGGGGGAGGATGTAAGAGAGGGATGCAGAAAGTTCCATAACAAAGAACTCCATCATTTTCACTCACGAAATATTTTTAGGTTGATAAAATCAAGGAAAAGGGGAAATAGTGAGGAGCTTTATGATCTGTACTCCTCACCAAATATTATTTTGGTGATCAAATCAAGAAGAACGAGATAGGCAGGTCATGTGGCACGTATGGGAGATATGAGAGGAGTGTACAGGTTTTGGTGGGGAAACCTGGAGGAAAGAGACCACAGGGAAGACCTAGGTGTCGATGGGAGGCTAATATTAAACTGGATCTTCAGGAAATGGGTAGGGGTGTTATGGACTGGATTTAGCTGGCTCAGGACAGGGTTAGGTGGTGAGCTATTGTGAATGCGGTAATAAACCTTTGCATTCCATACAATGCAGGAAATTTCATGAGTGGCTGAGGACCTGTTAGCTTCTCAGGAAATAGTCTGCTCCATGGAGTTAGTTGGTTGGTTTCTTGGTTGGTTAGATAAAATCAAGGAGGATGACATGAATTGGGCGTGTGGCAAGTGAGGGGAGGAAAGAAACACATAAAGGGTTCTGGCAGGAAAACCTAAAGGAAAGAAAGACCACTTGGAAGACCCTTGTGTAGATGGGAGAATATTAAACTGAATTTGCCAGAAATAGTATGGGGGGATGTGGACTGGATTAATTGGCTCACCACAGAGACAAGTGACAGGATTTTTTTTGAAGATGGTAATAAACATTTGGGCTGCATGAAATTTGGGGAAGGAGTTAACAACTAAAAATTAATTTATCTTAGGTGTTTTTACATCCATATGGAGCACCTGTAAAAATCACTCTGACTGTCTATAAGCACATAAAATATGACAACCACTAAACAGATATTTGTATGATTTGAAACTGAAGAGTTTTCCTCAAAGTTCTCAGATCATTTAAATTTTTTATTAAGTCATACAATTGCAAACACCAGTGTACATGACGTTTTACCTGCACTTATATATGCATAACCAATTGCATTCATGTTCAGTGCATGTAGATAATATTTCCCTCTGTGGTTTACACAGTTGCTGTTCACATCATACATTTTGTATCATTTAAATTTCTTGTAGCAAATATAGAAACCTAGTGTTCCATAAGTGTTTTTTCTCCATATCCTTCTGACAGATTATAGATATATTGCAAAAGGAGCTACTCTTGTCCAAGACCATAACAACCATGTGCACAGAAGACCAGCTTTCTACAAAGGAACCCGGCAATAAACCTACAACAGATGTCTGGAACTCTCCAGCACCTATGAACAGTACCAGCACATCGCAGAATTGTGTCTTACCCACATGGGGCGATATTGCAGTGTCTACTCACTCCATACCGATTGTAAACCGTTACATTTTACCTAACCACAAAGGAGCAACCACTAACCATTATGAAGCTCAGAAGTTCTTCACACAAAAACCTCACGAGACAAAGAATCCTCAAGTAAAAGGTAACAAAATCATAACGATAGTTAATGGTATTCCCGACTCTTACAGAAAATCACCAAGTATAACCTACAATAACGAAGTGAATCCAAAAGCAAAATCGTATCAAACAAAGAAGGTGAATACTCGGTCAGTGGAGAGTTCCAATAAAGGTAAAAAGAAAGTTATAATAATTGGTGAGAGTCATGTAAGGAACTGTGTGACCAGATTACGAGAAATCCTTAATAGTGAGTACATAGTATCCGGCTTTGTGAAACCGGGTGCTCAAATGAAGGAAATATAAAAAATTGTGAAGGAAGAATTAAGATCCTTGAAATGTGATGACTTTGTGGTAATATGGGGAGGTGCGAATGACATTAGTAAGAACAACACAAAAGAAGCATTGAAATTGTTGTCTGAGTTTATGAGTGAACACAAGGAACTAAATGTGGTACTAATAAATTCCCCACATAGACATGACCTACTACCTGACTCTTGTGTAAACTATGAAGTGAAATAATTCAACAGGCAACTAAATAAGATAGTGAAACTTCAGTCGAAGGTGAAAGTGTTGGAGGTAGAGCTAGACAGGAACCACTTTACGAGGCATGGTCTTCACCTGGATTCTGAAGGTAAAAAATTAGTTTCTCATAAATTGGCACTGGCGGTGCTGAAATTCCCAACAAAGCACCATTCGGCAACTATTCCTGCTACATGGAAAGACCCACCACATATTGACACTAACCCTACAATGCAAATTCTGATCACTGAAGAAGGTAACAACTCATCAGCCAATTCTTCTAAACACCGCAGCAGGTACCCAGCTCGAAGAAACCCGGATATTTTATGGTTATGAATGATAGAACTCCACTGAATATAAAACAAACTGAGGTAAACAATGATCTCTTTAAATTGTACCATCAAAATGTTAGAAGCTTAAGAAATAAGACTCAGGAATTGCTGAGCCATTTGCACCCCAACTTACCACATGTTATATGCTTAACGGAACATCATTTAATTATACAGGAAATATGTTATGTAAATTTGGAATGCTATACTATTGGAGCTCAATTCTGTAGGTCTATCTATCAAAGAGGTGGAGTAATTATTTATGTGCATAATAGCTTA
>Ga0123352_10002326_pt1 | contig 26329 bp, 16 predicted proteins | sample TergutLab28metaG_FD_89700 | JGI IMG/M metagenome (GOLD analysis project Ga0123352, IMG submission 89700) | Labiotermes labralis P1 segment gut microbial communities from Petit-Saut dam, French Guiana - Lab288 P1 | ecosystem: Host-associated > Arthropoda: Insects > Digestive system > Gut ... | reverse complement strand
CTACCCGCCCACATCCGGTCACTCGCCTTCCATTGGCTCCTCCACCAGCCTTCCAGAACCCTGTCAGGTTTAAATACACCACACATCCCATCCCCTGTCATACTTCATCCACTTGCCTATGAATATGAAACAGATAGAGGGTTCCGAAACGTCGGCTATTAGAACTCAGACGCCGGGGAATTACCCAAAAGAAAACATATTACATTATTATATCAGCTGCTGCACATATATAAAATTTATAATTTACGCATTAAAATATTAAAAGCGCTCCGACGTGTTTCGGTCCTAGGATCGAAACACGTCAGATCCTTTTTTTGTGTAAATTATAAATTATATATATATGTGCAGTTGTTGGTATAATAATTGCGTAACTAAACATCATGCACGGTGTAACAACGAAAATACGTAGGTTGGTGTTTGGTATTCGTCTGGCGACAGTCAACCCTTTCACCACTGCAGAATGGTACATGTATTAGCTCTTGAAAAATGACAGATAAACTTACAAAATTCTATATTTATAATCGGATATTCACGGCGTAAAATTTATTTATAAAAAAATGGAAGAAATTGCGAATTCTCTTCATTCCTGGCAGCCTTCCATTTGACACTGATTTACGCACTTATGAGTTAAATAAACTTTTCACAGCTTTATCCATTCACAATTCAAATAACACAAATCAACTAACACCGCAATTTCACCGGGTAATAAACATAATCGTTTCTATACTTTCCTTCTTAAAAATTTACCTTGAATAATATTCAATAATTTTCCTCTGCTAATTTTTTTATTTGTCGAAAATGTTTAACGAAGCAAAAAGTAGAAATATATTGTAAGTATTCAAACAGATCAAAGTCTTTCCTCAATCACATTACGTATATTTCGTATATTGCAGTTAGTGACAGGCTGGTTGTCATTCCACATTCCCTAGATCAAATACTTTTTGCAACAACGTCATTTATTTCGTTAAATTTCTCTTCCAAATCGGAGATTGTAGACCGTGCGTGTATTTTAAAGTAGAAGAAAGAAAATTAACGGGGCAGAATTCTATAACGATATTTTAAAGGTATTACTTTTGTGCCGCTATATACAGGTCTACATACATGTTCACGTCACTGCCACACTCATAAAACCTCCTTGGCCCAAATCACTTCACTGCGAAATAGTCGTCATAATACATTCTATTTTCGCTTAGCCGGCTGCCTTTGGAAATCCAATTTTGGAAAGCGTGCACAATCGAATTAACTTCGTAACCGAGAATCGGTGCGCTTGGTCAGTGACGTGGTATTGGCCTGAATTTATGACAGTCTTCAGCTGTAAAGTGAGGGGCTAGGTAGTAAAGAATGTTAGTTTAAAATTTAAGTAGTGAAGCTACCTTTAGGATGACAGCTGCTGCAGTGAGCGAGCTGCAGTGATGACTGCCACCGATAACTTTGGTCAGAAATGTTGATTCTGCTTGTTACTATAACAATTTCGTAAGGCAGTTAACGATGGGACTAAGGCAAGAAATTGGATCGATGAAAGATACACACAAAGTTGAAGCAATACTGAAGTAGTATTGATGATAACTTTGCAGCCTACAGCAAGTAGTTTTCAACTTTGGGCTTGTTACATAGAGTAAGACCAAGAGGGAGCTCCGCGCAGTACAATTTACAGGATATGAGAATATAAAATGTAAATACAAACTTTCCTGTAATTTTTATGTGTGTAAAACTTTTAACTCTTAATTTAAGGGTAAACGTAGATAGGATACAAGTTCTGAGGGTAACACATGTAATTAGGGGAAAAGAAGTAAGAGTGGACGGAGATATGTGCAAATAGAAGAGTTATAATTTTTACAATTAATTAAACACTCCTACAGTGATGAACTAAAATGGGCAGCAAATATATATGGCACATGGATTACCTATCGCAAAGAGCCCTAGTCATAGTTGGAATTGTGGAGTCTAGTAGGTTTATGGACTACATTCCTCCAAGAGGATTGAGTCATTTTTTAGCTTTTTATAAACCTTTAATCCTGTAAGAGGCGTCGAATTTTGAAAGGGTTAGTATGATCTTCTCATAATTGGTTTCGTTACGACGCCATTGTTTACTGTAAGGAGTTCATAAACCAAATTTATGTAAAGTTTATTTTAATGTGATCATATAAATATAACAGGAGAAACAGAGGAAGGAAGGCAACTGATTCATATGTAAGATAGTGCAGATATATTCACATAATTTTCACAGAAGGAATTAGCATAGAGAAATAGAAATAGATCTAGAAATGTTAGGTATTTGACTTGCAAGCGCAAGAGAAAGAAAAGAAATGACGTGAAGTCAGTAAAATTTGTACTTAATTCCGGTAATAATGATTTTTCATTTATATCACTAAATTGGGCTTAAGAGTGTATTTACGAAGTCTTTAATTTTGTCGAGAGTAAATATGGATTGAGGTTTTTGGAAAAGATACTGCACGGAAACTTTGGGTTTAAGGCTTCTTCAGACAATTTATAATATATAATAATAATAGAATAATACTTTTTTTCCGATGAGACGTCGTTCTGTACATTATGATTCTCATATCACTTTTATCCACAAATTAATTCTGAATTTGTGAAATCTTCGATTCTCCAAGCCTGAGACTTGATACCTAACTATTTTTGCCGTGTAGTTGTGAGCAACCTTATGGTGACGATATTAAGAATTGCACTGAAAAATTTTGTTTATGAATTCTTTGACTGAAGTAATTATATTTAAAATTTATGGCAAACCCCCTCCCCCCTCAAAAAAAGAAAAAAATTATTGCGTCTTAAATTCTAAGTAACAATCTTTATTTTAGCACATGTAGGGTGCTGTAAAGGGTAAACTGTGTGCATAAATTCAGCGATTCGCCGAAGTAATGTAACATATTGCATGAAAAATAAAATTTAAGTGCGAAATTCTTTGAACGTCTTACGCCGCTACTTACATTTGTATCACTAATTCAGGAGGGCAGCAGAACTCCCAATTCGGAATTATGCAGTTTAGGTCTGATATATGCTATGGAAGAGGCTATGGACCTGTCGTAAGAGATTCAACAGTAGGAATGAATGATTGAATGAATGAATGAATGAATGTTTTGGTGCAATTCTTTAGCATAAAGACGTAATATTTGAATATTCTGTTTACATTATGAGCTTCACCTCACGTTCGCCGTGTTTCAAATTTAACACGTTAAATTGTACGCGTAGCTTAAGAAAAACTCGTTTGCATGGGCTTGAACGTTGATCTGTTACATTAAGAAAAGCATACATGCAGAAGATAGCCGGGATGGCGTAGTCAGAAATAACCCGGCTACGAGATGGGCGACGCGATTTCCGATTCCCATGAAGGACAAGGGATTTTTCTCTCTGACGAAGACGTACAGACAGGCTCTGTGGTTCATTCACCTTCCTATTTTATGTGTATCTGGGATTTTACCCTGCAGAAAAAGCGGTCAGAGCGTGAAGTTGACTTCTCGAATCCATATAATGCCGAGCTTCAAGACGAGGGCTTTACCTATACTCCGACTGTAGACTTTCATGACGGGTGAGGGAAAGTTTAAATTTTTTGTTTTCCACAAATTGGGAGTCTGTGAGAGAGGGTTCTTGGGTGAATGTCTGGACCAAAAACCTGGACTTGAAAGGGTGCTAAAGAAAACTACACGATAAGTTTTACAATTTTTTTCTCGTCAAATATTATGCACTTGAAAATGGAGAAAAAGACAAGTGAAACATTCATTAGACGTAGAAAAGACGAGAAATTCATATGAAATGTTGGGCTCAGAACTGAAGAGAAAACAACAAGTGGGAGAGTTAGTGGCAGACGGGAGGAATATCTTAAGAAACCTGAGTGTCATGATGTGCACTGTAATATTCTGACTCAGTAATGGGAAGAGGGTTCGGCTCCTGCGAAGATGTTAAGCAGCCTCCATTTTCATACACCAGTGGATGCTACTCACTGTACAGCTCTTAGCTTCTCCTGAACGACTCTACTGCACAAGGTTCAGTAATTACCGCAATGCTTATATTATAGAACAAAAATAAAATTGTATTCCACGAGGATCGAAAGCATTTATTCCCAGATTCCTCGTCCTTTCTATAAAGAGCAATTAGTGTGAATACGAGCTTATGCAAATCTACGTCGCCTATGGAGATGGTGACGTCAGACCCAGTGCTGAGAACAATCAGCGTAATTTAGTGGTGGATAGTTCGGAGGATAAGTAGGTTTAACCGTTTACAGGGTAGCAGTAATTATGAATACCGCATACTTAACCTTTTAGCAGCACAGCATTTCGCCCGCTAATTACATGTGTGGGATTATATTTTTATTTCAGAATGTGTGATGGGTTTTCCGTAAATACACGTGTCAGTGCCATTTCTCGACTTGAGAAACCGACATTTAAAATATTATATAAACATACTTTGACTGAGAAAGATTTTAAAGCAGGCTTTATTGCCTGAAATGAACACATCTACGTTTGGAAAGACTGAAAGAATCATAACAACATTTTGATGGCCAACAGCTACAAGAATATATTTCACCATCCTTCAAATATATGATCAGAACTCAAACACAAGTTTAGTGTTCTCATTTTTGCTAAATTTTCCTTAAGTTCATCAAGTTGTAGCTTGAGTGAATTCATTCCAAGAATTAAATGTGAGATACTCAATAATAAGCTTAAGACTAAATTTTCGTAGAATTGCAAAACTTTATTCGAAGAGATTTTGATTTCGGTACAATGTTCATTACTCCATTGAATCAATCTTTTAATACACAAAGTCTTACTTTACTTTAAACCACATTTCGCTGGTAAACACAAATCGGTTTCGGGTAGGCGTCAATAGAAAGTGAACAAAAAAGTCTGAAGGCAAAAGTTTGAACTTTGAAGAAACGAATCAGCTAAGAAAAAAAGAAGCCCGTAAAAAAACAAAAAAAAAAAACTCTGTGGGTGGACTTTTAAAACCCCACTAATTTATATGCAGTAACTGTATTCTGAGCGCTTAGGTCGGACCCAGTGCCTTCTGCTTCCACCGCGAAGTTGCGGGCAATCAGTCTGAAGGAGAAGTGAGTTCCGCAAGTGGCTCTGGTTCCGGGAGGCTCCTTCAGGCGCTGTATGAAACTGTGCAAAAGTGTGGGTGTGGAGGGAAAAGCCACGTCACGGTACGTTGCCCCGCCAGTGCGTGGAAGTTTGAGTTTCACTTAAAACGACAGATTGGTGACGTATACCTCCTGTGAATGATGGCTGCCGTATTGAGAACGGCAAGAGTGACTGAAACATAACACGACATGATTTTATTTTATATTTTCAAAGTTTATACGTAATATCTTTGAGGCACGTAAGCTCTGTATTCGACAAAGTTTGATAAATAAAATAGGACACAAATTATACTCCGAAATAAAATGTTATTTTCTGAGTCAACTTTAATACATTCTCCGGTAGTTGGTTTGTGTCTTTGTCTTCCAGATTTATACAATTTATTCATGAGGATTACTAATATGAAATTTCGGTATGGAAAAGTCCAGTTGAAGAAGATTGTTCAAAAGATGCTACGCGCGTTTACCATCCCCCATTATAACTCGGCTTATCACTGCATTTGTGTCTTTTTATGAAAGACAAAGAAAGACGTAAATTTTTGGTCAGTTAAATTTATAGCCCTTTCTATTTTCTAAATGACCTTTACACATAATGCTTTTAAAACAGAGTATAATAGAAAAGCCCAAAAGGTTTAATCTTGTTGAGTACTTTTGTTCCAGTGGCAGGGAAGCGTTTGCGTTTTTCATTTCATTAGGAGCCAGAACTTTTTGTATAAATTTACGAAGCTTTTCACTTGAATGTTGGATTATATTTCTTGGAAAAAAGCCAGTATTTCACACGGACAGAATTCAGGCATGATTGCGTACTGTCCGTGTGTTGGGGAACAAGCCTAAAAGTCGTGTAAATTGTAACGAAAAATATTATTACATTCTTATTATTTCTAGTTTCGTTTGCATTCACAGAAGAGTATTTCCTCTTATCCGTCTACGTTATCGCATCTCGTATAGATCAGTGATCTGATTTTCATTGCAGGAAAAAAGAAGAATCTCGTCAATGGTCATTATAACAGAACAGGATAAGTTCTGATAAGTTTAGTCTCACATCCCATGCCTTAACATAACCTTCTCCGTAACAGACGTCTAGAAACACGATACTTTATGCTTGTGCAAGACACGTCACGACATTTATTTTGTATTACAGCTCGGAATATTTGTGTTATTCGTCACCACTCTCTCCAGGGAATATTTGTATTAAGTATAAATGAGCTTTGCGTGGTGTCCACGGTCCATTACAGTCCGGCAGTGACACGTCTCCTCTCCTGGATATTCAGTCCACATTATTGGGCACGAGAGAAATAAAAGGGTGTTTTATGGCGCCTGAACGAAAGTGGTCCATTATTAATGCATCTTGTGCGTGATATAAGTGTAGAACAAAACTTAACATAACGGAACTTCCTATGATCTCCCATCACTTATGGCTCTTTTACATCCGTGTTATCTCTGTGAACGGGTTATATTTACAAATTGTTTAATAAAATGCGAGTAATGAATTTGCGATTTTTATAAAAGTAAATCAGTAGTAGATTGCACATGAGAATGTAATAATATGCGAAATGATTGACACAAATTGTTCCTACGAGTTGGTTTGTAAATCCTAGCATCCTGAAAAGTTTTCTACAAAATGTTGTTTCAAAGATTCATAAGAAACTGTCCATTGTCTACAAAAGAGTCTCTAGCTCACTCACTCACTTACTCACTCAGTCGTCAGTCACTAATAAGTAAGACCGATCATTTCAAATAGTAGCGCTTCTTGCTGTTCAAATCTCGGTTGCTGTGTTCTGTCAGAGGATATTATTGCCCTGTGTCTCCAGGCAAATCTTTGCACTGCACTGTGAAATGTAACGTTATTCACGACAACTTTTCCGTAACGTATTGCATATCACTATGAATGAATAAGTGACTATGTGACTGAATCACGCGCACTGGCTAATGTTACCGGTTTATAATGGTAACAATGCAGTTTGGACCCTATCTCACCGGCTTTGCAGTGAATGGCTTCCTTCCAAGGTCACCAGGCTTGCAAAGTTACGATATACCTTGGTTTGTATGTGATGTCACAATTCCAGTTTCTATGGAGACACATCATGGCGGGTATGGTGTGAATAATGTCACACCCCCCCCCCCCGGACCACAGAATGTAACCATAACTAGCGTGTGTGTGAGTACGCAAACTCAGAAATCATTCTTTTTGATTATACATTTTTTTTGTTTCCTACTTGATCTATCCTCACTGGTCCGACGCTCTAGTGAGTTTTTATTACATTGTCTAAAGGTTATTATCACTGCGATCGTTTGTCTAGCTCCCGTCATCGACCATTAAACCTCCCCGACATGCCGCATATGACGAAACGCAGGCAGAGCGTCGAACGGAGCTTCGGTCTGGTGCTTATCGTTCACACAGGAAAACAAACACCCTATACTAGCAGTGAAGAGTGCCGAAGGTTTTAAGAAAGCAAATACTTGTAATTTATTTTGTATTGCATCCTATAAGTAGCTTATTTATGTATCAGTATTCATCTGGAACACTTCGACGTTAAACAGGCCTATTATAAATATCTTGCTACCAGCCAGTATTTCATAGCTAATGTGTTTGTACCAGCTTTAGGTTTCACATTCCTACCGTGCATCGTTATATTATCAAGGGTTTTTGTTCTCCAACTAATGCACAAGTGATTGTCTTAAAAACAATATTAGAATTTACATTAAAATAGCTTCGGAATATTTCGGTGCAGTCACACCATCCACAGGGAGCGCATTATTTGTGTTTGCTGAAGTTAGACTCGTTAATATAGTCAATTGGCTATTTTAATATTGTGTTTAAGACAATCACTTGTGCATTAGTTGGTGAACAAAAACTTTGAAAGTACATGAACCAATTTTATAGTGTGATTTAATTCGTAAGACGGCACTGTTCGGCTGTAAAGATGTTTTGTGACTGTCGACTATGTAGCCCTGCAATGAAGTATGACGAGCTCCTTTCTGTTGAAGGCAAAGTGAGACATAGCTGTAATATATCCCACGCAATAGATAATATGAAGGACAGTGGGTTCTGTTTGCTGTCTAATTTCATTTCCTTGCTCTTATATTCGTAACAAATGGGCCTGTTGCATGTCGAGAATCTTGAAATAACATGATTAATGACGTACGTAAAGAAGTATTCTACTTACACGTAGCTCGCCCCTGCTCCTGTCTACATAAAATAAATATATGCGCTACCGATACAGGTTGGTATGCAACGGACAGTACTGCGTGATACTTTGTGTGTGATTGTGTCGTGGCTTTGTTATATTTTAATATGCCTGTCCGAAGAAACAGAGATAATCCGAGGTCTCCAGTCTGCAGTTCTGCTGCATTAAATTCATGCCATATTAAATACGCAACAGTGATTTGAGAAACGTTGCTATGATGATATGAAGACAAGACAAGCCGTATTGGACCGCATTAATATCTCTGTTCTACACGGTAGGCCTAAAAGTTTAATCAGTGACATGCTTGTCACTGCACCAAGATTGGCTTTTTTTGTGTCTGTGACGCAACAGCCCCCTTTAGGGCCTAGACCCCTCGTTGCTGAGGTTTTCTAGTTCACACACACACACACACACACACACACACACGCACACGCACACACACACACACACACACACACACAGGGCAGGACTCCTCTGAACGAGTGACCAGAACGTCGCACAGCCCGCTACCTACACAACACAAAACAGACATAACAGAAGAAATCGATGCCCTCACCGGTATTCGGACCCGAGATCCCAGCAATCGAGCGGTAGCAGCCCTTAGCCCACACGGCCACAGTGATTGCTCTATATATAAGGTTCAGTAATTATCATGTAATTTGGTCAAACGGGGTTTTCTTCCATGTTGTTTACCGTTATGTTTCCAGTGTATTCTACGGTTCTTTCTATCCTATTCTGACATATTTTTGCCTACACATTGTAGGCGTAGATGGTTATAAAGTTGCACCTGATTACACTCAATGACAGACAGACACACACACATGCACTCGTTATATCTCCTTTAGAAGAGGAATCGGCCCGTTGCGTAGACATCTGCCTGATAACACACAACACTCAGGACAGGCAGACGTCCATGCTCCCGGTGGGATTCGAACCCTCAATCCCAGCAGTAGCCGCATAACCACGCCTTACACAGCGCGGCCACCAGGATGGGCATCGACTGTATTCTTTCATTAACTGTTGCTTTTTTTGCCAACCATTAATGGAAAACGCAAACAATATTTTTCTCCCTCTAAGTCACAGAAAGAAGATTGTGTAGGTGATAAGAGTCTTGATGATTTATATAATAAACTGAGTTCAAATGAAATTTATTTGTTAATGTAGTCTTCAAGGTTTATATTTGTCACCGGAGTGTTAAATTATTAAGAAAGTGAAATAAAATGCGTATTTATATTCACAAGAGGAATTTTTTTCAAGAGGTAAGGAGTGTGGACTGTCAGTAACTGACGTGAAGAATCTGACACTGTTACTGTCACAGTAGGCCATTGGTTTGTTCTACTGCCTCCCACACCTCCCCATGCAATTGTTCAATGTTATTATTGGTTCCCATATTTCTGCATGTGCTTATTTCATGTTATGTGACAGCACATTCCTAGTACTTATAATTTTCATTGCCGGAAATTTAATCGGCTTCTCCCATCGCAAAAAAAATGCTAATTTTTTGTATGTGCCGAAATTTGATAGCTAAATTTTGATGTTTTGCTGACCGTGCTTCTCAGTATAATCTTAGCAAAAGACCAACTTAATGCATAAATTCTTTTTTTATAATAAGTTTATTATATTCCTCTACATGTTTCGAGCACTGTTGTGCTCATCATCAGGCGGTCAAATTGTATTATACAGCATCTGATATCGTCAATCCCCGAAGGTGGCCGTCCGGTGCGCACCTGCGCACGGGACGGCCACTTACAGGGTGTTACGACACTAGATGCTGTATAATACAATTTGACCGCCTGATGATGAGCACAACAGTGCTCGAAACACGTAGAGGAATAAAATGAACTTATTATAAAACAAGAATTCATGCATTAAGTTGGTCAATTGTTAAGATTCATAGCTAAAATTGTAGATGTTTATCTCTCTCATGAAACCAGAGCATTCTTCAGTATAATCACAGAACTATTCACAGAGACCTAAATTTCCCCATTAAGTTATTAATGAAAACCTTTTCTTCGTTTTGACAGTATTAAAATATTTTTCTGTTGTGATACGTGTATTAGCCTATTGCATTAAATATACTTTCTTCTTCTGCAAATTACTGCCTTCCTTAAACGAAACAGTTCCTGCATATGAAATGTATAGTTATAACACATAATAGGAAGTATAACGATGGGAGATTGGTAAGTACGTCACGCGAGGATCACGTGAAGTGCCGTTTGTCACTAGTCACGACAAGTTATACTGCTTCACTTCAGGAAGCGAGTTTGACTTTTAAGTTTTATGCTGTAAAGTATGTAGCATACGTAATGGCGGTTTTCAGGGTTTCCAACCAAAGTCTTCTGTGAATTTTTCTCTCGCCATTACGAGCCAGGTGACCCTCCGGTTCCATCCTCCTTGATTCAGTTACTGAATAGGAGTAGTATTTGGCGAAGAGTGCAAATCATGCTGCATCTCGTTAAAAAGTTACCTCGAGCCTCCAATAAATTCCTCCAATTTTATTTCTTCAGCACTTTTTTTAAACTGCCAGTTTTCTCCTCCCTTAATGCGACAGACCAGGTTTCGCACCCATATAAAACACGCAAAATTATAGCTGTGTAATCAGATGAAATATTCTATAACCGAAGGAAAGAGATAATCATTTATCGCTGCTCTCCGATAGTGTGCAGTAAATGGCTGCAAAACCGGCAAGTAATTGTCAGTTACGAAACTAAAAACTGGAAGAAAAATATGCCCCAAGATATTGCTGCAAAGCAAAGCTGTTATTTGAGCCCTGGTGGACATAGTACTGAAAAGGTTTTCTTCACACCTCCAGTTCACTGCCAGATTCAATTTCACACAAGTGCTCATGAAGAGTCTAGTCTTCTGGTATATGACACAGTGTAGATTGGTGAGTTGTTACCTACTAACTGGGACCGCGGTAGCACAGTGGTTAAGGTACTGTGCTATAAATCGGAAGGTTGCTGGTTCGATCCCAGCTGGTGTCATTGGAATTTTTCATTGACATAAAATCCTGCACTATGGCCCTGGGGTCAACTCAGCCTTAACAGAAATTAGTACCTGGAGCATTTCCTGGGGGGTAAATGCGGCCGGTGCTTAAGGCTGACAACCTTACCACTATTCTGTACCGTCATGAAATCTGGGAACCTTAACTTCCTGGAACCGTCTGGGCCACTCCAGGCTTGTAACGGGACTGCTTTACCTATTAACTATTCACTGCCAGAAGACGTTAATCTTCATGTAACTCATTACTTAACAAATAATGTTTTCTGAACAAGTCACACGATTTAAAAACGTTTCTTGTGAAAAGCGATGCTGAATATTGATTTTATCTCTTTACGGCCAAATCAAAGGTAAAGTTCGCCCTATTAACATACCACGAAGGCACAGGTGGGAGGTAGAGTTATAGTAATACCCACAAACAATCTGTGCTTTAGAATGTGGGTGGGTGGGTGGTCAACGCCCCACATTGTTTCCGGGAATGAGACCCGGTACCCGGTGTATACAAGATATTCTGTGGGTCTTGTGGCCGGTCTGGATGGGCAAGAAAAATCTCGCCTGCAGCAAGAACGAATCCCGTACCAAGTCGCTATACCGACTACGCTATCCCGGCCTTAAGGCATAATTACCTAAGTTCATTAAGACTCTTTGATCATAAATAAGAACTAGAATTGTTCTTGGTGCAATTTACTGCATCCACCGCCTGAGAAATGCTAGTGGGTAAGAAAGTGTGGAAAGCCGGTCTATTTCTGTATTACTTCCTCGAGTTTAAGCTCAAGTTGATAGCGGAATAGAAGGCGGGGAAGCCCCCTATTATCTCATCACACAGATGAAGAGCGCCTAATGGAGTCGGCGGGGGCTGTAGCGGTGTTGCCACACGATCAATCACGTTAAAACTCGCCTGCAGTGTCTGACTACCCACTCGAAAACCATCGGATCCCATAGAAAAGAGCCTGTTTTCTGGTCAAATAATAAACCATCTCTGGCCTCTTGCTTGCATCATATTCCGGGTGAGATGGGTGTAAGGAATCAACTACTGAAAGATCTGGACTTGGTATCGGACCTGTGAAGTGGTGCTAAATGCAGTTTTCTCAATTATATTTCAGTGAAAGGGCTATAAAACCAAAGCTGTTTTATTTTACTTTCATTCTAAAGTCGTGTGAAGATGATGTCGAAGGAAGAAAATTATAACATAAAATAATGAATGAGAATGTGACACCATTCACAAATAATAATAATTATTATTATTATTTACTGAAATTGGGTTGTCACCCGGTGGTAGTGGTTATTTTACATGTAAACAAAGCATGAAATTGGTTGCTACAAAATTTAAGTCGGGAGGGCTACATGAGAAGCATGTAGTGGCAACTTGGAATCTTGGGAACCATCTCAGCATTTGCTTTTAGGCACCTGTGTCGAGATGGCCGGTCGCAGGACCTTCCAAATACTGACTACTAGCCCGCAGTCCGGCATCTACTTTCTGTATTCTGGACACCAGTTTACTTCCAGGCTGTCAGGTGCCCTGTTAGTTATTTGTGTTTTTGAGCCAGAAATTACCAGTATAAGCATAAAGGCAGGACCCCCCCATCAGTAATTTACTGTAAAATAACAATATTGTGTAATATTAACGCGCCTTTTGTTTCGTCCAGTGGTGAACACAGTGTTCTCATTTCGCAAGGGGTAACTTTTTTCCATTTTTTCAACTATCTTGCGTCGTGTTACCGAAACTCTGAATCCTTTGGAATTTAACGGCGATTTTCGGCTGAGTTGCACACTGCTAACTGGACAGCTGTCGCCATGTTCCTGTTCCTCCCTCATATTGAAGCAACTGACATGTTGATAGACTATCATGGATGTTTCACCATTGAACCCGAGTAGGGACTGTCACAAAATAGAGTGTATGAAAAACTGTCATTCAGATATTTTGACTTGCAATTTTTGTTTCAGTAATTATGAATCCCCTATCAAAATTTATACTTAATATAAACAGTGGAATAGTTTCAAAACCTTGTAATAAATATGACATGAAATGAGATTTCATGTGCAGCAGAGTTTTTTTAAAAAGAAATTATCTGGTTTTTCTCTTCATGTAATACATTGAAAGAAAATATTTGAAATGAGTTCATGCTGCCTTGTTATTGACATAAAATACGTCATGTCCTGTATTATGAGACATCGCTTTGGTTACTAATCCTCATTTTCTGTACTACTGTTGGAAGTCGTGGGTGGGATTTATTGCAGCAACGAACGTTAGAATGTTCATTTAGTTTCAATTTGTGACCTAGTCATTCAACAGAGAGATGTAAGTGGATTCATACTGTTACTTCTCCGTAGGTTCAAATACGGACTCAGCTCACGATAGGTAGTGTGTAACAACATGTAAGACATACGTATTTTACCGAACTGTATTCTGTTCTTATTGAGAAGTATCCACATCCATTTTCTTTCAGCCCTTTTAATGCTGTACATTTTTATCGCGACATTTTACTGCTATCCCAATGTGTAACAATTTTTCTTAAAAACAGGATGCAACAAAACGTCTGTTCCTAATTAAATTTTAATTATTTTCCTTACCATTACTTCTTGCATATTGTCATTACCATTTTCTTGTATAATTTATTTTTTTAAACATAAAAACTTGTGGATTAGAACCATTACGATAACTACTTCCAAATTCACTGTATTCGTTAGTGAACCTGATAGTTTAAAACAGAGATAAGTTTCATTTAGCTGCTGAGCCAACAATAACTGCAACTGTAACACTGCCTCGATGTCCGTGACAGTAGTGTTGATAGCAGTCAGGTAGCATGGCTGCTGACTGACATTGAAACGACAGAGTGGATCTATGTGTCTGGTGTAATGTATATATAGCCTAGATTTGCTAAAATAATGTTCCATGTGACTGTCAGGGAAGCACTTATTGTTAAGGAACTTATTGTCAGAATAATAATATTAACTCAGGCCATCTTATAGTCAAGACATTCTCTGCATTTTATAGAAAAAGATGCCTTTCTGCGTCAGAAGATGCTGCCACTACTAGTTCCTCTCTTCAGGCTATTGAATAAAAGTCACAATCTTTCGTCCTAGTACATTTCTAACAACTGACACAGTTTTCAAATAAATGTAAATAAATAAGGTGAAGGATCTTGTGATGAGGTATCGGGACGCTTACCGAGTCGACCTCCACTTCGGATGTCACTTGAACTCTAGGTTAAACAAAGAATTAGATCGATCTCTGAGTATAATTCAACCGTGTCTCTTGCTAAATATGATCTTTGATCCCGAGAGTAAACTCCTTCTCGCCTCCAGTGGAAATCAAACAGTTTATGTTCCAATTTTCAAATAACTGTAATGCTGTAGTGCTTTCCTACTCGAAGGATGGCTTCACTTCCATCAAGCTTTTCACGGAAAGGACACTAAAGCGTACGGAAGTAATTTACGCCACAAGCCAATAATTTGGCGAATCTGCTAATGCAAGGACTCAAGGATTTATAGAACAATCGTTTGACTCATTCCCAATTTAAATAGAAAGTAGAAAAAGTGCATATTCTATTCTAGTAAACTAAATTGCAATAACTAACAAATCATGAGCTACGAACTTAATAACTCAAACTTTGCTGAAAATGTAGTTTAAGTTATTTAAATAATTAACTTGCCTCCCTCTTTACAAATCAAAACACGTAAATTTGGAATAAAACTTCAAGTGTAATTGCCAAACTGCTCAAATCGGTGTAAAGTGAATTTTCAATACAGTCAATGTGTCTTACCTTTTACCAACAGCAGACGGTAAAACAGTGTAGTACCATTACAACAATCTTAGTAATAACTACACTGAATTACAATATTTCTTCGGTCGCAGATACGTGACAGCGGTGATCAACTTGTTAACGAGTGAGGGCGTTTACCGGGTAGCGCTAGGTTTTATAGAGTAGAGGTGACAAGTCATGCATTCCTAAAAGTATAGTGATCTGATCAGATCACAGCCGGATTCAAGCATAGTGAAATGGTAATAAACTGATAGGTATTGCTGACTTCTGCGGCTGTGACTGATCGATCTCTTCCTGGATAAGAAAGAAATAAAATTTTTAAGTTTCTACCTAATGTAAATCCATGTGTAAATTTAACATGCATTACAATACTATTGAGGGTGGTTGGGAGGGTTCGCTATGGTCCCAGAAGTTTCCTTCGCCCCCGATTACTGGTCTTAATGCTGTGCACCAGTGTGTCTGCCACGCCGGACAATACCGATGCACAGCAGCTCTTCTGACGAATATTAACGCATCATATAGGACCTGAACCGGATTTAAGTTGTAGAAGCTCTCCCTTGGCCACAAACCTGACTGATGAAGCACTTACATAATGTGCTCTCATTTCAGGGAGATGAGATAATCGTTGGTTCACATAGATTCATCCACTGGACTTCAGTAATTGTTTCAGAACCTACAAATTGATCTTAAGCATGCGGTAAAACACTTCAGTTGCAGGGCTATATTTATGTATTACGTTGAGCGGAAGAATTTTTTTTTAGCGACGACACACGTGTAGCTAAATTAACAATATTTGTGACATGACAAATTACAGAAATATTCCTTACATTTTGGTGATGTCTGCATAACAAGAATTGTTCTTTTACGAACTCGATTTCAATTCAAACTATGGAAAACTCGCATTACCTTTTTTAAACTGCATCAACTTCCCATAAAATGTGAGTAAACTAAAGGTGGTTAGTGAAGATCATACAATTGCAAAACATACATCAAATGTACAACTAATAAACTACACTATAGAATATCAGCTGTCAGAATGCAGACGTATATTGGTGTCACTTTTGTGATGTTGCATATGAAACAGAGTCTGTACAGAGCGTCTTCTAGCTGATACATGAAGCCAGGCCTCCAGAATACGAGACATGAGTACTAACTGCACAAGATTAAATTTCCAGTTTCTCAACACTGAGTCGTTTGTGATTTTCAACCGTCTTTAATGAAATGTAATGGATGTGTAAAGACAAAATGGTGACTGATTTGCACCTTCCGACAAGTACAACGCATTTCGTTTTTTACGGGACATTTTTCGATCCAACAAGCTTTTCTCAGTGGTTCCATAGATTTCTATAAAGATAAAGGGTTTTTAGCCAACGAATATTAATTGATTACTTACATTGTTGAAGTGAATGAATTAAACGTATGTCTACTACAGACATTGCTGTGATAGGAATTAAATTTCTCAGTTAAAAATATTCAGTTAAAATTTTTCAAATGTGCACTTCTTTACTTATAATTTTAATGACAAAGGACAAATATTTATACATTACAGGCTGTATAAGAAACGCGACAGTTGACAGATTTTAACAATAATATTAATAATAATGAATCTCAAATCAATTTCTTCGTTTTAATAATGACAATTATCAGATACCATACATGTCCTGTAATTTTATTTGCAGTTGTAGTTGCAGGCGAAACAAATGGTTTGAATTACGTCGCATATAATAAAAAGATAACAATACACAATAACAACTGAATCAAATTAATGCAGATCCTAAAGGGTACTGGTATTGACTGGCGTGAAAGAAGATTGATTAGCAACTTGTACATGGCTCAGAGTGTTAAAGTACGACTGAACCGAGGGGAGACAAGAAGTGTGAAGATTGGAAGAGGAGATGGACAAGGATGCTGTTTGTCACCAATTCTGTTCAACTTGTACAATGAATGTTTTATCAAGGGAGCTCTGGAAGGGTTTGGAAACTTCAAAATAGGAGGGAAAATCATTCACACTGTGAAATATGCAAATGACCTTGTGTTACTGGCTAAGGAAGAAAAGGTGCTACAGGACATGATTGATAAACTAATTGAAATTGTAAAGGCTGTGGAATGGAAATGAATGTGAAAAAAACAAAATTAATGAGAATTTCAAGACAACCATTACCAGTAAAAATTATGATAGACCAAAAACAACTAGAGAATGTGGAATCTTTTAAATATGGGTAGCATGTTAACAAATGATGGAAGATGTACTGGTGAAATTAAATGTAGAATTGCTATGGAAAAGCTGCATTCAACAAGAAGAGGGCTCTTTTTACTAGCACATTGGACTTAATATTGAGGAAGAAACTAGTGAAATGCTACATTTGGAGCATAGCTTTTTATGGTGCTGAAACTAGGACGATTCGGGAAGTAGATCAGAGACACCTGGAAAGTTGGAAATGTGGTGCTGGAAAAGGATGGAGAAGATCAGTTGGCCAGATCATGTGAGAAATGAAGAAGTTTTACTTAGAGTCAAGGAGCAGAGGAATATCCTGCATGAAATAAGTAAACGGAACAGGATTGGTCACATTTTGCGTAGAAACTGCCTTCTACAATTGGTTATTGAAGGAAAGATAAAAGGGCGGATAGAAGTGACAGGAAGGTGAGGAAGAAGACGTAGAAAGCTACTGGATGACCTTAAGGGAAGGAGAGGATACTCTCATTTGAAGGAGGAAGCTCTAGATCGCACTATGTGGAGAGCTTGCTTTGGAAGAGGCTTTGGACCTGTCGGAAGACAGACCAATAAATGAATGAACAATAAAAAGTGTTTATTTGATGTACGGTTAATAACCGTTGGTTGGTAATGTAATGATATGGTGTTGAAAATCGAAACGGTAGTCTTGTACTCGTATTTTGAGGCGTGTCTGGGATCCTACTATTTATCTAGAAGGACTGTGGAAAATCAAGAACGTCGTCACTCAGAATAGTCATTCTTCTGTCCGATAACTGAGGAATGTGTAACTTAGTACTGGAAACGGATGTGACGCAAGCTCGGAGAGAAGCAACTTCGCACTTCATCGGCTAATCTGGTAGATTAGAGCAGTGGAACATGCTGTCTGTCTTCAGTATTCAGGAAATTCCACAATGTCGTAATGTTGACACGGATTGTTCTCCATGATCGGTCCAGAAGAATGTGACATATTGCGAGTTTTCCGAATGTGTCACTGTTTGAAAAGTCAGGACTTCTGTGTTGTTGCGCGTTATTTCTACCCGGCGTTTCGGAGAAACAAACCTACTACTCCTTAAGGGTCACGGAGTCTTGGAAGAACTCCTTGATCCTTGACGATAAAAGGGGCATATTCTTTCGAAACGTCGGGAATCAGTAATTTTTCTATACGGCGTATCAACCCATAAGACCTGAATGCGGGACGCGACGCGCACAATAAATGACTAACACGTTTCCTTCGAGATAATGTAGCAGTAGTGACAAAATTTGATAGTTTACTTTCAAGCAGGAACTTATTTATTTTATAGAATTTTAGGGCAGAAATCAGATAATGAAGTTTTTTAATCTCTTCGACAAGAATTACTCCTAAATGAAACTGGAAATTACAAAAGTAAACGTCATATTTGTGCTTTTTATATCCATTTGCATCGCCCGTACTTGTTGTAGCACATATATATACATATATATATATACATATATACATACATATATATGTACATACACACACACACACACACACACATATATATATATATATATATACACATACATACACACACACACACACACATACATACATTCAGTAGGCCAGCGTATATAAAATATACGTATATGCACAAAGTTATGCATGCATACAGAGTGTTCCGTGTAAGGTGTATTAAGCTTCAGAATGTAATTACATGAATCATATTGAGTAAACAATCTTAAATCAACGCATGTCCCGTTATCAACCGTTATATATCCTCCAGCATGTCGGTGTTTCAAGATACCGTTCCATAGTGCACGGTATCGGTGAGTGTGAAACACCTTTACGCCTACTTCACCTGTGGAAAACACTTCTCCATTGTAATTCTATTTCCAAACGCACACACGTTTGCATACAGGGCGATGGAGGTCTTCTTGAACAATAATCAGAGTAGCATAACAGAACATTGACGTTTATATCATCCAATAAATGTGATTATTTTCTTCTACATTGTAGCATCAAATCACGCAACGAACTCAATAAACATAACTACAGACTTTTGTCTTTCTTCTGTGGTACTATCTCGTGCTTAATTATTACTTATCTTTCTTTCAGTTGTACAGAGAAGTGGGTAAGGCTTCATTGTTGCGCTTGTTTTGTGGTGTCTTCCGGCACATGTTGTACAATCCGTTTAAGCTTCATGAATATATTCACGGAGTACAACCAAAAAGATGCAACGTTTTACAATTTATTTATTTCTGCAAGATGCACTATATGTTTCAGACGGTTTTCCCATCCTTCATCAGGAGCTCAAAACTGCACATACAGTGTCAGGTATTTGTCAGACCGTTACTGCTACCTGCTGCTAACCTGGCCAGGCTAGCAGCGGGTAGCAGTATTGGTCTGACAAATACCTGACTCTGTATGTGCAGATTTGAGCTGCTGATGATGGACGGAAACCCCGCCTGAAATATGTAGATCGTCTTATAGGAATAAATTAATTGTGAAACATTGCATCTTGTTTGTTGTACACTGCGAATATATTAGCGTTGCACGGACCTATGAATGTTAAGCTTAATGAATATCTTTGTTTTGTGGTCTTACTGACATAGGCTTCTACTCATTCGTACAGGATGATAAAACATACATATTGTAAAATATTCTGTTACAGCCATGTGCGTACATTCAAATGCGCATAGCGATGTGACGGTTGATAATCGGTCGTACGTTGATTTTGCATTTCTGCTTAAATGACATTCTGCATTTCGGCACACCATTTTCGGATCATCCTTTGCGTACAGAGAAAACAACCGACGGCCAGAAATGAAAGGCCGTTTTCTAGACTTTCAGCGTAATTACGTAATTTACACCACTTCATTTTTATTACCTTCATATTAGTAATATCAGGCGTGGAAAAACCAGCCTTTTTTAGGGAAGTGCACTTGCCTTTTTTAGCTACTTGTCTAATCAGAATATTGCGAGAGGAAACTTAGAAACTTCTGCTGAGAGGGGAAACGGAAAAGTTGGTACAAGTGTCGTAATTTTTCACGGAGAATAACTCTGACGGGATATTGGCTTCTCCAAGTTTGATACGGATGAGATGTCGATTTATACTTCTTGTACGGGATTCCTGTAAGTGGCTGAGAAGTTCAATTTCCTTGTAGCAAAGTCATCTTGGTTAACATCCGTAAGCTATTCTATGGCCACGCAGCAAATAGCACAGTTTCGCCAACCTTCACTTAGGAGCAATACCCGTTAAATGTAACGAGTTAATGAAACGAACGGGCTACAGCATTTGCGTATTCAAATGGCCGACAAAATGACATGGTGTTAGCCTTCAGCAGAGACTTGATGATAAATGCCTTACTAATCACACACATATTCAAATGGCCGTGAATTTAGTTAAGCCTTCCAATGGCACGTCTGAGCCATTAGTGAGAGTAAATTGACCGGTCTGTCGAATGTGCTGCAGTACTGGCGGAGACACTCAGAATGCTTATGAGAAAATCGATAGCAGTTTTATTTCTGCTTTATATAGAGTTAGGTCCCGGCTATGTGATCTAAAATTGAATTTCCTTCGAGACTGTCAAAGTACATGTTAAACATAACATTTCGCCTAAATTGGATAAAATTTTCTGAGGTCATGTACGTTGTGTAATTGCAAACCTTACAGTTATATATCCCTTCCTTGCTAAGATTGTGAAATTAATATAATATTTGACACTTAATTGTTAACAGGAAAAGGAGCACGTGACTCCAAATATCCATTAATTCACGTTAAGTTTTATAATTTCAAGAAAATGAGAAGTAATATGTTGGAATTGTGTAATTGTTTGTCTTCTTTGCTCCGTAGTTAAACTGCTATTCTTTACCGGATTCAACCCAGCTTCAACTGAATCCTTACACCAACCTTATCCTTTTTGTACGTGGCATTTATTTCTTCTTGCCTCTCTTTCAATCTCCTCAGATAGACATTCATCTTGTCTTGCTGACAAGGGAAAAAATCTTCTTTGGAGGATACACAAAGAGACCATTCAGACGGAAAGAACAATAGTTTTCTTTTGTAGTGGTACTGTCCGTTTCAAAGTAGGAAACCTTCTGGATGCACCCTGAGAGATTGAATTATTGATCTGCTGTCTCTTTAATAGTACCACGCATATTAATCAAAACTTGTGCATGTATTCATATTAATTTCTCATGAAACTACTTGGATGATAGATAAGAAGCCTTACACTTAAATGGGATTAGAGCGAGAAATTCGTAAGTATATGCTACTGAGCTGCTCCCCCGTGTTTTCGAGTTCTTGTGAAGAATGAAATCTGCGTTTACAAATTTAATCATTGCTGTTTCAAAGGACGTCTCTGTTCAAAGTTAAAAAATAGAATGTAAGTCATTAACCGTCTAGATATTCTACGTGAAGCGAAATCCTTCTTGAGATAAATAATAGTGGCTCAGCTAGCAGGAAATCTCCCGTCATTTTTGGAACTCGGATTTTATTACCGTATCCGAAGCACCCAAGAAATGAACCGTACTTTGACTCAGGTAAATCCAGTCACATCTTCACTCCATATTATTTAATATCACATTTAATATTATCTTTTATAGCTAGGCCTAGGAATTTCACGTGTTTCTTTCCTTAAATTTTGGACTAATTTCTTATTTCTCCTATACGTGTTATATGCCTCGACAATTTCAACCCTCTCTGTAGTATTTATTGAGTGTTGCTTCAACTGCTTAGACTGCTTGACTCTTGAAGATGGTACCGATAGGTTGTCCCGAAACTTCGACAATAAATTACCATTTTACGCTGCGTAAAATCTCTCCAAAAGTGTAAATCCCATATACATCGCGTTGGAATTCTGAAATCACGAACATTTCTCACAATTCTTATTCATTTATCGTTCTCCAGTTCCAATTAGCTCACATCCAATCATTATCCTCAGCTCGCTGCTTTCTCAAACCCCAGCCATCATTGTTCTGACCTTACGGGAGATAAAAATTTACAGACCCACAAGAAATGTTAAGTATTTGTATATTTTAATAATTACGGGAAGAAAAAGTAGTTTAAAGTGAGCTGTAGTTAGCATTCCTCCAAACAATCTTACACTGAATTAATTTTTAAATACGATTTAATTTATTAATTACACACACCAACACATGCACATATATATTATTTAAGAAGTCTAAAATTTAAATTAAAACATTTAAAACGCTCCTACATGTTTCGATCACAGATCATCCTCAGGGAGCATATATTGTTCCTGGCTAAAGTTATAATTTAAAACATTCAGTGAATTACTTCGTTATGTTAACTTACTGCTGTGGCAGCTTGTCTGTAAGTAGAAAATGTTTATTAAGTAGACTGTTAAAACAATATTTTAAGTAAGAATTGAATATTATACATAAATAATTAGACTATCCGGTTTGAAGCTTGAGTTAAGATAAAAATAAAAAAATGATTTAATTTAATGTGATACAGGTATATCTAAGACACAGTAATGTTTGATATCATGAAATTGCTTTATAGTTATTTCGTCCTAGTGGCTGGTTTGATTCCTTAACAGTTTTTCTTGACTATCACAACAACCATGTCACTTCTTACAGACCTCTTCCATTCTGTGTTTAGTAAAACGAGGCTTATTCAGAAAGTAAGTACCGTTTCGCTGTAAAAAATCGAGCAAGGTTTCGTATAAAATTTTATTGTTATCAGAATCTACACTCCTCAAACTATTTTTCCACATATTCGCCGCCATTATTGAGGTAATTATCTTAGGACGGCACAAGTTTTTGTATACTCTCCTCATAGAATGCGGCCGCCTGCGATGTTAGCCACTCCTGCACTGCATCTTTCAGGTCATCGTCTTCGTCAAATCACTTGCCACCCAGGAACTTCTTTAGGTGTAGGAAGAGTTGATAATCACTTGGCGCCAAATCAAGGCTGTATGGGGGGTGGTCCATTTGTTCCCACTTAAATAAGGTTTGAGTTTGAGCAGCAGAGTGCGGAAGAGCGTTATCGTGAAGCACAAAAATGGTGGCACTCAGCATTCCGCGCCTTTCGTTTTGAATTGCACGCCTCAGCTTCTTCAGCGTTTCACAATAAACAGCAGAGTTTATTTTTGTGCCTTGGGGTAAAAATTCTACCAAGAGAACATCTTGTCTGTTCCAGAATAAGGTGCACATGATCTTCCTTGTTGAAAATGTCTGCTTGAACTTTTTCCTTTACGGCGAGCCATTATCCTTCCAGTGCAGCGACTGCTGTTTTGATTCAGGTGTTATATGGGACACCCATGTCTCGTCTCCTGTCACAACATGACTCAACATGCCGTCTCCTTCCTTGTGATAGCGCGTCAGATATGTCAAAGCACGTGCAAGAAGCTGTTTTTTGTGCACCTCTGTGAGCATCTTGGGCACCCATCGTGCACACATTTTCCGATAACCCAAATGATTACTGACAATGTCATAGAGTAGAGTCCTTGAAATCTGAGGAAAGTGCAGAGACAGATCAGAAATTGTGAAACGTCTGTCGTCACGCACTCTTTCGTTGACCTTACGCACCAAATTATCATTCACCGAAGATGGACGCCCACTTCGCCCCTCATCGTGCGCATTCTCTCGTCCTTCATTGAAAATCCGAACCCATTTCCTAACCATGCTATCACTCATCGCATTGTCACCATACACTTGACAGATCTGGTGATGAATCTCACTTGGTAGCACATTCCTAGCGTTCAAAAACGTTTTGTAGACCGTATTTCACAGTCGGCGGCCCCTTCAATTGTCTTAAACATGTTTAACGCACAGGAACAAACATAAACGTAACACGAATTTGACGAAATGGCGTCTGTAGCTTCTCAATTGATAGAGGAAGTCACTGCACATGCGCAAAGTGACAGTCTCGAGGATGCGCGAGAGGTATGCGCAGACGGTACTTACTTTCCGAATAGCCTACGTATTTTGCCTATGGTCTACGTTGATAGAACGTTTACCCCAATGGAATTGTGTTCGAGTTAGGAACTACACAAGATTAGATCACTCCGGGCATGATGCTGCATAACATAGCCTTCTTAACCAATTCGTGCTTGAGGCTAAGTAAGAATTCAGCATATAATAGTAAGTTTGCTGCTTTGCTATATTGAACATGCGTTGGTGCTATGAATTACTGTAATACACGTATTTATGGATGCATTTGTAATATAAATGTAAGGAAATGTGTTGCAAGAATGTAGCCTTCTCTCAGCTGACTGAAGAGGCAGTATGATGGCCCATTATGAGTAGGTACTAGAACTCCCCCCCCCCATGAAATAGCAGGAAAGCAGGAGTATCTGATTGTCCTTAAGCCTTCCGAGGGGACTGTCATCCATGGAAATGATTTACAGTCTCTCATGCTGTCAGCGCTTCATGAATTTGAGGCTTTAATATGACTAATTCATGATGTTTTAATGTATGATGTGGTTTCGTAGAGGAAACGAAGGGTTATGCTACACTCTGATGCATTGTGAATACAATCAGCTGACTTTCGATACCAAATTCGGGCCGCTGGATGTAAAGAAACAGAGTAATCTGAAATGAATGTCTGAAAACAGATTAAAGTTACGTTTTTTAATATTGAAACCACGGATTTAAATCTTGACTTCAATTTAAGATGATTAATTTTGCCAGATCTTGAGGTTCTCACAGCAGTGTAGTTGAGTATTCAGGTCTTTTAGGGTGTACAGCCTTCTCAGACAGTGTATTCTGACGTTACAGAGCCACCATCTTTCTGCAAAACGTCGAGTAACACACAGACACAACATCATATCCTAGAAGATGTGGATTTCATATGGCAGCTGTAAAATTCATAGTCAATCTTATCGTCTTTTTGTTAAACTATTATGTACCGCACTTCCTAACGCTTGTCCTGTTATTCTGGAAATCGGGTCTGCCTTGTATTCAAGTCGACTTTATGAACTGGTCACTAGAATACGTATTTTAGCTGCAGGCTGTCAACGTGTAAACGTAAAATGCTCTATCACCATGCGAGGTGGACTGCTGTCGTTCAACAAACAACTCTCCCACCAACTGCCAGCATTAAGCAACCGACCCACACTTTGTATAAGATAATGTCTTCATGTTTGTACTATTTCCTGTAAGAAAACAATTGCACCTTCGCGAAAAGTTCCTGATGATAATTTGGATTCCGTAAAACCCGAACAAAAGAATCATGTCTTTACACTTGGCCGCTGAAGCTTGCCATGTTCAAGTTTGCTAAAATTTGCATTTAACACATCCATACCGGTTGTGGCTTCTAGGATGATTCTAAAAGCTTGTAACGAAGAAGTGTTGCTATATGGACACATTTGCAGGACGTTTCCGACTGTTCGTGGCGAGGAATCAGAGGTGAGACGCAGTTTCAGTTTCGTAGTTCTTTACCTCATGACAGAGTAAGCCCGGGTTTAATTCCAGGCCATTACATGTGCTTTTTGCAGTTGAAAATGTGACACTGAAGCGTTTTCACTGTGTACTTCAGCTTTTCTCTGCCAGTATCATTCCACAAATGCTGCATAGAAGTTGGTTCATCTAATACAGGCACTCAATAATCTCAGGAATTGACAGCGTCTTTAAATAACACCTTTACAAATTATCAACATAAACGTGAAAATTACTATACATGTACTATAGTTTAAGGGGATCTCCTTTTTCCAAATCACCGATGTTGCTGCATGTGATGTGTGAGGTGAGTAGTGTAGTTGAGGCCTTCATCAGAGTTCGATTCCTTTATAGGACTTGCAAGTTCAGACTGATTGTGGAGCGTTCTAGAATTCTGCAATGTCATAGGCGGTTTTATCCGAGGCATAACAGTCCGAGAGTGCATCTTAGCAAGTATTTTATTCTTAATGTTGTTCTTGAGAATACGTAGAGCTATATATTCCCACAGGCGTCTTCCTGACACTTTTCATATACAGGGTGTTTCACGTCTCTAGGGCATAACTGTAGGAGGTGATTTCATAGGTCTTTGTGATCAAAAAAGTTCATATAAACATGTGTCCGATTTTGGACGGTTACGAAGTTATGACCGTTTTTTAATTCCCGTACACGCCCTCGTGTGAACCGCGTCTATCAGGTGGCGGGTCG
>Ga0123352_10002325_pt1 | contig 26334 bp, 23 predicted proteins | sample TergutLab28metaG_FD_89700 | JGI IMG/M metagenome (GOLD analysis project Ga0123352, IMG submission 89700) | Labiotermes labralis P1 segment gut microbial communities from Petit-Saut dam, French Guiana - Lab288 P1 | ecosystem: Host-associated > Arthropoda: Insects > Digestive system > Gut ... | reverse complement strand
AAGTGTGTAACAGCTGTCAAAGTTTCAAACTTCTCTGGCCATTATCTCCGTAACCGTTCAACTTTGGACATAGGTGTTTTGGGTTATATCGGTATACTTTAACATGAGGAACACCCTCCCGAAGTTTGGCACATTCCTCCTGGGACACCCTGTATACCAGCCCTAGCATATACATAAGTCCCCTGATCTGTATATATGACAATAAGGATGTCACCCATACATAATGCTTAAACATAGCATACAGTTTTCAAGACACTATCAATGTGTCACAAACATGCTATTCATAAACATATTAACAGTTCACCATAGAATCAGACGGCATATTATATCATGACACAAACACAAAGGCTCTGGAGCTGCTCTGGGTTATCAGCTTTTTAACCTCCAACAAGACAGACAAGATGGGCAAGAAATGGAACTGGTTTGCAATTTAACAGCATTAATACATATAGCAGGATGCAATTGATGATCAAATATGTGCTACAGGTTGTCCTGTTATGCACAGTCAGTTTGGCCCAGGGAAGTACTACTTGAGAATTTCTGACCATAAGAACTAACACAAATGTGGGTTAATGATGACCAGGTTGGTGTGCATCACAGGAGAGACAGAAAATGGGGAATGTATGCGAGATTAAAACCACTTTCTGTTGAAATTTCACTGTCCATGGACGTGACCCCAAGAATTACAGGAAATTTGCTTATAAATGCAACACCATATATCTGGGACCCCCTGTATATCATTTCCATGCAGACTTGGCATATGGTAACTAACAGTACTTGACAACTGGCCCACCTGAAGATTACGATATTTTAATTCACTGCTGCAATGTACAAAGCATGCAAGCAGATAAAGGTGATGTATGCCCAACAATATGAAAGAGAGAATTCGTGGCTCATATTCAACAAAACATTAAGTGACGATAAAGGTAAAAGAGAAATGTAAATAACACATCTGTTTCCTTCTCAGATGATAACCATTTGTTTTCGTATGTAATTTTTCTAAGGGCCTTATTCTACTACTAGTACAAAGACTGCTGCTGAAATATGAACATGAGACCAGTGCAGGTACATCATACTTGCCCGGCATATAATAATTTTACTGCATTCTGCATACTCCCATACATTGTCACTGCCATCAGACAGCATAACAAAACCATGTTTTCTTTCCTTGTAGATGCTAAGCATTTAAAAAGTTCTGTCATGACAGCCACATTAATACTACGCTATGTATGCACAAAGCACTAAACTTTCTCTGCAAACAGTAGACACTGCAATACCAAGTCAAGACACTCCTGCCACAGCAATACACTGCTGTTGTTCTCGGCTACTACTTGCAGCTATTGCTAACTCTCACTGTGACAAAAATAATGGAATAAGAAGCATGAGAGCACAGATTTATTCTTCCCCTTATACTGGTACTACATTACAACTAAGAAAGGATGATGAACCATTTACCTAACAAATTAACAAAATGCTACATACAGACAGTTACACACAGTAACTACAAGGACTGTGTTTTATTCCTATAATGATCACATGGCTACAACCTCTTTGTTAGCGAGACACAACAACGATAGAATTACATCAACTACTGGATAACGTACGCCTGGTATGACATACTGCGTGGTCAACACTCGATGTAGCTAGCACCTGCAATTCTGACTGGGACACGAAATAGTTTTGGGGACTCGCAATACCCAGACTGGTAGCAAGGTCAGAAAGGACAGGTTGTGTAGGACCTGTGACAGCCCAGTCTTACTCTCACCTATTACCACCTGTGGGGCTATCTGATGCGCACAGCTTACTCCTGGATGAGCTCCCGTATTTAACTGAAGCAGCTGCTACAACAATATACCACATGACTGGAATTACTCTATTACTAGAAATTTGTGACATCAGAGAGCTGAATTATACAGTCAAACTAATGGACAGCATTTTCAACAAGTTCTGTGCCTATTCTGTAAATTTTTTTGATGCTCATGTTGAAATCCGGTTGTGCTATCAGACAGGTATGATCCCAAACACATTATTTGTCTTATTTTTTCTCCCTGTGCTTCCTGTTCTTGCAAAGAAAGCATATATTCATAGCAACTTGTTGGGTTCATTTCAGAGTAAAATACAATCCTCACATTTACTGTATGCAGTGAAGTATCACCATACTTATTTTACTTACAATGTTACCATTCTGGTGTTTATTGCCACCATCTTTATGGCTTGTATAGGCTTCCTCTTGCCTTCTCCACATGATTTTCAACTAAATTTTGTGACACTTAAAAGACACCACCAAGTCCATTATTAGTGTGTTTTGCATGTTTTTGCAACATAGTACGCACAAATGTGAAGAAAAATGAACACTACTGTGGGGCATTATATGGACATAAGAAACTAATGAGAGAGATAGTGAAGCCATTACTTTTTCCTGGATGCTACAGGTGAACGTGAATGAACCCTCTGCCGCTTTGACCGTCTGTTCATCTCTGAGACCTTGCTACTGCTACTAGAAGTGGTACTACCACTGGAAGTGGAACTTGAACTGCGCCTTCTTCGCCGAAAGCCAGCCTTCTTGTCATAACTACTGCTCTCAGGCTTGGCTCGTTCAGTTTTCCTAGTACTTTCTTCTTGTTTCTTTCTAAGTTCCTCTTCTTTGTCACACTTTTTCTGTTCTACATCATCTAGTTTTACTTTCAGTTTCAATTCTTCCTGAGCTTTCTTTTTGCTCTCTTCAAAATCCTTTGACACTTGCATCTCCAATTCACTCCTTAATCTTTCCTTTTCAACTGTCTTCTTGTTACCTTTTCCTTCAACCACAACTTCTGATTTTTGATGTTTCAAATCTTTTTCTCGCCCCTAAACAGAACATTCAGACAATTAACAGCACACAAAACAATTACATCATACTGCACCAATCAAGTTAGCAACCTTGATCAAGCTCTAAGCAGCCTACATCTGGTGTGCCAGTAACCTCAGCAGGTACAGGACACAAACTACAGTACAAGGACTTCGTCAGCAAATGTAAATACTTTATTACTGGCACACAGAAGTTATGTGGCTGGCTTGACTGATAGTCACAACAAAGTGACTAAAACTCTATCAAAAGAAGGAATTAAAAGTATACTGACAATCACAAATTAAAGATTTGGAATTAGGATTCAGACGGAAACCAAAAGTTCTATTGCAATGCCTCTCTACCACAATACTTGCACATCACATTTATAGCTATGACCACCACACACAACAGCAAGAGTACGGAGCCAACATTGCACTACCTTAGCTTGTGGCAGGAAACAGACAGAAAACCAACACAAAGGTGTATGTTTATATGACAGCATGCTAGGGGAGGAAACTGTTAAGACCACCAGCCTGTATGTTGCCTGACAAAGACAGAGGCAAAATATACTACCGGATAACAGTGAGATAACATCTAACATTTGTGAAGTTACTGAGCTTACTGCAAAAACAGCTTTTTAGAAACTAGATAAGCAGCAAGAATGAAATTCCAGAGAGAGTGGGGATACGAAATTCCTAGCTTCACCACTTGCCAAAAACACAGGAAAGATATCACAGATAACTCCAGACATTTCAGAGAGAATAAAATGAGAACTTTGCAGCCTTATAGCATTACCTTGTTCCGTTTTGTATTCCTGTCCTCAGACGCAGACCTCCGTGACCTCCTTCCATGTGATGATGATCTCTTCTTCAGCCGGGAATTCCTGTCAAAAGATTTTGATCTCCTCCTGTCTTTATGGTCCCGAGACCTGGATCGCCGCCTGTCCCTATCCCTTGTATCATGCTGTCTTCTCGACCTACTTCTGTCACCTGACTTTGATCGCCGTTGTCGCCGACGTTCTTCTGATTTTGATCTTCTTCTTCTTCTTCCTGCATCTGCAAGCTCTGCAGATCCATGTGTCTTGCGCACTGATGCAACAGGCTCTGTCTAAAATCCACAAACGCTATTAGCAAGTAGAATCGCACAAGCAGACACAATAAAGGCTGGTAAGAACTGGAAGAAGTATACAACTTAAGGATCCATTTTGGCAAACAATTTCCAATGGCACAGACTTATTGCAGTACAGCCTCAATGTTCAAGATGAACCAGAACTGATAAAGCCATTAAGAAGAGTATTATCCATTCTTAATGCAGAACACCTACTTGGTTCCAAAAACTTGTAATATCAATACAAGATAATCTCAGAAGTTTCAAAAAAGCATGAAAGTTCATTTTCCTTAACACACAAATGTTTTCTCAAGGCACAAAATACATTAAATTATTGCAGGACAGTCTCATTCCATAATCACGAAAGAAATAAACCTCACTTAATGCAAGACAGAGCATGAGTGTGACCTGCACAACAGAAGGACAGTGGGGGGGGGAATTGCCAGCCACATGGTCTCATCTGGATTCATCAGAACCAACCACAAAAAGCTGAAACAATGGCAATAGACTAGTTGACCATGATGGGACAAACTCCTGAACACTGAAACTTTACCATACTTTATTTAAATCTGGCCTGCTGCTGATTTTGTAAATGATGACATACAAAAAATGCTTAACTTAGAATCTGCAAAGAATTATACATAACTGATGCTTAACATTTCATTAAGTATCAACCTCAAATAAAGAGCAATATACAAACTATTCATGACACCACCACTAGTGTCCTCTCTCACAAGTTTATTACAGTTCCACATTGTTGGTGGACACCTACACCTTAACAGGAGCAACTTTCATGAAAATCCTTTAACTGGTTAAAAAAACTATCAGTGGTAATGGGCACTATAAGAATGCTTGCTCCATAGCAATGCCTCTGACCTCACATGGTGGACCAACAATTGTATAAGGGTCTTCCTCAGTCACCCCAGGCACATTCTAGGACAGTACCTTGAAACTGGGCAATAACCACTTCCTGTCACATCCCTTCCAACCCCATCAAACAGTCACTGCAATACATTCCCCGTTACTGACAGCATCATTACACTGAAACTGAACAAGTAAATCAGACATTACGATGCCATAAAAAATTAAGAGTAACTTATCCCACACCTCACAAACATGGCAAATCTACCATCAGAGCATATCTGCCTTCTAGGGCATCTGCCTCAGTCACACACAGCCTTCTCAGTGCACGCACACAGCTACCATCAGTGTAACTAATAGTCACATGTGTACCCTGTGCCAAGACAGCCTTCTCAGTGCATGCACACAGCTACCACTGTAACTAACAGTCACACGTGCACCCTGCGCCAAGACATCCTTCTCAGTGCACGCACACAGCTACCATCAGTGTAACTAACACGTGTACCCTGCGCCAAGATACAAACATTCTCATTCAAGGTCCAGAAATTAACTTTTGCTCATTACCTTCTTGTCACCTTCCTTTCTCTTCACTTTGTTTTCACCACGTTCTTCCATTTTCTTCATTTTGTTTTCACCATGTTCTTCCATTTTCTTTACTCTGTTTTCACCATGTTCTTCCACCTTCTTCTTCACTTTGTTTTCACCACGTTCTTCCACTTTTCTTGGAGTTGTCATTGGTTCTGTAAAATCACACAAAAGACAAAGGCTAATATGAAAAATAGTAGCACCCAATGTCAGCCAAGTGTGGGGTACCCCTCCTCCACATAAGGGAGTTCCCACTTTCAAACACCAGCCCAATGACTCATCATCATATGGCTTTTGTCATTTTACTTAGACTGAACATCAGAACACCTGAAGAGTACCTTAATTACATCACTAGGAACTAAACAACCTGAGCTATTAAAATGTGTAAATAAATAAATACATGAATAAGACACAAATCTGAAAAGATAAAGAACGTAAGTGTGAATTCTTTTTTAATTTTCTGTCTATATTTAATTCATGAGTAATAAGCTCTAAGTCCCATCTAGTCAAAATATTTTGTATACATTGCATTACAAACAGCATTTTCTAAACAGTTTGTAGGAACAGTAATCAGTCAAGCCAGTCCATGCACCTCCCCCATCACCAGTTCATTTCTCTACACTACAGATTCATTAATTAATCCAAGAATTCAGCCAAACTGAATTCCCAGTTCACTTCCTAGTAACATCAAAGTGCCAAAATTAAATTCACGGTGTACTCTGCAAAAGCTGAGTATCTAAAGGGCACTCTATTACTACCTTTTATATTCTTAATGATGTCTTTACATGACTTCCAGCATTTCAGCCACACACTGCACATTTACTGTAGTGCCAAATGATTATTGGAACTACACACCCTCACCACAGTCAATTTGTAGGTTTATAAAATTAAGGTTTACTCAAGTATCCCAGTTCACACAAATATGAATTACCAGGTATCAGAATTATGGAAATTATATGTACCATTTGTTAAAAAAATTATGTTCCCACCACCTGACGCTGTCCCCACAAACTGACATCTAAGAATTTAGCAACTCACAGAATGGAAGAAACAAGGGACTGAGACACAGGAATGTCTAATCACTCATGGCCAAATATACCGCATTTGCCTGAAGGAAAACGATTCTGATCTAAGAAGATCCCCCAAATAAAACACATCTGCCAAGAGTAAATTTATTTATCTAAATATAAGATGATCAATAAAAATAAAATATCTGGTAAGAAAAATATTTTACCATTAACTGCATAAACTTAATACACAAAGCCTGTCAGATTTTATCTACCTCTACCAATCAGTGTCACTGTCTCCATCTTCACTGTCAGTGCCTTCATCTTCTTCACACTAACTCTTAAAATTCCGATCCTCTTCTCTGCCACTCCACAACATATCATTAGTCCCATCCATTCCATTGGATATACAACACTTCTTAAAACACTTCACAGCCACTTCGGTTGAGATATGTTGCCATGCTGCTATGATCCACACTGACTGAATAATACATTCACATTCTTGGTTTATAAATTTACTTAAACCCATGCAGAAGATAACACAATTTTCCCCACAAAAGGAGTTAGAGGTGTTATGAATTTTAAGTACATGTGTTCTGGGCTTTTGTGTTGTGCCTGTTGTCTGAGTTCATGACTCTCTTTGTGGTTTTTAGTTTGTGGATTGGTCTGGTTATTTTTTGTCTTGTAGTCAATTTTTAATTTTTCAGCAGCCATTTTCCTGTTATGACCCGTGGACTAGATTTGTTCTCAGGTGCGTGTCTTAAGAAGTTACTGTTTCAATGGCGCAGAGTGATTGAGAATAGCTCTATCTAAGGGGCATACCAAGTAAGGTGCTTGTTTGCCTGCAAACAGAAACACAGCTGGCTTCCGAAGTATCACGCTTCTTTAAAAAATTTGACGATGGACAACGTCCCAAAAAATACTGTTTCAGTTAAAATCAGTTGTCTGTTCTCTCTCTTTTGATTTGTTGACCTTTGAAGGTGGTACCAATAGGTTGTCCCGAAATGTCAGTAAGGAATTACTACTCTACACTGCGTAATACTCCACAACAGCGCAGATCACACACAACCACAATAGCGCAGATCTCACACGATTGGAGGTTGCAGGGCTTGGTTTGGCTCTGCATAGTCCAGTTCAGAGTGAGCCAGTCTGGCACTTTGTCCCCAAATTTAAGATCACCTCACATATTTAAGTGCCAGATTTCAGAAAAAATGCCTGGTCTTGCACCCCAGTAAGTACTGTATATGTACAACATGACTAAAGGGACTGTAACAACAGAAAAGTTGAGTCATTGCATAACTTCTCAATTGTAGTAATTCTGACTGCAAAATCTGTTACCACATCAGTATAAAGTATCAATCAGCCTTCGTATTATACATTATATCTGCATGTTCATGTTTTTGTCTTAATGACTGTTCCAGAAAATTTCATGTACATGGCACCTTAGTACATTCAGATCATCTCCCTCTAGCTCGCTCTCTCTCTTTCATATTGTTTTTGGCTAAATGTAATGGGCATGAAATGTGTTTCAGTATTCTCCACAAATACTGTGTGAAACATTTCTCAACCCAACATGTATTCAGTGAACTACTAATATGACTGAACACTGGTCTTCACAAAAATGTCCATTATTTTTGCCTTACTCCAACAAACCTTCAACTCAGTTGAAACATTTTAGTAAAAGCTCCAACACAAAGTTTCACAAAAATCATCCACTGGGAACAGAGCTGTTCCATGCAAGCACACAAAGAGAAACAGACACCACAAAGCTTATAGTCGCTTGTCACAATTCCACACAGTACTCAAAAACAAAGAACTTTCACAAGGTTCTACGGCATTTTTAAAACACACGCTCCACAGAAAGCTCTAATAACTAACCTTGTACTGTTTCCTTCACAACAGACGTGGTTACTAAGTCTTCCTCTGCAGCCCCATTTCCTGTTGGAGCAATTTCTGCCTCCAGCTTCTTTACCACAGTACCAGACGCACCAATTTTAATGACCCTATCTTCATCCTTGTCTGAACCAGCTCCATCCATAGTTTCATAATCCAGTGCATTGTAGTCCACTGGACCTTTCTCACCATCTTTTCCTTCTTCTTCAGCCTCCTCCTCCACCTCCTCCTCCTCCTCCTCCTGGTCCTGTTCCTCCTCAGGGACCTTCTCCTGACCTGCTTCTGGGGTCGCTGCAGCACCATCCTGGTCAGATCTGTGAGCAAATTCTTTTCAATGACAGAATGAAACCTTTGTATCTACAGGAAGAAAAATGGAGGGGGGGAGAGAGAGGGGGGAAAGGAATGGGAAGAATACCACCTCACCTCCTCCCCATAATTCAGAGCCCTTCCTAGTTTGAAGACCCCCTCTGTTCACAGAATCTGCCCTGTTGAGTGCTCACACCTAAGGAACAGGATCCACACCCTTGGTTGTATGGGCAAAAGCCAGGCAGGTCACCACAGACCATGCCTACAGATATTAAGCATACAATTATATACAGAGTGGGCCAAATGTAGGTATACAGTATAGCATCCTCTGTATACCTACTTTTGGCCGACTCTGTGTAACACACACACACACACACAACAGCAACACAGACTGCATACTATGCAGGGAGCATAACACAGATATCTGTGTTTTATCTGCAGAAGCACTAATCTGTGTACTGTTACTGACTATCTGACTTCACTAATTTGGGTAATAATTTAATTCAGTAGTGTCTTATATCGGTGAGAAGCAGCACACTTCAGCTGCCAGACTGCCCACATAAGGACGCAGCACATGAAGCCCACCTTATTAGGGTTCAAAGCTGAACACTAAACCTGCACTGGGGTCATCACACATGTTCAGCAGCAGGCTCAGAAAATTATGATACTTGCCAAATCAATGTCACTTCATTAAACTGTGCTACCATGGGCAGTTAATACACAGGATCTTTACAAATACACACGGTACTCTTCAATCTCCATATTCTTTTATACCTTCCACTTACATTAACAAATTCAGTGTCAAACAATGCCTCCAGGCTGGGAGTTTTTGTTAATGGATATGGCCTCCCCTAGCAGTGCATCCAGCAAGCAGCCACAATCAAGATGGCATATGTTAAATAAGAGGGTGTGTGTGTGTGTGTGTGAACATCTGAAGGGAGAGGATGTGTGATGGAGAACAGAGATGGTGCTAGCAGATTGAAGTCCATTCACACACCTCAAAACATTTCACTTTTTCACTAACCTCTCAATGTCAACCAATGCAGATCTTGTTTGCAGTCAGATCTCATGCTTAACTCATGCTGCGCTGCAACAACACTGCCAGTTAAATGAGACTGTTTCACACACAATACACACACTTCTGTAGCATATGCCACCTTACCTGCGACTGCATACAGAATACATTGCTGCAACCCTGCACTTGTCAACCAAGATCCTCTCAATTTAACATTCATTCCAGCGATCCCAAGCAAATAAAAGAACCACACTTGCCTCTTATCTCTGTCCTTGCCATGTTCTTTGTGTCCCCTCTTTGTTTCCATATCTAACCTTTGCTGTTCCTTCTCCATATGTCTTTTCTTCCTCTCCTCCTCTCGCCGTTTTATCTCCTCCTCTCTCTTCTTACGTTCACGTTCTAACTTCTGAAATTACAATAACAGCTACAAAACTATGTCCATATCACACATCACATCGGTTGCCACTTGCAATTCATAACCTCAACAAAACACAGTTTACCTACACAAAGTATATTGCACAAAGTACACTTTACATTCTCTAAACTGTGCATCATGATATATATATGTGCAAATGACCAATTAGTTGCACCTTTATCTCCTTAATTCAATACAATTAAATTTTCCTCTACATGTTTCGAACTAACAAGTTCATCATCAGGAGGCTATTTATGTACATGCAGCATACAGTATTTATCATGCATCTATAGGATGTCCAGCTGCTTATTAACATGATATGATTGGAACTCGTATCATGTTAGCGGCCAGACATCCTGCAGATGCACAAGATACACTGTACGGTGCGTGTACAGAAATAGCCTCCTGATGATGATCTTCTTAGTTCAGAACACGTAGAGAAAAATTTAATTGGAATAAATTAATGAGATAAATGTGCATCTTGTTGGTCTTTTTCACGTATACACAGTCTGTCTCCATGACATCAGGGTCTTTTTCTATGAAGACAAGTGACCAAAAGTCTGGGCATATGGTTTATTCATAAGGATGCTGACAATGGTGCAAAGTCTGGCTACTTTATACACTCAAAGCAACATTTTAAATTGCATAACTTCTCTCCCTTTTGTACACAGTCCACACTGTAGGAATATATTTTATCTGTAGCGCACACACTTTCTGCTAAGCTTCAGTACTAGAGGCATGGATGGCATATGTCTTGAATTATGGATGATGTAAACTGACAATACATCCAGCACCAGAAAATACAAAAATTTATATTGCTAACAGAAAAAATGTTGGTTTTCTGAAGCAGAAGAAGAGGTTTGCAAAAATTTAAATGAGGAGCTGTAGGTGGGTGTACAGTGTGAACTGGGAGTGGGAATGGAAGGTGGTTTGTGACTCTGGGGGGAAATGGAAGGTGTCCAATGGTGCAGAACATGAGGTTATAACAGACAGAGGGGAAGAAAAAGAAAAAAAGGGGGGAAGGAAAAAAAGAAGAAAGAGAAAAAACTTAGGATTTTAAGGTACTGTGAATTATGCACACCTCCACTCAGAATGTACACTTCAGTACTTTAACAAAACCACATGAACATTTTTAATAATTTTTACTTGTTATAGACTGGGTGTGTGCTAAATCTGGCAGTGTGGGTTATCCAGGAAACACAGTATTTTAGATAATCAGAAGTATACCAAATAGAATACTAAAGTGAGACAATAAATTAATTTAATTTTGTTCCTTACAGTAAAAAGATCTATGCTCATTAAGCCTGTAACGGCACTGACAAATTCCTGCTTTTTACTTAGGTCCTTGGTTCAAAGACCAGTCAGCCTGATGGTTTTTAAGATTCTCTTCCATCCTTCCAAGCAAATACCATGACATTAACTCAAATTACGTGATGATTACTTCTGTTCATATCCTTTCTCATTCACCATTCAGTAACATGGTGACTCACATTCTGGACAGCATCATTAAATAACCCATAAATAAGTAAATTTTGAAATCAGCTGCATATTAAGACAGATAAGAACTGCATGATGAAAAAGACAAGACTGAAAGTACATATAGCTTCACAAAAAATGAATAAATTGAAGTGCATCATATATATATATATTCTGACAGTGTGAGAAACGTTAAGAACTCTGCCTGCCTTCCTGCAAGCCAGTCACACAAAAGTGAAAGACGTAAACTCCGTCTGCAGCACCTTGACAAAACAGAAAATGCTGTATTCCATCTGTAACACCTACACAAAACTCTAGGGAAGGGGTGGGGAGGAGGAGAGGGAAGTACAACACACCACCTACCCAAAACTGAAAAGGCTGCACTCCATACCACAGTACCCATACAGAACTCTATACTGCAGTACCTACACAAAGTCCATACTGCAGACTACCCACACAAACTCTATAATGCAGCAAACAAAGTACAGCAATCCTTGTAACAGGTCTGGACAGGCCCTGACGGTTCCAGGGGGTGAGGTTCTCAGATTTCGAGAAAATAGGTACATGAAGGCGGTGAGGTTGTCAGCCCTATTCACCAGCTGTCTTTACCCCCCAGGAAATATTGCAGCACCTACATAAAATTCCCAGTGGCACTCTTGGCAGCTTGATAAGCTTGTCTGTGCAAAGTTTATAAACAGCATCGGATAAAACACAAAATACATGAAAACTTCAGACAGTGACACTGTAACACTCAATAATGTTACTCAAAGTCATGCAGCATGCACACAACAAATTTATGGGGCCATAAGTTTCACAACCCAAATGGGCACAATGTTAAAAGTTCACTATGACAACCTCAAACCTTACACACACACAGAGCTGAAATGTTAACAACGGCTAAATGCATATAGTAGCAAGCTTTAATGGCACTATAACAGAATTCACAACTTGCCTCATATTCACTGAGTTTGATTGTTCGGTTCTGTGCTTGCTTCCAGTGTGGAGGGGTGGCACTCCGAGAGCGGCTGCGTGATGGTGTTCGGTAGCGCTGTACAGAAAGATTAAACTATACAGCACACTGTCATGGGCAAGGACCTAACAAACAAACCCACAAAATATAAGAAGGCAGGTCTTCTGGGGAATGTGATGTGTCACCGGATGAGTGATTCCTGAAGTTTCAAAATACAGAATGTCTTCATCTTCAGCTGTCAGTCTTCTTGGAGTACTCAACCCTTGAAAATGAAGGCATGATCATTCTTCAAAACATGAGGCACTGCTCACCCAATGACATAATTTCCCAGAAGGACCGATCATCAGAAATGCCAATGTGAAAGCTGTAAATCTCACATCCACAAAATATGCTTGGTGTTTCAAATTGTCATGCCTCAAAAACCACAATTTGTAATGAAATCAATGAAACTGACCACACATATCCAAAATCTGGATTTGCAGATTTTGACATATTTATTTATTCCTTGTAATGTTATGGACATACGATAACACACACTCTCAAACATTTCCCATGTTACTGCTTCAGTAACTAATGAGGCAGTAACATGGGAAAACTACTAACTAGTATTTAAATGAACGTCCGTCTGTCTACCAGTTGCATAATCTGAACTTTTACAGATCCCCAAGCAATAAAGTCATAACACATTTACTCTCGAAACTAAAGTAGTTATGAAATATGACTACCACTTCCGATGCAACAATTTGGAAAATTCCCATTTATGGCAGCTTGCACAAAGTTACTACAAATGGGCACTGCACCATCTTGTTCGAAATCAATTTCAAATTCCTCTTGTCATTGCTATTAAGGTAACGTTTTCAAGTACAATGTTTGTTTTATCATATCATATCATGTCATGGGTTGTACCACAAGATGCAGGCCTCCAGTGTGATAACAGCTGCCAGGCTCAGGAAAATGACAAAAGAAACACCCTGTACATGAAGGTAAAGGTCCCCCATACGACAGCCTCAGACAAAAAAGTATTTTATGTGAAAAGCTTGGCCACATTACTAGACCCACAAGCAAGCACACAACATTTTTAATACAGATCATTATAGTGTGCCACCAATTTCAGTACTGCTTCATCCAACCACATATTACAGTTACAAAAATATGAATAGACAAACAGCACTCTGAAACACCAAAAATATTTTGTTGGCACCAGTCCAAGTCACACTTACAAAAACTCCACGGCCTTTAATAACACGCCCACTCTTGGTGATTCCTCTTATTCTACTCCGATGCCGTCTTTCATGTTCTCTAGGATTTCGATCCAGTTTTGAACGATTATTTATCGAAGTCTGACGTTCACCTCTATACAAGAAGCGGTTTGGGGGCACATCTGGTATTTCATCTGGATTTATATTTGTTACTGTCACCAGAGGATGCAGTTCCCCCTCATCAGGAACCTCTCCTTCCTCTGCTTCTGAATCAACATGTCCTGCACTGCCAGCACTACTCTTTTTGCTGCAAGTACAATACAGTAAACAAACTCTATGACAGCATTCCTGTTACCACAAGAATTAACATATAACATCCACAGTTGGTCTAGGAATGAACGTAGCAACAGAACGATACATACATATATGTTAATGTTTTGCCATCAAAATGCATGAAAAGATTTTATATAAAGAAAGCTAATATATGTTGTTAATCAGCAGAGGTTGTCAAATACATGAATGTGAACAACAAAGTGAATTATGGGAACACTTGCTACATTCAGCTATGGATGTTTCATGAGGGACTGGGTTACCCTTCCTCCCACTCACAAACAACATTCAGGCTATCAAAATTCGAATGGCTAAGTGATTAAGCATTATGATTATCATTGGTATCAAATGATGCTTCGCTGCTGAACTCTGCATTTTTCCCACACCCAGTAAAACCCTGATTTTAGGTTTCTATGCGGACCACCTAAAAATGATGTATGACACAAGAAACCATGTTCTTATAGGAATTTGGAAAGAACTGTACAACAGGTTCATAAAATCAAGGAAAATGCAAGAAGAGGAACCATTAAAGCAGGATTTTACAGAAGACTGCCTGACCCTGAAGATAAAGGCATCATGACCCTTCAGAACAACCACAATTACCTTGCCCAACAAACACAGCCTCACATTCCCAGCTACTCTACCGTCAGAACCTCCAATCTCACAACGTCAAGTAATGACCTTCCCACCTCATATAAAACTGTTTCCTTATTACAAAAATACCTGCTTGATTTTTCTTTCTTCTGTTTCCTCTTTTTCTTCTTCTCTTTCTTTTTCTTTCTCTTCTTCTTTGTATCAGATGCAGTGTCAGAGTCAGAGTCTGTAGAGGAGCTGCTGCTGCTGCTACTGACTGGCTTCTTCTTCACTCTCTTGTCTGAAAAAAAATTCAGGTTTTTTCATCACAAGCATAAAATTAAAACACAACGAAATCAGTCTGATGTGTTTTTACAGGACTATAACTCTTCTGGATTAACCACTGCCCATCCTACGTACAGGATGCTAATAATGCTACCACCCAATAAATGTATTTCACATATTCAATTAACTAACACAATTACTGAACTTTTTGAGACATATGGCAAAATCTGTTTTATTCTGCCAGAAAATGCATGCATTTCATACCATTATCTTCTTTGGTTCATTATATACTCATACTTTACGTAAAGGGAGCACTAAAATTTAAATGTCCAGCTCTGGTGCCAGAGAATACTCTGCTACTTACACTCTCTGGCTGGCCAAGTGAAAGTCACAGATGAAACCTCCAACAAAGATGGAGGATAACATACTGCCTGTGCCAGATGAGTATGGAGCAATAATGGAATTATAACTGGCAGGAATATACAAAGAAACTTGTAAAATACCTATAACAGTGCCACTTCTTCAACAAAAGCTGGTGACATCATTTGACATAACATAGTGTTTTTGAGTCCTTAAAATCACTTTTGTTGCAATGTTGTTATCTTTAGTAATTATTAAAATATGGACACTTGGACCAAAGAAGAGACTGACTGGGAGAACTGCAATGCTGAACATTAGAATTAACTGCACTGCTACAACACACATCACTGTGATTACAGCAAAATTACAAACCTAAGCACAAACACAGTCTTCAGTTTCAATGACAGTCCTTTCTGACATTTCAGTTTTTCATTTTTTTACTAACTGTCATCAAAATGAACCTTCACTGTATATATCAGTTACACAATTTTAAAGAACATCTCTTTACCTTTCACCTTCATTTTAAGCACGAGCTCACCACAGTTGACGACTTTGGCATCTTGCAAGGGTCGACACATCCGATCAACAGGGAGGCCCTCGATGTGTGACACCACATCCTGTCCTGACAGCACATGCCCGAATACCACGTGCACTCTACAACAGGATGTGAAAACCAGGTTTAACACACTGTATTATGCTTCTTCACATAAACAAGTTCAACAAACAGAAAAATACAGATGCAATGTGCTACCAAATTTTATAGCAAAACATCAATCCACAATATTGGCAAGTATGCTTGTACTGTAAAGGTAACAAAATTGTGTGTCAAGTGTGCAGCTCATTATGTATTATTGAATACTAAAATGAAAAGGGTAATCTACATCCCAGGCAGGTCACCAAACCATAAAGTGACACCATGCAACTTGCCATATGCAACACTGCCCAGTGCTTGTAATGTTACTGAATGCCAAAATATATCTAAACATTTAGATGTGCAATAATCAGTGGCATACTTTACTTACCCATCCAAGTGGGGGGCTGGCTGCGTTGTACTACAAGAACAAAACATGATTAAAGCGAGCGTGCCGGCACGACCTGGCTGGCAGTGGCACCATACCTCAAGCTGAACCACAACTACACAAAAACAAAACACTGTTAAGTTGGCAACCACTGTACCAGGCATAGTGACAATCCAAATTTTGGATGAACCTGTCCTTGCAGGGTTTCGTACGCAAGTCATTATGTGTAAATAAATTTATATTATGTGGAAGAGTGCTTAAAATATACAAAAATGATAGTGTGACTTTACATCAAACTGCAGATAATACATGGAGGGAAAAGTGGTATTAAAATGTGTGATTACAGATGGTCAAAATCCTGAACATCAAGACCCTAGAGCACACAGTTTTATACAAACTGCTCTGATAGAAATCTAGACAATCTAGGCAATCAGGTTACAAGTCACAACATTATGTAGGGTGAAGAGAGAGAAAACCAATGAGATGCAACTAATCCGATGTTTATTATCAAACTTCTATCTCAACATGTTTCGGGCATCATTATGCCCATCATCAGGAGAACAATACCATGCACTACTGCATATGGTGTTCTGCACTGGTTGTGCTGGCTGTGGTTGTGTGGAGCTGGGTCGTAAGCTGTGTGCACTGTGTGCAGGTTACTGTCCGACAGTCGGATAGTAACCTGCACACAGTGCACACAGCTTACGACCCAGCTCCACACAACCACAGCCAGCACAACCAGTGCAGAACACCATATGCAGTAGTACACGGTATTGTTCTCCTGATGATGGGCATAATGATGCCCAAAACATATTGAGATAGAAGTTTGATAATAAACATCGGATTAGTTGCATCTCATTGGTTTTCTCTCCCTTCACCCTACGTTCATGATGCACGGTCACAAGAACCTAAAATTTAAAAAATTCACAACATTATAGTCTGCTGAAAGCATATTTGATATAAAAAATGAGAACAGCTTTCTAAAGAATTCACAGACCACATAACCTTGCAAGTTCTCTTCTTTCCTGTGGTGCAAAACACCTCACTGGCAAGACTACTCAATTTCCTTTAAAATGAAATTAATTTCAGCTTCATAATTCAATCAGAGACGGTTAGAGCAAATGTAAAACAGTAATTCATGCCATAAAATAGCATAAAAAACTACTGCACTTGTAAGGCCAAGAACTTGCATGTTCACACAACCTACTAATGGTCACACCTCATCAAATTCTATTAACATATGAAGGGGGTCAGATTGTGTGTCCTGTGATAATTTGACACTGAATGACACCAATAAAAAACTCAATGGTTCTCAAGTTAATGTATGTGTACAGACAGACAGACAGACACAAATGGAGCCACTTCAATAATGGCTCTACAGAGATGTTAAAATCCTAAAATACTTATTGCCTGGCCAGATACATATTGTGTCTACTGCCACAATACTGTAACCATATGGTCATTACGGTTAATGATGGATGGAAACCATTATGGAACCAAAACATACAAAGTTTCACCTCTGTCAGAGATGAGGAAAATATCAGTACTGCATGTGGCAGATCTTGAATCTGAGACCGTCACCACAGAAGTCTTACCCACACCACTCCAGTTCCCTCATAAACCCTTCAAAGACTGAAATTTTCTAAATATAAAAATATTCAGTTCCTACCTCACAGAGAACACACTCCCTATCCATTAGACAGACCAGTCAGTTAATGCTGTGTAGGAAAATAATCGCTGTTTGTCCTGAGATCCATACCAAACACATAAATACACTGCGTGGGCAGAACGAAGAATCTTTGAATGTTAAACAAGATGGTACATAAAGTAACCGCCAAACTTTAACAGTTAATTACACTGCAAGCATCACACTACTCCAAATTCAATTTCATACCAATTTCATATGTTTGTAACACAGTTTCTCATGAACTGACTTCATATGTTTGGTCCAGAATTTTACAAAAATGTGAAGTAAAGATGCCACCTACAACACAAGGGTGAAAAAACTTCTGTAACAGCCTGTAATATAATGAAAATTATCACACAGGGGTGGACAATTTTCCAAAAAGCTAGGAGCCACTTAAAAATTCTAGGTGCCAGGAGGGTGACAAGACACCAGCTCCACATACTGAGGAACCACAATCCTAGGCACCAGCACACAACATTCAGTCACCTAGCGTATTGTCTACCCCTGGTATAACAATCATAAACAGTGCTGAAAAACACACAATTCCCAACAAGAAAATAAAAAAGAAAGAAAAGAACACAAAGAAATGCCATGAGAAGGAAAAATGAATGCACTGTACCATCGGCAACTAACCAAACCAGCAAAAAGCAGCTAGCTATATGAGTTAGAAACACCAAACAGCATTCACTGCTCCTTCTCAAAGCAACTTCCCATACTAATTATGTTGGCCAAAAGTAAAAAAAGCAAAGATGTTTGTGTACTCAGTTACAAATCGTGCCATCAAGCTGTATGGGGGATGAAGGAATAGAACCTTGAATACCTAACCACAATATTACATGAATATAAGTGCTCAGGTCACCCCCCCCCCCCCCCTCCCCCGCCGCCTTACCAGTGGGAAAACAGTACCTGGTATCTATCGGCCAGGAGGCTGGGTGTCCCCACACCTGATCCAAATGTTGTGGAGAAGGAAAATGCCTTGTCCTGCCAGGAATGCAACCTCAGTTGCCTAGCCTACTGCTATATTTGCCAAGCTACTCCAGCTCATAAAATGCATTATGCAAATTATGAAAAAATCAACAGATAACTGTCAATGGAAGAATGAATGAATATTTACATGCATTCTCTCCTTGTACATACACACACACACAATTTTAATGGTTTGCTTACATATTGTAAAACAAGAACTACATCAACACAGAATGTAGTCAAAATAATAACTCAGTTCCTTGTCCAGTCATTTCACATGTGGTTGCAACTGTATGGACATGGAGACAAAAGAACCCACAGTAACATGGTCCAATGTGAACTGACGGAGACTTAGGCTGAAAATTTTGCCATGATAAAAGTTTACTGATTTCAAATACTTCATCTACAAGCCAGAACAATTTCATGCCACTAGCTTTCTACAGTATTCAAATGTTTTTATGAACTCACACAAAAAACTGAGATCCATTTGTGTCTTTGCCTCGATTTGCCATTGACAACAGGAATGGTTTGTCATGCTTCAGCTCAAAATTTTCATCTGAAACAATGGGAAAAAAAAGCAAGCATGTAACAATACACTTTAATTTGGCAGTAGCTTTTCTTTTCTGAACTGTTTTCAAGATCTGTTTCCACTTTCATACTGCATGCACATAAAAAGGAAATCAATGGAACAGCATAATTCTACCTGACACAAATAAACAAAAAGTTACAATTCAAAAATAGCAGTACTTTCATTGCACCTTATCACAATGCTGCAGGAAGTAATAATTCTAATCCTGCAAGTCAACTGTGGCCATGTGAGTGTGCCAGGCCACCTGAAATACATGTATTAATAATGCAATGTAGCAACTCCTCAACTTCTTACTGCAAGCAAATATTTTCACTATATTTACTGGGCATCTCTGGCATGTTTCCAGCAAAAAGAATGTCTGTCCATCCCACTCAGCATCTAACAACTCAAGAACCAATGAACAGATTCTCATAAAATTTTATATTGAAACGTTCTACTAAAATTTGAAGTAAGTACTCACTTTTCAATGAAAATGGACAATGGCAATGAACATTTCATACACAAGGACCTACATGTGTTGATGCATGCACCTGTGAGATAACTCAGTGAATACCGGACAATAAATGCTTCAAACGAAAGTTTCAGAGAAAATAAAAACATGTACTTCATGCCCAGTACACTTTCTCTTACAGTATTTGAGATAATCAAGCCACAGGAATTTTTATGTTGTCATCCCAAGACTGACTCAAGAACCATTGGGTGATTTTGTCATCACTCATTACGCTGCCTTATGCTGTCCACAAGACCTTTTGCAGCACAGTCAATACATTTCCTGTTACAAATGAAAAGTACTGTGGGGTATGCTAGAACTAACAATCCTACAACAAACAAATGTTACAACAAACAGTTTGTATCAATAAAATGAGGACACTACAGTGAACACAAGATGCTACAGTGAACACAGATGCTACAGCGAACACAGATGCTACAACGAACAATTTTTTTTACGCTTTTATTATGGAAAGTTCGATTACAGTTTTCACTATGGAAAGACTGTTTATGCTTTTCATGTATGTTAGATTGTTTGTACTTTTTATTAGGGAAAGATTGTTTATGCTTTTCAAATTTACGTGTACAGTGTATAAACGTTAAATAAATTAATTTTATATTATTTTTATGTTTATATTTTTGATTTTGTTACATTTTTCCTCTTTGAATGGTTGTGTTGGATGGTAACTTTGCTCTAATCTGTGGGTCAGGAATGGATTACCCCTAAACACATATATTTCAATGTATGCTAGAACACACAGATGCTACAATGAACAAGGTTCTAGAACCAATTACATTTGTCAGCATATCCCACTGTATATATTATTATAATCTTACCCCATTCAACGACAAATATTGCTTATACTATGTAACAGCCTTCTCAAGTGCCACGGCATACCTAATTGGAAAAACTTTGGTAAAAGAATTATCCATTGTGCCAGCTGTTGTAAAATATGGTCCAGCAAGCTCCAAACTGATGACACATTCACCTAAATTCACATTAACATCAAATGACTTCAGGCTCTGATGTAGCCACAGCCATGCATAAGGCCAGGAAGAAAACAAATTCACAGGCAAATAGTAACTTTCATCACTAAGTACTACACCATAATGGTGTAGTAGTGTGCAAATCAAATACTGAACTTCTTACTAGAAACTTGGAAAATTGTATGTAGTCAAACACAACTGTGTCACATGAGGTGTATTTAATGACTATATAATGGACAACTACATGTTTCGGTCTGTACTGACCATCTTCAGGTTGTCTTAGGAGAACTTAAGATCTTAAGTTCCCCTACGACAACCTGAAGATAGTCAGTACAGGCCGAAACATGTTGTTGTCCATTATATAGTCATTAAATACACTTCATGTGACACAGTTGTGTTTGACTACATACAATTTTCCAAGTTTCACACACACAACGGGGATGACACACTTCCTAGATCTTACTAGAAATGCGATGTAAAAGAATTCTTTCTTTTTGGTGCCGCTGATATTACACTTGGTGTAGACATCCTACAGAATACACATAAAAATCTATTGGATACATTATTCAAATGCACATCAAGAAAAGGAAACCTACCTACATAAACAATAATTTTAAATCTTGTATTTACTTAGCTCTGGTAACATTACAAAGCCAATGCCCGTGTAATAATGTAGCATCCATTAATAGGTGGAACTGCAACATGTCAAATGACAATACACGGGAGAAAATTCTGATTGTTGGGTAATTCTGATCACTGCCATTTCTTGAAAATGTCTGAGAAACCTAATTTATACAGACTTGTAGCGGCGTAAGTCCTACACACGTGTCTAGTGAGATGACATATTGGCAGCAACACGAGCAGCACAATACAAGTTTTTCGTATTTTCACAATTTTCATATAGAAATTCAGCATCACTTATCATGCTTTTTATCTCTGAATTATATGGATATTCAGAGCATGTTAATGCATGACATGTATTGAACATACAGCACCCATTTCAAATGTGACAGATGAATCTAAAGGATGCGGCCCCCCTAGTTCTCAATATGTCAGTTTGCAGTAATTCCGATCACAAGCAGAGTTATTGCAATGCTAAGTGTAAGGACACATGAGCCATGACTTCCGTAAAAGGGCATTTTCATTCTATATGTGACAATATAGTGAAATCTGCCACAGGTGCACTTTATGCTCTGGTTGGGCCCATCCTGTACACAGCAGGTGTATCTCAGGGAACAACTGTTAACCACACAAACTACACCTTCCACAGCAGCTTACAACTATGCATGTACTTGCATGAAATGCAATGATTTTTAATAGCTGATCAGAAAGGCCCAGAACTGGGGAAGTCTGACCAAATGCAGAAATCACTTCACGTGCTGTTTCTAACGAACAACTTAAAAATTTTGTAATTTTTACCAATGGACTTCACAGCAAACTATTTTCGTAATAAATTTACATTTCTGCATTTTCTGCAGTTTCCATACTTATCCTCTGTATCCAGTCTCGCTTCAGTGTTTCGTATACCCCCAGTCTGGCCTGCAAAAGAAACATACAAACAAGAAAGTTACCTGCAAATGTTCCACCATAGATTGATTCTCCACCAGTGCCATTTCCAACAGAGAAGTCACCTCCTTGTATCATGAAATCACGTACTACACGATGGAAGATAATACCCTTGTAATGCAGTGGTTTAGCGGTAGTTTTTCCTATTCCCTTTTCTCCAGTACATAACGCGCGAAAGTTCTCGCACGTTATTGGGCACAAATCTGAGAATAACTCGAATATAATCCGCCCCATGGGTAAACCACCAACTTCTACGTCAAAGAAACACCGTGGTCGGTGCGGAAGTTTTGTTACTGTCATCGTTATGACCGCCTGTCGAAACTGAAAAAGAGAATAATCATATAAATTACAGTGCAAGTGGGCACAACATTCAACAGCGATTGCTTTGTGTAGACTCTGTATTTAAAAAGGAATATATATGTCTTTAATGTAATAAAAAATATTACAAAACTGCACGAACTCACATCTTTATACACGAAAACTCTCCAGCAGCACCAACGCAATCCACCTACTCTTAAACTCAGTAACACTATGCTAGCCACTACCTAGCATAATGTTTGGTAAAGCTCATCACACAATATAGTAATAAAAGAACAGCTAATACTATTAGCAACCTATACCCGCTACGAAATGTCCAAATTAATTAACAAATGCAATACACCAAAACGAAATCTTCGCGAAACGCAAACCGCACAAACAACCAGCAAATTCACACCGGAAGTTATAGCCTGTTAAATATGTGTCGTTCATGCCCATAGATAACAGATCATTCGTGCCTGAACGGGTTAGAGAGAACGAATCAGCGAGCGGAGGAGTCGCGTCTTGCGTTGACTGCTAAAATACTGCTAACATAGTGATGTTATCGTTAATGATCGAATACAATGATAGATGTTTGTATACACAAACTAAAACTGCCATGACGTATGAATAAAGTAGAATTTAAAGAATGTGTTCTACTTTTACTTGCTTTATAATAACTATCAATACAGAACGAGGTACACATGATATTATTATAATGTATTAGTCTGTGGATGTACAACTTTGAATTTTATTAGCGAGATTGTATAAATATATATATTACGAAGTGAAATCTATTATATTTTAGCTACTTGTAAAACGTACAGTAAGAACTCCCTGACCACGGCACAGTAATGACGAAACATGTTGGAATGATTATAGACTAAACCATCGTGTATGTTTATGTGCATTTAGTTGATTTAGTAAAACAAATAAGCAAGCTTTAATGTTACATTATTTGTTAGTTTGGTCGAACCGTCTTTTACTTTGAGCTGGACAGGTCTCGTCTACGACCGTATGTTAGACAAAATTCAAGGTGATTTGTACGTATTCGTTTACCAACCTACGTCATCATTTTCTTTCGTTCACGGATACCACCGATCAGCGGACCGGTCTCTTCTACCGTTAGCACTTCTTGTCACCGCACCGGAAATGTGTCACAGATCATATATACCAAGACTATATGCTGGGCAATATACTGTTGACATCCATGTGGAATCGTGATAGTGTAAACGAAACTAAAATCGTCCAAAATATACGGCAACACTGACAACCACTCCCCCGTCCAAAGACAAAGGCTGTTCGTTAGCCCCGTAATTTCCCCGCAATGTTTCAGTGTTTTATAAAACATTTAGGCAGGGTATTTAGAATTACATACCTCAAACTGACCCATGCTGCTGAAGTATATTTTGTTACAGCTATTGTAGGTACAGTTTATGTTACATGTAATGTTATGTTCATTGTTACGTACATTTGAAAGATGTGTTCAATGTCAAATTTGGCTATTTTCTGTTGTGCCTTCCTGCTATTTTGATCAGCTCATATCTATGATTTTGATATGGCTGCTGTTGCCCCAGTTTTTACTGATGTCACTTTTGTTTTTAGTCCACATGCACTGTACTTCTATTGTAAGGTCTTTATTATGTAGAATCTTCTCAGCCTTTGTCTTAATCACAATTCGATCTCCTGAAATTGCAGTGTCTATTAATAGACATGTTCCTTTTCATTATAATGGATTATGATGCCAGGTTTATTGTTAGAGATGGTTCTGTCGGTTTGCATTTGTTGAAGCCATAATGTGGTTACCTCACCTTCATGACTTGTTTCTACTAATTTTGGTACATACCAATATACCTTGTCTAATTTTGCCTCTATTTCCTTGCATATAGTAAGGTGTAGTTGAACACACTTTATTTCCTCCATCTGTCCATAGAATTAAAACGGCACATTGCCAATAAAAATTTGCTGCAGGATACTGTTGACTGCATAACAGAGTACAAGCAGTACATGTAAAAGAGCATGTCATTTCACTTGTGTGAGTCATATGGACATTATTCATAAAAATACAAAAAATTGATTGTATTGACCCCAAATCCCCTGATAAAATGTACTGTACCACTGAAGTGTAATGAACCTGAAGTAGAAAAGTAATCATAAAAGTTGAGGACAGTTCCACTTAAAAAGTCTTGAATGATGAACATGTTCCGATTATACACATTTTGTACAACTGTAACATATAAGTTCTTGATAATGGTTTTACAAAATTAAAATCACTCACATTCACCAGGACTTATTGCATCAACACATTGTACTTAACAAAACATGTTTTGGAAGCAGTTAGCTCACAAAATGTGTTTTGTTAAATATAGTGTGATGGTGGAAGAAGTCCTGATGCACATCAGTACAGACACTTCAACGCCAAGGTAACCATTCATCCCAAATTTTTTAAAACTGTCCTTGAGATAGGACTCATGTCCCAGACTAACTTTGCCCTAATTTCTTTATGTTTTTTATTGTATTCCATCTTCTCATAATATTCTTTTGAACTAACATCTTAAGGGATCTTGTTAGTGACTTTCCCCTTCCAGCAGATGGTAATAGTGCTGTCATGGACCAGTAATCTACGAAGACATATTGTTTATCATTTTAACTGTCACTTCAATGCTGTCCCCATCCCCACATACACAAAGGCAAAATTGTCACTTTATTCAATGTATAAGTGATGTATAACACTACAAGTACTGAAAACTTCCCAGACTTTTGTGGCTAAGGCTGGTGCTGATGGCAGCAGTAATTGTATTCTTTGGTCTTCATAGTCAGGTTATGACTGGGCATACCTTGAAACACCGATGACCTATTTCAGACATGTTGTCTTCACCTTTTCACAAGTCTAAAAGTAATTTTCCAATATGTAATTGCAGGCTGTGTGAATGTCATCATAAAAATCATTATAACTGTTTCCACAGACAACAGCTGCACCTCTTCAATGTCACACACCCCCTCAAAGAAAAAGAGATGGATTCAGAAAAGGACTATCAGTGGATAAAGCCCTGTAAAAATTCACAGATGAAATTTTGGCCCTTAACAATCAAACCAACGATGGTAGATAATTCTATGACCTTGCCGAAGTTTCTGACCACGTGAAACATGATGTATTGCTATGAAAAGTTAATTTTGTTAGTCAAGGTAAAGCTGGGCAGTCATTCAAAATCATACCTTAATAACAGAAAATAGAGGGTAGATATTAACTAACTCCATGGAGCAGTCCTTCTTGAGAAGCTAACAGTTCCTCAGCTAGTCAAAAAATTACCTGCATTTTATGGAACCCAAAGATTCATTACCATGTTCATAACAGCTTGCCATTTGTCCCCATCCTGTACCAAATTTATCCAGGCCATGTCCAACCCCCCCCCCCCCTCCTCTTTTTTTAAAATACCCTTTAAAATTTTCCTACCATCTATCCCCAATCCTCACATTTGTCCTCCCCCCTCCAGGTTTGCCAACACACATTATAAAGTACTTTTT
>Ga0123352_10002324_pt1 | contig 26334 bp, 22 predicted proteins | sample TergutLab28metaG_FD_89700 | JGI IMG/M metagenome (GOLD analysis project Ga0123352, IMG submission 89700) | Labiotermes labralis P1 segment gut microbial communities from Petit-Saut dam, French Guiana - Lab288 P1 | ecosystem: Host-associated > Arthropoda: Insects > Digestive system > Gut ... | reverse complement strand
TGCCCTAACTGGTTTTTGTAGGGCAAGTTTATTCAATCGCTCCCGGGTTGAAGGGGACAAAATATTTCCCCCCCCCCCCCCCCCCCCCCCGTAGTAATGGCGTTCAGAGTGGAGACTCACCAGAACTCCCCCTGTATGCCTTCATGTTGAGGACGGGAACACTTCACCTTTGTTACATATTGTCTGTTTTTCATTTTAGGTCTCTTGTGAGCGAGAGCCAATCTTACGTACTTGCAGCTTGACAATTTCTTAATTAAGATTATGGCCTTCTGATTTACAATACTTGTTCTATAAATGTCTACCAATGTTTGGAAGGAATCTTGCTGCCTCCACAGCTGGGTAGAATTTGAAGATGGAACCAGCTACAATGTTTCCTTCAAAATGTTGGTAACCACCCACAAATGTACACACACTCATAACCCTGAAGACCATAATTTTAATTTCAAAATCTGGTATACCAACTGTCATGGCATCAACACATTCATAGTTACAAAACATATTTCATTTTCATTTGTTCTACTGTAATTCCCTTACTATGGTAATTCACTACGAGCTAGCTCCACAAAGAGTATCAAACACCATCATTCAAACTTATGCAAGTTTTAATGACCAGCTTATATGATAATGAGCAATGCTTAGTAACAAAAATGAAGCAGTAAAACAGTCAGTGTGGGACTGCTTGACCAGGCCTACAAACTTTCACACAGCCAAACATGCTACAGTCACAGTGAAACAACATATCTAACAACTAGTACAACTGTTACTTAGGTTGGTTGCAATAATGTTGCTCAAAATGTAAGATTATTTGAAGCTTGGTTCTCGCATGCAGCACCTAAGAATTTGGGACTGAGGAGATGAAAAATTTGAAAAGTGTAAGAAATAATTGCCTTTAAATTTTACACCTGGAACTCATACTGATTTAATATCCACCATTATATACACAAAACCAGTGATAAGATCATAATTTATATAGTACACCACATATTTACGCAATAAATTGGGCCAAATTTTGAGATATCATTTACACAAATTATCTAGTGCAGTGCAGCCACTAACAGGAAGCACAGAAAATATAGTTCTGTTGCCAAATACATGTATATACTTTTTCTGTAAATATGTATTAGGCTACTGATACTGTACAAATCATGTAATGGTATAATTCCACTAGAGGTAATATTTAAGATAAGTTTATACTGGACTGATGATTTCTCGAACGCGCCAATGAAAAGTATTACTGCTGAATGTGTCAGGTTTTATACTGTACTAATAAATTTATGGTTGTGTGTTCCTCTCTGTATAGGGAGAAATTAAGTTAACTATTGAAGATAATGAAGCTTTGCACAAACAAATGTTCTTGTATGACAAACAGCATTTTATGAAACACTGTGCATATAAAAACTTTAAACTTGATGTAAATATACTAGTACAATAATTTTAAAAAGAACATGGTGATTTACTACTACACTCCCTATAGCAAAATCCCCCCCCCCTCCCCCCCATTTGATTTCTAACACAGACCTCTACATTTAATACTGTAGGATAACACTGCCACAGGAACATATCCAAGTTACATTACTCTGTCTACACAAATGTACATTATAGTTAGATTCAGACCCTACCTTTTTATGAGAATACATCACGAGTTGCTTCTAAAGCAGCTGATATAATGAGGAGTACAAACAGGTCATTTAATGTTCTCCATTATTTTGTTCCAGAATTTTTATGCTGCTTAAAGGACAGGCTCTACATTGGCTGTACTACAGATATTTTACACATTTTTCCTGTTGCCATTCATGATTCATAACACACATGAAATTTAATTGGTACATTTTGTTTACAACACTGACACTGTTACATCCAATAACATTTATATGTAACATTTATACAGGACAGTTTTGAAAGCTCCATTCTCACAGGTATAAAATTAAATAAATTTAAAAGCATGAAGCAAGTGAGAACAATGAAATCTTACAATAAATGTTGGAAGGTGCTACAGAACTTAAAACAAGTATATTTTGTATAAATAGGAAACTTCAATTCAATGACATCAGATCCTCGTAAACTTCATTTCTATTGTACAGAAACAGCCTAGTAGGTCAATGGAGAAAAATGAAGCTATGGGGGTGAATTTGGAGGGATGAGTGAAGAATGAGTATTATTTTTACTTTAACCAACAAAACTCTGAAGTGGAAGAAACATGCTTTCATACCAGAGCAAATATTTTATACATGTAAAGGTAAAGTTCATTCTAGAACAGGCCACGAAGGCCCAAAGGGGGAATAGAGGTATAGCCCTACTCTCTCCTTAACCTTGGTGCTAGATGGGGGGTGGGTGGTCAACGTCATGCCCCAGCCACTTTATCCCGGGAAAGACTTGGTACCCACTGTATAGGAGGCTGGTTGGGCCCAAGGGCTGGTCTGGACAGATATGGAAAATCTCGCCCCCCACCAGGATTTAATCCCAGACCATCCAGCCTGTAGCAAGTCACTATACCGACTGAGCTACGCCGGTCCACTATTTTATACATGTAAAAACGAAAATAAATAAGAAGTGATGAATATAAGGTCTGTAAATCTGAACAGTATATTTTAATACATATAAGATGAAAATAAAGAAGAAAGAAAGAAGAGGGAAATAGTAGTGTACCCATAACCCAAAGATGAGCCCTGGGATTTCCTTCTTTACCTTAATGACAAAAAACAGCTTAGATGTTAAAACATCTTTTTGTGAAAGGTGAAAAACAACTTGTACGTTGCCTCCTTGTGGAAAAAAAAATTGCAAATAAAAACTCTTTACTGACACAAGGTACTTAAATATTTGTGTTTCTACACCACCATTATAAAAAATTATTTTCTCATCTCCATAACATTCATGCCTGTCACTTAAAACATATTACACTTTTCCAGTATAAAAGTTTCATGCTGAAACTTTGTTTTAATATATGTTACTATAAATCATATAGTACATTTAAGTCATTGTTATTTACACCTATTTACATCATAGATGACAAAAAAAGTTTTTGCATACTGACAAACAGTTCTTCTGTATAAAACACAGCATGTCTTCTAGGTCACGAAACTAACTTCTTACACATTTCCTACATTTTCATTAAAAGTTTATATTGTTTGAATAAACAAGTGATGTTTAGCTGCACTTCCAACAAATTTATGAGACACTTACTATGAAGGAAAAGTTTCAAGAAGTTAATGAACATTACGAACAACTTACTTGCTGTCACCATCATCTTGTTCATGCAAATTCATCATTGAAAGAAATCACACTACCTCACCTTGCTATGTGTCCAGGTCATCCTCTCGTTGGCTGGAGAAGTATGAAACGAGACCACCAAATTCACCACCACCTTCTTCATCATAAGACTTACTGTTGCTACCATCTGATGCCTGCAAACTGTGGGAGGCGTCTGGAGAAGCATAGTGATCTGGGTAAGGAGACCCCTGGTAGGCTGAGGGAGGAAGGGCATCATCTGCAGCTGACAAAGGTGGAGGAGGAGGATAGGCACCATAGTGGTAATTAGGTGGTGGAGGTGGATGGTATGGGGAGAAGTTACCAGAAGCTGGGCTCCTGCCCTGATGAGGTGGCGGTGAAGGCTGAGCTTGCTGCAGATGGCTTCCCGCTGCTGTGGAAGGTGGGAACTGTGGCTGGGGGTGTCTGCCCTGTGGAGTCCCAGTAGGTCCTACCACATCAGCTGATTGGAGAGGAAATCTAATAAGAGGCGGGGGTACTTGTTGATGCATAGGAGGAGGAACTCGTGTGTAGGGTGGAGGTGGTGGGGTGTTGTGTGATGTTGGAGATGGCCCAGGTTTTCCGGCCAATGGACTTCCAGCTGACGGAGGAATCTGTGTTGGTGGTTGGTGCAGAGGAGAACCTTCTCCCCCAGGCTGAACTCCATTGTTGGGTGCAATTGCAATTGGGCCTCCACCGGATGGTGATGGATCAAGAGGGTGGTGTGATGTATGGTACATCTGAGGACCTTGTGAACCTGGACCTGGAGTTCTCATCCGTAATGGTGATATGGTTGTCTGCTGTACAGAACCTGGTGGTGGGCGGATGGGGGATCCTCTTGAACTGACATAATGTGGCAAGCAAATTCCTGGACTACCTGATGGAGAGCTTGTTAAAGGTGGAGGTTGTCGGTATGGTGACGGGATACGGCCACGAGCTGGAATTGAGTATGCTGGTGCTGTTGCCACACTGTTTCGCCCTGAAGGACTACTTCCCACACCTAGCACAGAGCCTGCATTTCCTGAACCTGGGCCTGCTAATGGTGCTTGATCATTGCCTGGACCACCAAAGTACTTATGTCCCATGGCCGTGGCTGCAGCTGTGAAACTCTGTGGTCCTCCTGAAACAGGCTGTGACTGCAACATTCGTGTAATTACACTGCTACTTGAATGTGGAGGCTGTGTCGAGAAAGGCAGTTTCTGTGGCTGATGTTGGTTTGGTCCTGGGAAACATGCTGTTATGCCACTCAGAGATGTTGACACCATTTGACCATTATCAGACAGCTTCCCTGCTAAAGCAACAGTTGCATTTGTAGTGTCAACAGCAGCAGCATTAGCTGCAGCAAGTGTAGCTTTCCCACGACCTCGACCTTTCCTCTTTGGTGGTGTTGGTGGCGAAACTACTGGAGTAGATGATGTAGATACCATTGGCAAATTGACAGGTGGAACTGTTGGTGGTGGCTCAATTCTCTTTGAAGGTTCTGGCACCATTTCTGTGCTTTTTTGAACAGGTGGTTCTTTGAGAGTTGATGTACTTATCAAAACAGGCTGTTCAGATGCCATTTCATCCACTTTCTTACTCTTTCTACCCCTCTTCTTCTGCTCCTTCTGCTCCTTCTTTTCAAGCTTCTTGGCTTCTCTCTTCTGTCTCCTTTTCTCTTTAGTCTTGGCTAATTCTGCCTGCCGAAATGCCAATTCTGCTTCCTTCATAGCAAGTAATTCCTCTTCCTCTTCTAACCCCTCCTTCTCAAGTAGTTCTTCCTTCAGCATTTCATCCATTTCCTTTTCTTCATCCATCAATTCCTCTTCCAAAAGCTCTTGATCCACTAGTTCTTCTCTCTCATTTAACACAGCTCCGAGTCTTACTTCACCTTCTTCTAGTTCTTCTCTCTCATCCAACATAGCTCCTAACCTTACTTCACCTTCTTCCAGATCATCAAACTCTTCACCAAAGTCCTCCATCTCATCTTCAGTATCATCCCGTATGATCTGCCTCTTTGTACGCACAGGTATGGCTTTCCTTGGTTTCCTTTCAGGTTTGGTTTTCTTTTCAACTTTGGGTTTCTTCTGAGCTTTCATTTTCTTTTCACCTCTTGGCTTCTTTTCAGATTTTTCTTTTTTCTTCTTCTTTCCCACTTTGAATGGAAGTTCCTCTTCGGCTGAAACATTTCAGTGTTAACGTCACACTGTGCCAAATCACAATCAAATTTTGTACGTGCATAAGAGAAACACATTCACATAATGACTTTCCTAATATGTATATCAGGTAAGATTCAACCATACACTTCTTTAAATATTTCATGACCATGCACTGATGCTTCACTATGAGAAAGAAACCAACGAGCGCTTATGAAGTTATATGAATTTAATACCATATAAATGTCGTAAACCTCCTACTTCTTTCGGCCATCTTTAGTGGCCATCTTCAAGAAGGTATGATATGTGCTGCTGTGTTGGATGGTGATACAGCACACAGCACATGAAGACTCCTCACTCACATAAATCTAGCACAAATAAGTTTATCTGTATTTTATATTTTAATATTTTAACATACTTCAATACCATACACTTAAAAACTCAATATTTGTACATGGGTTTTGATGTCTTTGTAATATATCCATCATATAATACCTTCCTGATGATGGCCATTGAAGGTGGCCAAAAGGAGGAGGAGGTTTACAACATTTATATTGCAATATATGCACAAAACTTCATATGGACTCACTGGTTTTACTTTCATAGTGAACCCTACACTGCTTTCATACTTGGATAACATTAACATACTCTATATCACTATTTACTGTCTAATACAGTAACTACCTGCCAACACAAATATAAAGCTAGACTATCATATAAAGCAGTATCAAATTATCAGTAGTTTGGTTAGAGTTTGAGTGTCCTGCATGCATACTGTATGTAGCCTTGGCTTATGGAGTTCAGCTGTGCCACATGTTGAAGATGTTCCAAAGTTTCAGCACATAATGCAAGTTGCCATCTTCAGACTGAATGTGAAGCAGGAGAAGTGAACACACATGTAAGTAGGTCTCACAGTGAAAGGAAGGATCACGGTGTGATGGATGGATGTGCTACACGCCAGCCAACTGGCAAGAAAAATTTTGCACAAACGTGTAACAAGGAATAAATTTTTGCCCTATACCATAATCTCATTCATTATCTACTAATGTTTATCAGTATAACATACAACTTAAATGACAATACAAGGATCAAAAGTAAAGATATGTGACATGCAGTTCAGCCTGCCAAGTTACAGAACTGGATGCATAATTTCAAGGCACCATTGCCTGCTTTTAGGCCAAACCACTTACTAACTTCCTGTCCACTGTGGCACAGAACGTGCAAGCAAACATGCCACCCTATGCGACAGTGCACCAGATGTTACAGAACTTTCATGCAACTTTAATGCATTCAAAAGCAGCTGTGATAAGAATTGCCAAGCACTTCTGCCTCAAGGTCAAATAATTCTCTGTTCAGATATACAATTCTTACACTTACATTTTAGAATGCAAATTTTCTTATACAAGCTGAAGGATGGACACAGACAGTGGGTTAACACTTTAAGGATGGAATCAGCAGACCAAATGATGATAAAAATAGGGAGAATTTAAATGACTGCCATATATCAAGTTGGTCAGAATTAAGAACCCTATTTCCTACTTCTACATCCCACTTCCCTTGTTAGCTGCAGAACTGCTCCATGGGCAGGTGTCATATATGAAGAAGCATTCACATGCTCTATTCTTGTCACATGTCCACTGCCATCATAACGCTATCAAAAAGTCTAATGTGATTCTTTCTTAACAACAAATCATCATGACATGGCAGTGTATCTCACAGCTGAATGCAAATGGGTTTAAAAAGTTCTGTACATCCAATGCAATCTACGAGCCTCATGACGATATACTGTTGATTAAAAGTGAAGAGAGTAGGAATGGTAGCTGCAAGTGTGAAGAGAATAAATGCTGTGCCTGTGTAGATGGACACTAAAAATTATGAAAACAAAGATTGTTACAATGACTGGTAAAGGTCATTGGAATCTGATATATTTTGTGTATTAACTACATGAAATAAACAATAAAATATTTTTTCAGCGGACATGTTTTTATGTACATCTGTATTTCCCCATTTTAGTGATACTGTCCTTTCCATTGCTACCTGATTGACCTGTACACCTTGCCCAAATCTGTCCTTTCTCACTCTCTTAGTTATAAAAATAAAAATGGATAACCTGATTCATTATCTAGTTCCTTTCTCCCCGCCTCCTCTTGTTGTTTTGCATTTGCTGTAGCCTCTGTTCCCTCCACAGCCTCGGCTTCAGGATGAACTTCAGGCTGTGGTTTTATTTCTGTTTTTTCATCTCCATCCTCCTCATCTTCAGCCTCTGGTTCAGTCTCTTCCTCTTCCACCATCATTTGCTCCTCTTCACTAGCTATATACTCTTCCTCACTTTCTATCTGCTTTGTCATAGATTTCATAAATTCCTGAAATAAGTTAACAACTTGCTTAAAAGATTGAATAGCATTTTCATTTTAACAGTATGCTACTGCAATGAACATTAAGGTCTTGATATGCCTTAAACACAAAATGCAGATGCTTGGCTAAAAACTATTTTGCTCTTAAAGCTGCCACATAAATTGTTCTGGACTTCTTATAACCTGGAGGTAATATGTTCACTAGCAACTGATAGGTGGCACTTTTTATGGCTTTCAATGCAACACACAGAGAATAAAACTGACCTTAATTACTCTGGTAACTTTAGAAAGGAAGACATTTATCTTCAGGTGATGTCTGTTACTGTCTGATTTTAGTGGAAACTAGAAAATGGCAACAAATTTTAGTAAAGTTCCAAACATGAAATTTTATTAAATTCTGTTAGGCTTCTATATGCAGACACAGATATGGTTAAAGCTAACAAGTGCAGGTTTGAAGTTTACTGCAAACATTTTAAAACAGCTAAGAAATGATCATACAACCATGCCAAAAAAAGTTATTTCTCACCTCTTCACTCTCTGATCCTGCTATCTCCTGATAATTAATCTTCCTACCACGTGTTCGAGGCAAAGGCGATATTTCACCATCATCTAAGCCTCCATATTTTATCTGAAAGGAAAAGCAAATATTACAACTCTGATGAAGAAGTGCAGACACACAAATACATAGAGAGTGACAATGTGCTTTTGTTTGTTTATCTCACAAAGCAGCATAGGCCAAAATGCTGTTACACCTAAATGTTAATGAGTTTGTTCATCTACCAGCTCAAACAAGTCAGGAAAGAAATAAAAGAAAGAAGAAAAAAATTATATATATATAAAAGAATCAAAAGCCAAGCTCATAAAGCTTACTTTCCTGTTGCACGTTTCTAATTGAACATATCTCTTACTCTATTACAGCTATTTGTTTGATATGATTTGATTTTGTGGATTATTTACTATTTATGTACAGATTCTGTACACTTTAAATTTGTCAGATATAATCTCAGAGTTCAGCAACATTGCTACATCTGTGTTTGTTGATTTACAAACATGTCACACATTATAACTTGTTACGTTTACGACCTCACTGCATATAAAACTTATATGTCTAGCTCCAGTGGTTGATTACAAAACACCATCAAACCAAAAGCTAAAGCTACCACATTGCTGTTTCACATCCTACAAAAATACAAGCTTAAAATGGTGCATACTTTTCCAGAGTCAATTACCATATATATCATTGAAAAACCCAGAAGTGTGTCATTATATCCACTGTGGTGTTACTATTGAGTGTATTAAATTAAAAGTACACTGTTGGAGTATCTTCCAGTGGCACAACATTCACACCATGTTTCATAAGCCAGTCAAGTCGCTGAGAAGCTGATATGCACACTAACAAACAGAATATGTCAATCTTATATGGATACATTCTTTCTTGTTTTGGTAAGAAAGTACACCAGAAAGGGACTTCCTTGCTGTGGTGCTAATTAAACATAAATAAAGTTAAGAATGAGTTGTTGTTGTTCTGCTTCTTTTATGAATAATTCTCAACAATCTGTTTTGATTCAGAAAAAATTGTGAGTCAATTCTTTACACCATTTCTCAAACTCTATGACCCACAAATCTCTTTCTTCTGGTGCAGGATAGTTGGGAAAACTTTAAATTATTTTTGTTATTCCTGAACACACACTGCATAAAAAAGTTTAATATCATATCACTATTCCGTTTTACTGTGCATATATAAACAGCTAGGACTGCAAGGAAACAGTCAGCAGTGATTTATAAACATACAAGCTGGTCTTCAGTGGCATATGAAATCATGTACCAGTCTGCAGTGATATTTGAAGGTACATTCTGGTCCAAAATACCAGAAACGCTGCTTCAGACATATGACAGACCTCTCTGAATGAGTGACCAGCCTATCACAAGGATTCTATCTTCATAAAAAAACGCAACACAGAAAAATGTATATACAAATTAATCTCAGAGTGGATATGACAACAATGAACAAAATTAAACAATACAAAAAGTTTTTTATTCATCATCCACTGACAATGCTGCTACAAGGAACTTCATTTCTTATAGAGTCATTCAGTGAAGAGAAACCAGGCTCCCTTGTTGCAAGTACCCAATTAGATAAAATTATATAATTAATCGGTTATTTCCTTTTTTTCTGCAAATGATAAAGCAGGTAAGATGCACAACTTTAAACCTATCAAATCTTAATCACAGTATACAATAACTGATGAACATGTCCTGTGTTCATCAAACACACTTACATTTACAATTATAATTTACAGTAACATTTATCATTTACTATACATAAAAATCTGTAAATCTTTGGTACCTGTCAACTAGATTCTGCCTGTGGTATCAGTATCAGTATGAAACATCAGTTTGGATCCTTTAATAAGCATCATATTTAAAAAAGTAAAGGAACACACAAGTTCTCCCTGTCCACACCATGAAGGCATGTATGGCAAGCAGAACTACAGCTCCACTCTTTCTTGATCTTGGCACTAGGAGCTGAGTTTACATTTCAAATGATATGTTTATTAATTCACTCTTACCTTTGGATTCCTAGACTTATTCTTACTGTATTCTTCATCCATGTCTTTAATATGTTTCTTTTTCTTCTTCTTCTTCTTTGACTTAGATTTATGGCTATCCAGGTATTGTTTCCTGAATAGGCATAAAATGAATACATACAGAAATAAACAATGTATTATGAACAACAATACTTAAAAATTAATAAATGGTCCAAATGTTTAAAAGCTACCTTTAGCTGGCAATACGATCTATATGGACCACAGATAAGAACAAACTCAATTATCAGACTCAAATTCATAAAATGATTGATTCTTTCAAGTTTTTATTTTTACAGTGTGACGAGACCAAAAAATTAATGAGCAACGTGTTTTTTTGCACCTACTAGTACCACTGCTAATTTTAGTCTACTTCAGTTTGTGCTACTGGACAGTAATGCAATGTCTTAACAAAACAGCATACATATATGCCTGTACAAGCACACATACTGTCAAACATGCACAAAAGATGGCCATCAAACAAACTCTTTTGTTTCATATTGTTGTTCCCAGCCCAACAACACATGGCCAGTGCTTCTAGCCATATATATTCAGCTCATTTATATAATTACTAGTTCAATTTGATATTTTCTTTTCACGATCCAAGATAAGTTGATGTTGAGGTACAATTCTAAAATACTGACAAATATGTATTGTATGAGGGTTATAGCAGATCAGTGTCTTAGAATCATCCTGACAATTCTACTTTGTCCATACATGATTAGTACTGCTGGAATCACACAACAAGCATATGTCAAGTTCAATGGATACTGTCCCTTATATATCTTATATATGCATTAAATAACTTATCTTTTGATTGTACAATCTGTCAATAATTTAAACTCCTGTGTTGAGGCAGTCCCAATAATAGTCTATCATGATCAGTTGGCATGCAACAAATTTTTCTTACCTCTTTTTCTTCCGTCCCCACGTTGAATCACTTTCCTCACTATCTGAGTCCTGCCACAATCTGCGAGTCTTTTTACGGAGTGGCTCTATACTTTCATCACTGTCATCATTAACTGAAAAACCAGAAACATCACCAAAGTACAAGGATACAATGATCCACAATGTAAGGCCATTTGACAGGTGCTGCAATGTAATGAGGTTCTTACAAGAGTGTGAATCAAACAGCCAATATAAAACCTAAGCAGCTTCTAGGTGGCCAATATTATTGTTCAGTATTACTGCCTTGAATTAATACTGTGCAATATGTTTTTCCACAGGTGACTCAGTATTACTGTGCAGTATTTCACATTTTGTTTGTGAGTCGGGATAAGAAGGCATGTTCAGCGTGACTGATGCTGCTTGTGTGACCACTACAGCAGAAGTATATTATTATTTAAATAAAGTGGGAGGGGGGGGGGGGGAACCACCACTGGACCACAGAATTTTACAGAAGAAGACCACAACAGACACACGAAAATCTCATGACAGACTTATAGATGAGTGAGCCAAATGACTACAAAATTTTTGTGGTTGGATGGTCCATCAATTGATGAGATACTTAATACTCTTAACCCTACAACTGGTAAAAGAAATACTAATATACGAAAAGTTGTCGCTCTCAGCCAGCATTTATCCATTACAGGATGCTATTTGGACACTGAAATGCTTTTGAAGGCATAAAATTCATAAATGCCATTATCTCCTTAATTCAAGGGAATTACTGTGCTGGAGACGTGTTTACTGATTAGCAGACAGACAGTAACTGCATGAATATTGTGCAATCGAGAGACTATTCAATCTTTTCTTTTCTTGAGAACTGTGTACTTCTGTGTTATTACACAACCATTGAGGATGGAAGTGATACAATGTCCCAGAAGTCAGTAAAAAAATTACCACTAATCACTGCACAATAACCCACATGAGCACAATACTCACCTGCCTTGTGGCAGAAGCCTCAAATTTCTCTTGCACAATACATTGTGTCAATCAAACTTCATTTGAATGACATAATATGCCGAAAAACCCTTCAATCTAAAAAAAGACTGTCAATAACAATTAATATTGCACAGTATTATTGACTGTCTATGGGTACACTTACTCTGCTTTAAGCAATTACTGCAAAAAATTATGTTGTCACATGCAACATCAAAACTAGGGGAGGTTTAGCCATGCATTTGTGCTGTTATAGCATTTCTGGGTTTGGCAGTCTGTACATCAAGACTTACTGTCAGCATAAGCCTGCAGTTTCATTAGGAATTTTACTTTACTGCAAATCCTCTGTGCATGTAACAGCTGGTCTCTGTTGGTCATGAAGATAATGTGTGGCTTGCATGTTGGTGCCAAATGTTATGAACAGAAAATATTAGTTACAATATGTGATGTTCATGAGTAATTAATACTGTTGTAGTTAGCTAGTAAACAGGCTTAGGATTATATGCGTTTTGCATACGATCCTAGATCTAATAATAAAGTTATGGCAGTTTCCTTCAACTTGGTGTACCTACCTGAAACCTGGAATTGTCTGCAGGTTGCCAATTAAGGTTGCTAAAAAACTTTATGCATTTTACATACTGTAAAATGTATATAATCCTAAACCTACTAATAAATGATAAAGACATAAATGCAAGAAATGATACAAATGTTACCCTTGCATAATATCTACATAAGACAGGGAATAAATAAGAAGTTATATGAAGGTTGAACATTCATGAGCAATAAACATATACTCACAAACAGCCCCCCTTTCAGTTCAAATTCATGGCTATTCTTTCATTGCATTGCTTGTGTACCATATGATGCTAGCAAATGGTCAACTACCAGGAGTAAGCTCCAGATATACTAATGCATACAGTGGACCCATCCAAATGATCACAAGGCCAAACAGGCTTGCATTACCTTCTCAATTACTAAGTGATCATCAACAGCAACTTACTAAATTCTTTATCAAAGCGAGTAATACGAGCTCGGGTTGAACGACGAACTGGTTCCGCTTTCCTCCTGTGACGACCTGAGCCTCCACGGCGATTTCTGCCTGCCACATCAGAGTCTTCACTGTCATCTAATTCCAATTCCTCTTCTTCTTCTTCCTCATCTTCATCCTCTGAACTAGAATAAAAATATATCAAACTAATGTGAAAACATGAAAGGAACCATAACACTAGCCATAAAGATTCATTTGGGGCCACAGTGGCGCAGTGGTTAAGGCACTGCGCTACAAATTGGAATGTCGCTGATTTGATCCCAGATGGTGTCATTGGAATTTTTCATTGATATAATCCTTCCGTTCGCACTATGGCCCTGGGGTCGACTCAGCCTCTAACAGAAATGAGTACCAGGAGCATTTCCTGGGGGTAAAGGCAGCCAGTGTGTAAGGCTGACAACCTTACCACCATCCTGTGCCATTGTCATGAAATCTGTGAACCTTTACTTCGTACAACCCTCTGGCCCACTCTCGGCCTGTAACAGGATTGCTTTACCTTTACCTTTACCATACAGATTCATTTAAGCAACTAAATCTTGCATCATGCAACTGCCACAGAATTCCACTTGACAACTGTACCAAGCCCCGAGATTTTGCCACTGGTGCAAACACATCTGAAACTCTTGTTTCATAATATCACTAAGTAGGCATACAGGTCATTTTGATAACTTCCTTTAAACCTTTTCTTTGTGCTTCAATTTCATGTAACAAGAGAACTGACAAGAAGTGAGGCACGGTGGCAGACAAAGCCATTTTCTTCTTGGCCATGAACCTCTGAACAGATTGGCTTGTGTGAGCAGATGACCTGTCATGCTGAACCAACCAATTTCCATTGCCATTCCTCAGAATTTTTCTTAACATATGCTTCCCACAAGTTTTTACACTGTGTAAATCAAAAGAAACACGTTACACTACATGGTATAAAAATCCAGATGGCCATCATCTAAATAACACCCACTGTCAAAACCAGAAACCTTATATCCATCTTTTCTTGTAGCTACAGTATCATATCTAACACTATTTGTTATCAGTTTGGCATAATGGGATAAATTCATGAAGCACAATACTACACTGTCTCAGCGTTATATTTATATATATATATGTATATGAAGAAAGAAAGAAAGAATGAAGGAAAGGAACAAAGAAAGACAGAGAGGAGGTAAGGAAGAAAGGAAAAAAGAAAAACAAAAGAGACATTGAACTTATCTAGATTCCTTTGGACATGACAAGTGTGGTGATTCCTACTGTGGCCACTGCAGTTCTATTTCTGGATTGTACTTGTACATCCAAGTTCACTGCCTCTTTCACTGGCTGCAACAAACTTTCAGCTGCTCTGATCCCACAACCTTGTCTTAATTATCTTTCCTTCCCCCATGTTGCAGAGACAGAGAAAGGAAAACCAAACACTACAAAAAATGGTTCGGGAAGAGGAAGAACTAGAATTCAAATAAACAGATCTAGACATTACATCACATTTTGAAATTGCATGTTATCTGCTTTAAATACCTCACTGGCATGTTAGTCACTTGCTCCAGAGACTACTCTATATGATGCAAAGCAAGCCACAATACAAGACAGCACCCTCAATAGATCTAGAAATAATTTCTTCTTCTATTTTTAGGTATATTCACAAAAATGTGAAAACTATTAGCTGTGTCATGTCTGCCCATCCGTCTGTCTACGTGGAACAACTCGGCTCCCACTGGATGAGTTTCACAAAGTTTGATATTTGAGTATTTTTGGGAAATCTGTCACAAAAATTCAAGTCCCATCAAAATTTGACAAGAATAACAGGTACTTTACATGAAGACCATTATACATTTTTGATCATATCTCACTTAATTCTTCTTAGAATGAGAAATATTCCAAACAAAAGTTGCAGAGAATATCAGAACACATATTTTATGCTCAATAACTTTTCTTCGAAAATCATACCAAATATAAGATAACGTGGAAAAATACTGTAGAGCCGGACAGGCCACAGATGACAATATGGTGCACGCGTGTTGCTGGCTGGATACCTAAGGTTACAAACACACACTCAGAATATGTAATACTTATTGTTCTTCCACTGGAACTGTAGTTGAGTGAACACACTTCAATGGTATGTTATACATATCTTGCCTGTCTTGTTTCATGTTCACAAAGCAAAAACATCTGACATAAAAGTTTTCAATCTTCAAGAAAATTATTTTATATTAAAATTTTTGAGACAAGAGAACTGTTTTCATATTGGACCCATACAATAAATGCTCAACAATTTCCAGCATGAAATTCCCACCAAAAGTTTTGGGTTAAAGAATGCATAAAAAACAGAAATTAACAACAGAACATTCTGTGTAACCTAAAACAGCAACTATGAAATGAATTTACAGTACTACCTGCTTCCTTTGAAGTCTTCATCAGAATCAGCATCATCTTCACTGCTGATATCGAGACTATTAAGACGCCGATGTTTCTTCCTACCCAGAAACTTCCTCACTGGTGGAATATAACCATCTTCCTCCTCTTCCTCAGCTTCTTCTGCTTCTTCCTGGGTATCTTCCAGCTCAGTTGATTTTATATCTTGTTTGGCAACCTGGCCATTCTTTCCTTCTCCTTCCAAACCCACACCTGCAGCAGCCAATTCTTCTTTCTCTGCATTCACAATTGTAGCAATGTCTTTGCCTCGACCTTGGTTGCCAGCTCCTTTTACAGCTTCAAGCTCATCCTCAATAGAAGCAAACATTTAAGTTCAGCAAATTATTACCTCACAGGTTCCTTTTCAAGATTACACCCAGCAGTACAAAAAGTGACTAATACATGCTTATTAAACACCCAGCCCAAGTTTTACACCCCAGTCATGATCCTCAAATTTGAGGGTAACTCAAATATGATACTCCCATCAGAAACAAGTGGTTAGTGTAGCTGAACACAGCCATCCATACAGCATTAAACTGCTAATTAGAGAGTGCATATTAAGAAGTTGTGTAAATGAGCAAGGAGTGTTAAAGCAAAAAGGCACAAAATGAGGGCTGGGTGTACAATTTACCAGCTTTCTTAAGTGTTTAGTTTTACTACAAGAAATATATGGTGAATTCATAGTAACAGATTTCAATGACTGGTATACCACATATAGTGAAAACTTGATGTCACAAATGAACAAATATCAAGCCCAGTTTTCACAGCCATCATATTATTACTATTCAGTACAACATCAAGTTATATTTACTGACAGCAAGTTTCAGCTAATGTTAGCCATTATCATGCCAACTCCAAACATTTCTCTAGTTGCAAACACACTGAACATACCACATTTAAAATATTCACCCTACAACCTCTTTATGAATCAATGTATAAAGTTAATACTTTCATCCAAATTCTTACTCTTGTAACTAAAAAAACATAACTACACTCACAAACAGTTAAATTATGAATGTAAACCCTGCTGATGGCAAGAAATTACTGTGAGTTGCAGTGCAAGGCAACCAACAGCATTCACCATCAATTTATGAATTACGCCTACACAATTGTTAATGGCATGGAATCTGAACGAATTAGTTTTTACCTGTATGGCTGAATTGATAAGATCATCAAATTCATTGAAGCGGTAGCTGAAGAAAGTCTGACGCCTTTCCCGCAAGTGATACAGTGGCTCAGATTCATCACCTGATGAAGATCCTGAATCTGAACTAGATGATGAGGAGGCAGATTTCAGAGTTTTTGAGACATGATCTGATTCACCAGCTGTAACAGAACAAAACATTTTGAAACAACATAACACACATACCTGAAAAACAAAATAAAGCAAGAATGCAAGCTTATTACCTTCAACATGTGTGTTTCTGCAAACCAAAAAGCTCAGTACACAAAACTTTAATCTGATAAATAAAAATATTCAAGAATTGCAGCAAAAGCATTTACTTCTATATGGGCTGGCTCTCTTTGCATGTACAACATATCCTCTACATGTTGACATACATGTCATTCTACACTTCCCATCAGATCCACATGAATTTTCCTTGTCATGAAGGTTGGTAGATTTATTGTCTCCCTGAACTCTGGAATATTTTATGTATCCTTGCTACCCGATATAATTACTCTGTTATTACTACTATAATCTATGATCACACAGTCATCTCGTATTGGTTCTAGTGTACAAGTACTCTTCAACCACTTGTGAAATGTATTCAATTGGACAAACACTTTTACCATACTTTTATATCATTAAAAATATGTCACCACAACACAACTGACATTAGTGCTCCAAAAGTACCCATACAGTTCAACATGTTCCTCTGCATGAGACACTGATGTCTGTTGTAAAATCATGGATCTATTTTAATTAATATAAACAACACATCTGGACCTGTATGGGAGTGTGATGTGAAGGTACATGATACCTAATAAGATTTTCAACATGAAGATGAAAATCTACAAAGCTCTCAACTCCTACCCCACTCTTACCTACTAGCGGTGGGTCCAATTAAGGTGAGAAACCCGTGCTAAGGGCAACATGGTCACCAGCAGAGCAAGGGGGTCTAATGGACCCAATGATAAGGGTCTATCAGATAGGGTTGTAGGGACCCTTGAGCTTGGTTGCAACCCTCCTAGGAGAAGGACACTCCGAAATCAAATCAAGGGTAGATGACACTCTGGAAGCTGTGGTGAAAGCAATTCATATAAGGGAGTAGACCCTGATTAAAAATCCTGGCCCTTCAGGTTGAAGGTTTTACAATGGGCTCACCCTCCATCCAAATAAAAGAATCCATCATCACAAATTTTTCAGAGGAGCTTCAAAAGAAGGAGATAAATGATGATGATGAAATATGGATGTGGAAAAGGAACATGAATATTGGAACATGGAATGTGAGAAGCTCATTCTGGTCAGGAGCACTGGAAGTACTTCATAATGAGCTATTAAAGTTAGACTTTGATGTAGTAGCACTTCAAGAAACATGATTGGGAAGTTGTATACAAAAATTTGATAACTTTACATTATTTAATAGTGGATCACAAAGCAAAAAACTTGAATTTTGCTGCAGATTTTATGTAAGACGAGAATTTTTAAAATACGTTAAAGACTTTAAAATTATAAATGAAAGAATACATTGAGATTAAAAGCTAAATGGTTCTCCTGTACCTTGATAAATGTACATGCACCAACAAACGAAAAAGTGAAAGTGGTGAAAGAAGAATTTTACAATATGTGAGAGCAAAATATAAATCAAATAGCTAATTCAAACATCAAAATAATACTTGGAGATTTTAATGCAAAAGTTGGTAAAGAAGACATATACAAACCCACCAATGGCAATGAAAGTTTACATAAAGAAACCAACAACAATGTAATAAAAATGATTCAATTCACAATATCTAAAGGTTTTAATGTAAATAGTGAAATGTTTCGACATAAAGATATCCACAAAGAGATATGGTATTCAGAAGACAGTAGGACAGCGAATCAAATAGATCATGTCTTAATTAGTAACAGGTTTAGAAGTGCAATAACAGACATCAGAGCACTAATGGGACCAGACATTGGATCAGATCACAACTTAATGAAGATAAATTTTAAAGTGAAATTAACCTTTAGGCACCATGCATCCTATATATAGGACAGATGTACTGCTACTCCCCAGAGTGCACTTTTTATATATTTAGTCAACAAATATATTATTTAATTATTTTTTTAGACTTTCATCATCTTCGTTTATTCCTCCCCAAAATGTCATGTATTTCCTAATGTTACCCTCTTGGTTCATAAAATATTCACAATGTACATAAATGGTGTGCTAAACTGTAAATTTCCAGCTCCAGAGCCAAAGGGTTAAGGGTAGAAACTGGAAGTAAATATAATGAGAAAAGAAAAATGGTGAATATTTTTCAAAATTCAAAGTGGAAACAAAAATATGCTATTGAACTTAATAATACGTTGGAAACACTGGAAAATATGGAAGATGAAGATAATATTGACAATAATATGGAAAATGGGAAGACATTAAAACAATAATCAAGGAAACAAAACTACAGCTAACAGAAAAGGATGAAAGCACAGAAACATTAAAAATAGATGGTACGATAAGGAATACAAACTTGCAATAGTAGAAATGAAGAAAGCACAAGAAAAGTGGTTAATAAAAGGAAGAAGGGAGAATGAAGAGCAAGAGCATCACCATAAAAGAAAAGAAGCTCACAAGATAATTAGGAATAAGAAAAAGTTACACATTAAAAATGTAACAGAATCAATAGAAGAAGACCAAAAGTATAATAACATATTTTTTTTATTTCCTGTGGCGCTGAGGCCCAATGCGGGCCATGGCCTCCTCACTTGAGGTTTCTAGATCACACACAATGATGCATCACAGTTGGTGGGACTCCTCTGGACACGTGATCAGTGCATCGCAGAGACCTCTACCTGACAACACACAACACTCACAACAGACAGACACTCATGCCCCCAGTGGGATTCGAACCCACAATCTCAGCAGGCGAGCGGCCTTAAACTGCGTGGCCACTGGGACCGGCATAATAACATAAGAAAAATGTATCAAACAGTAAACTAATTTAAGAAAGGATATCAACATAAATTTAACATGATTAGGAACAAAAAGGAGAATTGGCAATGAATACTAAAGAGGGAGCAGAATTATGGAAAGATTATTTTGAGAAATTACTAAACACAGAAGAACCAAAGGAATTAATTAAAATAGGAAATAGAGAAATTAATGAAGATGAAGTAGAAGATTTACTATAGAAGATGTGAAAAAGGCAATGAGAAATTTAAAAAAATAAGGCAGCTGGAACTGATGGAATACATCTGGAATTAATAAAATATGGAGAAAATGAACTATTGAATAGAATTTATGAACTAGTAAGACAAATTTGGGAGGAGGAAAGAATGTCTGAAGAATGGAAAGAAACAATAATAGTTCCTACATACAAAAAGGAGATAGAGACAGGTGTGAGAATTACAGGAGAATAGCATTAGGAAATGCAAATGACAATATTTTGGCGAATATAGTTTTTGAAAAAATTAGACCATATATTGAAAAAATTACCACGGACTATCACAATGGATTCAGAGATGGAAGATCTGTAATTGACAACGTATTTGTATTGAAAATAATAAATGAGAAAATTTGGAAATATAATCAGTGTACAATATATATTTATTGCTTTTCAAAAGGCATATTATTCTATACACAGAAACAAGCTATGGAAATGTATGGAAAACTTAAAATCTCCAAAAAAATTGGTAAATATTTGTAAAACATGTGTACAAAGGACAAGAAGTGCTGCCAGAATAGAAGGAACACTGTCATCCTCTTTTGAAAATAAAACAGGATTGAAAAATGGTGACTATCACCAATATTATTCAATTTAGCATTACAAAAAGTGATACGAAGTATAAAAATGGTTCCTAGTGGTATAAAGATTGGTAAAGAACAACTGAATGTATTAGCATACGCAGATGACATTGTATTAATTGGAAAAAATGAAACAGAAATACGACAACTTCTTGTAGAAACAGAAAACATTACCAGGAAGTTAGCACTACACATAAACCAAGGAAAAACAAAATATATGATACTGGTACAAAGAAAAAAACATATGAAAGAGATGAAAATTTTAAATATCTAGGTGTTATACTCAATGAAGATAACCATCACCAAAGAGATCTACAGGAAAGAATAAAAAATACTAATGTAACAAACTTTGTGCTACAAAAATTTTTAGAAATAAAAATATATCTAAAAAAATAAAATGAAAGACTAAAGATCACAATAATAGACAAAACTTTAATTAACATATGCATCAGAAATCTGGATACTAACAACGAGAAATAGAAAGCAAATAAACATTACTGAAAGGAAAGTGTATAGAAGAATTTTAGGCCCAATATATGACAATGAAAAGGAGAATTTGAGAATATTAACCAATAAAGAAATTTAGGCAATGGTTAAAAAAATCCACTATAACTAAAAAATAAGGTTAAATAAATTATGTTGGTTTGGGCATGTACACAGAATGGAAGAAAATATAATTCCCCAAAAAGTTTTATATATGAATTTGGAAGCAACAAGGTTGAGAGGTAGACCAAGAAATAGATGGCAAGATGAAGTGAGGGAGGATAGATGATTAGTTGGTGGAAAAGGGTGGAAGAAAAGGGTATATAACAGAGAGTACTGGAAGAAGCTCCTGAGAACGGCAAGGAATTGTTACATTCTGCACATGCCAATGGAATGAAATGAAATGAAATGAAATGAATGAATGAATAAATCTGGACCATTACCTTCACTGAATTGTAATTCCATTCTTCCAGGAATTAACAGAAACAAAAAAAGTAGTCAGGGCAATGCTGTGGCCCACACAACATATTGCTCAATCAGCACACTAGAAGACATATTCAGCAGATGGTAATTTACATATTATAACCTCCTAGATAATCTGGTTTTAGACTGTGCCCTCATTTCTGGAACATTGTTGACAGAGGTTATGAGTAACATACACATTCTTTGCAAGAAGCCAACAGGCAGGCAAACAGGCACACAGGATGAAGCTAACAGTCACTTTCTGCAACTATGCTAATGTGCCCTAAAAAGAATTATAAGATCAATGCTAAATCTGAACCCAAACCAGATGCTTACCACTAGCTCCAGCCTCCTTTTCTTTATTTGGAAGAACATTGTCCAAGCTGATGCCCACGTATGCCAGTCTTTTACGCCGCAATTCTTCGTTCTCACGACGCTTCAAGGCGCGATCATATTCTTTCAAGTTATCCTGAAGATTTGTTAATAGGAACGTCTAAAATGTGAAAGAAAAATGCGTTCAATGGAAACAACTACAAGAATGTGATACAAAACCACCCATTTTTTTAATTATTAGAATTTTCATCCCATTCATGTTTGAATTAATTGCCAGTAGTTATATGCAGAAGAATGGAATTTAAAGATACGATGGCTACATAAGCGCAGATGCACTTACATGACATTCATCATTTTTAACATCACACTGCACATTTTTTGGCACCAAAGGGCTAATGTCAAGTTTCACAGTTGAAGTGTACATTCCATGTCTATGACATCTAATACACATACCATGAATACTCACATGCTCACAGGGTGGACAGAACCAATCCCCCTCTGGAATGACAAGTAATGCTGGGCGTAGACAGGATCCATGCCAACCTGAATCACACTTGTCACAAAGCAGAATCCATTCAGGATGATCGCTCTTGCCACACTTTTGGCAAGCATGATCATCTGCTAGGTCCTCCCCATCAGGCTCTAACCAAAGAAAATTAACAGCTACATTAACAGAAAAATAAATAGGAAAATAAATGAAACAGAGAAAGAACAAAAAAAAAATTGTTTTTGGGAAGAGTTATCTCAGTCTGCATAGTGACGAGGCACTGTGGTGGATGACTGGCATCAAAATCCCATAAGGGAAAAGTAATTTGGTAAGCTCTCTTGGCTGCAGTGGCTCAGGGATGACAATGACCATTTAGGAAAATGATCGATATTGGAATGATCATTTAGGAAAGTGAGCATGAAAACACTAATTTAAGGATTATTAGTGCAACAGGCAAACATTAAGGTTTCATAATAACATGCAGTTTACCTTTTTGTGCAGTCCTAGCCCTGCGTGTTGGCTGCACTTCACCACCTTCATTTTCTAAGTCTGATTCTGGAGAAAACTCATGGTCTGACTTGAACACCAGATTACTCTCATCTTCCTCCTCCTCTGTCTGCTCCTGTTCTTCCTCTTCCTCTAGTGATGAACTAAAGGAACATATACACACACCACATACACATATACAGGATTGTAAAGCTTAGTTAAGAGATACACATGCATATGATAACAACCAAACCCTTGGTACAGTTTTGTGTCTGGGAACTTCTGTTGGTGGTGATGAAGATTACTGCCGTCTGGGATGTAATGCCATGTCATCTGGCAGTCTGTTACCATTTTGAATAAACCAACTACCTTTATCTTTAACATAGAACTCTACTAACCTGAAGATGGAGGCATTAATTTTCTGTGAAACATTAATAACAAGCTGCCAGACTACACAGTTACAAAAAACAGTAACCCCACAGTGACCAATGTGGAAAAATCAAATCTTGCATTCCGTTGGTGGTCTTTCCAACAAATTTTAATCACATAACTAAAACACCTGTACTTCTCAGAATACTGAAGTAATTAAGAGACGGGATGCCATTTCTCACAGCCCCTCTTCCTTTCAGGTCAACCTCACTTTCATATTTTCAAAAACAAGGTTCTCAAAACCACGTCACTGCAGACCACATGCTAAAAATTATGGTTATTCCAGTTTATTAACTTATTTACATTTCAGCCTGTTCTGTATAACTTTTTTACTGAACCTTGATGCAAATTTGTAAAGAACATATCACTGCACCTTACATCATTAGAATCAGAGCAATATGGGGAAGCTCCTGCAGAAGGATTTGCTGGGAACAGTGTCACCCACACTGACTCAATGAAATGTTGGGCTTTGAAATGAGACACATTTCCTGCTCTGCTGCTCTTGTGAATGGCAATGAATGGCTCAAGAGGTGCCATACACCAGACAACACAAGCCAATACTTGTCGTGTCTGCCTGCGATTTACACAATTAAATCACTCCCAGTAAAATCTGCCAGAAGCATTGCAAACTCTCAGATGGGCATGGTCTTCTTCAGCACATGTGCACCCTAACACAAGCTCAAATTAAAAATCTTCCCCTTAGCTCACAAAAGAGAATGTAATGAGTAACTCTTGAATGATGAATTTCATTTATAGGACTTATTCACTATTACAAAAACACACACCATCAACACAGGTCACATTTTTTATTTCTTCATTCTGCACAAATCTCTTTTCCCCATTTCTTCTTACAAACTTCACACCAAAGTCCCCTAAAGTAATTACTTCTACTTTCTTTCTGATTCAAGCTTTACTCAGTCGTAACAGAATACATCGTGTAAGAACAAAATAAACTAAACTGTGCTAAGTACTGCAATAAAAGTGCGATCAAACCACACATGTTACTATGTAGTATTAAATGTCACTTTATAATAGGCTGCTTAAATTAATTTTTAATCCAAACGTGCTGCAAAATGAAGTCACATGTAAACCAAAGGTTTTGCTTCAGCATTTCTATGTTACCTTGAAGAGCCAGATGTTGACTGCCAGGGATTATCACTGAAACTTTTTCCAGACTTCTTCTTTCGCTTCTTCCTTTTCTTCTTCTTTTTCTTTGAAGAAGCAGGCTCTTCTAACTCTTCCTCAGCAGTATAGTCGATATCACTTTCTGCCTGTAAAATATCATTCATTTTCTTCATTTAACTTATTTCTGCAATACCTGCAATATTTCCAACCATTCAGACTTGTTTAAAACAATAAGTATTTCATCTACTTACTGTTTTCTTTTTCCTCTTCCGTTTATCTGACTTATATTCCTGAAATAAAAATAACTGCATTACAGAAGTTAAACTTCCTTACTTATCAACAACTATAATGCAAGAAAATCTAAATTTTCAAAGTACAAAGCTAATGATTCTTTAATCACTGGTCATAACCTGGAAATAGGTAACACAGGTTGCTAAACTCCATATCAATTAAAATGGAGGTCCACATCAATTGTTGACTTTTTCATAGTTACAGATGAAACAAATGGACAGATGATATCCATACTACATAGGTTATTCGGAAAGTAAGTACTGTCTGCGCATATCTCTCGCGCCTCCTTGAAACTGTCACTTTGCGCATGTGCAGTGACTTCCTCTATCAATTGAGAAGCCACAAACGCCATTTCGTGAAATTCATGTTATGTTTATGTTTGTTCCTGTGCGTTAAATGTTTAAGACAACTGACGGGGCCGCCGACTGTGAAATACGGTCTGTAATTCGTTTTTTGAATGCAAGGAATGTGCTACCAAGTGAGATTCATCACCAGATCTGTCATGTGTATGGTGACAATGCGATGAGTGATGGCATGGTTAGGAAATGGGTTCGGATGTTCAGTGAAGGGCGAGAGAACATGCACGATGTGGCGCAAAGTGGGCATCCATCTTTGGTGAATGATGATGTGGTGCGTAAGGTGAACTAAAGAGCGCATGACGACAGACGTTTCACAATTCCTGCACTTTCCTCAGATTTCAAGGATTCTATGACATTGTCAGTAGTGGCTAACATCGCAGGCGGCTGCATTCTATGAGGAGGGTATACAAAAACTTGTGCTCCGCTACGATAAGTGCCTCAATAATGGCAGCAAATATGTTGAAAAACAGTCTGAAGAATGTATAATCTGATAACAATAAAATTTTATGTTAAACCTTATTCGATCTTTTTTTACAGGGAAACGGTACTTACTTTCCAAATAAGCCTTGTATGTTGGAGGTTTTTCAACTGAATGACATGCCATTTTGTATCCAGGAAGATACAAAATTTCTGGATAACAGCTGAATACTGGCTAATGCAGTCATATAACACCTACAAGTAGTACCTTCAAAATTTCTCACAAGGATGGGAAAAGATCCAGTTTTCAAAATACTCTGTTCTGGCCACTAGATGATGGACAAAGCCCATAAAATGACAGATATAAGCTTCACATATAACATGAAACTTTAGAGACCTGCACAAAAATGCCTACAAATAAAGAAATTATTGTTAATCTTCCAGGCTACTAAAGTGACATACCAATATCATAACAAGAAATTTTCTATTAAAAATTTCTCAATCTGGCTTAACTCTATGATCCTTACTTTAATATCATGCTTTTCATCATGTTTACGCCTGCGTTGCTGTTCCTTCATCTCTAGAAGAGCCACTTCCTCCAATTTTCTCCTCTCTGCCTCCTCCTTTATTTTAATCTGTGCAATGCGACGCGACTGGCGTACAGGCACTGCAGAACTAGGGCCAGCACCACTTCCTTCCTTGCTGGTTTCTTCCAAAATTATATCAACTCCCACATCCAAACCAAGCAATCGACGGGCTGTAACAATGAACAATGTCAATCCACATACAAACTCGTGTGTCTGGTAGCTGTACCTAAGAATTTTACTGTACATTGGGGGGGGGGGGGGGGGGAAAAAAATTTTTCAC
>Ga0123352_10002321_pt1 | contig 26341 bp, 37 predicted proteins | sample TergutLab28metaG_FD_89700 | JGI IMG/M metagenome (GOLD analysis project Ga0123352, IMG submission 89700) | Labiotermes labralis P1 segment gut microbial communities from Petit-Saut dam, French Guiana - Lab288 P1 | ecosystem: Host-associated > Arthropoda: Insects > Digestive system > Gut ... | reverse complement strand
GGATAATCAGCGAAGCGGCAAAAGCCGTTGGCATAGCGTACAATGTTTCATGCCATAGTCTGCGTAAAACCTTTGGCTATCACGCTTGGAAAGACGGCGTATCACCCGCGGTTATCATGCATATATACAACCACAGTTCTATGGCAATCACTCAAAGGTATTTAGGCGTTGCGCAAGATGATTTGAATGCGGTTTATATGCAACTATGTTTTAGTAAACCTCAGCGCATGCAATGTGATATTGGCTATGAAGTAACTATAAAGGATAAATCTATAAAAAGCAACCCCTAAACAGGTAAGATGCAAAAATTGGTGGTAAGATGCAAAAGGGCTGCCTTGTCATGAATCCATTTGACAACAAAATCCACATCTTTGATTGGACTTTTCGTTATTTTTTACATCAAAAAAGCTACCTCGCCTTCTTGCATTAGCGAGACAGCCTCCCTTTTTTGCATTTAAATAATATATTTTCATAAAATAGGACATACTGTTGTCATATTATCTGTGATAATAATAGAAGAAAAAATACATTTGGAGGGCAAACATGGATGTAAGAATTGAAAAAAGGGATGGTTTTACGATAAGCGGTTATCGGATAGAAACATTGACTACAGACGAATCCTACGATATAAAGAGTGCGGCACTGCGAAATAAATATGAAGAATCATTCAGAACAAACGAGACGATATTATATGGTGCCACTTGGTTTACAGATGATGGAAACTTGTTTTACCTTTTTGGCGTGGAACAAGCCAATCAAAATCATATAGGAGACAATCATGTATATATCCCAGAAGGATTATTTGCGGTGGCCACAGTGCCGAAGGAAATGCCATTAATTCAAGCGTGGAATGAGATGTGGGAAACTGGATTGCCATCCGTTGGACATCACTATATTGAAGCAGAAAAATGTTTTGAACTTTTCGGCCAGGATAATGTTCGAGAAATATGGGTGCCAGTCAATCCGTGCTAATGAGTTGAAGGAGACAAATATGCAAACAATGATATCAACCTATGTGAATGGGATTGACGAAGCAGTTGAACTGTATCAAAAGGCATTTGACGCAAAATTAGGACATACCATACCTAGCGAAGCAGAGGATTGTAAATACTATCATGCAGAGCTTGATATTTATGGACTAGACTTAGCCATTGCAGAAGCAAAATATGCTTTAGAATTTTACGATTCGCCGACAGAAGCGGGCGTTAAGGTTTTTTCCCAAACGGAACGCATTGCAGGAAATACGATGCAGATTTGTATCAAATATAACAAAGGCGATGGAGACAAAGTGAGACATGCATATGAAGTGCTTCGTGACGGCAGCATTGCATTTGTAGAGATAGGCGCTGCCCTTGGTAGTACTTGTGTGGTAGACTTCGTTGATAAATTTGGGATTCGTTGGTTTTTGATAGAAAGTGTAGAATAAAATGATTACAAAGAGGGTGATCAAGTGCAATGGAGCGAGTTATACACCAAAGACAATGAGCCATCAGAAAGTCAAATAAAAGCGTTTGTTGGCAATCCGCTATTGGATGACTTAGATAATCACTTGCGACAGGAATATAATATAAAGCCTAAAATTGCTTATAGTGGCTGCTCTATGGATAACGGAATATGGAAGGGCTGGAATGTAAAGTATCAAAAAAGCGGCAAATCCCTCTGTACTGTATATCCAAAACAGGGACATATTCAATCCCTTGTGCCCGTCAACTTACATGATTTAGACGCGGTTGAATTGATGTTGCCCACTTTTACCGAATATACGCAAAACCTACTTAACCAGTCCGCAACAGGGCGTAATGGAAAATCACTAGCGTTTATGGTTGAGGATGGGGCTGTTTTGCATGACATGCAAAATATCATTGCTTTAAGAGCGGTGAAACGGTGATTGCGGACAGTGAAATGGACGTAAAGAAAATGATTGTATATCAGTTAATTAGTGCCGTTCGGGTATCTAAGGATTATACAATCGAGGTTGACTTCAAAATCAGCGAAAAGTAACTTGGGCTTGTCTTGTCTTATTTTTTTCTTCTGCTGGTATAATTCCGTAACGAAACGTGACGGTATTATCACCAGCTTTTTTGCATTTATGAGTGCGGTCATAGCTGACGCACTAAAATTGTGCATCAGTTAATACTAGCGTAACGAAACGTTACGGAAGTATAATTTAAATTATATAAAAGAAAGAGATGACTAATTTGAATACTAAAACAAACAAAAAATCTAGACGTAATATTCTTATTCACTTCTGTGCCACCGAAGATGAAGCTACACTAATCCAGCAACGCAAGATTGATTCTGGTATGGTTAGCTTAAGTGCCTATATTCGCAAAATGGCGATAAACAGCTACCACATAAATCTTGACCTGACTGATGTTCGTGAGATGGCGCGCTTGCTTTCAAACGTTATAAGCAGAGTAGGACGAGCAACATAATGGTATAAAAGAAAAAGGCTATCGCGAAATGAGGCAGCTTCTACAGTCATTATGGATTGCCAATATATCATTTAATTATCCAAAATTAAAAACGGCAAGGACACGTAGCTGCTGTCGCAAAATGACAACGATTAATGGATATATGCAACGCCGCACGAGCGGAGAAGTCTACCATGCACTTGGATTTTGCGTTGCGTACAATGTTTAATCAATGTTAACGTTATCAGAGACACTTATCAAACACTTGAATCTGTGTCGTATTACTTTTGTTTTTTCTTCCAAAGCTCAACAAAATATGATATGATTATTTGAGTAATTATCAAATTTGACGATTATCGTGTATAAACCGTAGGAGCTGTTGATAGAAGTACGACAGTTGGTAGATGTAACGAATTTGTGTGATGACCTAGTTAAGGAGTGTTGGATGTGCTGTTAGAACATGAAAAAAATTTTATTATTGGTCTTATTCAAGAAGGCAAGCCTCTGCCCAACGATTTAAAGTATAAGTTATTTCCTGCTGAACATAAGGAGTATGAGTTGGCTTATGCTGGCAAAATGAGTAGGGAAGACATATTGGCAAATGAAGATGGTTCAGTCCCTGTACCCCTACAGATTGAGAAAGTTTTCAACGGCGTCGAACACCCTTTGTTTGATGACGGATGGAAAAATATGATTGTTTTTGGCGATAATCTGCAGCTTCTTAAAACCATATATGAGGACAAGGATCCGCTTATTACTGGTCGAGTAAAAGGAAAGGTCAAACTCATATACATAGATCCTCCGTTTGCAACGGCAGAAGAATTCCAGGGGCGTGATGGTGCAAAAGCATATGCTGATAAAAAGAAAGGTGCAGAATTTGTTGAGCATTTGAGGAGACGTCTTTTGGTTGCCAAGGAGATTTTAGCAGACGATGGAAGTATTTATGTACATTTGGATTCAAAAATGGGGCACTATATAAAAATTTTGCTTGATGAAATATTCAGAGGTTTTGAGTTTTCGGAAATTGTATGGGTTTGTGGCTTGATGGGGAGTGGGGACTTTTTTCCAAAGGCTCATGAAACTATATATTGTTACAAAAGTAACAACGCAATTTTTAACCCACAAAATCGTCTTGGTTTATCAAAAAGGATAACAGGTGCACTTCAAAAAGACGAAGAGGGTTGGTACTATACCCGCGGAAAAGAAAGTAGTGGTGGATATAAATCGTTAAAAACATATATTTGCAAAAACCCCGATTATTCAAAAGAGGAAGCGATTGAATATGGTAACGCTACGAGAAAGCGACCAGCATGGAGTGTTTGGATCGGCAAAGACGAAATTGCACAGGTATACAATGATTTTCCTGTTGGAACCTATGCATACAAGGCTAAAGATAGCACGGGATACCCAACTCAAAAGCCTGATGGGTTGCTAGAAAGGATTATTTTATCTAGCACAAAACTAGGAGATATTGTATTGGATTTTTATGGAGGATCTGGAACTACTGTTGCAGTAGCTGAGAAGCATGGGCGACGTTGGATAACATGTGATATTGGTAAATTATCTTTTTTTACAGTTCAAAAACGTATGTTGCAAATATCACAGTCAAGAAGTTTAAAGAACCCTAAGCTCAATTATGGTTGTCCTGCTAGAGCTTTTGCAACCTGCTCACTTGGTTCATATGATTTGAAGGCGGCGCTTGATTTAGATTGGAGCAAATACAAAGCCTTTGTTTCAGGGCTATTCAGTATTGAATTGAAGGATTACAAAATTGGAGGGTATAAATTTGATGGAAAAAAAGACGATTACCCTGTAACGATATTTAATTATAATAATCTCAAAGAATCAAATGTGGATGAAAATTTTGTAGTAGACATTCATAGTCGCATCGGAAGTGGGATGCGCGGAGGACGGCTTTATATTGTTGTTCCATCTACTCGACTTGACTTCTTAACTAACTACGTCGAGTATAATGATGTTAGGTATTATTTTTTAAAGATACCTTATCAGATGATAAAAGAATTGCATCAAAAACCATTTCAGAAAGTGCGCCAACCTCAGTCAAAAAGCAGTATTAACGCTGTAGATGAAGTGATTGGTTTTTCATTTAACAGAGCTCCTTCTGTTAAAAGTGAATTGCAAATAATCAATGACGAGATTAAAATCATTATTAGTAATTTTTCATCTCAGGAATTACCATCCGGTAAAACAAAGGAAGAACGAGTATTATCTGGGTTTGATATGCTGTCAGCTATATTCATAGATAAAAGTTATGATGGTAAATCTTTTGTTATGACAGACTATTACTTTCTTGAGGATGTACCGCGAGATGGTGATAATCTGATGCTATCATTTAGACGTGAGGAGATGGATGATAAACTTATGATAGTTTATACTGATATCTATGGAAATGATTTTACAGAAAGCTTTGATATAGGGGCGAGAAGTGATGAAAGAGGTTAAATCATTTAAGCAAAAAGATCTGGTGCTAAACGTGAACTTAGTCTATAATACAAGCTTATTGAATTATAGCGCATGGTTGCCATATATCGAGCGTCTTTGCGGAGACAGAGATTACCAAAAGCAAGCAATTGAGAAAGCAATAATATATTTAGCATCGAACAACTACAAATCACTGAATGATTTGGCGGTTGATAACTATCATGAAAATCCAATACTAAGAGAAAAATATGCTACCGAAGATGACTTTGTACAGAAACTTCACCTTCCAAATCAATTGTATGCTACAATTGATTTGGCTACAGGGACGGGTAAGTCTTATTTAATATACGCTATTTCTCAAATTGCTTTAGGGATTGGTTTGGTCGATAGGGTTTTAGTGTTATGTCCATCACTGACAATAGAAAAAGGATTGACAGAGAAATTTGTTCAACTCAGTAGCGATGAAAAATTAAGGGGGCTTATGCCTGAAAATCTTGTATTCAGGCACCCTCGTATTACCGATGCTAGCAGCACCGTAAAGTTAGGCGATATTTGCGTTGAAAATATTCATGCTGTTTATGAAACAACAGGTTCATCTATTAAGGACAGCTTCATTAACACTGGAAGTAAAACCCTTGTGCTGAATGACGAGGCTCATCATATTTTTAATAAAATTTCGGGGAATACTTCAGAAGACAAGAGCATCAAGAAATGGAAGGATTTTCTCGATGATCCCAAGTATGGATTCAAATATATGCTCGGGTTTACAGGTACAGCTTATATAGACGATGAATACTTTAATGATGTTATCTTTAGATATTCACTACGTAGTGCTATTGAGGATAAGGTGGTAAAAAATGTCGACTATGTTCGTGAAGATGAGAGTGGCACAAGTGATGAAAAACTGCAAAAAATACTTCAGAACCACAGAGAAAACTGCGAGAAGTACCCACGGATAAAACCATTGACTATTTTTGTAACTAAAAATATAGCCAGCGCAAAAAATCTTGCTGATGATCTTGTCGATTTCATTGCGAAATACGAGACAAACGACAGGCTTGCTGCCAAGTCTAAGGTGTTACTTGTTACATCTGCTCGTGAACACAGAGCAAGTGTTGATAAATTAAAATATGTTGATGACAAAAAAGAATCTACAGAATGGATAGTTTCTGTTTCTATGCTAACTGAAGGATGGGATGTAAAGAACGTTTTTCAAGTCGTTCCTTGGGAGGATAGAGCCTTTAACTCCAAACTTTTAATTGCTCAGGTTTTAGGGCGTGGATTGCGTTTGCCAGAACCCTATCAATCTCCGCAACCCAAAGTAGTTGTATTTAACCACAGGTCTTGGAGTAGTAAGATAAAAAAACTGATTGAGGATGTTTTGGAGATTGAAAAGCGCGTTAATAGTGTTGTTCTTACGGAAGGTGAAAGAGCAAGCTATCATTTCAGCGTTAAGAATATTGATTATAATCGCGAATTAAAGGAAATTGAAAGTGACTTTGAAGCTAAGCCCATTAATTTCACAAATATGTGGGAAAATGGAATCTCTCTTGAATCGCAATCATTAACTGAAACTCGCGAAACGATGTATGTTTCAGCTATAAGTGGAAGTGTATGGGAGCGGCGTTACAGGATAGAGCATCATGCTTGGACAGTCGATGAGGTTTTAGATAGGCTGTTTGAAGAATTTGAAATTCGTGAGTGGGAGGGAAAGACTCTTAAATTGGGAGAAAACGAGTATACAAAAAACAATTTACCTCCTAGAGATGACATTCGTGAATTAATTGAAATGTCTATGCAAAAACGAGGAAATGATGGAGATATGATTGTTGAGAAGAATGTGCATAGAATATTAAATGCTTTTACTCCATTGTTGCGCAAAAAGAATAAAACAGTAACTTCTAAGCACATATGGGGAGATGATACGTTTGAGATAGACACTAGAAAACTAGAAAAGCAATCAACTAGTGTTTCTAATTTACGTCGAGATTCTTCAGTTTACTGCACTAACAATTGGAAAAATGAAATCAGCGACCCCGAACAACGTTTGATTATTGATGAGATAGACGGTGACGACTCGTTTCCAAAAAGTGCATTAAAACCGAAGGCTTATAATTTATTTAAAACACCAGTTAGTACCGTGATTACATCATCAAAGCCAGAGAGAGACTTCGTAGACTTTTTGACGAGACCAGAAAATGCTTGCTTGATAGAGGCTTGGGTGAAGTCGCGAGATAGAAATTTCTACGAAATCAATTATAGTTATAGATTGGGGTCTGATGGTGGAAAGGCCAGGCGCTATTCCCACAAGAAATTTAACCCTGATTTTTTCATCAAGCTTACAATAGATGGAGTAAGGTATATATTGGTGGTTGAAATAAAGATGGATAAAGATGTAAGTGTTGAGAATAAAGCTAAGTATGAATGGTCAAAAAAGCATTTTTCTGAATTAAATGAACGATTAAAGGCTGCTGGTGATAGTGAAAGATATATAGTTCATTTTCTATCCTCGAATGGCTACAGCACTTTTTTTGACCATCTTAAGAATGGCACAATGTTGGAAGGACAAGATAAGTACAGATGTGAATTAGAGCAGCTGTTGGAAGAATTTGATGATGGGATGTGAAAGTAAGGATTTAAAAGTCGCACTATGGCTCTTATTAGCTAAGTAAAAAATAACGATATAAAAAACCTCATTGATGAATTGTGCACCGTCAACGAGGTTTTTTCTATGCTCTTATTTCAATTTGAAACTACCACTACATAACCGAACCCTTCACCAACAAGTTTGACTTCGCTGCGAAGGGTTCGACTACGTCCATACATAAGTGGAGCTTGTCACTTGAAAACCGAACCGCCCCGCCTTGCGCTTCGTCGCCGTAGTCTTGCGGTTCGTCGGAGCTTTCGAGCATTTCAATATATGACACTTGCTTACCATCCTTGATATTATAGTATATCACAATTTTATCGTCGTAAACATAGACGGAGTTTATAAACACGTCTATTATACGGCGTTGAAAATCTTCGTCGAGCAAATCACCCTTGCAGAATTGCCGCAACCATGCAACTATTTGTTCTTCGGTGTATTTTATGCCCGCCGCTATCTTTAGCCGCGACAAGTCTATTTCAATATCGGCTTTTTGTGTTTCAAGTTCTTCTATCCTGTCAAAATACCGTTGTCGGGCTTTGTCGGGGGCGACAAGGGACATATCAACGGCTTTGTTTATATCGCCGTCAAGCCGCATTAGCCGCCCTTCCATTTCCTTTATTTTGCCCGCGTTGAAATCGTTGTCGTAAGCGGCGACGACCCGCGCCGCTATAAAGCCTATGCGTTCAGGGGTTAGTACATATTCAATCGTTTGTTCTACAACATACCATTCAAGAAAGCCCTTCTTTTCGTTTTTCTTCTTACAAGCTTTTTGACGCTTACGCTTTGAGCATGAATAATAATAATGCTTTTCGCCTGTTCTGCTTTTGCCGTTTTCGCCGATAAGCCGCGTCCCGCACATTCCGCAATATGCCTTGCCGCTTAGTAAATATTCGACGTTGGCTTTTTCGGCGGCGGGCGCATGGGCTTTCGCCGTCAATTTATCCTGTACGGCGTAAAAAGTCTTTTCGTCAATTATGGCAGGGTTTGCGTCGGGGTATTCTTCGCCCCGAAATTCAAAATATCCAATATACCGTTTGTTGCGAAGCGTCGTTTGTAGGTAATTGCTTGTTAATTTACGACCAAAAGCATTTTTTACGCCTTTAGCGGCAAGCGCGGCGACTATTTCCGTTTTTGGTACGCCCTTCGCGTATTCCTCAAAGAAATAACGCACAATCCACGCTTTTTTATCATCAATTACAAGCCGTTTATTTTCGACCTTGTACCCAATAGGCGGGCGGCTTCCGATATATTGACCTTTTGACACGCTTTCACGTTGCCCGCGTCGGATATTTTGCGAAAGGTTAGCGGAATAATATTCTGCCATACTTTCAAGCATACCTTCTAGGATAATCCCTTCGGGGTTGTCGCTTATATTTTCCATTGCCGAAATGACTTTTACGCCGTGTTTTTTTAGCCGCGCTTTATAGGTTGCGCTATCGTATCTATTGCGGGCGAAGCGGTCTAATTTCCAAACAATGACGGCTTGAAAATGCCGCTTTTCCGCGTCCTTTATCATGCGTTGAAAATCGGGGCGTTTGTCAGACTTTGCAGACAAGGCGCGGTCTATATATTCGTTGACAATGGTATACCCTTCGCGTTCGGCGAAAGCGTGACAATCCCTTAATTGCCCTTCAATGCTTTGTTCGCTTTGATTAGTGGACGAATAGCGGGCATATATGACGGCGGGTATTAAGTCCCTATGTTTTTGAGCTTTTGCGGCGGGCATAGATTCACCTCATTTCTTAAAGTTGCACTAGAAAAACCCCCGCCCCTTATGGTACAATAAAGTAACGAAAGGGGCGATTTATCATGCAAGGCAAACTTACAGTAGACTATGACGCAATACCCGAAGATACGCGGCAATGGTTAGGCGAAATACGCGCAATTTGGCACAAATCGCCGAGAGTGTGCAATATTCCGCATAGGCTTGAAGAAGAAACCCATTTTATGGAATATAGTATTGATTATCTTGTTAATACACCGCTTGAAGTTATCAAGCAAAAACGAGAAGCGTTCACGCAATCGCAAGGTTACGACGCTCTAGGCGAAGCGGTTACTTGAAATAGTTAATCGCCTTTGGTGTAACAATCAAAGCGTAGAATGTGTCGTCGGCGTAACCTCTAACTATATAGCCGAGCCGCTCTAATGTTTTAACATCTTCGGCGGTTTTCTTGCTTGGCGGGTATCGCATTTTGAAGTCTTCAAGCTCCACCGCGCCGCTTTCGCCGTCGCAGTTATCAACAAGATATTTCAGCATTTCATCATTCATAAACAACCTTCTTTCACCTTTTGCCCCTTGCGCTTCCGACGCGGGGGCTTTTCTAGTGTACTTGCTTTTCCCGCCTTGATTTTTTAACTTCAATAACTTCTTCGTGGTCTTCGTGTTCGACTATTATGGTATAGCCGTTTTTGAATTTTCCCGCAAAAGGATTTTTACGACCTTTTGAAAAGTCTGTAATTTTGGGTATATCGTCATAGTTAATATCTTCGTAATTTTGAATGACGGCATTAGCCTCTTTTTCCTTCATGTTTTTACCTCCCATACAATTCAGATTCTTCTTTGTCGGCTTTACGCGCCGATATAATACGGATAAGCGAACCGCCGTTTCTATAACAATGGCAAACCATAAGCAAGCGGGCATTTTCACTAAAACCTATAACAATAAAGCGTTCTTCGTCTTGCGAGTGGTCTTCATCATCAAAATAAACGGCGTTATCATCATCAAAAACCGTTGCGGCTTCTTTGAATGTAACCTTGTGTTTTTTGATATTTGCCTTGTGCTTGTTTTCGTCCCAAATAAATCTATCATCTTGCAAGGTGATACCTACTTTCTTAATAGTTTTGCGAAGCGGGCGGCAACCATATTTTCACCTCTTTTTTAGTCAACGACAACTTCAAAAATATGGTCTATCGTTCTGCCGCCGCCTGTTATCCGCGCAAGGGCATTATCACGCGCACCAGTTTGACCGCCAATTTGCCACGTCCACGAAGCTATGCCGCTTGCGTCAGTTGTAGCGTCGCCTAAACCCGCCGCATTACTCCAGTCGGCATAACGAACACGCAAAGTATAAACTTCGTTTGGTCTTCCCGAAATCGTTATTGTAACATTTTCATTTCTCCATACCCTATCAGGAGCGGAAACAATAACTAATGCGGGCGACGGTTCGGGGGTTGATGTTGGTTCGGGCATAGGTTCGGGGCTTTCTGTAGGCTCAACCGTCGCAAAATATATCGTTTCTTCGTATGGTTCTTCGTCTTCGGGTTCGTATACTATTTCTTCGGACGTGTAAGCGGGTTCTTCGTCTTGCGGTTCATAAGCGGGCGGGGCTTCTTCGACTTCATATTGCGCCGCCGCAAACGCCGCTTCATATTGCGGTTCGTCGTCGTCGGGCAAGAATGGGTATATGATAAACGAAATTACAATAATACCAGCGACCCATACATACCAACGCTTGTGTAATGGCTTCCTTATGTTATCCCCTTCGCTTTCTTCAATGATATTTTTTGGGGCAGGCGGCGGGCTTTTGTCGCCCTTAATGAGTTGGGTAATCTTCTTGAATGGCAAAACGAAGCATAAATAACAAATGCCGACGATTAGCCATATTGACCCCACTATTGTAAGGTATGAAATGTAGTACATCATCACAATAAGAGCCATGTAGAAGAAGTTCTTTTTTGTGACGCGGAAACCCGCGCCGAGCCGCAAGCCGCCCCTTACTCTTTTAGAAAATCCGACAAACATTATAAATATCCCCTTTCGCTTGCCCTTCCCGCTTAACGTCGGGGCGGGCTTCTTTTACGTTTCTTGACAATGCCTAAATAGTGAAGCAAATAAATGTACTCAATTAGCCAGACTTTGCGCTGTCGCCCCCTTTGCCGTTTTTCTTGTCAAGGGCTTCTTGTTTATCAACAAGACCGCGCACATAATCAGTATTTGTGAAGTCTTGCTTGTGTAGCGGCATATCGTCGGCAAATTCTGTATCTTGTTTGTATGTGTTAAGGGCAACGACCATTGTTTGACGCATAAAATCCCTACCTTGAACACTTAAAGACCGATAATCAAAAAACATTGAAATTTCATCTTCGGACATAAATGAGCGCAAAAAATCAGACATTGTACTATTGTCCCAACGTTTGATTGATTCCGATAAAAAATGCGGTATATCCGACATTGAGATAAAATAGTCGTTTCTTTCCTTTGGTGAGTTATAACCCAACAACCACGCTTCATTAACATTAAGAGCTTTAGCGATTGTTGCAAGCGTCGGTTTTTTGGGCTTCCTTTTTTCGGTTAGATAAGCACTAATTGTTTGTTTTGACATACTGATTTTTTCAGCAAATTCAGTCGCCGAGCAGTCACCGAGTGCTTCTTTTAACCGTTCCGAAAAGGTAGATACAAGCATTAAAGATATTTTGAACACCTCCTTGAACATAGCTCATTATATTATATTCTGTCCACAAAATCAACACGATAATCAAAAAAATAAAAATAATGTCCACATTGTGGTTGACGCGTTCTTTGTGCGTGTGCTATAGTTGTAGTGTCCACATTGTGTACTAAATAGAGGAGGTGCTACATGGACAATATTATTACATTGCGCGGGGCTGTTATGTCGAAGCACAAGACAATAGGTTCGTTTGCAAACGAAATCGGTTGGAAACGCAATAAGGCTTCCAGAATAATTAATGGTGTTCAAGAGCCGACAACGCAAGACATTCAAGAAATAACAAAATGCCTTGAAATAACATCATTTAACGTATTTCAGCAAATTTTTTTTCCTTCAATGTCCACATTGTGGACTAACGACCAAAAGGGGGGAAGCAACCCATGATAACGACGCTAAAACCAAACGAAAGATTGATTACTTATGGGCGGTTACAAGCATATGTCGAAATGGTTGCGTTAGGCAACAATACACCGCCGCCCCAAACATGAAAGGGGTTTGAGTATGAAAAAGTACACTATTAAGGCAAATGGACAACTTCACGAAGCGGTGGAGCTTGAAATAGAACATTACCGTTATTTATACGAATGTGGGGTTGAAGAAGGGGAAGTAACTGAAGAAGCCGCCGAAGGGTTGCGCGAAAAGGTAGACAAACTTTGGGGCATTATGTACAGGGCTTTGCGCGGCGGCGTATTGGGTGCAGAAATCGGAATATTAAAAGAAGTTGCGGCAAGTAGGGCAATACGGCAAGACAAAAACGCCGCGCTTACGCATAGAAAGGGGTATAACCATGAATGAAAAGAAGGAATTTGACATTTTGAGGGGAGCAATTTTGAACGACGACGACACGCAATTTGTCGAAATTGTAAGCAAACTTCCCCGCGACTTTCGCTTGATACTTACAGGGCAAGTTATGGGATATGCGGCGGCAATAGGCGTATCGTCCGAGCCACCGCGCCCAACAGCACCCGTCGCCGCGTATGCACGAGCATTGTAGGGGGGCGCGATTATGCTTATAGAACACTCATTTGACCCGAAGCAGGGGTACAGGGTACGGACGCTTGAAAATATCAAGGAAACCGAGAAGCAGTACAGGCGAACAGACGACGACAAAATAGGCGAATACTGGACGTTGTTAAACAAAAGGGACATAGGGGAATTGCGCCACAGTTACAGCGGGAATTTGTATATGTACCTTACCGAAGAAGACTTGCCGCACTTCAAAGAAAGGGTTGTAAGTCAAATTCAATGCAGGCACGATACGGCGAAGCGGGAATATGAAAAGCAAGCCGAAGCATTGGAAAAGGCGAAAGGGGGCGGGACGCGTGGCAACGATACTAAAACCGCATGAGCGGCTTGTATGCGTCGGACAAACAGCCGCCCGCGCCCCCGACGGTTCATTTTTACCCGCCGTCCCGCTTTATAGAATAGATGACGTTGGCGAAGCGGGCGCGGGGGAATGCGACCGCAAGGCAGTATTGACCGTCGGCGAAAGCGGGCTTTACGACGATATAGCCGCCGTGTTTGGCGGCAAGTTCAAACAGTACATTGACGGCGTGGAAGCGGCAGGGGGTACGGTATGAAATTATGGCATTGCGTTATATGGACGCATGGGGCAGACGGCAGAAAAAAGTATTTATTTGACGTTACAGCCGACACGAAGGACGAAGCCGAAGTAATGGCTAGGCAACGGCGCGGCAATTTACCCTTTACATGGGTTGCCGCATAGGCACGGCGAAAAAAATGTTAAAGGGGATATAGTCATGGCATAAAGCGCGGCGAATATTGGAGAAGGTGGAAGGGGCTTGCATTATGACAGAGGAACAAAAAAACGCACTATTACAGGCGTTTGACGCTTCGGGATATGAGCGGGGCGAAGCATACGCCGCCGAAGCATTAGGAATGTTGCGCGGGCTCTTACATGGGGTTGCGCCGTTATTGGAAGCATACGCCGCCGCCCAAAACGTGACCGAAACTATCACCGACGACGGATTAGACGACGAAACAGCCGAAGCGGGCGCAAAAACACGCCTTGAAGATTGTAAGGCGTGTCGGTGTAATACTTGCGCGGTTATTGAAAGATGCGTACACGCACCAAAAGATTGGCGCGGCGGGGTTCGTCCTTATCCTTGCGACGGTTGCGCCGACGGTATGCGCTATATGCCTATCGGCGAAGCCCCGACGTGTAGCCATTATGTACAAGGTGAAGAAAATAACGAGTAAAGAAAAAGCGGCTTGATTGGAGTTCAAGCCGCCGCGCCCTGTATGAGCTTGTAAAAGCCGTTTTTGTGGTACATCACTAACAACCATTTTACCACAGAAACGGCGCAAAAATCAAGGTATTTTTATTTTTTGCGTCGAAAAAGACGCATTGCGGGCTTGTATGGAGTATTAAGCTAACGACGAAAGGAGCTTATACCCATGTTAGAAAAAATAAATGTTTTTACTCTCTCAATCATTCATACATTGTTGTGTTTTGCACAAGCGTTTACGCTTGTGTCGCAATGGCGTTTACGCCATTGTAAATATCCCGCAAGGGGGCGCGGGGTATGAGTGGCAGGGGTGATTTTAATAAAAACGTGCAGATACCCATAGGCATTTTATTAAAAATGAAATGGATATTGCACGAAATAGAGCGCGAAAGCCTTTCCGAAAGGTTGCGCCCAGACTTTGACGCGGTTTTAGACTTCATACAGGACAAAGAGCGCAAAATTATAAACCGTATGCACTATGACGAGTATATGCAGTCTAAGGGGGGCGAAAAAGACGAAGCGTTAAAAACATACCTTACCTACAAAAATGTAAAACGGAAATATTGAGGGGTGAGAGTATGAGAGCATTTGGGGGCAACAAATGGCAATTTCTTTTTGAAGACCTTTCGGGGCAGTTGGGCGAAAATGCGTTTGAAACGTTGCGGCACGGCAATGTTTTTCGGTACAAGGTAAGAAAAATCACTTGCGGCGATACGGTAGAAATTGAAATGTTGCCGATTTACAGGGATTACCGCGCCGAAGCCAAACGAGCCGCAAAAATGACACCAACGCGGGAAGCGCAAGAAAACGTAAATAAGCGAAACGCCCGAAAGCAGGCAATACGGCTTGTAAATACAAACTTTGTCAAAGACGACTTTCATATAACTTTGACATACCATGACGGCGCACCATTACCCGACGAAATGCAAGCACAAAAACATATGCAAAACTATATTCGCAGGGTTCGACATTGGTTGAACAAAAACGGCTATAAAGATAAGCGCGGGCGGGCAGACTTGAAGTATTTTTATGTAATTGAGTTTATGGACAAAGACGGACGCAAAAAGCGTATACACCATCATGTAATTATGAAATGTGCCGCGCCGCGTGAGGTATTAAAGGCACTTTGGACGCATGGCGACCGTGTGAATGTTGACGAGCTAGTACCCGAAAAGGGGAGCTTGAAAGGGCTTGCGCTTTACATCACGCGGCAACCGTCAAAAACCAAAATTACGAAGCGTTGGCAAGCGTCCCGCAATTTGAAGCCATATACGGCAATGACGGAAAACAAACACAAAATAAGCAGACGGCAAGCCGAATTATTAGCCGCCGACGTAAAGCAGTACGCGCCGCAAATATTCGGCAAGGCGTACCCCGACTTAGTGCTAGACGGCGACCCCGAAGTAAGAACAAGTAAATTTGTTGCAGGGGCTTATATATACGCCACATTGTATAAAGCCGAAGCAGAAAAGCGCAGGGGGGGGAGGGTTTGGCACTTAAACCGAAAAAAGGGCGGGTATATTGGTTTGTTACAGACTTTTGGGAGCGATTTTACACAATACCAGTAAAGACGCACAAAAAGGGCTTGCAATGGCACTTAGGCGACGGATTATACGAATATTACAACCAGTACGACCCGCAACATCTATTCCGAAAAAAGAAACACGCCGAACAAGCGGCGGCGAAACTTAACAAAGGGGTGAATATCCATTGAAAGCATTGTTAAAACGAATTAAGCGTTGTTTTTCAACAAGTCATTCGTTTTGGTTTGGCGAAATTGGCGAAGAATTGGCGCAAGAAAGCAAGTTGCAAATTTTACACTTTCCCAAAATCGAAACGGCCATAATTTGCAAGGTAGGTTACGTCATATCGCCCGAAGACATGGAAAAGTTGAGGGCAGATATAGTAAAACAGCTTGCCGACGGATTATTGATACTTGATAGCCGCGTAGAGCTTGTAGGGTACACAAAAACAATAGACGGCGTAAGGGTGGAGTATGAAACCGCCGCCGACAGAATGGAGGGCAAGAAATGAAAGTTATATGCTTTATAAATGTTAAAGGCGGGGTTGCGAAGACCACAAGCACAATAAATTTTGCCTATACATTAGCCGAAAAGCGCGGAAAGCGGGTTTTGCTTGTAGATAACGACAAGCAGGGAAATACATCAAAATTTTTTGGTGTACATGATTATGAAAAACCGTCCATTGCAGACGTTTTGACAGAGCGGGGCGACCTTCGGGATATATTAGCCGAAGCCGTACAGCGCACGAAGTACAATAATTTGCGCGTATTGCCCGCGAACATGAATTTGCTTGCCGCCGACCGTCAAATATTGATTGACGCAAGCCGCCCACAACAAACGCGGCTTGCAAAGGCGTTAAAGAACTATGACGGCGTTGTAGACGAACACACGCCCGAATATGTAATTATTGATTGTGCGCCCGACTTGAATATGTCAGTAGTAAACGCGCTTGTCGCCGCGCATGACGTTCTTATACCGATAAAGGTTGATAAGTTCGCTTTTGACGGCATAGACACGCTTTTAGAGCAGATAGACGAATTGCGGGAATTTAACCCCGCATTGCGGGTTGTTGGCGGGTTTGTGACTATGTACAGTAAAAACAACGTAAATTTGCAGGGTATAGAAGCATTGAACGAAAAAGCGGGTTTGTCTATGTTTGAAACGGTTATAAGAAGCACGGTAAAAGTAAGCGAAACGACATACGCGGGCTTACCGCTTGCCGCATACGCGCCGAAATGCACGGCGGCGAAGGATTACGACGCATTAGTAAACGAATATTTGCAGAAAGGCGGCGCGGCATGATTAAAGTTAATTTTTCCGAAGTTGGACGCGGCAAAAAATCATGGACGGCAAGTTGCCCCGACGCAATTTCCCTTTCATGGTTAGAAAAGCAAGTAAAACTTCTTGCGTCTGATATAACCGACGAATTGGGCTTTAAGACCATACACGGCAAGGGCAAGATATACGCGGGCGGGCGTATAGTTGGCAGATACGAAATTGTGACCGAAACTATCACAAATGAGGGGAGCGGGGGCAATGAATAACGAGCAGAAAAAACACTTGCGCCGCTTAATGAATAAAACGCGCAAATTTTATTTATCGGCACAAGCGGCAGAAGATGCAATTTTTAACTATATACATGAAATATGCGACGTTGAAGACTTAGAGTTCATAGAAGTATCGCATTTGGTAGACATAGCCGACAACAATCTAAAAAACGGTATTACTTGTTGGTTAAATTATGGCGACGGTGATATGGAAGCGGCGGTAAAGGAAATTTCAAAATTGCCAATAAGGGGGAGCGGGAAAAATGCCTAAAAAATTCAGCATGAAGGAATTACTTAACGACACATCAAAAGCCGAAGCCACCGAAACGCCCGCCGCCGACCCTTCGGGCTTCGATATAGTGCAAATACCGTATGACAAAATAAAACCGTCGAAAAAGAATTTTTATGGCTTGCGCGATATTGAGGAATTAGCGGCAAGCATTGACGAAATAGGACTTTTGCATAACCTTGTCGTCGTCGAGAGCTTGCAGGGTGATTTTTACGAGATATTGAGCGGCGGGCGGCGTTATGAAGCGTTGGGGCTTTTGAAGTGGGCGACCGTCCCTTGCAAAGTAGAAAATCGCGAAAAAGCCGCCATTGACGAATTAAAGTTGATTATTGCAAATTCGACGGCGCGGGAATTGACCGACTTTGAAAAGGTACAACAGGCGGCGCGGCTTAAAGAGGTATTACAGCGCATGAAAGCCGAAGGGCATAAATTCAAAGGGCGTATGCGTGATAACGTCGCCGAAATACTTAATGTTTCGTCGGGGCAAATGCAACGGTATGAGGGCATAAGCAAGAATTTGTCGCCCGAATGGTTAGCGGAATTTGAAGCGGGCAACGTCGGTATAAGCGCGGCTTACGAAATTTCAACGGCAACGCCCGAAGAACAAGCGGCGGCGCATGAGGAGTACAAGGAAAGCGGGCAACCTCCCACAAGCAAGCCGAAACAGCCCGAAACGCCGCTAAAACCGACCGCCGCGCCCGAAAGCGACGAAGCAGTAAAGAAAAGAGCCGAAAACATGGAGCGGGCGCGGGGTATACTTGAAGAACAATTCGCAGACCCCGAAGACGACGACCCGAAAGCACTACCAAACACGCCATTTTACAGCCCGAAGCGGGCATATGTAACACTAACAGACACCGACGGCGGGCGTTATCAAGCGTCGGGCAGTCTTGCCGTAATAGCCGCAATAGACGGCGAAGACTGTGACGGCTATATATCCGAGGGCGAAGCGGCGCAAATTGATTTGATTATGCTTGCAACCGCCCTTGTGGGTGAAATTGTGCAACACATGGGCGATAACACAGAAAGCAAAAGCGCATTAAAAACCAACCTTGCGGCGTTATTTGACGGCGAAAGGGAATAACATGACGAAGGGGCGCGGGATTATGAAGAACAAGACAGCAAACAAAAAAGGCGTTGATATTGGAGCTATAGCACAGGCGGCGGCAAACGAAGCCGCCCGCCTTGCATACGGCGCGGGGAGCTTGCAAAGGGCGAAAACAGCGGGGAACGTGTATAAGGAAACAGAAAAGCGGCTTTACGCTTACCCCGACTTATTGGAAAAAATAGAGGGCGACAAAGAAAAACTACAAGAAATTACGACGCACGGCGTACCGACCCGAAGCGCAAGCGTTGTACGCTTTCAGCGTTTGGGGGTTAGATTGTCGCCCGAAGAAATACTTGACGGCATTATACAGGATATAAAGGCGACCATAGCCGCCGACCAACACGAAGCCGACATAATAGCCGCCGCGCTTAAACGCGTAAGCGGCGAACCTTATTACGTCGTTATCAAGGGAAAGTTCATTGAGTGCAAGGGCGACGAAGAAATAGCCGCGCTTATACCTTGCGACGTTTCAACAGTTCGGCGCAACCGTGGCAAACTTATTCGCCGTATTGCCGTTTGGTTGTATGGAGCGCAAGCCCTATAAGATACCCCACCACGACCATAAAAAGACCCCGTCCGACCATATGCCCGCCGCCCTTACCCATGAGGGCAAAAGCGGGCATTTTTGGCGCATATGGCACGGTACGCGAAACACAGGGAAAAACAGCCGTAAACCGCGTAAAGTCAAGCCACGCGCCTATTCTATATGCCGCGCCCGCCTTGCACATTTCCCGCGCCTAAATAATGCACTTTTCAAGCGCACAAGTGATATGCTACAATTTTTATAACGGAAAAATAGACATTTAACTGCTTTTGCGCCGCAATTGCGGTTATTTTTATGCAGTTTTCAAGGGGTGATTTTAGAGCCGTGAAGGTATGGGCAGAAACTTTTTACAACTCAAAGGCGTGGAGAGATACACGCGACAGCTTCTTAGCAAGCAAGCAATTTCTATGTGAAAGATGTTCAACGGCGAAGAATCCGACCGCCGCGAAAATTGCACATCACAAGACATATTTAACGCCCCAAAACATCAATGACCCCGCAATATCCCTAGCATGGGGCAACCTTGAAGCCTTATGCCAAAATTGCCACAACAGGGAACATCACGGCGACAATGAGCCGCCGCGCTACACCATAGACGAGCGGGGGCGGGTGATACCCACTTGACGCGGTATACCCCCCATATCGGGGCGTATATGCCGCCGACGGAACACCGAGCGCAGACTGACAAAAATACCGCGACCATTCCTACAGTGGGGGGTGGTATGCGTAAGGAGTTGAATTTTATGCCGACCACGCCCGAAAAGCCAAAAAAAGGGCAGACCACGAAGCCGACCACGCCGAAGCGGGCGAAGTCAACGCCGACCGCCGCGCCAACGCCGAAGCCGCCCGCAAAACGAACGCCGCCCGCGCCGCCGACGAAAGAACAGCGCATTGCAAGGGAAGCGCGGCGGCTTAAAGCCCGCCTAAAGGGGCTTGATAAAAACAAACTGGAAACCGCCGCGTCACTTATCCGAGCCGCCGCCCGCCTTACCGTGGCACTTGACGACATTTGGGAAGATTATTTTGCAGACGGCGCGGGGTACGTCGAGGAATACGACAACGGCGGCGGGCAGAAGGGCAAAAAACCTTCCGAAGCCCGAAAAGCCATAAACGAAATGACGAAGCACCACGCGGCAATAATGCGGATATTGATAGACCTTGCCCCGCCCGCACCGCCGAAGCGCGACGACTTAGACGACATATTGGAAATGTAATGCGGAATTACATTCTTGATTATTACACCATGCTACAGAGCGGCGAAGCCGTAGCGGGGAAACTGGTACACGCCGTTTATCGCGTTATCTTGGACGACCTAAAAGCGGGCATATATTTTTACGACGCAAAAAAAGCGCACAAGGTAATTTTATTTATTGAAACGACTTGCCGACACAACAAAGGGCGCAACGACTTACTAAAACTTGAACCGTGGCAAAAAGCATTACTTGCCGCAATATTCGGGCTTGTAGACGATAGAGGCTTTCGTTGGTACAGGGAAGTATTTGTTGTTGTGGCAAGGAAGAACGGTAAAAGCCTACTGGCGGGAGCGGTTGGGAATTATATGGCATTCGCCGACGGAGAGTACGGCGGCGACATTTATATGCTTGCAACGAAACTAGACCAAACTAAAGAGGTTTGGCAAGCGTTCAAGCAGATAATCATAAACGAGCCGCGCTTACTAAAGCGAGTAAGGGACGGAAAGTTAAAAGACAATGCAAAGGAAGTTTATATACCAAAAACCAATACAAGCGTATTCCCGCTTGTATTTAGTCCCGACAAGTCCGACGGATTCAACCAAACATTAACTATTAACGACGAGGTTCACGCATGGGAGGGCGACAGAGGTTTGACGCTTTACAACACCATGCAATCGGGACTAGGCGCAAGGAAGCAACCCTTGACATTCAATATTACAACGGCGGGCGACAAAAACGAAGGATTGTACGACGATTTAATGAAGCGTTCGACCGCATTTCTAAACAAGGATAGCCGTGAAAAGCGGCTTTTGCCTTTTATATACATGGTAGACGACGACAGAAAATGGGACGAAGTAGGAGAGCTTTACAAGTCTAACCCGAATTTAGGAATTGTAATGTCAGAAGAATTTTACCAACAGCAAATTGACATTGCGAAAGAAAATCACACAAAGCGGCGTGAATTTCTTATGAAGTATTGCAACGTCAAACAGAAAGCAGAAACGGCGTGGCTTGATAATCGTCTATTAGAAAACGCAATAAAAGCATTTACGTTTGACGACTTCAAAGGTTGTTACGGCGTGGGCGGGATTGACCTTTCACAAACAATCGACCTTACAGCCGCAAGCGTGATTATTGAGCGCGGCGGGGTGACATATGGGTTTTGTCAATTTTTTATGCCGTCCGAGCGGTACGAAAAAGCCATTGAAGAAGACAATTTACCCTATGACATCTACTTACAGCAGGGTATTTTGACTTTGAGCGGAGACAACCATGTAGACTATAACGACGTTTACGATTGGTTTGTAAAGCTAAACACAGATTACGAAATATACTTGCTTAAAATCGGTTATGACCGATACAGCGCACAATACCTTATCGCAGACTTAAAGCGGTTCGGGTATCACATGGACGACGTTTTTCAAGGCGACAATTTGACCCCGATAATTAGGGAGTTTGAAGGAACAATCAAGGACGGCGATTTTATTATTTGCGGCGATAATCACTTATTAAAAGCACATTTTTTCAACGTAGCATTAAAACACAACAACGAAAAGCGCACATTTAGACCAGTAAAAATTGAACGCCGAAAGCGCATTGACGGCTTTGTGTCAATCATTGACGCATTGACCGTAAAACACAAGTACATGGAAGAAGTAGGCGAAATGTTAAAAAATGAGAATGAAAGCGGGTGAAAAAATGAAAATGTTTGAAAAGCTAGGGGGGGGTCTTTCGTTCAAGAAAGCCCCGCGCCGCTTCGCAATTTGATATAAAAGAGTTTTTCGAGCTTTTAGAAGGGTATTCGCCCGCGTTTACAAATGCGTCCGAAGCTATTTACGAAATGGAGCTAATAAGGGCGGCTATTAGTTCATTTGCGAGGTTTTGCAGTAAGCTACAACCCGAAATACGCGGGCAGGGTTTGTCACATAGGCAGATACATTGGCAGATGGCTATAAACCCATATATGACGACATCACAATTTATTGCGCGAGTTGCAACAATTCTTGAAGTTGAAAATACCGCTTTTATTATACCGCTTGAAGATGGAGAAGGGCGGTTGTTGGGGTTTTACCCTATAATGCCGAATAAAAGTGAGCTAGTGGAATATGGGGGGATAACGTACCTTCGCTATATGTTTTCAAATGGAAAGTGGGCGGCAATTGAATATGACCGCGTGGGGGTTATGAACCAACACCAATACAACGACGACTTCTTCGGCGAAACAAACGCCGCATTGAAGCCGACAATGCAACTAATACACACCAATAATCAAGGCATAATTGCAGGGGTAAAAAATTCGGCACAAATTCGCTTCATTGCCAAAATTGCAAACATGGTAAAAGCCGAAGACATCAAAAAAGAGCGCGACCGCTTCGCCGAAGAAAACTTGTCGGAAGAAAACAAAAGCGGAATGATGATATACGACAACAAGTTTAGCGACGTTACGCAGGTAAAGTCAGACCAATACACCATAAACGCCACGCAAATGAAGCAAATAGCGCAAAACGTGTTTTCGTACTTCGGAACAAACGAAAACATATTGCAAAATTCGTATGACGAAGAAGGGTTTAACGCATATTTTCAAGGGAAAATTGAACCATTCGCAATACAACTTTCGCTTGTGCTTAGTAAAATGACATTTACCGAAAGGCAGATTGCACACGGTAATATGTTTGTCTTAAATATGAGCCGCCTAGAGTTTGCAAGCGTAGCAACCCGCACAACTTTGTCAACGCAATTTTTCGACCGTGGATTGCTTAATCGAAAGGAAATACGCGAAATATTAGGCTTACCCGCCGTGGACGACGACGACAGCGAAACATTTTTCATAAGAAGCGAATACACCCGCCTTGAAGACTTGGGAAAAGCCCTGCAAGTAGAAGCGGCGAAAGAAGGTATAAATTTAGACAATCCACAGCCGACCGACGACGCAGGGACAGGCGGCGCACATCAGAATATAGAGGGGTGATAATATGCCAAAATCAAATGGCCGCGAATATCGCACAATGGCGCAACCGCTATTTGTGGGCGCAACAATGAAGCGTTTTCAGACAGACTTCTATGTAGAGGGCTTTGCAATCACATTTGACGCGCCATATCTTATGTATGAACGGGACGGCGTGAAGTATTACGAAGTGATAGACCGAAACGCCCTTACAGACGCGGATATGTCCGATGTAATTATGCAGTATGACCACATGGGGACAGTATACGCCCGCAATAAAATGTCAAATGGGAAGCCGCCTTGCTTGGTTATAGAACCACAGGAAAGCGGCTTATTTATTGCCGCCGACTTAGGCATAATTGACGAAGCAAAAAGCCTTTACGCTTCAATCGAAGCGGGCTTAATTTACAAAATGTCGTGGGCGTTTAGGGTTTTGGAAGACGCATACAACAAAGAAACCTGTACGCGCACCATTGCAAAAATTAAAAAGGTTTACGACGTTAGCGCGGTAAGCTACCCCGCAAACGGCGATACCGATATAACCGCTCGTTCCTTTTTCAACGGAGTGATTGAAAATGAGAAGCGGGAGGCGTTAGAGCGGGAAAGACAACTTTTATTACTAAAAACTAAATTCTAAAAATGGAGGTTTTACCATGAACAGACTGCAAGAAATTGAAGCCCGCCTTGCCGAAATTGCAAGCGACATTGAAACAAGGGGCGCGGCGGTAACGGCCGAACAAATAGCGGCTTACAATACCGAAGTAGACGCTTTGAAAGCGGAACGAACAGGGCTTATAAATACCGCCGAGCAACGCACAAGGCTATTGAATGACATTGCCGAGGGCAGAGCGCAGGGCGCAACCATTACCCCTGTTATGCCCTCCCCATACACGAACGGCACGAATTTACACGGCGGCGGCAACCCGCAAGGCGGCGAACGACGCACAGTGACAGACCCGCACGACACAAGGGAATACCGAAACGCCTTTATGAATTACGTTTGCCGTAACACGCCAATGCCCGAAGAATTTAGAGCGGGCGAGTATACGACGACCGAAGACGCGGGCGCGGTTATTCCAACGTCAACGCTTCAAGAAATCATACGCCAATTAGACAGTTACGGCGCGATATACGCAAAGGTTCGCAAATTAAACATTCAAGGCGGCGTTCGCGTTCCAATATTGACCCTAAAGCCAAAAGCGAAATGGGTTGGCGAAGGTTCAAGCGACGACCAAAAAATAGCCGCCAACGACTATGTAGAATTTAGCTACATGGGCTTGGAGTGCAAAATATCCCAAACATTGCTTGCAGGCGTTGTTACTTATGAAATGTTCCAACGCGAATTTGTAAAACTCTCTGTAGAAGCTATTGTTGAGGAATTAGAGCGTTCAATATTCACAGGAAACGGCAACGGCGCGGCACTAGGCATTATCAATGATGCGCGAGTGCCTACACGCAATGTAATAACTATTTCCGAAGAGGATTTTAAGAAGTGGAACGCATGGAAACGCTTGGTATTTGCAAAAATGAAGAAGGCTTACAGGAATGGGATTTTTGCAATGGCGCAAGGTACGTTTGACGGCTATATTGACGGTATGGTAGACGACGTAGGGCAACCCATAGGGCGCGTTAATTACGGCATAGCGGGCGGCGAAACTTACCGCTTCGGAGGAAAAGACGTTGAAACAGTAGAAGACGACGTAATTATAGGCTATGACGAAGCCGAAATTGGCGAAGTTATAGCCGTTTTCTTTAACCCGAAAGACTATGCCATAAATAGCAACATGAAAATGACAGTTGTTAAATGGGTAGACCACGACGATAACAAAGTCAAAAATAAGGCTATGTTAATTTGTGACGGTAAGTTGTTAGACCCGAACGGCGTTTTGATTATTATTAAAGGCGGCGCGGCGGGCGATACAACAACGCCGTAATAAAGGAGGGGCGGCAATGGGATTATTTGAAGAAGTCAAACTTGCCTTGCGTCGAAGAAATAAGGCGTTAGACGGCGAAACAAGGCGACTTATTGCCGCCGCAAAAGCCGACCTTCGATTAGCGGGCATTGTTTTTCAAGACCCGCCCGAAAATGTGACCGAAACTATCACAAATGGGGACGACCCGCCGCCCGAAGAAGTGGCGGGCGACCCTCTTATAGTGAACGCCATAATTTTATATTGCAAGGCGAACGCGGGCGCATTTCCCGACGCGGAAAGGCACGAAAAAGCCTATATATATCAAAAGCGGGCTTTAACTTTGGCAGGTGATTATATTGCGGTGGAATGATGAAATAACCCTTATACACGCCGATTTTACGGACGCGACCGACGGCGACGGCTTTACAGTCCCGACGCATGGGGAGCGAACAACGGTATTTGCAAACAAAAAAAGCGTCGGCTTCAATGAGTTTTTCAAGGCGAAGCAAGCAGGGTATACGGAGCAAATGAAATTTGACGTATACACTATTGAATACGACGGACAGACCGTTGCGGAATACGAGGGCAAACAATACCGTATCTTGCGAACGTATGAAGACCCCAAAACAGGCGGCGAATTTTTAGAATTGACACTTTCAGACCTTAAAGAAAGGGGCGGCGGTTAGTATGTCAATGGTATTTGACTTTGCGGGCTTAGAGGAAATCGAAATAATGTTACTCAAAAACGCCGAAGCCGCCGAAAAGTACGCCGAACCGATTTTAATGGAGGGCGTAAAAGTAATGATAAAGGTGCAAAATGCGACACTTTCAAAATTTATAAAGGGCGGCATTGAAGGAAAGTTGCGAAATTCGGCAGGGATAAAAAAAGTAAATAAAGGCAAAAGCGGCATAAATGCCGTTGTGTTTCCGCAAGGCACACAGTCACATGGGAACGACCGAAAGGGGCAACGCGACAAAGTAAGAAATGTAACAATCGGGGCGGTTATGGAGTTTGGCACATCAACACAGCCCGCCCGACCGTGGCTTAGTGAAGCCGAAGCGACAGCCGCCGACGC
>Ga0123352_10002316_pt1 | contig 26355 bp, 26 predicted proteins | sample TergutLab28metaG_FD_89700 | JGI IMG/M metagenome (GOLD analysis project Ga0123352, IMG submission 89700) | Labiotermes labralis P1 segment gut microbial communities from Petit-Saut dam, French Guiana - Lab288 P1 | ecosystem: Host-associated > Arthropoda: Insects > Digestive system > Gut ... | reverse complement strand
TTGTAGGTTTCACAAATTCATCTTTAAAAATCACGCTAGATGGCTTATTTTTAGCATCATCTTGAGAGAAGGGAATAAAGAAAATATTTTTTGTGTTCATAAGCTTTCCAATATTTTTAGCGCTTCCCGAAAGAGCATCATTTGTAGAAATGCCAATTACTACTGGTTTTTGACCCCTCAAATGGCTTTTTATTGCCATTAATACCGGTGTATCTGTTATTCCATTTGCTAGTTTTGCCATTGTGTTTCCTGTTGCTGGGAGAACTAATAAAATATCGAACATATCTTTTGGACCTATCGGCTCTGCTTCTGTAATTTCTTGTATAACTTCTTTACCTGTAAGTTTTCCTAGTCTGCTTTTCACCTCTTCTGCTGCCCAAAATCGTGTATCTAATTTTGCTACATTGTAAGAAATAATCGCTGTAACATCTGCACCGCTTGCTTTTAAAAGCTGGATAATTTCAAAAGCTTTGTACAAGTTGCAAAATGAACCACATAAAGCTATACCTATTTTTTTATTTTGGATTGACATCTTTCAAAAGCTCCTTTTATAGTCATTTTTCAGTTAAATTACTTTTGATATACTCTACTTCTTTTCTAGTTGCTGTTGTTTCAGGAAGTGAACTTGCATCTATGATTTGTTTGGCACCAGTTGAAAGGTCAATTATTGTTGCTGTTGTTTCAGGAAAAGTATAATTTTCAGCAGTGTTAAAAATTATATTTGCATTCCGCATGTCATATTCTAAAACAGCATTATATCCTAAAATTTTGGCATTCATCAGCTTTAAATTATCTCTAACTACAATAGTTAAATGTGCATTCATACCTACTAACATTTTAGCTAAAACTTTACCTATTCTGCCATAGCCTATTAGCACAACATCTGTTAATGCTATTCCCATATCACATTTTTCCAAGGCAAGTCTTATAGCTCCTTCGGCTGTTATCATTGCATTGTATAGTTTATATTCTTCTGTTTGCAAGATTTCTTTTAGCTTCTGCTCATCTATATTAAGGGCGAGTTCGTTTAGTAATGTTCTTCGATTTTTAAATTTTTTCATAATAAAAAATACCCCCTAACTAAAGTATATGCTAGAGGGTATTTTTTGTACTAAAAATTATAGTCATAATGCCTGTTTCATATTTTTGAGCAAACCTTCAAAAGTATAGAACGATTCCGTGTGTTCTATAGGCAGTCGCACTGTTTGTTTTGTAAACGCGGCTTTATATATAGAAGTTATAAGCTCTATTGTGTTTCTTCCATCAGTACTTGTTATAAGAGGCTTATTACCTGTTTCTAAAGAATATAATAAATTATCAATTTGACCTTCAAAATCGGTATATAATAGCTCTGGGAAACTTTTATAAGTATTGTTTAAATCCTCTAGGAGTTCACTATTTTCTATAGGAAATCCATTTGGTAAAGTGATATTTGCTTTTGTCTCTCCTGTGATTCCTATTTTTGCATTTTCACATTGGAGTTCAAATCTTTGCTCTGAACCGTGATGGACAACAGAACTGGTTATTTGTGCTAAAGAGCCATCTTCATATTTTAATATAGCAAGAGAAATATCTTCCACTTCTGAGTTAGGATGCATAACATTTGACATGACTGCGGTAACTTCTTTTGGCATTTCACCATATATCCAATTTGTTAAATCAATATGATGAACAGCATGGTTTAAAGTAGGACCACCGCCTTCTTTTTCCCAAGTTCCACGCCACCACAAATCATAATAAGGAATTCCACGCCACCAAAGGGACTCTATATGAGCTACTTTAATTTTCCCCGCCTTATTAGTATTATATAGCTTTTTAAGATTTGTATAATTATTTTTAAATCTATTTTGAGCGACAACACTCATAATTACACCATTGCTTCTTTCTACTTCTATCATTTTGTCACATTCTTCGAGGCTAATTGCCATAGGTTTTTCTACGAGAACATTTATTCCCACACCCATGCAGTCGGTAGCAATATGTGCATGGGAGCTTGGTGGAGTACAAATATGAACAAGATCTATTTTAAGACTACTTTTGATAAGATCTTCATGTGAAGAAAAAATTTGGATATCATGTAAATTGAAAAAATTCTTTTTATCAATTGCTTTTTCTATAGATCTATTTACTAAAGCAACGATTTTGCATCTTTCTGGGAACTTTAATAAGCTTTTTATATGATCATCAGCAATATTTCCTGTTCCTATTATAGCAATTTTTATCATTTTCATAGCCCCTTTGGAGAATAATATTTTTTATGAAGCAACTCATCTGGTAGATATTGTTGTTCAACTTGTGCATTAGGATAATCATGTGGGTATTTATAGCCTATTTTCGCTTCTTCATATGGAGCAACATTTTTTAGATGTACTGGTATCGATTTTATTGGAAGTGTGGCATCCCCCATTGCCATATTTATCGCATCGTATGCAGCATTACATTTAGGTGCTTTTGCTAAATATGCAGTTGCTTGAGCTAAAGGAATGCGACATTCCGGCATTCCGATGAAATCCACAGCATTTGATGCCGCCATTGCTATTACTAATCCTTGTGGATCTGCATTTCCGATATCCTCACTTGCAGCTATTACCATTCGGCGAGCAATATATTTAGGATCTTCACCACCTGCAAGCATTCTTCCAAGGTAGTAGATTGCAGCATCTGCATCGCTTCCGCGTATACTTTTAATATAAGCAGATATATTGTTATAATGTTCTTCGCCAGTTTTATCATATATGATAGGATTTGAAGACAGAAGCTGCTCAACAGCTTCATCATCTATTTCTTTGCCTAAAAGCTCTAACATATTTAGAGCTGTACGAACATCTAGTGTCATTTCTGAAAGTTTTTGTAGAGCTGTCTTGGTTATAGAAATATTTTCTATGCTTATAGCCTTTTCAAGAATTTTTTTAATATGCGTTTCGTTTAAATTTCTTAATGTGAACACAATTGAACGTGAAAGTAGTGCTTTATTCACCTCGAATGCTGGATTTTCAGTTGTTGCTCCTATTATTGTTATTGTTCCATCTTCTACGTGTGGGAGGAGTGCATCCTGTTGTGATTTGTTAAAACGGTGAATCTCATCTATAAAAACTATTGTCTTTTTAGAATTCATTAGGCGAAGTTTTGCAGTCTCTACTACTTCTTTAATATCTTTTACACCACTAGTCGTTGCGTTTATTCTTTCAAATGCTGACTTTGTTTGACTTGCTATAATTTCTGCGAGCGTAGTTTTTCCAGTTCCAGGTGGTCCATAAAGGATTATAGAACGTAATCTATCTTCTGCAATCGCTTTATATAAAGGTTTGTCTTTTGCTAGAATGTGTTCTTGTCCTAAAATATCTTCTAATTTTTTGGGTCTTAACTTATGGGCTAGGGGAGCGGTTTCTTTTTTATTTTCCTGTGATATGTGTTCAAAAATATTCATTATTGACCTTGCCCTAATATTACACTTTTTTCATTATAATTTAAAAAGTCTATATCTATATCTGACGGAATATTTAAGTATATTCTACCATTTTGAATTACCCATTTAGCATCTTCCGTTTGTGTATTAGGCACATAGTGTAAATAGCCATGTTTATATAAATTTTCTAAAAGCTCTTCTGCGCTATTCCCCATAGAACGTCCAGTTCCTAGGCTATACATTTCTGTAGCACTTCTTAAAACTAAAGTTGATTGAACATCGCTTCTAAGCCTTGCTCTGTCTGTTGTGCCAAAAAGATTCAATGCGACAATTCCCGCAATAATTGCGATAATAGCAAGTGCTATGATAAGTTCCATTAAAGTAATTCCACTGTTTTTTTTCTTAATTTTTGCATATTTCATATAATTCATTAATATCTAATCCTTTGTTAATAAATATCTGATGGTAATACAAATCCGCCACGCGGGCTTAAGCTTACGCCTAAAAGCATTGGGCCATCTGTTGCATTTGAACGTTTATATTGACTTTTATAAAACCTATTATAAAAATCTTCAATAAGCTTGTAGGTGTCATGTTCTGGGAAAGTGTGTTTTGCTAAAAAAGCTATATCTTCTTTCCCTAAGTTATATTTTAGCAAATAGTATAAAAAGAAGTCATTTATCAAATATGGACCTACAATCTTTTCCGTATCTTGATTTTTTATAAGCTCTGGGCTTATTTTTGTATTTAAAATATTCGTTAAAATTTCGGTAAGCTGTGGTTCAGTCTCAGCTATATGATTTACTAAATAGCGTATAGCAGTTTTTGGTAGGCCTGCATTTGGATTATACATTGAAATATGATCACCACCATATGTGCAGAAACCTAAAGCAGCTTCAGAAAGGTCTCCTGTACCTATTACAATCCCACCTTCTAAATTTGCAACATCCATTAAAATTTGTGTACGCTCTCTAGCTTGAGCATTTTCAAAAGTTATATCTATTTCACCTTTGTGACCTATGTCATCTAAATGAATTTGTACTGACTTTGTTATATCTATTTCTCTATATTCTGCACCGATTAATTCTATTAATTTTTTTGCATTCGTTTTAGTTTTTTCGCTAGTACCGAAGCCTGGCATAGAAATTGCAATTATATTTTTAGGTGCTATAGCATTTCTCAAAGTTAAAAGTGCCATTGTGGAATCTAATCCACCACTAATCCCGATTACTGCTTTTTTACTTCCTATGTGTGAAAGTCTTCTTTTTATTGCTATGGAAGCATTTTCAAGTAATTTATTTGTTTTTCCTAAGTCTAGATTTTTTGTGAATGGACTTTGCGGAATCTTTCTTATAAATTCTGAATTTTGTGTTATAGAAATTTCTACCGCTTCTTCGTAAGATTTTGTAGCATTGAAAAAACCTACAGATGAAATTTTTCCTAAAAATTCTCCATTTTCATAAATTTCATTTGGATTATTAAAAACATAGTCTGTTGTACTTTCGTAAAATCCAGCATTACAAATAGCGTAACAGCAGCTCAGTCTTTTTGAATTTGTGGCTATAATATCTGAAATATCTTCTGACATTGCATTTATATTTATAACGATGTCTGTGCATGGTGAATCGTTTAGGAAAATATCTTCACCAATAGTGATTGCTAAAGTTTTGCCATTTATAATTATTTTTGGAATTTCTTTTTCACCTTTTTCAAACCAGCGACTGTTTGAATTTTTCTTTTTGCAGGTAGCTATAATTTTTTTATTATGAATTATAACGGCTGCATTATAAAGTTTATTTTTTTCTAAATAAGGTGTTCCTACAATTGCTAATTTTTCGCAATTTTTAACTATTTTTTCTAAAGCATTTTGTGCTTCTTTTATAAAAGAGCTTTGAAAAAACAGGTCCCCACAAGTGGAACCTGTTAATGAAAGTTCTGGGAAGGCTACAATGTCTGCTTTAGAATTTTTTATTTCACTTATGATAACTTCGGCATTTTTTTTAGGTTTTCCTAAAATTAAATTTGGAGTTATCAAGCTTAAGTTCAAAAAATTCATTTTATCCTCCAAAATTCGCACTATTTGTTGCAGCTTCTGTTAAATCTTCTAATGTATATTCTGAATCTTCTTCAGGTGGATTCATAGGAATATCAAAGAAAACATAGCTTATTAGTCTTCTGCTTTCAGTCATGTTTATGTCTAAACGATTTGGGTTTGCAGCATTAGGGAAAGTTGGCAGGGTATGCATTGTTAAATTTTCTATATTGATGTTTGACAAATAAGGTATAAATGGTAGTGGATTATCAAAATCTGTTTGCACCGCATCTAATGCAAGCCTAATAATATCAAAAGCATTTCTAACTAGCGTTTCAGAATTTAAAACGTAGTCCATGAAAGCAACTGTAAAGGCCTGTTGATTTTCTATTCTTTGTAAATCTCCCATTCTATATGTTCCTCTATAACGCATCACCCATTCCGCTTGTTCCCCATTTAAATATTGTAATCCTGGTTGCAAGTCAATAATTAAAAGATTAGGATGGCCAGGTGGTAAACCATTGTGGTATCTCATCCTGTGAGGAACATCAAAAGGGATAGGACCCACTAAATTTACAAGTTGCTGAAAAGCATCTAAATCAACTGCTAGATAATAGTCAATATCTATACCAAAAAGCTCTTCTAAATGCTCTGTAACTACGATAGAACCACGTTCTCTGCCAGGAAATGCAACATGATCTCTTATAATAGCGTGCCTTCCATTAATTGTAATCAAAGTGTCCCTTGGAATACTTATTACATCTATTGAGTTTTGAATTCTATCAAAAACTGCTATCATAACCAAGTCTGCACCATAACCTTCATCATCCAGACCGTATAGTACAAAACTTGTTTTAATTGGTAGTCTATCGATTCCGATATTCATTAAAGGTAGAGTATTGCGACTACCTCCGAAGTCTATACTGTCTATAGTTATGTTAGGGCCTGCCGAAGAATGTTCAGGCATAAAGAAAGCTAAGGCTACAATGCTAAAAGTTAAAATAAAAGCACCAATAGATCCTAAAACAATGTTGCAAAATTTTATGATAGCTTTCTTTTTAGAGTCCGTTTTAATTACATTTAAATTTTCCATGCTAATAGTATACCAAAGTTTTAGAAAAATTACAAGAAGAATTTTCATTATTTTTTTTTGTAATAATTCTGTAACATCTGCAACATAAACTTTTAAAGCATATAATCTATTTAGGTCATATGCCTCGTTTGCTATATACTAAAATTATAAAGTGATAGATCCTTCAAGTGCTATTTCCATCATGTCTAAGAAAGCTGTTTGGCGTTCTTCTGGGCTTGTTACTTCTCCGCCAATTATATCTGAGATTGTAAGGATTGTTGCTGCCTTTTTTTCTAAAAACGCTGCATTCATAAACAGAGCAGCAGCTTCCATTTCAACAGCTAAAACTCCCATTCGACGCCATCTGTCTAAAGCTGTTTCATCTGCATCATAGAAGATATCGCTTGTTAATATGTTTCCTACAATGTAGTCTTTGCCTAGGTTTTTTGAAGCATTTACTAAAGCTTCTATAATCTCAAAGCTTGCAACAGCTGAATAAGTTCCAGGCAAATTATATTGCTTAGCAAAATCGCTATTTGTAGAAGCTCCACTAGCAATTATAACGTCTTTAAGCTTTAGGCTTTTTGCCATACCACCAGCAGTTCCTACTCTTATTATATTGTCCACATCATAAAATTTGTAAAGCTCGTAAGAATAAAGTCCTATAGAAGGGGCTCCCATTCCTGAACCTTGTACGCTTATTTCAGCTCCTTTGTACTTGCCAGTAAAGCCTAGCATTCCTCTTACTTCGTTGTACTGGATAACATCAGTTAAAAAAGTCTCTGCTATAAATTTAGCTCTTAGAGGGTCTCCTGGCATTAAAACAGTTTTTGCTACTTGTCCTTTTTGTGCATTGATGTGTGGTGTCATATTATGTTTCTCCTTTGTAATTAGTAAAATTTTTTACGAGAGCGAAGACCGTTAATAAATTTTACGGTTTTTGCTTCAGTAAAAAAATTACCTTAATATTAATAATTTTGATAATTCATTTATTTTTTTAGCTACGATTTGCATTTCTTTTATAGTATTTTCACATGAAAAACTTATACGAATAGCAGTTTCATAAATTTCGTTAGCTAAACCTAAATTTTTTAGTGTATTCCTTTTTTCGTAAGATGTGCAGGCAGCACCAGTAGAAACAAAGATTTTTTCGGCGGAAAGAGCATTTACTAGAACTTGTGCCTTCATACCTAAAAAACTTATATTTAAAACGTAAGGGCTAGCATCTTCTGGAGAGTTTACATTATATTTTATTTGTAAATTTTCAAGAAAAGTCTTTTTCAAACCTTCTACGTACTCTCTATTTTTTTCTTTTCCTGCAAAAGCAATTTCAGCAGCTTTTGCGAAAGTTATTATTCCATTGGTGTTTTCAGTGCCAGGGCGTACTTTACTTTCTTGACTTCCGCCGAAAGTTAAAGGGAGTGCTTTGCCATTTTTAGCCCAAATTGCTCCAACCCCTTTAGGGCCGTGAATTTTATGGCTAGAAAATGTAGCTATATCAACATATCTAAGGCTAATATCTTCTTTAGAAAAGGCAGCTATACAATCTACATGAAAAATTGCACTAGGTGCTGTTTCTTTTATTATTTTACCTAATTTATCAATTTCATTTATAGTTCCTAGTTCATTATTAGTGTGCATTATGCTGATGAAAGAAGTTTTTTCAGAAAGAAAATTTTGTAAGCTCTGAACATCAACTTTTGCATATTTATCAAGCTTTAAATAAGAAACTTTTTGCCTAGCTTTTTTTCGTTCTATAGGGGATAGAACTGAATCATGCTCTGCGACTGTTGTTATTATATCTCCTCTTGCTAGGTTTATAGCTATATTATTTGCTTCAGTTCCGCCACTTGTAAAAAATATTTCGGCAGCATTAACATTTAAAAGAGAGGCTATAGTTTTACGTGCATCTTCAATTTTATTTAAAGTTGAAAGTCCAGCATCATGCAAAGAAGAAGGGTTCATAAAATCATTTGACATACTTTCAAGAAAAACTTCTATAACTTCTTGGCTAGGTTTTGTAGTGGCTGCATTGTCAAGATATATCATTTAAAATTCTCCTTTTGCATTTAATACAAGTGTAGCTAAAACTATAGAAGCAGTTTCAAGCCTTAAAATACGTTTCCCTAGGCTTATTACATGAAAACTTCTTTCTTTTGCTAAGCTTATTTCCTCTTCGCTAAAACCACCTTCAGCCCCTACTATTATAGAGCAGTCATTCTCTATCTTCAAGTCATTAGCAAAGGAGAGAGTTTCTTTTTCATATGCTAAAATCGTTGTGCCTTTCGGCTGAATGTCTTTAAAATGTTGAACACTTTTTATAATGGGAATAACTCCACGTTTGCATTGTTGTGCTGCTGCTTTTGCAACTTTTTCGTATCGCTCATATTTTTTTTCATTCATATCTTTAACTTTCACTACTGAATATGCAGTTTCAATAGGAATAATTTCATTTATTCCAAGCTCTGTGGCTTTTTGTATAATTTCTTCGAGTTTTCCTGCTTTTGGTAATGCTTGATAAAGTGTGATTTTTGTGCTAGGTTCGTTTTCGTTTAGACTTTTTTCCAAAATAGAAAGGTGTGCTTTCTCTTTTATTAAACCTATTATTTCACATAAATAGTCATTCTTTTCGCCGTCGCAAACTGTTATGGTGTCCCCCTTAGATAATCGCATAACATTTTTAATGTGGTTTACGTCTTCTCCTCTTATGAAGATTTCTGTATCAGTTATATTTTGTTTATTTGTGAAAAGTTTCATTTGTACTTACAATTCCTATCCAATCATTTAAATTTTCTATATTAATTACTTTAAAGCCTTCTGTACTTAGTGCTTCTAAAACGTCTTCTCTACGTTCTATTATAATTCCTGCACATATTAATTTTGCATTTTCTTTCATAAAAGTTTTCACTATAGGGAGCATTTTTATTATAACATCGGCTACTATATTTAGAAAGATAATATCATATTTTTGTATCTTTTCTACTAGGTTTGGTTCTGTTAAAATATCGCCTACTAATATTTCTTTTACACCCTCAAGTTTGTTTAATTCAGCATTGTTGGTTACCGTCTGTTTTGCAGCTGGTTCAATATCTATAAAAGTAGCATTATCAGCCCCAGCCATAAGTGCTATAAGGCCCAGTATTCCTGTCCCACAACCAATATCTAGAACTGCTTTTTCACTAAGCTCAAGATTTTGCATAGCTTTAATGCACTGATTTGTGCTTTCGTGGAAGCCTGTCCCAAATAAATGGCCAGGATTTATTATGAATTTTTGATTATGTTCATATTCTTCCCAAAAAGGAACTACTGCTATATTTCCAATTTCAAGGGGCTTAAAGTGTTTTTTCCACTCATTTTCAAAATCCCAGTTTGAAACGTCTCTTTGTTCTATTGAAAGTCCCTCTGAATTAAAGCGTTTTAGTTTCTCATCATCTGAATAAAAACGTAAATAAACCCTGTAATCCACAGGGTTTAAGAGTTCATCTGAAATATAATCTGCGTAACCTTCTCCTTTATTTACATTTTCTATGAGGAATTCTTTATCTTTCTCGGGATCTATAATTTGTGGTCTAAAGCCTTGCTCTATAAGCTCTGCTATTAGAATATCTATTTCTTCTTCTGTTTTGTTACTAACATCTATTGTAATTTCATTCATTTTTTATATTTCCTTTATCTTCAGTTTTATTGACAAAGCATTTATAATTTGCTATAATTAATTTGTAAAAATCTAATATTATTACAAAGGAGTATTTTTAACATGAGCAAACAAAGAATTGTACCATTTTTAACTTTCACAGGAAAGTCAGAAGAAGCTATGAATTACTATGCTAAAAATTTGCCAGAGGCAAAAATAGAGAAACTCATCAGATATGGAGAAAAGTTTCCTGGTGGAGGGGAAGAAACTGAAAATTTGGTTCTTCATGGGTCGTTATCATTTATGGGGCAAGAAATTATGTTTCTAGATATGGATTCAGCTAATCCCGCACCAGACTTTAGTTGGGCAACTTCTATCTTTATCGAATGTAACGATGAAGCTGAATTTGACACCATTTTTAAAGGATTATCTCAAGACGGAAAAGTGATGATGGGGCCTGAGGCTGTTGCCAATTTCCGTAAATGTGCTTGGGTAGTCGACAAATTTGGCGTAACTTGGCAACCTGTTTGGGAATGATTTAATCCACTGTAGCAACCGACATTTAAGATTGAGCTATTTCATGATTGTCGGTTGCTATAGTCATTCATCTTCTCTGTTTCCTTTGCTATCTAAATACAGTGTAACTAAAAAACCTAACACGAGCCAGAGTAGGGATATTGCTATATATAGAAATATATTTCCATGAACAGTTATACCAGAAATTCCAATCTGTGCAAGTGCTGTTATTGTTCCTAAAACGGCTCCTAAAACCGCAAAATAAACGGCTGTTTCATATTTGTTAAGTAACCAAACCATAATTTTAGCAATACTTATAATTCCTACTATTGCACCGAGTGCAAATGGAATAAGTAAGGCTACGGTACTACCTGACCCAGTCGCTTCTCCAATTCCTACAAGTGATAGTAAAAATGTAGGTAAAGTTGCAACAGCATTATAAACAGTCCCGAATTGTCCTAGAACCATTATTATCATACTTCCGCTAATACCAGGAACTGCCATCAAAGAGAGCGTGATAAGTCCTGCCAGAAATAAATCTAAGAAGTCTCGGGCACTTGATAAATAGTGTATGGCTATGTGCTCATCTGAAGTGTTTCCGCTAGAAAGTATAATAATAAAGACAAAAGCGAGAACAGTCCATATAAGATGCAGTGGGTTAAACTTTTTTTCAGTAGGACGTATTTTTCTTATAATCAGAGGACTTGCACCAAGCATTAGCCCAATGAAAAAGGCATAAGAAAATACAGGAAAGCGTATAATGACAACATTCACAAAAGGAGCTGAAATTAAAATTCCTAAAACAATCCCAAGTCCTATAGGTAATAGAAAACCCATACTTTTTTTGAAGTTAGTTCGCATTTCTGTGACTGCTATTAATATATTTTTATAAAGTCCTAGTATAATAGCTAAAACAGAACCAGAAAGTCCTGGAACAATAAGGCCAACTCCAACTAAGAGACTTTTTAAAATGTTGATTATACGCATTTAATATTATTACTCCTTTTTATTACTATAATAATTAATAATTTCCATCAAAAAATGTTGTAAACGCTTTTATTGTATGTTCATTATCTATTGTTGCTCCAAGCTCTCTTATAGAGTGCATTGCTAAAATTGGAGCACCCATGTCTACTACTTGTATTCCTAATTCACGGGAAATAAAGGCAGCAATTGTACTCCCTGCTTGAATGTCGGAGCGATTTGTAAACGATTGATATGGAACGCCTGCTGCCTCGCAAACTTTCATAAAAACGGAAGCTGAATAGGCAGTAGTCGTATATTTTTGTGTAGCAGAATATTTTATAACTGGACCACTTGTTAAAATCGGTCTGTTATTCTTATCATGCGCTTCTGGCTTATTCGGATGAACAGCATGTGCTAAGTCTGATGAGATTGCAAATGAGTTGTGCATTTTTTGGTAAAACTCTTCTTCAGAATGGCCTAAACATAGGTTTATCCTTTGAAGCAAATCTTTTAAATAAGTAGAATTTGCTCCACTTGCTGTTTGGCTTCCTATTTCTTCGTGAGAGAAAAGTACAAGCATATTTATTCCATCTACGCAAGGAGTAGCTTGTTTACCAGTAGCAGTTATAGCTTTTAAACTTGCAAAGCACATCCAAGCATTATCTAGTCTTGTACTAGAAATGAACTCTTCATTAGGTCCTAGAAGGCAACCTTTGTCGAACTCATATAGGAAAAGTTCAAAGTCCATAATATCTGTGATAGAAAGATTAAGCTCTTTTGCTATAAGGTCTATAAGATAATTTTCTTTTTCCATTTCTTCATTTACGAAAGTTAAAATAGGTAGCATGTCAATTTGTACGTTGTATCCATATCCTTTATTTATTTCACGATTAAAGTGAATACATAAATTTGGGATTGTTAAAATAGGCTTATCTATTTTAACAAGATGCCTTTTCAACTCTCTATCTACTACATAACCTGCTACAGATAATGGTCTATCGAGCCAAGTACTGAAGATTGGACTTCCATAAACTTCTGTATTTATCTTTATGTAGTTCGTCTCTTCAAGTATATGCTTTGGTTTTATTTTAAATGTCGGTGAATCTGTATGTGCTCCTATAATGTTGAATTTATTTGGATTTTCACCAATTTCAAACGCTATGAGTGTTTGTATATCTTTGGTAACGTAATACTTTTGTCCTTTTTCAAGCTTCCAGCTTTCTTTAGGGCAAAGATATTTATATCCGTGTTTTTCTAGCTCTATGCTAGTATTTTCAACTAAATGATAAGGGCTAGGGGAGCTGTAAATATAGTCTAGTAACTCTTTTGCTTCTTCTTTCATGAGCCTCTCCTATATCTTTTCTATGATAACGTGTGTAGGTTTTGTTAGATCAACAGAAAATTTTACTTTTCCTGAAATGTTACTTTTCATGTTACCTAAAGTGTTTTTCCCTGATGTTATTCTATAAATTTCATTTTCCTCTAATTGCGCTGTTACTATTGTACTTTTAGGAAAGCCTTCGATAGAAAAGCTAATACGACTTAAATCTTCTGCTTTATTAAAATTGTGAAGAGTAGCCCCTGGTACTGTCTCTAAAACTAGTTCATCATTTTTTTCAAGGCGAGTTGCTTCTTGATAAGTGCTTACTTTATAAGTGTTGCCTTTATATTGAAATCCTTCAACTTTTTGCTTTTTTTCTGCTTCGTGGTTACCAAAACCAAGTGTACCATCCTCTTCTATTATTAAGCCTTCTTTTACTATCATTTTGAAACTCCTTTCTAAATCGAATTATTTTATACATATAATTATACATCAAATTTTTAATATTATCAATGATTTTTTATTAAAAATCTAAAAAAAAATTCTTGCTTTTTTTCAAATATGTGGTATAATATATTGGTAACTTTTTATAACTTTTTATAATATTTATAGGAGACTTTTGTTATGAAAGATAAAATTGTACTGTTAATGATTTCTTTAATTTTTATGGTGGCTTGTGGAACAGGAAATAATGATTGGCCAATTGGAGAAGTGTTAAATGAATTTACTTACACGAATGAAGATTTAGGCTTTGCTATAGTTTTATCTGACCAATGGGAAATAAGTGAAAGAGAAGATACAGATATATCTAGTTTAACGACAACACCACTTACAGATGAATTTTTCAATGCATTAGAAGAAAATCATTTTAGAGAATTTGAAGCAGTAAATTCTGAAACGGGTGCAACAGTAACTATTATGTTTGAAAGATTGAGTGATGATAGAAGAAATATAACGGTAGAACAGTATTTAGAAGAAGTTGCCCCTTATTTGCAATCATTAGGTATAGATGTATACCTTGGCGGTGTTGCACGCCTAGGTACAGGAAACTGGCACGCTTATACAACTACTCTGAATATGTTTGGACAAAATATTTATGGAAGTAATTTGGTAAGAATTAATAATAATTTTGTTAAAATTGTTACTGTTCTTTCCCTAGAGAGTATAGATTACAATACTAATTTAATAGCTTCTATGTTTCATGAGTTTTGATGAAAAGGAGAAATTTTATGCTTATTAATTTTGAAGTTACAAATTTTAGAAGTTTCAAAGAAACTGCTACTTTTTCTATGGAAGCAGCGACGAAAGGAACTGGTTCTATGCAGTTTAATTCTACTAACACAATGAAAGTTGGAAAGCATAAATTGCTTAAATCTGCTGTTGTGTTTGGAGCTAATGCTAGTGGAAAAAGTAATTTAATGAAAGCGGTTTATGCTTTATATCTAATAGTTACAAATTCTACAAAAGATTCTACAGAAAAAATTTTCACTAATACATTTGCTTTTAATAATGAAAATACTAAATTCACGATACAATTCATAAAAAATAGAAAACACTTTTTCTATACTTTGGAATATAACGAAGATGAAGTTGTTTTCGAGGAGCTTCTAATTGATGAAAAATTCTTTTTAGGACGTAAAGCTCAACAATTTTCGATTCCAGAGCAATTGGAACAATTTAAGAAATCTATAAGAAAAAATCAACTTTTGCTTTTTGTAGCTCAGTCTTTTAATATAGAAGAAGCAATGGAGGCCTTTTCATGGTTCAAACAAGACCTCTTTTTTTTAAATGATTCTGGAACGTCTAATCCTCTTTTTGAAGCATTAAAAGATTATTCTTTTAAAAATAAGTTTTTAGCAATTTTAAAAGAAGCAGATTTTAATATCATAGATGTAGAAATCATAGAAAAACCCTTAGCTCCTATTAATATAATTATTGGAGATATTGTTGCTAGTGAAGATAGTATAATTGTTTCCCATATTAGAGATAATGGAGAAATATTTAAGATTAGATTTGATGATGAAAGTCGTGGTACTAAGGTATTTGCTATGATTGTATTTTATTTGATAATGTCATCAAAAGACATTGGAAAAATTATACTTATAGATGAATTTAATTCTTCTTTTCATCTAGCCCTTGCACTTCAAATTCTAGACCTTATTCATAGAGAAAAACAAAACAACCAATTTATTTTAACTACTCATGAAACCAGCCTTATGGATTACGGTTTAAGACAAGACCAAATTTATTTTACAGAAAAAAATGAGTTTGGAGAAACAGAAATTTTCAGTCTTTTTGACTTTGATGACCCTCTATTGATGAGTAAAAATCCTAAATATAAAAAGAACTATTTGATAGGTCGTTTTGGAGCTGTTCCTAGTCTAGATCCTTTTACTTTAAAAAGAATTTTGGAGGGAGACGATGAGTAGACAAAGAGGGAATAGAATTCCTAATATAAAAGCAGTTTATTTTTTTACAGAAGGAGAGACAGAAAAAGCTTATTTCACTAAAATAAACAATGAATTTAGTAATATAAGAATTCAATCTTTTTGTGTGAGGGGTCATGGTGTTAAACTTCTTGAAGAGGCACTATCTTTATTCGATAAGAAGAAGCCACCGTTAGATGAAAAAGCATTATCGTATATAATCTTTGATAATGATAAAGATCATGTAACAAAATCTAGTTATGAGAAAGCGGTTAGCGAAGCTAACAAGAAGAATTTTGGAATAGGATTTTCAAATTCTTCTTTTGAAGTCTGGCTTTTAGCACATTTTGAGAAATTAGGAAGACAAGTAATCCCACAAAAAAGTCTTGAACAAAAACTAACCAATAAGTTAGGCTCAAAATATAAAAAAGCTGATTTAACACAAATAGATAAAATAGTAAAAAGCTTTAAAATCGCTATAACAAATGCTGAACATATAGAAGAAATAGATTTTAATTTTCAATGCACGAATATAGGTAAGATTATCAAGGATTTAAAATCAAAATATGGGTGATATATAATGAAAGCTACAAAAATAGTAGAGAATATTATAATAATTGTAACTGCCACGTTATTACTTATGGGCGGAATATACTTTGTCAACGACTCGCAAGTTTTATTTAATAATCAGAACTATTTAAATGCTATTGTAACAGAGGCACCAGATCATTTGAATGATTCTAGTAATAACTACATAGTTGCAACTGTTACTTCCTATCGGTTACGAGGAGAAACTGTCTCCATACCGTATGACCCAATAAGTTATTTTCTACTTTTTGTGGAACGCCCCATAAATGTAGGAGATAATATAAGAATAGTTGCTACAGAAAATGGTGGTTTTAGGTTTGTAGATTATAATCGCTTAAATGTTGTGTTAGTACCTGCTATCATACTTTTTGCCCTTATTATCTTTTTTGGTAAATTAAAAGGTTTAAATACTTTGATTTCATTCATTTTTACATATACATCTATCTTTGCAATATTAGTTCCTGGCGTGCTAATGGGTAAAAATGTTTATGTGATAGCTTTTCTGGTGTTTATGTATATCATCATTTTTTCATTATTATTAATATTGGGCTTTAACAAAAAAACACTTGGAGCAAGTGTCGGATGTTTTGTAGGATTGATATTTTCTTCGATAATGATGCTTATTGTGGGAATGTTTATACCTTTTGTTACATTTATGCCTTTTGAGAACTTTTCAGAAAATAGTTTGCGTGTAATAGAATCATCTCGTACTTGGTTGTTTGTGCCTGATGTGCAGGGGATTATTTTTACAAGCGTATTACTAGGTGCATTAGGTGCAGTTAAAGATGTTTCAACTTCAATTTCATCTTCTTTATGGGAACTTAATCAATCGGGTGTGCAGGATTCAAAAAGTTTATTTAAATCAGGTTTAAATATTGGGTTAGACACGTTAAGTACACAGGTTAATAATTTGGTTTTAGCTTATGTAGGAAGTGCTTTGCCGCTTTTTTTACTTATCAATTATATTGCACAGCCAACATTAGCTGCATTTAATAGGGTAGAGGTTGTAATGGAGATTACACGTGCTTTAGTAGGTGTATTTAGCTTAATTATTGTAATACCAGCAACATCGGTGTGTTGTTCATATTTATTTTGTAAAAAAACGCCACAGTTAGAAGGTGGTAGATGATGAAGAAAAAGATGAATATTAGAAAAAGTCTCAAAATAAAAGAATTAATAGATAAAAAACCAACAATAACATTCATTTTGTTTGTTGCTTTTTCTGTGTTATTGTTGTTAATAGGTAACCAAATAGCAACAAGAAACTTTAATTATTCTGAAAGTAGGTATGATTACTATAGAACAGATACACCCTATTTTACAGGGAGAATAACGGCTATTTATTTGCACAATCATTTATTAGATGAACCAAGCTTATCTTTCATGCACATGCTTGATAATATTGTATTTGAAATTACGAATGGACCACGAAGAGGGCATGAAATATCTCTTAGTGCGCATCAAATAGATTTAGATGACCTTTTTATGTTTAATGAATTGCCACCACAGGTTGGAGATAGTGTTATTTTACGACATAATGTTGTTTTTGGGGGTTTTGTTACATTTTATGAATATAATCGTACTCATTATTTGTCATTTTTATTTGTTTTACTTGTTATTATTATTTTAATTTATGGCAAACTTCGTGGGATGAATATTTTAATTTCTTTAGCATTTACGTATATGTCTGTGTTTTTTATGCTAATACCTGCTATCTTCTCTGGTTATAATATTTATGTTGCGGTAATATTAATGGCTATATATGTTGTATTTACAACTATTTTGATTATTTTGGGCTTTAATAAAAAGGCCTACGCCACGATTATTATATGTATTATTGGTTTATTTTTTTCCTACATACTCACTGCATTGTTGTTACAATTTTTGAATTTTACAACTTTTATTGATGGAAGTATTAGAGAAATGATTAGAATAAATCGTGGGGAGTGGGATTTAAATTTAAATGGTATACTATTTGCAGCTATTATTATCGGTTGCCTTGGGGCACTGATGGATACATCTATAACCGTATCTTCTGCCTTGTGGGAGTTGAAAGTAAAAGGAAACATTAATGATATTAAAAGCTTTATCCGATCTGGTATTAATATCGGAAAGGATACTTTTGGGACTCAAGTTAATAATTTGGTGCTTGCATATATCGGAAGTTCATTTCCGTTATTTGTTGCAATGTATTTTGTTAGTGTAGAAATGGGGGCTATACTTTCTTTGGAAATTGTAATTTTTGAAATAATTAGGGCATTAATTGGTGCTTTTATTTTGCTTGTTTGTATACCTATTAGTGCTTTTGTTTGTGGGTATTTGTATAAAGAATAAGTTTATATGGATGAAGCTTTTCGGAACGCTTTCTTGACACACTACTACTTGACACACTACTAAATGTATGTTATACTAATAAATAGAACTTATTTATTCATTACTATCATAAGGAGAAGGATTATTATGCAAAAAAAAGAGCCAGAAAACAAAATACAACGCAATGAAAAATTTATTATTAATGAGAGAGTTAATAACTACTTAAATGCGACAGATGTCATAAAACAATCTCAACAATCATCTAAAGTCGAGGATAAGCCAAATGGAAACAAGTGAAATAATCACACTTATTATAGCAGGTGCTTCATTAATTACGGCTATGTATTCTTTATCTAATTCAATATCTCATAAAAAGTTGATTAAGGGTCAAGTAGAAATACAAATAAGCAATCGTATTAGTTCTGCTAGAAATAGACGTGATGATTTGGCTATAAAGTATAAAGATGAATTGAGTAATAATATTGTTTCAGCAATATTAGATTCAGCAGACGAGGATTTTTTAACTGCCTACGATGAAGCATGTCAAAAATATATTGACAAAAAAGTGGATAAAGAACGATTTAAAAAATCATATAGGAATCAGATAAAGGCCATTGTAGAAAATAAGAATTATAATGAATATTATAATGGTCTACAATCACAATATAAAGCTACTACAACTGTCTATAGTGAGTGGGAACCTAAGGCATAACGGCTTTCATAAATTATATGATATTGTAAAAATAGCAAGATGAAAGTGAAACTTAAAAATTAAGTATAAAAAATAATGAACATATTGTATGAAGAAATGATTTTAGTTTTCAATGTACTGACATAAGTGAAATTATAAAGTATTTATATAGAAAAAAATATAGTTAAATTGAAAAAACTCCCCAAAAGGGAGTTTTTTCATAAAAGCACACTATCTTCAGCTACAATCCCTTCTGGATTTTCAAAACTCTTATCTACAACCGCAACATTCAACGTATTATTAGAAATACTCATCTGGATTTCTAAAGCACCTGCATATTCTGGCTTATGGAGATTTGGTATTTCTATAGCTTTAAGTATAGAAGGTCTTGAGATTTTATCATCTTTATAAATTTTTAGTGTGAAAGGTTTAGTCAAATTTACTATAGTTTTTGCTGTATAAACTTGATATCCATTTATTTCACCTGAGACTATTATAGGGTAGAATGCTTCTTTCTCCCCACTTTTCACCATAATTCCTATATCAAATGGCAAAATGGGCTTTTCTAACCTTACTGTATTACGTGATTTAGTTGATAAAGCTGCACCTAAGCTTATTGCAAATTCTGGTTTTTTGTGTAGCGTTATATTTGAATCAGGGAAGAGAACTTCAACTATATCTGAAGGCCAAGGCATATTGAAACCTCCGCCTATTAATAGCACTTCTTCAACATCACTTGCATCTATATTTTGCCAACTTATGAAATTTTTAAGAAAAGCTTCAAATTCATTTGTGAAAGGAGATACTAATTCTATCGGTGAAAATCTATGCTCAAAAGGTTCTGAAAAGTTGAAATATAGCTTTGTAGCTTTAGGCGTTTTCAAAATATTATTTTTATTTTCATGTGTGAACGCCCTTATGTTATATATATCTTCCATACTGAGTGTTTTGCTAGTATGTTCTTCATAAATCCCTTGCAGAGCATCTGTCAAGTTTTTTTCAAGAACATTCATCCCTAATTCTTTATCAAAATAACTCCCCTCTTTAGTGTATATACCTTTTTCTTTTCTACTCCAAAAGTTTATTCTTAAGGCTTCTGCACCATAGTTTATTACTAAAAGATTTTTAAATGCTTCATTCTTTTTATTAAAATGAAAATTTAAAATACAGTCATTTACTGTTTTAAAAGCTATTAAATTTTTAGGAATTTCTAACTTTTCTATAGCCGCTATTAATTTTTCTGGTTTAGAGTTCTCTGGAACAGCAAATGTTATATGCTTTATTCTGGCATTTGGCTCTCTATCATTTATTACCTCTAGCGTTTCATTTATAAATGTTGCCAGAATTTCTTCATCCGAAGAAATATCTTTTATTATTGGACCTGGCATAGTTATTGCCAAATCTCCAAGAATAAGCTCTCCATTTATTTCCTGTGCTACGGAAGGTATTGTTGCATTTCCTTGTCCAAAAGAAAAATCATAAATTTCTGCTGAATTCTTTTCTTCGTTTAAATAAGAGACTTTTACTTGTCCATGTCCTATATCTATTCCTAAAATGTAGTCTTTATTCATACTTACCTCGCTGCTATAACATTAGCTTTTATTATTATTTCATCGCCTTTTTGATAACCGTTAGATACTGTTTTTATTATCGTGCCTTTTTTCATATTTTCATATTTTTCAGCCATAATGACGATATGTTCACGGCTATTAAAAATTTCTCCTTTTTGGGGTGCAATTTTTTTAATTCCATATTCAGATAGAGTTGTATTTATTAGGCTATTTGCCTCTTCTGCCATTTGAATATACATTAAAATGTCTTCAAACTCTGTATTTTTGAGACCTTCTATACTATAATTCAAAATTTCATTGAATGTTATAATTTCTTCTAAAAGCTCTTTTTCAGAAGTTAAATTTTCTAAATTTTCGATTTTTAGATTTAATGTTTCTGAAATTGCTTTAATTATCTTATGCTCTTTTTCATAGGTTACTAATGTTTCTTTTACGCTGTTTGCATAATCTATAACCATACTAAAGGCTAATTTTATATTATCTATCATAGGCTAGTATAATTCATCTACTGAAAGTTCTGTAGAAATCCCTTCTTTGCCTTCTGAAACTGCATAAACTTTAAGCATGTTGTCTCTATTAACTGCGAAAGTTACTTTAACTTTTTCTGCTCCTTTTGACGCTTTTGGTATACCATGAAGGGTTGTCCCACCTAATCTTTTCATGCCTTCTCTATTTACAGATTTGTTTGCTTGTGGCTTTTTGTCTTCATATACAGAAATAACCATTGAAGAAACATCATCAAAATTTGTATAGAATGTTTCTTCACTTTCTATCATAATTCCTTCTTCAGGAATTTCAACTCCTGCTGGAACAATTTCTGCAAAAATTCTGCCTGCTATTTCTATGCCTAGAGGGTGAATAGTTTTTTCTTTAATAATAGGTCCTACATGTGATTTTTGCGAATTTAATATATTTGTATATACAGAGGCACCATAAGAAATTGCAAGTGCAGGAGATATTGATTTATAAGGTATTTTATTGAATTTTGCTTTAATAATGTCTGTAATTAGCCACAGAGAAGAAGAGCCGCCTACTAAAATAATTTCATCTATGTCTTTCGGCTCTAACATCGCCATTTCAAGACAACTTTCAATACACTTTATAGTTTCGTCCATCATATCTAAAAGATTTTTGCCTTTATACCTTTCAAAGTTGTCGGAGCTATCATTTAAAAGGTACTTCCTTTTGTGAGATATGAAAGTTTCACGCGAAAGCTCAAAATTTATATTAATTATTTCTGGTTCTTGGATGAAAGGTACCATAGTTATTTTAGTATTTTTCACGTCTGAAAGTCTTTCTTTTGCTTGCCTTGCCATTTGCATTAATCTTGCTATTGCTATTTTTTTATTTATTTTACTTAGCCCATCTTCGCTTTCTAGGTCGAAAAGGTCTATGTTGGGAGCTTGCTTTTTGAATTCCTCATATATAATATCCATAACTAGAAGGTCTATATCATTTCCACCTAGGTCATTATCTCCGTAGGCTGCCTGAACTGATATTTCTGGGATACTATCTTTCATCTCAATAGAAAGTACGCAAGCATCAAAAGTTCCACCCCCAAAGTCATATATTAGAACCTTTTTATCGCTTGTCTCATTTACAGCGTAACTTATAGCCGCTGCTACTGGCTCTAAACGAAGGTGGATCTTTTCTTCATCAAAACCTGCTAGAATTGCTGCGGCTTTTGTCATCTTTTTTTGTTTATCAGTAGAATTTGCAGGAACTGTTATAACTGTCCCTGAAAAATTTATATTAGTACCTAGTTCTTCAAGAGCGTATTCTTCAGCAGATTTTTTCAAGTAAGCCAAAATCTCAGCTGCAATTTGTTCTGGAGTTAATTCTACTTCTTTTTCATTTATAACGATTTTTATTTTTTTACCTGATCCTAAATAACGTTTTACAGAAAGAACAGTGCTTTCAGGGTAAATTATAGCAGCTTCTTTGGCAAGAGTGCCGAAAATTTGCGAAAGTTTGGTGTTATCTTCATAATCTTCTTCAAATTGAACGACAGTAGGAGTAACATTCATACCATCTATTTGTATTATATGTGGTTTTCCTTCATGAAAAAAGCTAACGACAGAGTTAGTAGTGCCAAAGTCTATACCTAGCATTTCTTCTGATGATTCTTCAAGTTCTAGCATTGTCATTTAATCACCTCGCATAATAAAATGTTTCGTTTTCTTCTTTAAAAGTTTCTCTAATTCTTTTTCCAATTCATCAAAACGCAACATATCTAAATAAATAAGTGCATTATTAATATAGAAAAACTCATAGTTTTCATTTAAAATTATAGGTTCATTTTCAGAAATTTTTAGTGTAACATTAGGGTTGTTTTCAAAATTATATTTTAGTGTTTCACCGTAAAAAACAGGGATAGTAGTTGTGTATATGCCAAAAAAAGAATGTTTTAAAGGTAATTTTATAGAAAGTTCAGGGAAAACAACATTATCTCTCTTATTATGCTGAATTAAATGAGTAGGGCTTAAATCTTTAAACTGTTTTAAGTATATACCTTTTTCTTGAACGTAATTTATACACTTTTCTAAAATTTTTGTTTGCTTTCCTCTTTGAAGGTGCGAAAGTCCTATAGCTACGAGTAAGGAGGGGTCGTCATTTGTTATGTGCATATGCTCAAGTACTTTTACAACTTCATCTTCAAGAACGACATCATTTGCAATAACTTGCTCTAAAAGAAAATTGGTATACTCTTCTAAAAGGCGTGATTTTAGTGTATCATAGTAATATTTAGGGAAGATTTTTTGACCTTCCAAACTTTTTTGTTTATAAGCTTGTTCAATTATTTTTTCATTTAATCTAGAATCTTCTAAATGTAGCCAATTATCTATACTAACTTTATGCGTTTGCAATAAATAATTTATAAAAATTTCTGATTTATATCCCTTTAGAACTAGGGAATATATAGTGTCTGTGTCTACTCTTGTGCTATCTAAAAGCATAGCTTCAAAGCCTTTAATCTTAGTTTCTTCTGGGATATTTTCTATGGTTTTTGCAAGTTCATATTCTTTATGCTTTATACAAAGTATAAACATTTCTTCAGCATATTCTTCATTTATATCACAATATTCTTTAAGAACTGCTTCAAGGTGATTTTTATAATATGAAAAGTTTTTGGTTAAAAATCCTATTTTTGCATTTAATTCACCTCTAAAGTTTTCTGAAATGCGCAAGCTTAGGCATTTTATTAGAACTTCTTTAGTTAAGGGAGAGTGAAGAGGAAGAGTTTTAGCAAGGCTTATTAAAAGATTTGAGTCTGAGAAACCTTTGCTAAAAAAATATTCATAAAGTCCTTTTTTATTGGGTACACGTGGCTTTATTTCATATTTAGAATCTATAAAAATTCTGTTATCATTAAATCCTATTATCGTGAAATCTTTTGGGATGGTTATTTTGAAACTTCCTTCGTTAATTATATATTGTTTAGCTTCCTTTTTTTCACAACAGCTAATATAAATGCTAGTTATAGCTTTATTTTTTGCTATAATTTCGTATCCAAAAAGAGCTTCTATAACTTCTTTTTGCATATAAGAAATAAGTTCGGGAGGGAGCTGATCTGATAAATTTAATAGTGCATAAGTTAAAACGCTATACTCATGAACTGGCTCTGTGCGTAAAATCTCTAGTATTTTAGGCTTTAAGTTATATTCTTTTATTAAGTTTTCATCATGAGTTATAGCTAAATGTAATATAAAAGGTAGTTTTTCATTTATTTCTAAAGTTTCTAAATATTTTTTAATTGGGAAGAGGCCTATATCGTCTCTTTTGTTTATATATGCAGAGTTTATCAAAGCTTCATTTAGTTTTTTATCATATATCTGCTTATCAGATAGTTTTTTATAATGAAAAAAAGCTGCAAGACTATAGTCTCCTGCTTCTAATTGTGCATAGCAAACGCTTTTTAAGAGTTGGTTATTTGGGTTTTCTCTATAGATTTCTCTAAAAAGGTTCAAATCTCTTTTTAGGACTTTATCATTTATTTTTGTTAATTTAATTTTGTGTGTATGTGCCCAGCGTAAAAAGTTTAATTGAAGCTCTTCACTTAAATCAAAGCCTACCTCATATAATTCATATGTGTGTGCATAAAGAAAAGCACTTCTATTACCTTCTGCAAATGCCGCCTCCAACTTTTCCAGTTTTTCTTGTTCTGAAAGATTCAAAAAGTGTAAGTACTCAAGCATTTCAGGTGTAGTGTGCATTTCTATTCTTTTATATTCTATAGAATCTATACTATAATTATTAAGTATGAGATACAAAAAAAACAGCTTTATATTGGCAGGATATTCCTTGAAAATTTCAGTAACTGCTTTTAAAGCTTCTTCCTTACTTGCTTTTTTTAATATATAGTTTATATATTGGCGTATAATTTCAATCATTGGTTCAGTCATTGGAATATAAATCCCCTATTGTTATGGGTACATCTTTATAAAATTTTCTATTTTCAAAGCGAGAATATACACGAATAATTTCTTCAAAAATTAGAGTCTTACCTAAAGTTTTTCTAGCGAGTTGCAGTGCCGAAAGTTTTATTTTAAAGTCTATTATTAAAGGTTCTTCTTCTATTGTATACTTTGCACTTTGGAATTTTATTATTTCTTTAGCTTCAAGTTCAACATTGATAGACAGATTTGTGTTGTTTGTAATTTTAAGCTGCATTTCATCATCTATACTTTTGTAGTTTGTTAAAAGTTCTATTTCTAAAAAGTTTTTTTCTATAGTTTTTATCTCTACAAACTGATTTCCAATATAAACTTTCGTGTATTCTGCTTTTTTTGCTCTTTTTTTATCTATGATATATGTTGTTTTTGCTATTCCGTGTGGCTCAAAGTCTTTATTTGTTATGTGATTTTTATCTAGTAAAAGCCAAGGGGCTTCCGTTCGGATTAGTTCTTCTAAAAAGCCTTCGCCTGTTTTAGTTATTGTAATTTCTTTAGCTTCTTCGTTTAGCTCTATATTTAGTGTTATTTCTTCTTTTAAATTATTGAACGCAAAAAAATTGCTTAAGCCTCTTTCCTTATTTGCATCTTTTAAAAAGACTTCAAAAAAATGCATAAAAGGATATTTGAGTTTTAAAAGCCAAAGCTCGAATTCTTTATAGTAAAATATGCGTTTTGCTAAGTTTTTATTTTCTTTCCAAAGAGAGTAAAAATCTTTAATTGTGTATACGCCTTCGCATAAAAATACTTTTCTTTCTTCTATATTTTTTTCCGTATTTTTCGTAAAATGTTCCATGAAATATATTATACTCTTTTTTGAAAAAAATCTCAAGTGTTTTTTAAATTTTATTGATTTTTTTATAGAAGGGTATATTGGAAATTGTTAATAGAACGGGATAGAAGTAAGTAATTAGGAGAGCTGTGTGAAAAATTATCTTGTAAAATGTCTAGAAATATGCTATATTATAGTTAAAGAAAGGAATAGGAACTAATGTATTGATGTGGTTAGTGATGGTGAATGTATTTCTAGGAGGAGCGAAAAAATGAAATTATATATTATTGGTAATGGATTTGACTTAAATCATGGTTTTAAAACAAGCTATTGGGACTATCGTGAATTTCTCAAAGAACATTATGCTCGTGCATTATCAGATTTTGAATCATTTCAATACATAGATTTACATAGATCAAATGATAAGTGGAGCGATTTAGAAGATTCTTTAACTATTGATTATGATACTTTAATGTATGAAGCTGTGGAAAATTACTACCCTAATTTGAGCGATGATAGTGACTCTCGGTGGTATGACTTGGAGATTGATTTGGAACAACAAATTGAGTTCATATATGATTTTACAGGAAAGTTTT
>Ga0123352_10002314_pt1 | contig 26363 bp, 23 predicted proteins | sample TergutLab28metaG_FD_89700 | JGI IMG/M metagenome (GOLD analysis project Ga0123352, IMG submission 89700) | Labiotermes labralis P1 segment gut microbial communities from Petit-Saut dam, French Guiana - Lab288 P1 | ecosystem: Host-associated > Arthropoda: Insects > Digestive system > Gut ... | reverse complement strand
TATTATACGTCATGGCGGGCTTGACCCGCCATCTCTGGCAGCGTTTGAGATTCCGGGTCAAGCCCGGAATGACGAAATTATGCATAATATTCATAGAAAATGCTTAGCGAGACAGCCCCTTTTGTTATGGCTATATACAAAGGAATCAAGCACCAATATCCCGGCGGGCAAACCCCACAAACCCTATCGCGGTAAGCCCGGCGGCTATTACCGTAAGCACTATCAATGGTAACACTGTAATATCTTCCATCGGATACTGCGGAATATACCCAAACGGCGAAATATTCTGTGTCCAAGCGGGGAAGATATCCATGCGTCCGAACATGCCCATTAGGAATACGAAACCGTATGCGCCCCAGATAAAGCTTGTGGCTTTTGGCAATACACCAATTAGCAAAATGGTGATACCAAGCATTACCCACTGGGCAGGCAGGTACAGTAAGTTGCCAAGCAGTACAGAACCAAGCGGAAACTCCGCAGGGTCTGGCAGCACACTAATAGCAGATGCCCACAGTCCAACAGCGGTTAAAGTCTGCAGTACAATGCTTGCCGCGAATGCAATTATCGCAAAGCTGCCGAGATATTTCCAGCGGTGGACGGGGGTTGCCAAAACAAGTTCTGCACGGATATCTTTTTCTTCGCCGCGGGCTTTTAGCATATATAATAACGCGGGAATGAGAGCCATCATAGAACCGATAAAGTTAATCATGCCTGCAAACAGTAGCGGCATAGAGAAGCCTTCCACTGCCATAATCAACTGTTGATAGAATTCATTAGCTTCGATAAAGCCGTCTATGTCACTCATGATTGTGCCGTAAGACGCACCTATTAGGAAAATTGTAACCGTACCCACGATTAAGCTAATTTTAAGCAGCTTTAACGCGAGGCCGAAAGGTGTGCGCAACAACTTGCCACCATGGGCGCGCCCCAGCTTGTCTGGCAGCAGCCCTTGATCTATATCTCGGGTAAAGTTTAGACGATAGGCCAATGCCGCTATAGGGATGGTGGCTATAAGCAGTATAAGTATCGGCCACCAATAATTGCCCGCATACGCTTGAGCGCGAATGATAAGCCCAAGCGGACTAGCCAGTGATAGTGCCTCCGCGCTAACATCGCCAACGGCACGCATCATGTAAAACACACCCATTGCCATAAAGCTATAACCCATTGCACCGCGGGAGTTTGACGAAAGCTGTGCAAATACGGCAGTAATAGCCGCAAACACAAGCCCGGCACTGCCTAACGCTGCGCCAAACAGCAGCGATCCATTCAAGCACATGCTGCCATCGCCAAGAGCAAACAGCAATAATCCTGTTATTGTTGCCAATGCAAAATTAATCAGCACTGCCGCAGCCATAGTGGCATTAATATTCGCAAGCCTACCCGTAGGCAGAGATCGTACAACCTCATATCGGCCGCGTTCTTCGTCGGCCCGGGTATGACGCACCACGAACATGATATTCATAGTAACAACCGCAAGTGCGGTAAACACAAGCATCATTGTGGTAAAAAATGCTCCGTATGACAAGCCAATTATAGGGCCGATCATAGCTACCATGGCGGGGTTTTCCATTATCACAACCATTTCTAAAATGCTGGCTTCGTCTATAGCTTCTGCCATGCCAAGAGCCAAAAAGCCAACAAACCCAGCGGTGATGAGTATCCATAAGGTGGAATTAAGACGTTCGCGCCGCAGGATTAGCTTTGTTAGAATTAATGTGTTAAAGAAATTGGTTTTCATCATGCACCTTCTTTCTTGTAGTGTTGCATGAACAGCTCCTCTAGCGACGGTGGGGTGCTTTCCAACATTTTTATGCCGAATTGGTTGACATGGGTTATTACGCTACCCATTTTTGTGGTATCCACATGGAATTTTACGCCTGTGTCGGTGCGGGCTATGTCGAACACACCCGGCAAGCCGTCGAGGCCTTCAATCGCGCGTTCGGTTGATACACTCATGGTGTAGCGGGTGAGGTGGCGCAAGTCATCCAATGTGCCGGTTTCCACCACTTCGCCTTCGCGGATAATGCCCACACGGTCGCATAGACGTTCTACTTCCGACATTATGTGGCTGGAAAGGAATACTCCTTTACCGCGGTTTTTCTGCTCAAGTACGCACTCTTGAAAGACTTGCTCCATCAGCGGGTCGAGGCCACTGGTTGGTTCGTCCAAGATGTACAAGTCTACCTCTGATGCAAATGCGGCAATAAGTGCCACTTTTTGGCGGTTACCTTTTGAATAGGTACGGCATTTTTTTGTGGGGTCCAAGTTGAAGTCTCTGATTAACCGCTGACGAAGCTGTTTGTTATGGCTGCCGCGCAGGTTTACAAACAGGTCGATAACCTCGCCGCCAGTTAGGTTTGGCCATAGGTTTACGTCACCGGGTACATAAGCGATTTTTTTGTGAATGTCCACTGCGTACTTCCACGCGTCAAGCCCAAAGATTTTTGCGTCGCCTTTTGTGGCTTGCAAGATACCCAGCATTACGCGAATGGTTGTAGATTTGCCCGCGCCATTGGGGCCAATGTAGGCGAAAACTTCGCCTTCTTTAATTTGAAGGTTTACGCCTTTTAGCGCGGCTACCTTGCCGAAGTTTTTTGTTACATTGGTCAGTTCTACGCTGTAATTCATAAAATCCCTCCTGGATTGAATAGTTTTATATCGTTATTTATAGAAACATTTCCGCAAAGTGTTTAAGATCTCTTGGAATTCTTTCAAGAATAATTCGTAATTATCCCGGGCTGCCGCCCCAATACTTTCTCCGGGGGAGATGTTAACTTTTGATTGGGCGTATCCTTGTAGAGACCATGAAATTATTTGCATCGCAAGTGTGGGGTCTATATCATCTCGAAACAGAGTAGTGTCCGTACGGGTATAAACGTCGGCCATTACCTTGGACTGTACTTCTTTAAATTTTGAAAGACTCTCTTTGACACCTTCGCTTTTGATGCTTGTGTCCACATACGCGCTGGTCATAAAATCAAAAATATCCGGAAAGCTAATCGAGAGTTCTTGCTTTAGTAATGACATTTGCCATACGCTTTCCAAAATATCGGCTTGCTCAATATTGACAAGTGATAAAAATTCCCGCTTTAATGTATCTACCGCGTAGTCGATGAGAAAATTGTACAACCGTTCTTTTGTGCCAAAGTAGTGGAACAGCAGCCCCTTGGAAATTCCCGCATCCCGTACAATGTTGTCGGTGGATGCTTTTTTGTAGCCTTGACAGAATTCCTTCATGGCCGCTTTTATTACACGTTCGCGTTTTTCGTCTTCCATATTTAGGAATTTTTCGATTTCGTTCATTGACTTTGCTCCTTTGGAAAATGTTCATTGACTGACTCGACGGGTCAATTATAACATTGTTGACCAGTCAAGTCAATAGTGGATTTGAAATTTTTTTTATGATATTATTTACTGCGTAATTAAGCTGCAAGTCGTATGTATAGCTAGGAAGGACTGATTGCAAATGAAAAACAATGCAGTGTTAATTACTATATTCTCTCTTACCGCGTGCATATTGCATGCAGTTATACTGTTTACGCCGTTCAATGCTTATATGTATTCATCCGCGTTTAAGGTTGTAGTATTTATTTTGGTCCCGTTCGTTTATTGTAAATTTGTCGCAGATGTAAAATTTCGAGAACTTGTCGCGCTGTTCTCCATGAATGGCAATAGGAAGAATATTAAACTTGCGTTTCTTTTGGGTGCGAGTGTGTTCACGTTTATCGTAGTGGCTTTTATGATATTGCTGCCATTCCTTGATCGTGTGATGATAGTCGATGCTTTGGCGGCAAATGGGATAACATCCCGCAATGCTATTTTTGTTTTCATATACATAGTGGTGATAAACGCGGCATTAGAGCAATTTTTCTTCCGCGGTTTTGTGTTTATGTCGCTTTACCGCAGGGGGTATCGGGGCTATGCTCATGCGTATTCTGCGTTGCTATTTTCGCTTTACCATGTGCCTATTTTATTTTTCGCCATTTCTCCGGGGATGATGGTGCTTTGTGTTGTGGGGCTAGTGGCGGCCGGACTTATTTTTAATGGCTTGGCGGCTTGGTTTGATAGCATAGGCGGGAGCTTGATTGTACATATTAGTGCTAACTTGGGACTTAATTTGATGATAGGTGTGCATTTTCTGTTGTAGCCAATTTCCTGGCAGATAAAAAAGAGCAGCTATTCGCCGCTCTATGTCCCGTTTACAAGATGCAAAAATTTCTCGCTATCGCCAAGCCCAGCCACTGTCCCATTAAATCCGCTGGAGAAAATATGCTGTAATAACGCGCTTTCCGATAATACATGCCCTTCGAAGTGAAATTCTGTGAACTGATCAATAGTCAGCCGCTCCAACGCGTATTTAATTGATGTGTTGGCGGGTATGTGTACAATTTTTACAGGCATCAGCCTTGCGCGGGTGGGTACTTTTTTTGCGTCCAAAAATTTGAACAGCTCCAGTTGCAAATTGGGCTTCATAGTTTTATTCTGGTTTCGTAAATACAGTGCGGCGCAAAGTAGCGTAATATTGTACTCATACAAAATAATCTGCACAATGCCGAGCAATATCAATACGCGGCAAACCCATTTTCCAAGTTGCAGCATAAATCGGTTTGCACGCAGTATTCCAATACGGTTGGCAAGGAACTGATGCAGAACCCTCCCACCGTCCAGCGGTAGTACAGGCATCAGGTTGAAAATACATATTACCAAGTTAAAAAACGCCAACTGCTCTAACCACGGAATACCAAAGTATGACATGCGCGAAACGGAAAATGTCCATGCCGCAACTATGGCATTGGCAATTGAGCCTGCCGCGTAAATAATATATCGCTCCCAGGCAAGCAACCGTTCCAGCTTGCGAAAGCGTGCCGAAAAGCCTAGTGGCAGCACACCGACCTTCTCCACGTGGCCGCCAAGATAGTTTACAGCAAAGACATGTGCTAGTTCATGCGCTGCTAAAGCGGATATGGCCATAGCGGCTGCAATCAATAATTCGATAACTGTGCTCATGACGCAAAAGTAAAATAATCTTGCGGATCGAGAAATTGTCCGTTGTTAAACAGGCTAAAATGCAAATGCGGTGCGGTAGACCAGCCCGTGTTGCCGGAGTATGCCACACGCTGCCCTTGCTCCACTCGCTCGCCAACCGTAAGCGGTACATGATTTAGATGGGCAAAAAACGATTCGTAATAATCGCTATGGGCAATGCGCACAAACCAGCCGAAGGACTCGGAGAAGCCTGTGGCGGTAACATAACCATAGCGTGGCGCGACAAGAGGCGTGTCTTCCGGGATGGCAATGTCTACGCCATCGTGGAATTCTCGTGCGCCTGTAATAGGGCTGTAGCGATACCCGGCTGGGGACGAAATCCGTCCTACAACGGGGTTGACCCATAAGGGTAAATAGCAATAAGCTGACGGTTCGTCAACTAATCCCACAATCCCGGAACTGTTGACGGCCCCGGGATCTGTGGGTTTGATGGTGCGTCTTCTGCCGTCAAGGAGTTTTGGTGTATGTGGGGGATGAAAATGGGCTCGGGTTGTATATGAAGGCTGCCCTCGGGGGCGGGATCAAGAATTGGAGGGTTTGCGGGAATGCTTAATGCCGGGTGATATTCTTCAGCAGCCGGGGTGTTGCCTGTTAGCCAGTCTTGGTTAAAGCGGCGAACATCTTCTACAAATTCTTCTACGTTGGTGGCTCCCGATAAAACTTGCCGAAGCCCGTCCCGCATAGATACCAGCGGTGCTATGTCCACCACGCATATCATAAGTACTACCAGCATTAGGATGCCGCTTATTATGGTTTGAGCCAGTATTGTTTCGCTGCGGGTTAGGTTGCGGCCGTCTGCATCAGGGATGGCTGTGGGGTAACGGCTTGTACGATGGCTGTAAGTCTCGCGGCTGTGCCGTGGCGGCGTTACGCGTCTGTAAGGTACTCTGTCCACTTTTTTCCTCCTTTATTGTTGTTATGATTGAAACATAACAACCGTGAGTGCAATTCCGGCCGAAAGCAGACCAAATTGCTAATACTGTCTAAAACTATATGCCCACGAGGGATAAATATGCATATTTTAACAAATGTGGGGGATTATAAATTATAGTCATAGAAGCGATATTATCGATGGAGGAACCCCTCATGCAAAAGCTAGCGTTCACCATATTCTTTGCAATCTGTTTGACAACCGCTGCCGCCGCTGCAGAAATAAACGAAACCATAGGCGAAATAACAGCCGTAACAGATACCCATATTCATATAACCGGCGACCCATTAACCCCTACCGCATCCCACGATATAACCGTTGCCATAGGTGACGCTCTAATATATGACCTGCGGACAGGCTTTCCCGTGTGTGTTTTATTTATGGCTGAGGGGATGAGTGCTCGGGTAGCGTATGACAAAGCAAAAAACGCAGTGGCGATATGGTTGAACTGTGATTACGAAGATTCCGCGGTGTTTACGGTGGCGGTAAGCGGTAACATCCGTTACGAATATGGCTACTGCACCTTTTTGTCTGCCGACGGAAAATACAGGGTTACACTTTCGCCGGAAACGGTTATAATAGACCCATATTACGGTGAGCTTTCGCCCGCAGATGTGGTGCCTGGGCTGGAACTTTTTGTGTGGGTGGATATGATAACCGCCAGCCATCCGTCGCTGGTGTACCCGGATAAGGTTGTGATTGTTCGTGACTTATGAGAAGACAAAAGTGATAATACCCGCGTCTGGGATGGGGATTCGGCTTGGTGCAGATGTACCCAAGCAGTTTCTTATGCTAGGCGGCGTACATATACTAAAACGCACTATCTCTATTTTCCAAGAAATGGACGAGATAGACGAAATAGCTGTAGCCGTGCCACCGGGCTATACCGAAACGATACAGGCGTACGGGCTAGATAAAGTCTGCTACATAGTAGAAGGCGGTGACAGCCGCGCTGCCAGTGTACATTCAGCACTTAATATGCTGCCGGCAAACACCGATATAGTGTTGATACATGACGGAGTGCGCCCCTTTGCTACCCCGCGGCTAGTGCGCAGTATAATAGAGGCTGTGAAAAAATATGGTGCCGCTGTCCCCGGTGTCCCTGTAACAGACACAATAAAGCAAACCGACTCCGCGGGTAAAATAACCTCAACCCCAGACCGCACTAACCTGTGGCGCGCGCAAACGCCGCAAGGGTTTACTTATGATATAATAAAAGCGGCATATCGCCAGGCAGAAAAAGGCGGATTTAATGCCACGGATGACAGCGAGCTGGTGGAGCGCATGGGTGTGCCCGTGCGTGTAGTGCCTTCAGAAGCGGGCAACATAAAAATAACCACAGCGGAAGATTTGGCCGTGGCAAGTATTTGGCTTGGGAGACAAATGTAATGAAAAAAATAACAATCTACACAGACGGCGCGTGTTCCGGCAATCCGGGGCCGGGCGGATACGGCGTTGTAATGATTTTTGGCCACCACCGGAAGGAGTTATCCGGCGGCGAGCCCGCAACCACAAATAACCGCATGGAAATAATGGGTGTGATCGTGGGCTTGGAAACATTAAAAGAACCCTGTGAGGTCGCACTTTTCTCAGACTCTCGCTATGTTGTAGACGCAATAGAAAAAGGCTGGGTAACTCGTTGGTGCGCTAATAACTGGATGCGCAACAAGAAAGAGCCTGCCTTAAATGTGGATTTGTGGGAACGGATGCTGCCGCTTCTTGCATTACATAACGTGACATTTCACTGGGTGAAGGGGCATGCCAGTCATCCGGAGAATGAGAGATGCGACGCGCTTGCGCGAGAAGCTATTCTACAGTTTCAGTAGCACGCCGTCTTACATTATCCCAGCTACGCACCGCCGCAATATCCCTTGCATGTGGCTAAGAGCCACGCCAAAATTTGTTATGGGGATACCTGCGGCTTGTGCCGCGTTTTGGCGATAGAGCATTTCGCGGTTGTTTAGCATGCACCCGCCGCAATGGATTATTAACTTGAAACGTGAAAGTTCTTGCGGAAATTCCCCGCCGGATGAAAATGTATATATCGGTTTTGCCCCGGTATGTGCCTCTATCCCGCGGGGAATTTTTACTGTGCCGATATCGTCGCATTGGCGGTGGTGGGTGCAGCCTTCGGATATGAGTATGTTGTCGTCTGTGCGGATATTATCGATGGTGCGCGCGCCCTGCACGGCTTGATGCAAAACACCTTTGTGTCGCGCAAATAGAATGGAGAAGGATGTGAGCGGGGTATCCGGCGGTAGTATTGCCGCTACTTGTTTGAATGCTTGGCTGTCGGTGATTACTAATTTTGGTGGGTGACGCAGGGATGCCAGTGCGGCAGAAAGTTCTTCTGTTTGGGTGAGTATGGGAATGGCGCGAGCTGCCAAAATGTCGCGAATTACTTGTTGTTGAGGTAGGATTAGCCGCCCCTTTGGGGCAGATTCGTCTATCGGAGTTACAAGAATTACGGTATCGTTTGGGCAAAGGATATCCGCAACTAGGGGATGGCTTGGATGTGTGGCAGGTTTTATTTGAGCCAGGAGATTTTTTAATGCGTCGATGTTTTCGCCTGTTGCGGCGTTTACGTATAGCGGGTGGCTTAGCCGCGCATATCCATTATCCTCTGCGGAAACAGCAGTATCGACGGGTGGTATCGGTTCGCGTTTATTATACACGGTTATATATTTAACATCGGCAATATCGAACATGGCTATCAGTTCGCAATTTGCTTCCAGACTGCTTGCGTCATCTACAACCAAAATAGCAATATCAGTTTTTCGCAAAATATTTCGGGTTTTCTCCACCCGCAACTCTCCAAGTTCACCCTCGTCGTCGAACCCTGGGGTGTCGATGAATACCACCGGGCCCAGCGGCAGCAGTTCCATTGTTTTGAAAACCGGATCGGTGGTTGTTCCCTTAACGGGAGAAATTACAGCAACGTTTTGCCCGGTTATGGCGTTAAGCAGGCTGGACTTGCCTGCGTTGCGCTTGCCAAAAATACCGATGTGCAGACGCTCGCTGCGGGGAGTGGTTTGTGGGATCATTGGTATCCACCTTTCGCTGTACTATACTCGGAAATCCCGGCTGCCTGATTTTATTTTCTCAATATGCTCAGTTATAGTCTTGCGCATTTTTTCGTTTGGGATGTTGGGCAGTTCCCGTTGTATTAGAGCCTCTCCCTGTGCGCGGGTTGCCGCGCTGGCGTAGTCCATCAGATATTCTTGCAGGGTCATTAGCGCGTTGGGGTGGCAACAATTTTGTATTTGGCCGGATTTGCACAGCTGCATAAACCGTTCGCCAATTCTGCCTTCGCGGTAGCAAGCCGTGCAGAAGCTGGGGGTATGGTTGTTGTCCATTAGCCAGCGGACGACTTCGGCCAGGCTGCGGTTGTCGCTGGTTTGGAATTGGCGGGTGTCGTGGCTCGCATCACTTTCGTACCCGCCAACCGACGTGCGCGATCCACCGCTTATTTGTGAAACTCCAACTTCCAGTGCGTGTCTCCGGCATTCTTCGCTTTCTCGTGTGGATACGATAATGCCTGTATATGGCGCGGCAACTCGAATGCAAGCCACAATCTGCGCAAAAATTTCGTCACTTATGCTATTGTCGGTTGGTTTTATCCCACTGGCCGGGCGAATACGCGGCACACTTATGGTATGTGGCCCAACGCCGTAGGTGCGTTCCAGATGTTCGGCATGCATCATCATAGCGGCAAACTCGTATCGGTAGTCGTATAATCCAAATAATACACCAATTCCTACATCGTCAAGGCCGCCTTGCATGGCTCTGTCCATAGCGGTAGTATGCCACTCGTAATCTGATTTGGGACCGGACGGGTGTAACCGCTCATAGGTTTCCCGGTGGTATGTCTCTTGGAACAAAATATATGTCCCAATGCCCGCGGCGCAAAGCTGCTTATATTCGTCTACGGTGGCGGCGGCAATATTTACATTAACGCGTCTAATCGCGCCGTTTTTGTTCTTAATGCCGTAAATTGTGGAAATCGATTCGAGAATATATTCCAGTGGCGCGTTAACCGGATCTTCTCCCGTTTCTATTACAAGCCGTTTATGTCCCATGTCCTGCAGTGCGGCAACTTCCCGTTTGATTTCGTCCTGGGTTAGTTTTTTGCGAGGCATTGTTGTGTTAGACGCGTGATACGGGCAGTATACGCAACCGTTTATGCAGTAGTTGGAGAGATATAGCGGCGCAAATAGCACAATTCGGTTACCATAGAAGTCTGCCTTTATCTGCTTTGCAAGGGCGAACAGCTCGTCCTGCCGCTTCGCGGCCGATACCAGCAAGAGCGATGCCTCACGGTAGTCTAGGCCTTTGCGTAGGCGGGCTTTATCCATTACTTGTGCGATTAGCGATGTGTTGCTTTTATTCTTGTCGGCCCAATCCAGAGTGGATATAATTTCTTCATGGTTGATAAAACTTGCGGAGCTAGATCTCAATGTAATCCCCCCTTGAGGTTACAACTTCGTACCCGATTTTGTGCATCCGCTGGTCTATGAAGCGGCGGCAATATCTCGGATCGTCTTCCGTGCTTATCTTGCCGTCGTACAGCAGATATTTTTTGCGTGTCTCAAGCGGTGAAAGATTTGGCATAACAACATTGGCTCCGGCAAGGATGCCCATTTCGCGGCCTGTCTCGTGTAGCGAGCCAAGAGCGGTTGTGGCAGGCAAGAGCAAATTTGGCTTTATCAAACGCAGAATAGCGAGGGCGTTTAGTACCAAATGCAGTTCACCCGCTTTTTCTCCAGAAAAAGGCGTGGCGGCATGAGGAATAAACGGCCCGATGCCCACCATCGAGGGGTCGATTTCTTTTATAAATAGGAAGTCGCCCACAATATGGTCAAGGTTTTGCCCCGGCGAACCTATCATAAAGCCGCATCCTACTTGGTAGCCGATTTCTTTTAGATCGCGCAAGCATTGCTTACGGCTTGCAAGCTGCATATCCGGCGGATGAAGTGTTGAATAATGCGCCGCATCCGCTGTTTCATGCCTCAGCAAGTACCTATCCGCACCCGCGTCAAACAACTGTTGATAGCTATTGCGATCACGTTCGCCTATGGATAAGGTTATGGCGCAATCTGGGTAGGTGAGCTTTATATCGCGTAAGATATCCGTCAGCAGCTCATCTGTGCAGTAATTGTCTTCGCCGCCTTGTAATACAAAGGTGCGAAAGCCTTGGTCGTAACCTATTTTGCAGCATTCCAGCACTTGTTGCTTGCTTAAGCGGTAGCGAGTAAGATCGATGTTTTCGCGCCGTAGGCCGCAGTATAAGCAATTGTGTTTACAATGGTTTGTAAACTCTATCAGGCCCCGTAGAAAAATTTGGCGGCCATACACCGCGTCCCGTGCCATGCGTGCGCGTTCGTGCAGGTAGGGATCGCTGCAGGTTAGAAGTAGTTTAAATTCTTCAGGAGAGAGGATACGTTCGGTTGCCAATTTGTCAATTGTATGTGATATTTTCATAAGTTTATACACTTCCTCGTTTCAAATGCGCAGTATAATTTCATGATTATTATAATCGAAAAGTGCGGCGGCGCATAGTGCTTATGTAATTTGGCCTTATAAGTGTGCTTGGAGTGACGAATACTATAGTAACGCAAAAACAAATTGCTTACTGGACGCAAACATCACAATGTGGTAGCATGTACAAAACAAATTTTAGAAAATGTCATGGGATGTGATTTTTAAAATGAATGATAATAAAACGGCGAATCCTCAAGCTTCAACAAGTGACAAAGCTACATATCCTCAAGACTCGAAGAGCAGAATTAACCTATCCATAATAAACACAAATGAACAGGCCTTTCAATGCATGGACAACATAATCCGCAATGTGGAGAAAATAATTGTGGGAAAAACATATGCTGTTTCCCTTGTTATAGCAACTCTTGCTTGCAAAGGCCATGTACTTATAGAAGATGTCCCGGGTGTTGGTAAAACAAGCCTTGTGGCGGCGTTAGCTCGTTCGGTAAACGGCAGCTTTAAGCGGATACAGTTTACCCCAGACATTATGCCTAGTGATATCACAGGATACTCTGCGTTCTCGCCCAAAACGGGTGAGTTTGAGTATCGTTCCGGCGCTGTAATGAGCCAATTTGTTCTGGCGGACGAAATAAACCGCACTTCTCCAAAAACCCAGTCCAGCTTATTGGAAGTGATGGAAGAAAATCAAGTAACGGTGGACGGTATAACCCACCCCGTTCCCAGCCCATTTATGGTGCTTGCAACCCAAAACCCGGTAGATTATCTTGGGACATTTGCCCTGCCGGAAGCGCAGCTTGACCGCTTTTTTATGAAAATCTCCTTAGGCTACCCAGATGAAGATGCCGAAAGCAAAATGCTTGACCGTTTTAAAGGCCGCAGCCCTATGGACAGCTTGTCTCCGGTTGCGGAAGGTGGGGATATAATCCGTCTGCAGGAGCTGACAGAAGCTATTTATGTTTCTCCCGAGATAAACAAATTTATTGTAACCGTAACCCGCTACACTCGCGAAAACCTTGATGTTATGCTTGGCGCAAGCCCACGGGCAAGTATATGTCTGTTCCGCGCGGCGCAGGCATGGGCGTTGTACAGTGGCCGCGATTATGTAATACCAGACGATGTAATTGAAATGGTACCTCATGTGCTTTCCCATAGGATACTAATGAAACAAGAGGCTAAACTGAAAAAGCTAACTGTGCAGCATGTCCTAGACAACGCAGTAGCAAAAGCAACAGGTGGAGCTAACAGGCGATGAAACGCCTGAAGCCCACAACAGCAAACCGCATACTGTACGGTACGCTCTTGGTGGGGGTGGCAATGCTTGCGTGGACCACGGGTGAGAGGCTGGCGTACCTTTCACTTTTAGTGCTGTCCGTTATGCCTGTTGCGTCGCTTGTGTTTACGTTTGTGGCATTGCGTGGGATTAGGGTAGGGCAGGGTATCCCCCATACGGTGATAAAAAACGAAGACTGCGCGCTCAAACTGCGGCTTAACAATCCCACGCCTATTCCGTTTGTTAATGTGGAGTGCGTACTGCGCTATAACAAGTACACAACGGAAGTGGAAGAGATGGATAGGTTTACGTTGCAGCCGTTTACACCAGAGACACAGATGATTCCTTTCACAATGCGATACAGAGGGCGTTATCAAATTGGCGTTGATACAGTGCAGGCGACGGACTTTATGGGGCTTTTTCACTTGCGGCGTAACTATAAAAGGTATGTGGATATATTGGCACTGCCGAGGGTGGTAGAGGTAGAAAGTACCCCACTGGCCATGAACTTGATGACAGACGCGGCTTCGCGCTTTGATATCCGTGACGAAGACTACGCCACCATATCCGACATACGCCCATACGTACCCACAGACTCTGTCAAGCGCGTGCATTGGAAGCTAACCGCCAAGCGTAACGAATGGATGGTTAAGCTGTTCCAATCCAACGCGCTCAATACCGTTACCATAATAATGGACAGCGCGCGACGCAATATCTCGGAAGGGGAACGGTACTCGTTGGAAGACCAAATTGTGGAGAATACAATTGGGTTGCTGCGATTTTGCTTAACAAAAAACATGCCTGTGGAGCTGCGGGTTACCAATGGGGCAAAAGCTCACGCGGGCAACTTGGCAGATTTTGATACTGCATATCATATGCTTGCCGAATTAGAATTTGAAGATAAAACACTTCTTAACCCGCTTGCGGTGCTTACACAACTGCTAACCGACGCGGGTGGGAATGTTAATATAGTTATTTTTACCGCTAATATTACCATTAGGTTGTATACGCAGCTTGCTAATGCTGTAAGTAAGGGGCATTACGCGGCTGTGGTGTATTTTGCTACGGAAAAACCGAGCCCCGAGTGTGAGCGAATTTTTAGGCTGATGGACGAAGGCGGGTTTCCGGTGTTTCGGATGAGGTCTTGGGGGGAAGAGGAGTGAGAATATGCATACAGACATTACTTACAGCAACCTAAACATTGAGGAAATTAATGATGCGAGCGCAGTATTGGCGCTGTGCTGGAAAGCCGCTTACAAAGGCTTGGTTAATGACGAATATCTTTCTTCACTAGAGAGCACACATTGGGTGGAATTTTTGGAGAAAAGTATCAATGATAATACCGCAACATGCATTGTTGCGAAAAAGGACAATAAAATAGTTGGCATTACGGTGTTTGGAAAGTCGATAACAGAAAAGTACCCGAATGATGGCGAAATTATCTCACTATACGTGACACCGGAGTCCATAGGCCAAGGTATTGGGCATGTACTGTTTGAGAAAGCAGAGCACTTTATAACCAAGCAGGGCTATAACAACTGCATTACCTGTACGTTTGTGGAAAATAGCAAGGCTATTAGGTTTTATAAATCTCATGGATATGAAATTGTTTCCGAAAGCGAAATAGTTACAATGGGTAAGCAAGATTTGCCGTATGTTATCATGAGAAAGGCGTTATAGCCTAGGAGGTTCCGATGTACAAAAAGATAGGTATAATTTGCGCAATAACTAAAGAGCTCGAAGCATTTCTTCCTCACATACAGGAATGTAAAACCACCGACAAGGCAATGCTTACGTTCTATGAGGGAAAAATAAGCAACATTGATATAGTAACGTTATTCTGCGGTGTGTGCAAAACAAACGCGGCTTTGGCTACGCAAATTTTGATAGACACATACGGTGTCGATGTTGTTATAAACGCGGGCACAGCAGGTGGCATGGACAAAAACTTGGATGTGTTTGATACGGTAGTTTGCACAGAAGCGGTTTATCACGATGTTCATGAGGGCATATTAACGGAGTTCCACCCGTGGCTTGCGTCCAAGTTCTTTAAGTCCGACGAAAAGCTGCTTAATTTTGCCCGCAAGGTTGCAGGCCGCGGTGGTATAAAGGGCGAGATATGCTTTGGCAGAATGGTAACGGGCGAGCAATTTATAACTGACGACGGGCGGGAAGAGATTATCTCAAGCTTAAATCCGCTGTCTGTGGATATGGAAACCGCCGCCATAGCGCATGTGTGTTATGTAAACAGAGTCCCGTTTATAGCAATCAGATGTATCACCGACACCGCCGACCATAGCGGGGAAGGTAATTTTGCAAAAAACTGTGCCATGGCTTCTGAGGTGGCAAAGGATATTGTTTTGGAATTGCTGGGTGAGATCGAAAGCAACTCCAACTGGTGACTCACAGTCACCAGTTGAAAACGCGAGCAAGGAGACAATAGTGAATATCCAAATCCATGACGCAACAAAAGAAGACAGGGCATATATCTGCGATCAAATTGACATATACAATAATTCGCAAGTGCGGTTTAAACAAGAGCCGCCGTATTCACATATTCGCAGATGCATTAGAGACGGCGACGAAGTAGTGGGCGGAATTTTGACACATATTTATTGCTGGAATATCCTGTCCATAGATATCCTATGGGTAAAAACCGAGCACAGAAATAAGGGTTACGCAACCGCGCTATTAAAAGACGCCGAGGAAAAAGCAAGAGAAATGGACTGCAAACTTTCCCACTTGGATACATTCGACTTCCAAGCGAAGGATCTGTATGAAAAACTTGGGTATACTGTTTTCGGTATATTGGAAGACTGCCCCGAGGGGCATAGGCGGTACTACATGTCGAAGAAACTGGCACCATAAACTTCCCCCTAAAGGAGGCTACTAAAATGACTCCCGAGCAAAAAACAGACTATATCTTTTGCCTATTCGTAGGTACCTTTTACATATACGCTCTCACGCGCACAATATTTTCTGCAACGGTGTTGCCTATTTCACAGGGCGCGCTGTTTCTCGCGGGTTTCTTTTCCATTGTTATTTTTTTGATAATCGTTTATAACTCCGTTACCCGCATTGCCGCGCTGCTTACCGTGGTTGTGGTTGGATTATACGTTGCGTACTTGGCACGAACTACCCCCGACCATCGATTGCTTACACATTTCTATGATATTGCGCAAATGATAATAACCGGGGTTGCGTATCACCCGGAACTTGCACGCACAATAGCTTGGGCGGTTAGTCTGTTTTTGGGGTTTGTTGTGGTTGTGTTTATGTTTCTTAACTTTCATTTCTTCACACTCACTCTTACGGGTGTGGCTATGTTTATGTTTACATGGGGGCCTGGTTTTACTCGTGAGCGGATGGGTTTCTTTTTGGCACTGTTTGTGTTCTGTGTAATTTTAATTCGCAAAATGAATAATTCGCCTAAGGTTACAATGATGATTGCCGCGCCATTGTGCGCCATTGCCATTCTTATGGGGCATCTTCAAATCCCAGACTATTCCAATTTATTTTTGCGCCGCCCGTTAAACGAGTTTACAACACGTACTATGGACGCTGTGGGCGACTTGATGTTTGAAATCTTTAATCCTACGTATTTTACGTTCCAATCTACCGGGTTTGCCGGAGCGGGGGGGCGGCTTGGCGGCGCGGTTACCCCCAACAACCGCGCGGTTATGGATGTGTATGCGCCTGGACGTATTTATCTTATTGGCGCGGTTAGCAATACCTACACGGGGTACTCGTGGCGGCAAACTATCGAGCCTGGAGAAGTGTACACTCATGGGCTGCCGCCTTCCCAATTTGAGATGTTGGAGAATGCCGCGGCACTTATGCGCAGTGCGTCTTTTGCGGACGATTGGTCTGTAATCCCGCCGCGTATATTGGCAGGGCATCTATCACACGCTGATGTAGCGCATGTGCATTATCAACAATTCCCAACCGTAGGGGTTGCGCAGCTACGAAGCTACTATTTATACAGCTATCTACCTATAGATACCGTTACCATTGATATAGGACGGCAACGCACTGGTACTGTTTTTCGCCCGGCAAATGCTTGGGGGCTTACGTTTGCGGAAGAAAGTACGGACTACTTGCCCGTGCTAAATGTCCTGCCAACGGGTGATATGCAAACCCCACGGATAATGTCCCGCGGCACATCCTACAGTATGCAGTTTTTGAATGTAAACCACCAGCTTGTGTTTATGGAGTATCTTCTACGGGAGATGGGCGCGGGAACATATGCCGCGCGCGTTGCTCCTATACAGCAATGGCATACGACACTTGGCGGCCAAGTTGTGGGCGTTACCCCGCCGGATCGGTCTTGGTATTTTTTGCAGTGGATGGATAGAGATTTTGCGGGCTGGCGCTTTAACGATATAAACGATTTTGTAGACCCGATACCAGCGCACTATGTCCGGTTCGAAGATGAATTTGGACATTGGTATGCTCCGGTGGATTCTGTCCAAGATGTTATTAACTTTGAAGAGCTGTTCCATGGAGGGTTTACCATAGCACCAAATCCCGAGAATATTGTTAACATTTTCGAAGCCGGTAGACATGGGAGCTTTTACGCTTCCGGCAATGAAGATTTGGTTTTTGACGTTGCCGATGGGTTTGACCCGCTTGTTGCGGAGCGCATTTATTTGGAGTTGCGAGATGCAATGCTTCGCGATTTGTCGGAAGGTATGACATCGGCAGGTATGACAGATGAACAGATGCGGGAGCTTGCAGCTGCCATTCCGGAAGGTTATTTGACAGGTTTTAATGTGCGGCGTTTTGAAGGCGAGATAGACCGGCCTACCATGGGTACAGGCGGTGAAGCAGAAAGTTCGGAAGATTTACTCAACGTGCTGTTTTTTCAAGGTGACGGGTTTCGCAATGCCGTGATAGACGCGAGCGGTCAAATTATAGCAATAGTGGGTGCAGATGACGAAGTAGAGGGCGCAGTGGAAGACTCCGCTAACATGTTATTTTTACAATGTGACGAGCTTTATAACGACGGAGCAGCAACTAACGACAGTGCACTATTTTTAGGGTGTGTTGATGTAATCCACAGCACCATGATGGATGCAAGCGGACAAATTATAGCAATAGAAACCCACCCCGACGGGTCAGTTATAATGAGCGAAACAGGGGAAGTAATTGCGGCGGCAGGTTCCCCGGGTAATGTTGTCGCCAGTGTATTTGTAATGGGAGAAGAAAACGCACCTCATGTACGTATGAACACTTTCCGTCAGTTCCACTTTGTGCCGTGGGACGATTCCCGGGTACTTGGGACAACCCGCTGGCGGGACTACTCTGCCTTTGACATTAACGATTTGCAAATTTTGTTCGAACTTTTTGCGGACTCACGTCTGCACTATATCCCGGGTGAGGATTACTTGTTAAGATGGCTGAACGCAGTGTCTGTTAACGTGTTCGCGCCCTATGCGGAACAGGTTCGCCGCCACTATATGGAGGTACCTGATATAGTGCCCGAACGCGTACGCGACCTTACTATGGAAATTATCGCCTATGCCGACAACGATTTCGATCGTATAATGGCGATCCGTGATTACTTGATGCAGTTCAGCTATACGTTGGAACCTATTCCCGTACCGCAGGGCGTGTGCTTTGTAGATCATTTCCTATTTGTGGGGCAGGTGGGGTACTGTACGTACTTTGCGTCCGCAATGGCTGTTATGGCGCGTATAGCGGGTGTGCCGTCCCGTTATGTGGAAGGTTTTGTGATCCCACCATCGCATGAAGATATGGCGGAAGTTACCGTAACTAACCTAATGGCACATGCCTGGGTAGAAGTTTACCTAGAGGGCTTTGGCTGGATAACGGTGGAAGCTACGCCCACATATGCATTTATAATGGACGCGCTGCGGCCGTTACCGCCTGCCACAGGCATGGGGATGACCGACCCCTTTATGGACGACCCACGCTGGTGGATGGGTGACGAGATGGACGAGTGGATGATGTGGCATGTCGACAGAATACCAGGTGAAGGTACTGCCGCTATTGCTGCCGCGCAGGAAGAACTCCCTGGCCGCGCCGATCCAACGAGGGTTAATATTGGTATGATATTGCTTACCGCTTTGGTGTTGGCATTTGTGGGACTGGCCGTGTTTGCGGCGGTGCGTATTTGGCATGTACGGCGTGGGCTAACTCGGGTACGCAAACTTTCTACCAATGGGCAGACGATTGCGTTTTTCCGCGGCCTGTTTGACATGGTGGTGCATTTTACGCCGCCACCAAACGAAGGCGAGACGCTACAGGCGTACGCCGCGCGCAATGGCAAGCGTTTCCGTTTTAAAAGCGACAGCCTGCATTTGGGAGATTTGACTACGCTGTACTACAAGGCAACGTATTCGCCACACGAAATAACCGAGCATGAGCGCGCGCTAATGGAAGCGGCATACTTTGATATGGTTACACAAATGAAATACCGCGACAAGCGGTACAAGTTTGTATATCGTAGATATGTGCAACAGATTGGGGTTGTAAATTGATGTTGAAAATGGCTGCATCGAATAAAAAATTCCGCAGTTTTTTGTTTATGCAGACTTTTGCCAATCTAGGGCATGGGATGTTTTCCATTATTATGATGTGGCTTGTACATTCGCATTATCAAAATCCGTTTTATACCGGGCTTGCGGGGGTAATGTTTGCGCTGCCTAATGTGGCTAATTTTATAGCCGGGCCGTTTATCGACAGACACAACAAAGTTACCCTCATTAGGGTAGCTTGTTTTGTACAGTTTTGTATTGTCGGGTTTTTGCTCTTGGCTACATTTGTGTTTGACCTTGTTATATGGGTTTTATTGGCTGCTATTTTGGTTTTTCATTCTGCCGCAAAGGTTAGCATTCCGGCGGCAACAGCATTATTGCCCAAGATTGTCGGCGGTGACGAGTTGGTAAGTGCCAACGTTATGCGGCAGGTTGTGGCAATTGTTGTTGGGCTTGTTATCGGCGTTTTTTTGTTTACTGTAATGGATAGCGAGGCGGGGTTTAGGATATTTTATGCCGTTCTTGCCGTTATTTTGTTTTTGGCCGTGGTTGCTACTTTGTTTATCCGTGATACTTGCACGGGCGGGACGGCAGCTTCGCTTGATGCGAGCGCGCTCAAGAAGTATTTTGCGGAGCTTGGGGCAGGGTTTGTATTTATTCGGCGGGGTATAATGCTGTATTTGCTGGTGGCATTTATGGCGGCGGGTGTTTTTACAAATATAGCCGGTGTAAGTACTCCCATGCTGGCGGAAATACATTCCGGTACTGGGTCAGGATATTTGCTGTTGGTTGCCATGAGCATGGTGGGGGCGATGCTGGGTGCCGGGATTACCAAACGGCTGGCGGATAAGTTTAAGTTGTGGAAAATTTTTGCGGGCGGTTGGATTACTATGGGTGCTTTTCGCATTATTTTTATTAATGTGATTGCCGATAGCTTTACACGTGCGCTTGTTGTGGCGGTTTTTTATTATGCGATGGGTAATATTATCGCTATTTTTTTTATCACGCTGCGGCAAAAGCAGCCACCTAAGTTGCTTATCGGGCGTATCGATACCATTGCTACCAGTATGATGGGGGTTTCTGCGGTGGTGGGTGCTTTTGTTGGGGGAGTACTTGGTACTTGGCTTACGGATATTCATATGGTTTTTGCTATGCAAGGGGTGGCTTACATTGTTATTGGGGCGTGTTTGTGCTTGTTTAAAAAAGTGCGCACGCTACCGGGGGTTAACGATGTAGTTGCTTGTGAATGTGAAAATTAGAAAAATCTTTGCATTTGACGATACCGGACTTTGAATTGTTTCGATATAGTATGAAATGTTGGAAATGACAATATTGTCACTTTGCGGCGCGCAAATGTCACATTATAGTCATGATGTTCGTTAATAATAGAGGTGGATTGGAACAAATCTTAAAAAATGTCGTTTACATATGTTGGATAAGTATGGAGGTGGTAAGCCTGGACACAATTTTCGAATTAACAAACATACGCAAAGTCTATCGCATGGGCGAAGAGCGTATAATCGCATTGGATGATATAAACCTGACTTTTGAACGCGGCAAGATATACTGCCTGCTTGGTACTTCTGGCTCCGGTAAGTCGACGCTGCTAAACCTCTTGGCAGGGTTGGAAAAGCCCACAAAGGGTAGCATAAAATTTTTGGACAAGCGGCTTGAGAAAATGAGCGAAAAGCAGTTGGCACTGTATCGACAGCAGTACATAGGCTTTGTATTCCAGTCATATAACTTACTGCCAACGCTAACCGCGCTTGAAAATGTAACGCTACCATTAATTTTTCGCAGAGTGTCTCGCCGCGAGCGTAACAAAGCGGCTTTCAAAATGCTAAAAGCAGTAGGCCTGGGCAAGCGTTGGCGGCACAAACCAAGCGAACTCTCAGGCGGGCAGCAACAGCGTGTAAGCCTTGCCCGCGCCTTTGTAAATAACCCGCAAGTGGTATTTGCGGACGAGCCGACAGGTAACTTAGATACAAAAACCACCTACGAAATGATGGATATGATTACCCGCATGGCGCGAGAGCGTAATCAAACGTTGATAATAGTAACTCACGACACAGAGATTTCCGTATATGCCGACCAGATTATCAGCATAAAGGACGGTAATGTGGAGAGCATAGTGGATGTGGACGAAAGCGAAAGAATAAAGCCTGGGGAGAGCCCAATTCAAGAGCAAAGCAACGCTGAAGCACTACTGTATCCGGAAGGCTCGGCGGGTGGCGATATAAAAATTAAACCTTCGGCGGAAGTGATAACGGCCGAGACACAGACCGAACCACAAGCAGAAAAGGGGAATGCATAAATGAAGAAACTACTGACGGGGTTGTTGACCCTAATATTGGTGCTGACAATGGTTACGCCTATATTGGCCGAAACGGATTTGCAACGAGCAAATCGGTTGGAAGAAGAAAACCGCCTGCTTCGCGAAGAAATTGCGTTCCTTGCGGGGATGCTTGCTGGCGGTGGGGGTGGTGGCGGAAGTTTCGACCCGCCCCCGCCTCCACCCCCACCTCCACCACAGCTGACCGTGGAGCAAACACCCAACCCACGTCTGCAATCCCCACAAAACATAACCATAGCCGCGGGCGAAACCCGTGAAATAGACCTAACAATCCGTAATATAGGCAACGCAACCGCTCTTAGTTTCCTTTCTCAAGCAGTGGTAACCGGTGGCGCGCCTTTTACCGTAGAAATTTTGAACAACACCAATATACTTAGCACATTTAGAGAAAACCGCAACCACACAATGCGCGTCCGTATTAGTGTTAACGCAAACGCGGAATCTGGCAGCCATATTGTAGAGCTAACCCACCACTTCCGCAGCGAACACCAAGAGCATAGCCCTAATACAGACAGGCTAAATGTACGCATTGTGGGTGACGATGCCGACGGCAGGTCAAACCTAGAAATTCGCAATATGACCGCCCCCACAGGCAGGATAAATGTGGGCGATACCGCTACCATAACCTTGGATGTACACAACACGGGCGACGCATATGCTCGCAATATACAAGTAGAGGCTGCCGCGCAAGTTGCGGAAGCTATCGTGCCGGTGCTTACATCCAGCACGCAAACAATCCCGAGCCTTGCCCCCGGCGCATCGCAACAGCTTACATTCAACTTTTCCCCGCGGCAGGCGGCACAAACTCGCAGCTACTCCATTGGTTTCACTCTGCGACATGGGGAAGCTTCGTTTCAACAGTTTACGTCGATAAACGTATTCAACCCCGACGCGGAAGACGACGGCACTTCTCCAAACATAGAAATACGTGGCATGTCCGCCCCTTCCGGCCGGATGGGCGTAGGGCAAACGGGCACAATCAGCTTTTATATTCACAACACGGGCGACGCCGTGGCGCGTAATATTCGCGTTGCCGCCACCACGGAGCGCGAACATCTGGTGCCAGCAACAGGCAGCACGCAAACAATTCAAACCCTTGCACCGGGGGAGTCTCAGCAAATGAGTTTTGGCTTCTTCCCGCCGGAGAGTTCCTCTACGGGAAGCCATAGTGTCGGATTTAACGTTCGCTACTACGTAGGCACAGGCGCGGATGCAGAATCCAACAGTTTTGACCAGTTTAGCGCGATAGGCGTAAACAACCCCAATCGAGACGAAGACGATACCCCCGCGCGGGTGCAAATTCCACGTGTGATCGTGTCAAATATTAGCATGTACCCGGAAATTGCCCGCGCCGGGCAAAATTTCGACCTAGAGCTTACTTTCCGCAACACCAACAGCACACGCTCGGTAAACAACGTGCGCATTGTCCTTGAGCCGCTTGGCACAACCGACCAAGGGGCGGTGTTTACACCAAGGGCAGGCAGTAACACCGTTTTTATAAACAATATGGCACCGGGTGAAGAAGTTACAAAAAATCTAACATTCAACACCGTGCCAGACGCGGAGCCGCGCTCATACACCATGCGCGTGCATTTCGACTATCAGGACGCGGACTTTGAAGAATATTCTTTCACAGAGGATATTAGCATCCCTGTTGCGCAAATTGTACGTGTAGAGACTTCGGAGATACACATGCCGGAAATGGTTACGCCGGGGCAGGGGATATGGCTCGATTTCCATGTAATGAACACAGGTATGGTTTTGCTGCGCAACATGCGCATACGTGTAGACGGGCCGTTTGATACAACACAGGCAAACAGACCCATAGGCAATTTGCGTCCGGGTTTTTCCATCACTTACACGGGGCAAATTTCGACTTTTGAATCAGGCCGTGTAGAAGGTGCTATCGTTATTTACGGCGAAGACGCAACGGGTGCGCTGGTGGAGCATATCCACGATTTTGCCGTGGAAGTAATGGGCGGCGGCGATATGTTTGAAGGCGGCGGAGAAATTTGGGACCCGGGAATGGACATGGGCCGCCCAGGTGGCGACATGGGAATGGGAGATGCATGGTGTCCCGTTGCGGAAGAAATGGTTCAAACCGGATACATGTGCGAAGATACATGGGAATGGATATCCCTTGGCGAATGGTGTATGGATACCGGCGCTTGGCTGCCGTACGACAGCGGTTTTAGCTTTGGCGCGTTTATCCGCCGCTCGGTAGTATGGGGAACGGGACTTGGCATTATTGCCGTGGCGGTTATTGCTGTGGTGGTTATACGCAAGACTAAGTCTAAGGGTAACCCGTTTGACGACGATGATGAGTAAGGCCTTGTGGGTTTAGCTTAGATAAACAAACCCCACGGGTTCTAAACAAAGGCGGTGGCAAAATGAGTGCGATTGACGTTTTCGTCATGTGTGTAAGGCAAATGTTCAAACGCAAACTGCGTACCTTTCTTACAATCCTTGGGGTTATGGTAGGTACGGCGGCTATAATATTGATGATATCTTTGGGGCTTGCTACAGATGCTCACTTTAACCAAATGCTGGATGACATGGAGCAAGACCTCACGGTAATAACAGTAGAGCGCATGTGGGGTACACAAGCCCCGGACGGTACTTGGACCGCAAACTTAAATCCCATTGACCTAGAAGACCATATCTTTGAACAGTTTTCTCGTATAGAGGGCGTACGCGTGGCAACTCCAATGATGCGCGGCGAGGTTGTGCTGCGGAGCGGACGCTACTCCATGTGGGCATGGTCTGTAATGGGCGTTAACCCGGAAGCGTTGCCGTACATGGGCTTTAACCTGCAGTGGGGACGCTTGCTTGAACCGGATGACGAATACGCCGCCATATTTGGTTGGCTTGGGGAAACACAGTTTATGGACTGGAGCATAAGCTGGGAGCGGCGTGAAGACCGTACTTGGCCAAAAATGGCAGGTGAAGAAGTTGAAATTTTTGTAAACCTGCAAAACGACCACATAGACCTTTCCTACGACCAGCGACTTATATGGGGTGCCGATGGTGACGATGACAGCGACGAAGTAGACTTGTACCAAGCATTTCGCCCGATTACAACTATAACGCTAAATGTAGTGGGTGAGCTGTATCAGACCGGCAACTGGATGGTCGACCAGGGTTTGGTAATGAGTATAGATGTGCTACAGAGTTTGGCGCTACGGGCAGAGCAGTCCCGCCAAGAGCAGATGGAAGAATGGGGACATTTTTCCGCGCTGCATGGTGGCGGGGAGCGTATCATTTACGACCAAGGTATGGTAATGGTTAACTCCTTGGACGATACATCCAGGGTTGCGGCAGAAATTACGGAAATGGGATTTTTTGTACAGTATGCTGGCCAGCGGATTAATATGCTGCGCGAACAGCAACAGGGTTTACAGATGATGCTTGCGGCTATTGCGGCAGTTAGTTTGTTTGTAGCGGCCATTGGTATTGCCAATACAATGATAATGGCGGTATACGAGCGCACCCGGGAAATTGGTATAATGAAGGTTATTGGCGCGGCTATATCGGACGTGCGTAAATTGTTTTTGCTGGAAGCGGCGCTTATTGGCTTCTGGGGCGGGGTGTTTGGTATAATAATGGCGCTCATCGGTTCGTATCTGCTTAACAACGCGGATCTAAACCTTATGGGCGCGGGTGCTATGCTAATGGGCGAGGATATGAGAACATCGCTTATAACCCCCTGGCTGTGTGGGCTGGCGTTAACATTTGCCAGTGTTATCGGGCTTGTGTCGGGGTATTTGCCTGCACGCCGCGCCACAAAGCTAAGCGCACTAGCGGCGATTAGGAGCGAGTAGGTAGCTATATAACAGGAGACAGATAACATGCAAATAATTTTGGCATCAGGATCGCCAAGACGGCGGCAACTTCTTTCACAGGCGGGGATTTCTCATAAAGTAATCGTAAGCAATGCGGACGAAACCGTAACCGGCAACCCAAAGGAGCAAGTGGAAGAGCTTGCACTACGTAAAGCAAATGCTGTTCTATCGCTTGTGACGGAGCCTGGCAATGCGATAATTATAGCCGCCGACACACTAGTTGCCATTGGTGATGATGTATTAGGAAAGCCCGCCGACCACAAAGAGGCTTTTGCAATGCTAAAAAAATTACAAGGCAACACCCATATAGTGTATACGGGTGTTGCCTTGCTGCGCTTAGGCGGCGAGCCAATAGTTTTTTCCGATAGGGCAGAAGTAACTTTCCGCAATCTAGCCGACGAAGAAATTCTTGCATACATTGCTACGGGTGAGCCCTTTGACAAAGCTGGCGCATATGGCATACAGGAGCGCGGCTCTGTACTGGTAGAGCGGGTAAACGGTGATTTTTACACGGTAATGGGGTTGCCAATTTCGATGGTTTGCGCCCGGCTTATGGAAATGGGATATAATTATTGGGAGAGTCAAGTGTGAAGCTTGACCCATGGAGGTAATAATGATTATTGGTACAGGCGTGGATATAGTAAAAATAGAACGCTTCGCAAAGAAACAAAACCCACGCTTTATGGAGCGTGTTTTTTCTATTCGCGAAAGAGAGTACATTGCCAAGAAAGGCATACAAACTATGGCGGGACTCTTTGCCGCAAAAGAAGCCGTAGCAAAAGCTCTTGGCACAGGGTTTTCGGGGTTTTACCCATGCGATATAGAAATTATGCATACACCAAATGGCAAACCCATGGTAAAACTCCACGGAAAAGCGAGACGGAAGCGGTGTATTAGTGTCAGCATAAGTATATCT
>Ga0123352_10002313_pt1 | contig 26364 bp, 25 predicted proteins | sample TergutLab28metaG_FD_89700 | JGI IMG/M metagenome (GOLD analysis project Ga0123352, IMG submission 89700) | Labiotermes labralis P1 segment gut microbial communities from Petit-Saut dam, French Guiana - Lab288 P1 | ecosystem: Host-associated > Arthropoda: Insects > Digestive system > Gut ... | reverse complement strand
TTAGCTGCTTATATTTTGATAAATAATGTACTTTTATCACTAAATAATAAATTATTGGTTGGTGGTTTTTTGTGACTTGTGAAAAGCATTTTACTGTTTAAATCATGAAATATTGTCAAAAATAAGATTTTATTGTATTTAGGGTGTAGCCAACAAATTGATTAATTCCTAATTACAAGATAGGTATCCCAGAATATTAATAAATATTAAGAAATCAAACACTTTTCTGAATGGCAGCAAGTGAAATATGGGGCTCCTCGTGATTCGAAAATAGGTCCTTTATTTTTTCTTTTATATATTAACTATCAGTCTAAAATTATATCAGATAAATCTAATCCAGTTTCTTTCGCCAGTGACATGAGTATTATGATTACAAATGTTAATCCCTTGGCATTTAGGAATACTATTAATGAAGTCTAAGGGGAAATAAAGGAATGATGTCAGGGTAATTTACTGTCATTATGATAAAACTTATTTTTTGCAATTTGTAAGTAAATGAATCAAGAAATCAATAACGAAATACGTTTTGGAAACACATTACTAATATTCATAGTACCGAATATTTAGGACTGACTACTGAAACTTCCTGGTTGTGGAAATATAATGAGGAATTAAATTCTAAATTAAATAAAGCATGTTACGCTATTGGATCAGTCAAACTGTTCATGTATTTAGAAGTACTAAGAATGACTTAGTTTTCTCATGTTCATTCAGTTCTGTCAAATGGTACAATATTTTGGGGGAATTCATCTTATAGTAAAAGTATTTTCAAAATTCAGAAAAGAATTAGGGTTATTATGACTTCTGGTAGAAAGGACTTTTACAATGAGTTGTTTAAACAGCTAAATATTTTACCGCTACAATCTCAGTACATATTCTCTTTACTTTTATTTATTATTAAGAACAGGGATCAACTTCTATCCAATTTAGAGGTTCGCAATATCAATACATGATACAATCCCAATTTACATTTACCTTTAGCAAATTTAACATTATATCAGAAAGGATTTTTTTTTATGCAGGAAGTAGGATTTATAATCATTTGCCATCAATCATCAAGGACTTATCAAATGATGGGGAACATTTCAAGACAGCTTTAAACAGTCATCTTTTGGACAATTCCTTCTATGGCTTGCAGGAATATTTTAATCAAAACATGTCATGATCTTGGTTACTTTCACACAGTAATTAATATGAAGTTAGTGGAATTATAATTATCATAATTTTTATTCCTTGTTTAGGTTATTATATTTCCAGTCAATTTGAACTTTTTGTAATATTGTTATTGTCACATAGCAACAGCTCTTTCCACACTCTTTTATATGCATATTGTGTTTATTTATACAGACTTTTATGTGTTGTGTTGTACGTGTAATTATAATCTATTTCCATATCTTTGGATTGATGGAATGTGAAAATAAATTAACAATTAACGTATGCTCACTACCTTTGAACTGTGATGCTTACTGATTATCTATGTCATTTGCGCTATATGTAAGACCTGTAACACATTCTGTGGCTTCAGGGTCATACCAGCAGAATGGAGCCCTGCATCACAGAATATGTCTGCATCATATTGGTGCAAATCCTGTGTAGTTACGAAACACCTTTTATGTGTGTTTAGTGCTGATCTTTGAATTTACTCTGAATTTAAATGGCAAACAATTTTATTTTCATAATTAATCTCTGGCTGTGACTCATTATACTGACTGCAAGTTCCACAATTACTAAGTTGCTGCAAGGGACCAACTCATGAGGTTTGATGTTGATATGTGGATGATGGCTGCCCTCAGTAGTATTGAGAATAAGGTGTACAGGGTACAGCAGAAAGTGAAGAAGCAGTGATCTACTTTAAAGGACATGTGAAAACAGTGAACTATATTACACTTTTAAAGTACTGTACTGACAGAGATTGCATGTTCAATGTATTACAGTAACATTTTTGTGTGTTCATTTCATTTGCTGCATAAACTTTCATTTCCTTATCTTACATTCTCCTAGATTTACATTAACTTTAAATGAGAGCCTCAGAAACATAAAACCCAGGTTTCACTTTATATCTTCTAAGTCAGGGGTCACCAAACAGGCACATATGGGTGCACACTGCACCCATCAGCCCTTTGCCATGCACCCATGGTGCTCAAGAAGACATATTTACCAGTACTTTCTAATAAAAAATTAGAAGACTTTTTATTCGCAGCATTTTAAAATGATGTCACAGCTATGTGTCAAACCTCAAAAGCATTGACAAACTACCAATGCTTCAGTTTCCATGCACAATCCTCCCCATCACTACCCTTGTTCCACATCAGAAGCACTGCCATCCTCCCAATGAAATAGTGAGTCAGTCAATTTTCAGTAACCCATGACCATGCATTAGGCTGATAGGATATGGCAATGAAACCAACAATACATATAAACATATCAGAGTATCTTTTATTATAAATACAGCATGCCTCCTACATGTTTTGGCCATTCTTGCAACCATCCTCAGGGAGATGCATTACAAAGGATATCACAGGTTTGACACTGTAACCTGTGACCTCTCTTACATAGGTCAAACTTGTCACAGTTTAGGACACAGATATAAAGAACATATTAGATACATCACATCCAATAACCCCAATCTGCATACACACTCCACATTGGCCACTGTGCCCACGTAAGTCAATGAATGAATTCATTAGAAAACTTCTACATTATGCTTTTTCAATGATGTAATACAATAGTCAATGAACAATCTTAGAAAGAAATTAACCCTGTCTTTGATCTCATTTATGATACACAACTCAATCACACGTGTGTTCAGTGTTTGAGTTCAGGACAGAGGGGCCTGCTTACCAAACATCCCTACTGCTTTACTTGGTATGTATCAGACAGACAGCCACTTCATCTCCAAGCTAAAATATTATTTTATCTACCTATGTATTAATAACCTCCAACACACACACATTATCTTTCATTTCAGGCTGTTCACATTCCTTACTCACCTGAATTAATCACAAAAATTTTACCTGTATTTTATATTTTAATAAATATATTAAACCATATTTTTAAAACTCCGTATCTTACATTTGTGCATTGGTTCAAAAACTTCAGAAATATATCCTTTGGAATGCACCTCCCTGAGGATGGTCACAAGAGTGGCCAACACAGGTAGGAGGCATACATTTAAAATACAAGATACTTTTATACATTTATATGCAATTGTTGGTTTTTCTACCATATCCTAGTCAGTCAGTGTCATACGAACTGTCAGAGAAAGTAAAAGTGTTTCAAGTGTTCACTCTCATTTGTCTGTGGCCATTTATTACTTCTATTTTTAATTGTGAATTTCTGACTTGCCATTAAAATAAAGACCTGGTGTGAGTAAGAAGCCACGTTTGTAACTTCCAAGATAAGTGGGGGAGGGCGGAATACTGTTTCATTAAAGTTACGAGGAAAACAGTTTGCCTTCTGTCCAAGATTAGAGTTATGCTTTAAAAATAAAATATTGAAAGGCATTTTCAAACGAATCACAGTTCTTTTAACCAAAAGTTACCTGCCTCACAGTAAACTCTGAAAAATAAGATTAGTGTCTTAACAGTGAAACTAGCTTCACAACAGACGATTTCCGAAGAAGCCACTGGAATGATCCTGCGATGTGACCAGTGCTGCCTTTAAAACAGACCACATTCTTGCCAACAATAAAAAGTTATTTCAAAATGGTGAATGGTGAATTAATTAAAAAAAAAACCCTCTATTCTGGCACTGAACCTCTTTTTGATGGCTTTTCAAGTAAACCAGAGACAATGTGTTATAAATGATTTGCAGCTGTCAGCAAGTATAATTACAAGAAGAGTTAAAGGTATTTCTAGTGACCTTAAAAATAGCTACGCAGTGACAAGAAGATACGTCCTTGATATGTGCTGCAAACAGACCAGTCTTTGGATTTATAAGAAAAAGCTCGGTTTGCAATTATGATTAGAAGGATTTTCCAAGACTACATGGCCAAAGAGGAAATGATGACAATGCTGCTGCTGAAAGGAAAACAAGGGAAAAAGACATTTAACAGGCATTTAAAAGTTGTTTCTACAAAAGACATACCATTAAATAATGTCCAGATGGGTTGTAATACTGAGTTTATGAATCAATGAGTTTGTATTTTCAACAGATGGTCCAATTTTTCATATCTGTCGGGGTTCATTTCGGTTGTCACTGAAGTGCAAAAATCTGAGTACAGGAAAGATTCTGCCCCTTCATAGCATTCTAATGTTTCATAGTGCTTCTGATTCTACAATCAGTTGTGTTATATCACACCACTACTTCAACAACCTAACACACATGAATGAACACCAGTAGTGTATGCATCTCATGTATGACAGCCATACATATTTTATCCTGATTAAACAAGCTGAATTGGTGAGAAGAAAACAGGCATAAAACAAGAAACAACAGTACTCTAAAGTCACACACAAATCCTTACAGTAGAAGGAAGTATATCTGCATTTGGTGCCATATACCAGTCAACACTTCAAGGAAGGTTTGCTTGGATCCCCCTGCTGATTTTGAGATTGAATATGAACTCTTGCACTTAGCACTCCAATAAGTGGTTGTTTTTTAAGAACCAGATACAGTTATTGATTAACACAACTTGTTACATACACATACAGTCACCTCCAAATTTTGTAGCACGGTGTATTTGACTGACATAAGCAGCTATTTGAAATTAACTGCTCCTGAACAAATTTAAAAAGGATAATGAACTAAGACAAAAACAAATCGCTACTGTGCACTGAACACTACTACTATTCTTTATTTTGGTGTACTGTACTGACTGAAGCTAATTTAATGGAATATATCCTGTTGTGTTGGTGGATCAATAACAAATCGCTACTACCCATCAAACACAACTACTATTCTTTATTCTGGCATAAGAAAAGCCACAAATAAGTAGACTGTTTCAAAACTTAGGGAACAAGTAGATGGATTCATTCCTAAGAGTATATGTTTTAAAGAAATGTTTAGAATTAAAAATGAAGTACAATGCAAAATATCCACAGGTGCATTAATGGCAATTTACAGCAAAAGAAAACCCAACCATCAGTGACTACATTTGAGTTTAAATCTCTATACTTTAAAGGTTAATAACAGTACCAGTAGCTCAAGCTATGTGCCACTGAATGTCACAACTACTAATGAATAATAAACTGGAGATGATATTAAAGGACAGCATAATTTAAGACATTATCCTAGAATTCGGCTGGAGAGATGAGAAAAATTCACACATCAAACTGAACATTATGTTTGGGTGCGAGATCTGAGGTCAGCACCTTTCAAATGCAACTCAGACATGCCACTGCTTGAGCTTATCCTTCACTCTGTAACCTTATAGTACTTTTTCAAGTTCAATCATTCCATCATTTGTCACATTTATATTATCATACTAAGTACACATATTTAAATAATTGTATGGGAATGATGAATTCTTACCTCTGATTGCATAGCAGTACAAGATTCTGAACAGCTGTGAGTGTGGATGCTTCATTCTGGCCTGTGATCAAGTGTCTGTCAACCACAACATGAACACAATCAGGTTCACTGACTGCAAAGCTTGCTCCTCGATCACGCACTGCATCTTCAGGTATGACCGTAAAATCTGCGAAGTCTGGGAGTCGAGCAAGTTCAAACAATGATGACTTGAAACAAAAGGAGGGTCTGGAACTCACGTGACATAATGACCAGTACGAGATATAATTACTTGCAATTTGATACACAGGTAAATAGGGCATGTAAATGTTTTGGACAAGCTGCCTCCTTCTGGGTAGCAGAGTTTGTAAACTAATTCCACATATTTCTATTATTCCTTTTACTCACTACATCATCTCTCAGGAATGTAAATGTTGTGTATTATCCAAAAAACTACATAAACATGTTAACATCTTGATCTGGGCACCATACAATGTTTCAAGCATTAGTACAGGATGAACCTAGTGCAAACAGCAGTAGTGTAAAATGGCAGATGCTGTGAACGTACATACCAGGCACAGAGTGGTAACTTAATTTACTTTGGAAGGCTCCAGTCCAAGAGAGATTCACAGACTCTGAGAAGTGTCTATGGTGAGGATGCCATAGATGTTAGCTCAGCTAGACACTGGGTCCATTGTTTCAAGAGCAGTGAAACAGACAATGACAAGGCCCACAGCAGCGAACCAGCCATGGCAGAAATGATGCAAACCAACAAATAGGTTGATGTGCTGATTGGGATGACCACCGTATCATGATACATGAACTGTGTGCCACAATACAGACTGGAAAAATGGCACATGGCCATCATCAGAGAACTTGGGTATAGGAAAGTTTGCACAAGGTGGGTGCCAAAAATGCCCACCTCAAATACCAAACAGCTCAAAATAACATCTGTGCAGAATTCTCCATTGCAATGAGAAGCATGGAGATGCTTCTCTGTCAAGAATAATTACTGATGATGAAGCCCAGGCTCAGCCCTACAACCCACTGACAAAAAGACAATCAATGGAATGGCACCACCAGTCATCACCACACAAGGAAAAAAATTCAAAGTACAGACTTCTGTGGCTAAAGTACTGGCTAGTGTCTTCTTGGAAAGTGAAGGAATCTTGTTAGTTACATTTTTGGAAAGAGGTGCCACAATCAATTCAGGGCAATACATGCAAACATAAAGAAGTCAAAACAATGAATTCAAAGGGTTCATCAAAACTGGAAGATGAATCAAGTCCTCCTCCTTCACGACAATACCAGACAGCACACAAGTCTGCGCTAAAGGAAAACAACTGCAACAGTTGGGTGTACTCTTCTCCATCATCCTCCTCACAGTCCCAATTTAGTGCCCTCCAACTTCCAACTTTTGGCCCCTCAAAGGATGTGCTCTGAGGACGTCACTTTGCAGATGATGATAAGCTGAACCATAGTGTGCATCAAGAGTTCAGACACTTTGGCCAAGAATTTTATGTGAGTGGCATTCAGCATCTCATGAAAACATGGAAAAAGTGTGTTGATACTGGAGCCTCTCAGCAAAAATAGTATCAACTTTGTAAAGGATGTGCACATAACATTTGTATATTTCATTATCATCATCAAGCTAACATGGAGTTGGGCTACTTCTTGACCCATTCTGGTCTCATGGGTCTAGAAGTCTCTCAAATGGTCTCCTCTAGTTTCTTCTGCTTGTTGATCTATAGTCTTTTAGTATTTTCGTAAATCGGTTACAGGGCATTCTGTTTCTGTATATTTCATTATAGTTGTAATTATAGTTTCTGAGAAAAAAAAGGTCATTACTGTCATACCACCCCCCATATTACTTTACATGCTGGCCATTTAAGTCAGCATTCACAAGAAATAAAAAACTATTCACACCCAAATGAGGGGAATTATTAAGAATGTAAGTTATTAGTGTGAATGAGAGGCAAAAGAGGACAATCTCCATCAATGTTTTGTGCCACTGGGAGCTGTATTTTTGTAATGACAGTACAAGAAATAAGGTGGCAGAGTAAAGGCACAAACAGTGGCAGTTGCACTCCAGACTTGCACAGGCCCCAAAATCATGAAAATAATATAACTCTGGATGTTATTTCCGATAGAGTGCCTGGGCCACTGAATGTTTTTGCATGTGTAAAGTCAAGTTCAATGCACTTCAAGCCAAAAGTCAGAAACATTTTAATTACAAGTTAGATGTTACTTGGAGGGACATTAATCTGACATCCAAATAGTGCAGGCAGAGTCAAGCAGTTAAAAGTGTGTTGGCAGATGATAATATGGCTGTCCATTTTGGATCAGAGGATGGGTTTGTCTCAAGTATGCAACTTATTTGAAAAGCAGGAACAGCAACTGGTAATACCATGGCCCGATGAATGAACATAATTTTGAGAATGGGTAAAGAAGTTATTATCCAAGAACATCAATTAATAACTACAGTTCCAAGGTTTACCTCCAGAATACTTCTAACTCAAAATCTCATTACTAACTTCTAGTATTCTGGGGACTCATTGTGCTTTGAATGCCTCTGAATGTACCTTCAATGTGTTTAACACATACACATGATCAGAGGTTTACAGATTTAACTGTAATAATCCTAGTAACTACTCTTTATGTGTCATTCCTTATAGCTGTTTATGTTTCTTGTGTAACAGAGTCCCTCCACTCCTCAGTACAGAGCACTATTTGTCCCATTCAGTTCAGCATATCTTGAACATGTGTCATGGCATATTCTAAACTGAAGCTGAAAAGCAGACAAAAAGGTGCCTTTCTGTATCAGATTACATGCAGATCTCCTTTTATGTGATTTCTTTTTGGCACGATTTCACTTTAACTTGACTTGAAAATTTACACCACTTTTCAAATTATGCAATAATTTTAGGTTTAATGTAATCTGGCACTGAAAGGCTGTAGCTGCACTTATCTGCTGCAGGAGGTTAGCAAAGAGTGACATCACTTTCACATCATCAGGCACGTGAATGGATTGGTTTCATTGGTGATATAATCATGCAGTTCTTTTAGTTTCCTGTTCAAAAGCATGAATTTTTCTTACCAACGTGAGTGTGAAACGTAGATCTACATCACCTAGTACAATCTAAGTGAAAAACTGGTGAAAGACAGCTGGCACTGAGAATTATACCTAATAAACCTACTTGAAAAGGGTGAGCGAATTGCTGACATATGCTGTGGTGTTAGATTCACTCACCGTAGTGTAGGTACAATTCATGATAATGCTGATTTAATTAAATGATTATATCAAAATAAATGCCAGCAATTTAAAACAGCGACTATTTGTTAGTGTAACAAGACTACCACAATCCTGCTGGAATCAACTGCAACAAAAACTAAGGATGTAGGTCTCTTACATTTTTTTTCATCAGAATTAAGTAAATATATTGTATAGAAAAATATGTATGCTGTATAGAAATAGTCATGCTATATATACATATATACCATAGTCACATGTACGTATACTGTATACACGTCCATTAGTGGTATAGTCATACATTATATAGTATGATGATGTCAATCCCCTAACCCCCAGGAAATACACTGTTTTAAATGGGAATGGTGTGTTCAATTTGCACAATTTCAATTTGCGTGACTTTTTCAGGAATGTAACCCTCAACTAAAACTAGACTTGCCTGTATTCTAAACATGAAATGAGTCAGCAAAATGTTACCAAAAAATGAATTGCAATGAAGGTTTCATTTAGCCAGATTAATTTTAGGGAATACTAAATTCAATTACAATCAATTACAATGTTTCACCGTACTTCTCCCTTCCATGAATCACAGGCTCATGTGATGGACTAACATACGTTATTTCAAGAAGCATAACAAGCAGACAGAGGGAGTAATATTAGACTTCAGACATGTGACAAAACACAGTAGTATAGTACTCTTGTGAAGCATCAGTATCCATCCACCAAAATACATGGCATCACATTCCAGAAGGCCAATATATTGATACTCACTGCCATGACATCATCAAATCTCACAGAAATAAGTACAAGCAGAAACTTTTACTCACCCCTGTCAATGAATATGCTTTCAGCCCCCAAGTCGAATTCTTGTCACTGTGTGCAGACAATAACCCTGCTACTCCAAGACCAATGGCACATATCAACTCTGTAATGACAGAATTAAATGAAGATTCTCCCTTACCATAAAACATAATCTTACTGACCAATTATAGAGACAGGAGTCAATGGAAATAAAACGAAAGACCATGCAGCAACAGGCAAATGGTGTTTAGACCCTGTATCTATAACAGTCAACAACAGCATTAATTCTAGGATGTGATGCTGTATAGTCTGGCGAATGGTTAACAGTACTTCAGATGAACATATTGTTCCAACTTCAGGGCTGAAACCTATAAATGGAAGGAGATGCTCCCCTGTAACTTTGGCAGTCATCTATCCAACTAGATGGCATCACATACCAAATGAGTGGAGTCTACCATTCCCTGGCATGAAACCCTCAAATCTCAGTAATAGCATGACTGATCTTACTTTTGTCTCTGATGAACTGTAGTATGATCTGGCCCAGGTCCTTATTATTTGCAAGGTCCACAGCAGCCCCAGGAGCATGAGGTATCAGCAAACAAGAATAGCGGTTTGCTGAAAATAATCCGACATAAAATACATTATTCTACTTCCTCCAACCATAAGAGTTTAATAACTATAATAAATTACACTGTACAGGTTATTTAATGCTGCAAATTGCTATCATTAGATAGCATCTGTGCTAAATGAATGGATGAGTACAGAGCACTGGTGGAATGATAGAGCAGGAAATCATATACTCAGAGAAAACCTGTCCCAGTGTACCATGAATCCCACATAGAGAGGCCTCGCATCAAACCCAGGCCCACATCATGAGAGGCAAGCAAACAGCCACCTAAGCCATGGCACAACCAAAAACAATTATACATTAAAGTACGTAAGTTCTTCAAATAACTTGGACCTGGCAATATCAATATAACATTCATGACGAAATTAACAGCAGATTACATTCAAGTTTTAAAGTCCTGCTGTTACCACCAGTTCTGAATCTGTTATCTGCCAACATTTTACTACACATCTAAATAAACAAACATACATCAGAAGAGAACTACATCCAAGGTGACAGCAAAACCCATCAGAATCAGAAATACCCTCACACAGACCAAAGTTCACAAACTTCCTTCAATCTACCATGACCATAATCTTCTGCAAAATGTACATACTATGGCAGTTTTCTTTTCCATGCATCTGAAGCACTCTGCACACATTAATAAAATGAACAACATATTCCCATTTAGCCTACTTTACTTTCTGTCCTAAAGGAAAAATAATGTCTTATTAGACACCATATCATCTGCATTGGCTCCGTAACTTTCAACCCCACCAATTTTCACAAAATTTAATATGAACATATACCATTAGGGGTAACCTCAAACTAATACCTTTTAATTTCCTGTATTCAATAACATTGTAAATGTAAACATGCAACTTAATTTTTAGCATTATATTCATAGACTGTACAAGAAGCAACAGAAGAACTGCTATGTGAACATTTCATTTAACTATCTCTTTGACCATGATAACTCATGCAGCACAGGGGAAAAAAATATGAGATTTCATATAAAGATGTGACAAAAAGCACACTGCACGACAGTATTCCTTTAGATAACATAAAATGGAAGTAAGAAAGAAAAAACAATGTCATTCAAACATACAGTTCTCTTCATCAGTCTGAAGCTCCAACTTCAATCACACCATATGTTATAAATATCAGTAATAAAAATGTGTATTTGAAATCCCAATATTTGGCCAGTATGCACTGTGCAACAGAATAGTTTCCAGACCAAATGTAAGATGACACCATTGCTGCAGTCATTAACTTCTACTGCTAGGTACATAGAGTAGCCTGCTGAGCCACTGCCCATTTCAAATATGGATGTAGCACAGGTCACTGTTCAGTAACATCCTGTTAAGTACAAGTGTGTGTTATTCCACTTGCAATTCTGACACACCTAGAAAATGGCAAAGTTGAAAGAACAGTGTGTCAGTACCAAATTTTACTTTAAATTGGGGAAGATACTGCAGGAACTTCTGAAATGTTGAGAGAAACTTCTGGTCAGCAGATAACAGGAACAACACAAGTTTTTCAATACCATTTCTATTCAAAATATGTGTGACCCAACAATGAAGATTCCAGACACCTAAGACATACACTGACGAGCAAAACAGATGAAAATACAAACTCTAACTGTGAAGTGGCTACCATGTCAGGAATATCCGGGTCCATTCAGAGCATTCTGAAAGACAATCTGAAGACGCAACATACTGCTGCCAAATTTGTGTCCCACCTCCTGAGTGAGAAGCAGGAGAAACATGTCAATTATGTGCCAAGACATTTAAGACAGGCTTGAGACCCAGAATCCCCATCGAACATAATCACAGAAAATGAGATGTGGGTTGGCAGGCATGACCCAGCAGCCAAGGAATAGTCATTTCCATGGAACAGTCCATCATCTCCACAGCCAAAAAGCAACACAAGGTCACCCAAATGTGAAGAACATAAACATTCTTGTTTCCAACATTTACAAAAGTTGTGCATTATGACTGTTCTGCATGGATAAATTGTAAATTAACACTACTACACTGAGCCTTGCATCATCTGCTGTAAAATTTGCAGTGAAAATGGCCTGAAAAATGGAAATCAGGGGATTGATTTCTCCATCACTGCAACACATCTCCTTACTCTACTTTGTGCATGAATTTCTGACTAAAAACAAAATGACTGTCATTCCACAACTTCGAAATCACCATATTCAGCACCACATGACATCTCTCTTTCACCAGACCTCAAACTGTCATAAAAGGGAAAAGATTTAATATCGTTATGATTCAAGCAAAACTGCAGGATGCCCTTTCCAAGTTGCATACACTGAACTTCCCAAAATGGTATGAATAATGAGGCACATGCTGGGGTAACTGCATGAAGTTCCAAGGACACTACTCTGATAGGGACATTGATTGGAAGGTAAAAATTTGTGTGTATGGAAAAATAAATTTATATCAGAAACTATTTCAGCACATCATATGTATATGAAGTACATTTCATGTGAGATCTGATACAACAACATTTTCCCAGCTACATACATTCAAATCAGATAATAAGTGCAGGGGTCCACTAACTTTCCAAAAATCTTGCAGCCTCCTCCTAATTCTATGTAACATACAAATGACATCAAAAAAGTTCTGTACTGAGTACCCACAACCCTGAAATGACCTGTGAACCTTAATGTTATCAGAAGTTACCTGGTTCAGTCCATGTGAATTGATACCCTTTTTCATGCTAAAAAAAAGTGCACTGAAAATATTACACACCACCATACAAAATTTAATTGTCCAGGTCACCTGGCAACCAGCATATTGTACACCCCTGAATATACATTATGTGTATTCCAAAAATGTTACAATTATATTTTTTCCACAATCATGTCTTCTGTAAACTGATGTGAAACTTACGATCAATAATCTCCAAACTCAGAGGAACAGCAAAGGGTTTTGTATGAAAATCATTCAGCCATCGTCGACTTTGGTCATCTTGGTTAATGAACTCTGGACTCTTTCCCTTCAGACAGAAAAAAAAAAAATTAACTTCTGATATAAAATACAGTAGTAGAGCAGTAAATCATAGTCAAGCTATTATAATGAAGTTAATTAACTCCCATTCATGTCGCTGGAAGGTGGGAAGTTTAAAAACTCTACTAAATCCTGTGCACAGTCAAAGTGCTAATAATGAATTCAGGTGAGCTGCTGATACACCCCCCAGTAACTTTGCAACATGACCTTATATTTTTGGGCTACTTTCTTTCTTAAGTAAAAAATGTGGGTTTAAAAGATCAATATGCTGTCCAGGTTTATTCCATTTTGACACCTGAATCAACTGGCCAATTTTCATGAAATTTGATATGAAAAATAAGGCACTAGAGACCATACCTAACCTCACACCATTCTAATTTTCTGTTATCTGTGGCAATAACCTGGCAGACAAAAACCTTGCGAGATAACAGCAACATAAGCTACAAAACATTTTCAACTTCTGTTCTGGTAATCTTTTCGCAGATTGTAACATCACAAAATGGTGGCTGTATGAAATCAATGTTTCTGGTTTAATGGTAATAAGTAATATACCATCAGACGGAGGCATTAAATTTAATATGCAGATCCACCTTAATCATACCTACAAATTCTGTACAAAGTAATGTTTACAAGAAAACAACTACAAAACAGTGACAGTCTTAAGATTTTTGGAGTACGTCCAACAAATTTAACGTACACAAAACCATGTTCTTAGAAAGTTCTTCCCATGAAGACATATCACTGACACCATCATCAATATTGTTGTCCTGCGATGGTGGTGGTGAAGAAGATACGTGACATTCTTACAAGTCACAATGAACTGACTAGTATTCATATGACCAGACTCGTTTTAACATGACCACTTGCACAAGAGTTCAACACACCAGCCAAACCTGGCTGTGTATTTCAATTGGGTATAAATTTATATTATGTAAAAAATTAATATAATGGTGGTGTTATTCCCTTTCAGAGAGGTATTAGTACCCTTCCTGGCATGGACTTACCCTCCGTTGGTAGCTGTGCCCTAGCACAGGCTTCATTGACCCTGTATTAAACTAGTTGCCACCAAATCAGCTTCCTGTGCTGATCAGATGGTGTGCTTGTACTGATTGTGACTTGGTAAGGTGGAATCCTGAACAATGGCTGTTGCAAACAACTCAAGTATATACACACCAGTTTACTAATATTGGTTTCAACTACTCACAACTACGCAAGGGAGTATATTTACAGCAAACTACAAAAATTAAAGAAATATATGGAGATGCACCACTCACTATATTGAATTACACTTCCTATCAGCCCAGTTTTGTCATGCCACATTCCCATTAATTAAAAGTAGAATGACTGTGGTTCTGTCCAAAGTTAAATTACAAAATTAAATAATAATAATAATAATAATTTCTAAAAGGGGGTCTGAAAACATTTAGATTCTTATAAGTCCAAAAGCATTAACAAGTTGCAGGTCAGTGAGACCTTTTAGATTAAATACCCCAGTCCTCAACATTTCTAGGCATTTAAAGTTTTAAAGCATAGGATGTTTCTATGTACACTTCTGTCTTGCGACTGAGACACGATGATGTCATTTGGTGTTAGCAACACAAATATAGCCTAATGTTTGAAGGTGTGATACTTTTCAAAGCACCTTCCTCTGTGAAGTGGCACAACACAAAACTCACAAATGTATCTGTTTCATTCTGCTTTTTGTGTGCAGAACAGACCCTATATTGCCTAACTGGATATTTCTTTTTTCCCCTGTCCCATACATACTATTTTTCCTAAATTGTGCCTACTAAAATTTCCTGACAGTCTTCCTGGCAGGTCCTCTGCAGGTTCCCTTGGTGTAGGTCTCTTGAATAATGGCACAGCACTGTCATCAACACCATTGGAATCGGCCATGTCCCCTCGTTCCATGATCCCGTTTCTAGTGACCTCACGAAGAAATTTATTGTATTTTTGTTCCTTTGTTCAGTGTTTTGTAAACCAAAATCGAATTAAACAAAGTACAATTTAGTAGAAATAACACCACTTTCTTTGACCACTTCAGTTTTTCTATCAATGGAATAGTAGCTCAGGTATTGATCTGCATGATCTACACCTTTCATGTATTTACTATATTGCACTACACAATTTGGTTTATTTATTTGTTCATTGTTCTTCTGTCTCTCTTCCCTGTATTGATATGGTCTGATGCATGTATGGTACTTATCATTCCCACACTAATCTCTTAAAGTCCTTCCATACTTGCACCAACACATCACCCTTTCTGCAAAAAGACTGTCCTCTCTTCAGCTGTTTTATCACTTTCTCTAAGTCTTTCAGAATGCCTGTGTTAGGCTCCATTGTGCCACATCCTGTGACTGTATGTTTCGATAGAATTCCCACCAAATTCACATTATTATAAAAATTAGCTTGGTACACACGATGGTGTTTTCTAGTACCGAAATTACCCTGTCATTCAATTTCTTACCCTATGCTATACATATCTCCATATTAGAAACATCACCTGTTTTTGCTTCACAAAGCATTCAAACTAATATGCCACTGTAACTGTGCCAGGGTTGTATGTGCGAAATTTCAGACGTTCACTCTGTGGGATCATCTCTTCAACCATCCACAGTTTTTGTCCTGTATTGTATACCAATCTGAACTTCTGATGGAGATATTCACAGGCGGGTTTAATTTTGAAGAGTCTAGATGAATCACTTTTCAGTTGGCTGTTTTCGCATAAATGCCAAGCTTGCCATATTACCTCAAACGATTTCTGCTCATTGTTTGTGACAATACTGGTGTAGCTACTGTACGATCTGTAGACTGGTCTTTCACATTATCTTTTCTAACTTAGCCCATCAAAAGTAAAATGCCCAAATTTTTTTTTTGTTTCTGCAGTGGTAATGGGAGTCCATTTTAAGGATGTGGAGCAAACTATCCATTTGTCCGCATTCTGCCAATGATACAAATTTGAATGCTCAGCAAACTTTGAATGAGGTCATCTCCAACCACAGTGCTAACACTCTGTTATGTCTGAAGGGTCATCTGTATCTACACTCACACCTGGGTTCCCTAAAAATCATTCTATGTTTGGGTTTTATCACTTCTCCATCAGTCACTTGTTTCAGTGTCAGATTGTTCGCTGACCTCAACTTAAAAATTCAATGCCACTACTGTCCCTTAAACAAGACTTCAAACTTTGGTAAATTTACTGTCAACCATTTCAGTACAATATGATATATGATATGAGATTTATTAACTGCAATTGGGTTTGCACCCAGTGGCAGTGGTTGGTACAACTGTACGCAAATAGAAAATAAACAACAATACATATGGGGAGAAACAATACACAAAACAATACCAAAACACAGAACACAAAAAATAGAAAAGAAGAAAACAAACATAAAACAAATAATTAAGAAACATAAAACAATTAATTAGAACACAAAGGAGAGCAAAAGACTAAAGCTGATAGCAATGAGACAACAAGACATACTGTACTTTACATTTTCTGAACTGTGCATCGTGATATACATGTGAGGGAAGAACCAACAAGACGCACATTTTTTCATTAATAATTTAATTCAATTATATTGTCTTCGACAAGTTTCTAACAACTAATTGTTCATCATCAGGAAGTCTGTACAAGCAGCTTTAAGGTATTTTATCATGTATCTATCAAACACATTCTGACAGTGATTAGATGTATGATAATATACTGTAAAGCTGCTTGTGCAGTCTTCCTGATGATGAACACTTAGTTGTTCGAAACATGTCAAAGAAAATATAGTTGAATTAAATCATTAATGAAAAGTGTGCATCTTGCTGGTGCTTCCTACATACATACCGTACTATAGCCTACATACAAATTATTTAAGTCCATGATAATACACACATTCCATCAAATATCTTCACTTCACATCACTCTCAATTTTTCAGTTCCCTCTACTTTTAGATGTTTTATTAACAAGCTTCAAATCCCTTCACTTCACCTATAATTATTTCCCTAACCCTCTTTTTAAAAATATATGATCTGCAGGTAAAAGTCACTAGCACCTCTGCAGGTATTTGGTTCCAGAGTTTGATGGTCCTATTTACAAAGGAATATTTCCCAATATATGTTCTTTGTTGCCTGGACCTAATTTTCTAATCATGATCATCTGGGCTTAGGTAGCATGATCCTTGTAACCTGTCCCTTTTAGTTTTCCATGCCCATTCTCCAGTGTACACTTTGAAGAGGGTGCAAATGCGCGCCACCTTGCTACAATATGCCAAGGTTTCCCAGACCAAATCGCTCATATGGTTTGAAAATTTAGCTGCTTTCTTTTGCACACAGTCTAGTGTGTTTATGTGACCTTCCCTGTATGGATCCCAGCACGCAGCCCCATATTCAAGAATCAGATGCACTAGTGATATGTAGGTTAAACTATTTCCCTTTTTGAGAATACGCATTATGAAATGAAGTGCCTTCATGGCTTGTTGTACTGTGTAATTTACTTGATCAGCCTAGCCTAAATCACTGCATATGATTATTCCTAAATATTTGCAACTGCTCACTTCCAGAATTCCTTCGTCCCCCAAATAATAATTTAGTGAATCCTTCACCAGAGCTTTCATGAAGCTTACTGCTTTACTTTTACATGGATTTATTTTCATTGCATTTTTTTTCACTCACTAGTCCATTCCATTCAGTATCAGATTTGTATGGAAATGGATCTGAATAAAGTTCTGCTATGGTTTCCTCAACTGTCAAACCTTTCCTGCTTGAAAGAATGATTGTTGCGTAGTACTTGCCACAAATCTCCTGCTGCAACATGAAAGTGACCTTGGGACAGTAAGAATACTGTTATATTTGCTATACATCTAAAAATGACACGGTATACAGTGCATAGGATTTAAATCATGACTTTCATCATGACACAATGCACTGTGTTACGAATTTAGCATTGAGAAATCAACTTCAACACAACTTACCTTGGCATGTGAAAGTAACTGAGATCATTTTCTACTGCACTATGCTCCAGGTTGCACCAAACAAAACAACCTGGACACTGCAACTATTTCACACCAAATGTCGGAACCCAAAAATAAAGAATGTGGCATTAATTACACTGGGTCTTATTGCCTCTGAACATTGTCTTTGCTCTGCGATTCTGATGTGACAATTACACCCACAATCAGATCATGTGACAGAGCCAAATCTCAGAGCCACGCACTGCTCAATAACCCACACAGAATGTCGACTGACTGATTACATCTGTTGATGTAACCAACTGTGTGACATCTTGCACCAAAGTAAAATAACGTTTCTACTATAAATTATTAAACCCAAATCTTATTTATATGCCATTAGTTACATTAACATAAGCAATGGAAGCCTGTGCAGTTGGAAAGTAGGGTTTATTAATTTTATCCATAATCCCTTATTTAGAATTTATCAAAACACAGAAAGATTTGTAAGAAAGTTTTATCACATACTCCCGGTGTAGCAAGTTGAACAGTGAAGGCTGAATGAATCAGGGTGAAACACTGGATGAAAGACTGTGCTGATACACCTGAAATAATAATTTAAAAAATGGCTGAGCACAATTCACTTGTAAAGCTAACAACAAAGTGACATAAAATTACATATCTCAGAAAACAGAAAAATCTGAACTGAAATAAGCCCTACATCATACAACTTAAATCTCAATATGATTAACACTTCATGAATTGTGCTTCTTCTGCACTTTTGTATTTAAGTTTGGCTCCTTTAGAATTGTTTGCAATGTAAACTGTGGCACTGTCTTGCTGTTTGGGGGGGGTTATTTTCTTGTAATGAGACAGGTGTTCATAATATGGTGTCAGAATGGGTGTTACAGATCAGTGTAAATTTAGCACCTCAAAAAAAATATGAGCCCAATAATCCTACTTGTCCATGTAACATGTAAAACACACACACAAGCACACACAAACCTCAATATGCAATGACACTGCAGATTAAAATGGGATTTTTGCACAAAAAATAGTTGTTATCCTGAGATTTTTCACATACACTGAGAGGATACCAAGATCCACTGCTAAACAAAATAAAAATGTGGTCAGTTTCTTCAGATTACTTCCGCTCAATGTATCAGTTCACAAAAGTCAGTCTTGCTTCATCCTCTGTGTCAGAGTCTGTGAACCACGCATAACTTATACTAATGTAAATAAAACAACTCAGTATGACTTTATACTGATGACACACACACACCAGTCTGCTGTGTAAAACATGCCAATAATTACCCTTGAGGTATCTACAAAATAGTACCTTCTTACTAAGTTTACAGGTGTTTTCTTCGAGTCCTTGTACTGTCTCAAATGGAACCTGATGATCAGATTTTCATATATCTGTTAACTGTATCTGCATAGAACTAGTACATCAACAAATATTCATCTGAATTTACGACAACACTTCTTGCAACTGAATTTAGCATATGTTGAAGGTAAATGTAAAGTTGTCCTTGTGCATGCCATAAAGGCACATGGGGAGAGTGACGGTGTAACTGATGTCACATGTGCACAGTACAAACATGATACAGGAATAGTGAACAAAAGAGAGGCACAGACAACCATATCCAACATCCATCAAGTGTATGCATTCATTACAAACATGGTACACTAACACCAAAGTCAAGAGATGCTTCAAAACACCTAACCAACATCCTTCACATATCCCTTATACACACATGGTAGAGTAACAATGAAAGACAGAGATATAGTCAAAACTGTAACCAACATCTGCCACAAGCTCACAAAAAGAATGCTGGTTGCCACTGACACAAAAATGGTCATGAGTGACAGAGGTATAGGGCAGCACCCCTAGCAGACATTCACAAAAACCAAAACTAGAGTTGGGCTATTAACAAAAACATGCCGCAAAATGTCAGGTTGGAGGGGATGGCAGAAGTATGCTAGGGAACAGACAACCACAACCATGCCTTGCATGCCACGAGCAGAAAATCTCGGCAACAAGGAACTACAGATTACACATCTTCCATGCAATGCTGAGTAATGAACAGGCTGGCAACAAATGGATCCCCTATTCTGGAGTACAGCTGTACATATCTTTTCATTCTTAACCTCAGCACTAGATAGAGGCCAGTGGTCAGCTTCATTTCCCAGCTGCTTTACCCTTAGGAGAAGAACCACTCCTACCCATTAAGGAACAGGAGGTTCAGTAGACCCCAAAGCTAGTCTGAAAGTTCTGTAGCAGAGAAAAATCTCTTGCCCTGCTGGGAATAGAATCACAATTCCTCCGTTGTCCAGCCTGCAGCCCGGTTTCCATACTCTTATATCCCAGCTCATTTGCTGTATGAAATACACTGCACCAAGGGAATCCATATATTGACTACAAATAAGCAGCCCAATTTCCATAATGACTATGCCATCCCAGCAAAATTGCTGTTTGAATCATGAAGAAATACACACTAATGGACTCCAACCACTGACTGCAAATAGCCCACAGGGACCTCACAACCTCAATGATGAAATGTAAAGAACCAACAAATGGGAATGGTGCTGCAGCAGACCTAATCCAACTGAAGTGACTACTAACTGGAGACAGATTAAATAATGGTACTGTGTGTATATACACACACACCTACATTTAGTAAATGCATGCCAGGACTGCTCAGTCAGTATACTGATTTGGCTACAGGCTGGACAACAACTGAATTCGATTTATCTCCCATCCCAAGTGTCCTAACCAGCTCTGGACCCCACCCAGCCTCATACCCAAAGGTTTGCAGGGGCAGCAAGATGTAAAACTGACAGCTCATCTCCATGAAGTATCAGGGTTAAGAATGTGTGGAGCTATACCTATGCTGCCCTACATGTCAGTGTGGCATGCTGCTCAACTAATCACAAGACTACTACCTTAGTATTTTTAATTACTATATGTTTCACGATTTGCAGACTTATACCAAACGCATATTCCAACCCTTGTTTGCATATTTCCACTTACGGTTGGGACATCACAAATTACCACCACGTTTTCAACACATTTTTCTGCACATTCCGCTTACCGATATGCATTACATGCACACTTTTATGACGCTAAATAGTTCGATTAGGCTGCCTTGGATTATAGTCTACAACCTGTAACACGGACTTGCAAAGCGTTTCTACTCTTATCGCATGAATACTACATTCACATCTACCCTTGGTGTAAGGCCAAACATGCTTTACAAATCATAACCTAAAAGGTGTTCCATTCGTACCCTCTTTGCAACTGGGCAAGACTATTAGGCAATTCTGTCGCCCACTTGCCGAATTAACAGCCATAATAATAATAACAACACACACAGAAAGATACCCGACACTGTGGAATTGCCGCAGATAAAATACGTGTCGCCACCACACGGCACATTAATTTCCGTGACGTGGATATGGAAACAAGCAGAAACAACCGATCGGAATATTTGTCGTACGGAATAATCCGTGTCTTCTGGCGTATGGAATGTGCTGCGGCAAGATTTTTCTCTATTTGGATAGCTGCGTTGTTGTGTGAGTACTTTCGTACACACATACGCGTAGGTCTCTTTTCTGTGCGTGAAATACCGTTTCGCTTTCATGGGTGATATCGATGTTTCGAAGGAAGGGTTTGTTTGAAAAGTCGGCCCAACGGATTAATATTACATAGTATTAAACATTCGAAACCAAACAACCACACAAAATTCGTTTATGCGGCATATTCACGTGCAACGGAGTGGAACAATTGCGTTCCTTACCGTCGTCTTCTCGAATGCGTCGTGTTTCAATGTGGTATTTTTATACCGATGAAGTGTGAGGGAGCTATGAGTGTTCGATCGGTATCGTGACTAGACAACGGGTTTGTTTCCCTTTCGGGCCAAAAGATTTTGCTCGCTGTAGCCTTCAGACTGACCCATACAGCCTCCTTTCAATGGAAAGTAGCTGGGGAGGCGTAATGTTGACCTATCGACTTCGCCTGGCGCTTAAGTAAAAATGAGTGGAACTATACGTCTGCTTCATGACGTGGAAGTGGGCAACTTTACCTTTTCATTCACTCATTTATTTTGCATTCTGTCAATCCATACAAGGTCAACCAACCTATAGGATATAGAGCTTGTCATAATACTAATGTAATACAGACATAAAATAATTATATCATAAAGTACATCTTATAGTAAATCCTACAAAACACAAGAAGTAAAAGCGCCCCAATTCCCTCACATGTACGTAAGATATTACTCCATAAGTCATAATTGAATGCACACAAGAGGAATTTAATAGCCTTAAATCTTCTCTTGACAATGGAAATGTGACAGTTTTAATGGCAAAGCATGCTGCTTAGTTCACTTATTATCAGTCAAACCACCACAATTCATTGACCTTACATGGCCTAGGGAACCAATGCTGAAAGCATAACTAGTCTACAGACACAACGTACATGACAACACATACGTATAATCATAAGTGATTTGAATTAAACAGCAATACAATAATTTATGGTATTGTTAAAATGTAACAATAAGAACCAAGATCCTTATTTCCAGCTATAATACTCCTCCAATGTGTAAAAAGAGTTTGTAGAAAGAAATCTCTTTAAGGCTATTTTAAATTTAGAAATATCATATAATAGTTGAATAAAGAGAGGCCAACTTGATGTCACTTGTTTTATTATTTCATTATTTACTGCTCAACATGTTTCGGATGTTAATACATCCATCCTCAGGAGCTTGCGACTTATTTGATGAGTTATTGCATGAGTTGTATGGTTCTGGTTCGATGTGTGTTGGTGTTGCGTTGTGGTGGTGTGGTATCCGTATGCAGGCTGAAGCACTACTATCAAGATGATGCACGGTCCAATAAACATAAGAACACATGATAGTTTTTAAGGGTTGGTGGAAGATGGTTATAGATTTTGATACCAGAATACCACACTCCTTTCTGAAATACTGCCAAATTTGCTGCAGGAATATGTAAATCGTAATGAGATCTTGTATTAAAACTATGAACATTCCATTACGTTTTGAAAATGTCTTTATTTTTAACAACAAACATTAGTAAAAAACTAAACTCCGTGGCCTTAGTCCGCACGAGGCTGAGTGGACCCCGTTCCAGACCCACTACTACTCAGAAAATCTGGTAGCACCGGGGATCGAACCCGGGACCTCTGTATCTGTAGCCAGAAACTCTGACCACTAGACAACAGAGGCGGTCCAAACATTAGTAGAGAAAGTATGTATTGAGACTGAAGAGGGAGAATATATACTTTTTAAAATAAGTCTCGACAAGAATCCTTGTTACCTGAGTTCGTAATAATCCTTATTATTCATTTTTGGATTTTAAATATGATTTTGTTATGAGTTGATATACCCCAGAATATGATACCATATGATCTGATTGAGTGGACTGTTGAGAAATAAACCATCTTTAATGACTCAAAAGACAACAACGGTTTCAAAGATCTGATTGCGTAAGACGCTTTTTTTGGTTTTGGTATCATTTGATCAATACGGCAATGCCTTGATAAATTATAATCAATCACCAATCCCCCAAATTTTGTGCTATGAATACTGGAGATTTGTCTATTTTCGTATGATATGTGTCGTAGTATGTGTAGTTTCGGGGGATCAGGACAAAACACGGACGTTCGAACAAAACTTAGGTAGCTACCAACCAAACTGCACAGTGAGGTGCCTATTATCCGACCAAACACAATCATAGAAATCCATCATGTTAATCTTCCCCTACACACAACACTTTTTGTGCCCAAGCTGTAATCTGTGACCGTTTTCTTGACCACATATTACTACTTCCTGTCTCTCACCCCATGAGAGCATCTGTGGTCAAACCCCCACACATCTGGTTTATATTATCTATGTTTAGTGAGCAGCTGGTGCGTGCATGCACATATCATCTACGTGCGTGCGGGCTCCTTACGCGGCAGTGCGGTAAATTAAACAGTGACTTCACCTGCCGTTACAGACAACTAAGTAGGAGGTCGTAGATGGTATCGTATTAGCATGCAGTGGTTAGACTGCATGGGAGCGCAGCAGGAGAAGGTTACTGTCGAGGAAGGCCCGTGCAGAATGAGAATGGCTGTTAATACATTGTTCAAATTATTGTTGGTGTTTATATCGGGCTTCGGATTCGTATTTGCATTTATAACTGTACGCAGTGTGATGTCATTTCTTTCCATTATCCCATCGTCAAAAGTGGATGCTGTACAAATTCGCGGTAATTTATTTAGAAAACATAACGTGTTAAATGTTTATAAATCAGTGTATAGTGCGTAATAGCGTTGACGATTTTCGAGACCATTCGTGTCTCCCCAATATGAAGCTAAACTAACAAAAACTAGCATTCATTTGCATAGAATCTAATGCAATCCTCGAACGTGTTTCTGGGGAGTACAAATTCTATTCTGAACGTCTGAACTTGAAATAAGTTTTGGTCGTTTACAATTTATAACGCATTTAAAATGTTCAGGTTGTAACTTTTTCTAATTTCACACTTTGCAGATGTGCCTACATGCAAATTTTGAAATTCTTATTGAATAATAGTTACTTTAATATAGTTGTAATGGGTGCAGTGATTGGCACATATACTTCCTTATATATATTATATTGTGAAACACAAATAAAATATTAAAATTCAGTGGAGAGAAAGTAACATGCTGAATAAATTTGCTTAAAGAGGCACTGCTTAGTTTTTACATTCACAGTCAAATCCAGTATGTGCATGTGGGTGAGGTATGTAACATGTGTGAAGATGAGAAATACATACAGCATTTTAATTTGAACATTTTAAAGGAAGAGATCACAAAAGTGACTTAGTCATAGTAGGGAGATAATATTGAAATTTGCCTGAAAGAAATAGATTGTATGAGCTTGTGAACATAATAATGAACATGTATGGTATATATGAATTCAACATAACATATATTTATTTGCAATATTTTGCTGTTGATTTACATGTTGCTGTGTCAAGATATCATCTGCAGCTCCAAGTACTGATTACACATATCAGCAAACTGCCACTTTTATTATTATTATCAATAGCAGCAGTAGTTGTTGTTGTAATCGCCTTTGTGCAGAGTAGTTACAATTATATGCCTGAAACAAATGATGTTTCTGTTGTATATAGTGTTTAAGATATTATGTAGTTATATTGTGAAGCACAAACACTATACACTGCTTTATAGCGTTTTTATGTTGAATGTTTTGTACTTCTACTGTAGTTCTTTACAGAGTACTTGTGCAGTACCCAATTATTATTATTATTATTATTACTATCATCATCATCATCAGCATTTTTATTTTTATCATTACTTCTTTGGATGCTTGTAAGCTGGAGTGCATCCATCAGAAGTTTGTATCTCTTTGTCACCATCATTTTTTAAGCCACATAGATTACAGCTATTGTAATGTTTTAAATTACTTTAAATTACAGTTGTTGAGTGCTCAGAGGCATTATCTAGGTGTCCTCTTCTAAAAGATTTTTTTGATGGTTTAAAATAGTTGCTTACCCTTTTGGAAATTGCTGGCCTATGTGTGCCAAATCAAAATTTTAGAGACTTTACCTTGTTTAATATCAACTTCAAACATCAAACCTGCCTTTCCACTCAATGCATTCTGATGGCAAATGGCATCAACAGTGATACCAATACATTTAATGTGTGTTTGGTCTTGGTTAATATGATTACCTAGTATCTTATAATTCTGCTACCTAATTTCATAAACTGTCTAAACCTCTGATCTTGTAGTAGTAAATCTAACCTGTAAGTGTGATATATATAGTACATTCTGTTAATTGTATATATTTTTGTGCTACTTATAAATTGAATTATTATTACTGACTTTCAACTTTTGTAGGCAGAAATATGACTTTATTTAGTCATTGAATTACATTTTAAACCATATTTTAAGGCAGTGGCACGTTTCACATGAGTTATGATTTTAAATATTTAGCTAACGTGAGTTTTAGTTTAAGCTGTAGGTCTATTTTTGTCAGTTTGTAGAGATTTAGATATATTGAAAAGACATATTATCACACTGTCTGTTTTAATTATTAGTTTCCTATTGTAAGGTATGCTAATTAATTATTTTAAGCTCTTGTTGATTTGTTCTGCATGTGTATTTTGCATATGTGCCCTGTTTATTGTTGGTTAGTATTTATGTTTGTATGACATGCCGTTTCTGTCAATTGGCCATCTGCCTGTTCACTAAGTACGTTAATAAAAATGAAGTATTATTATTATT
>Ga0123352_10002312_pt1 | contig 26371 bp, 23 predicted proteins | sample TergutLab28metaG_FD_89700 | JGI IMG/M metagenome (GOLD analysis project Ga0123352, IMG submission 89700) | Labiotermes labralis P1 segment gut microbial communities from Petit-Saut dam, French Guiana - Lab288 P1 | ecosystem: Host-associated > Arthropoda: Insects > Digestive system > Gut ... | reverse complement strand
CCCGACCTACTTCCCCATGTCGTAGGACGGAATTGATAGTGTTGTTGGAAGGAGAGGTCTGTTCATGTGCCAAAGTCTTTGCAAGTCTTATCTTGTTACAGAGGCTGAAAGGAAGCATGTCAGGCGATGCGCGCGATTCCAACAACATGGAGACGCGAGCTGTCAAGTTTTTTTTCCTGCAAGGCAAGGCGCCGAAGGAAATTCACACCATTCTGGCAGGGGAACATGCACCATTGTATGCCACTGTCAAAAACTGGGTGGCCCAGTTTAAACATGGTGATTTTTCCACCTGTAATGCGCCTCATCCTGGACGACCCAAAACTGTGACCACCCCTGAGATTATTGAACAAATTCACAAGGTAATCTTGGAAGACTGCCAGATTTCGGTTAAATCAATAACTGAGCAACTGGGCATCTCATGTGAGCAGGTTGGGTACATCATTCATGAAGATTTGGACATGTGGAAGCTTTCCACGAAGTGAGTCCCAAAATGCCTGAACACAGATCAAAAAAGTCAATGGTGCCAGTCATCTGAGCAACTTATGGAGTATTTTTGGCGCAATTCAAATGATTTCCTGTCACGATTGGTGACCATGGACGAAATTAGTTATATCACTATGAACCGGAGACAAGAATCAATGGAGTGGCAGCATAACGGCTCACCCCGCCCTAAAAAATTCCAAGTGCAAAAATCTGCTGGAAAAGTTGTTGCCATGATTTTTTGGGATCAAGACAACATCGTCCTCATTCATTATCTTCCAAAGGGCAACCTTGCAACCCACAAGAAACTGGCCTACCTGGGCTTCCAGTGTCTTGATCTCCCACTCTGTTCTCCGGATCTGGCCCCATCATACTACCACCTGTTCCCTGGACTGAAAAAACAATTGAATGGTCACCATTTTTTGTCCGATGTGGAGGTCATTGCTGCTGCGGAGACCTGGTTGGATGGACAGCCTTCTGAATTTTTTTTGAGTGGCTTGTAAAAGTTAGAGCAATGGGCTAAGAAGTGTATTGAGCTTCGTGGGGAGTATGTTGAATAAATCCCAAGCTTGGTCACTGTATCTTGTTTCCTTCCTGGTCGGGCTAGGGTCTTATCAGCACCCCCTCGTAGATGTCCAGTCTGGGTACAACTGTGCTTGTGTGAACATTGTACACTTTTGTCTTTTTTTTTAAAAAAAAAAAAAGATCAGAGTAGTTGCCCATTCCATGCAGGGGAGTATTCATTGAGAATCTTGTAAATTTTAGAGTAATTTCCTACATTTTAGGGAACTGGAATGTACAATACCCTTTTTCACAAGAGCTCTCCACAGGTCCCTATTCTGAGCCAAATGAATCCAGTCCATGCTCACATATCATATTTCTGTAAAATACATTTAACATTGATATGGTCGCAGTAAGCCCTTGATGAGAACTGTATCAGTTGTTGAGGCATACCTGAGATCTAGTGTTAAGGTCAAGGCAGCTGTTTTATGTGGCAAATATTCAAGTTTGCTGCGATTTGGCATTGCATCGTGGGGTGAGTAGTTCTCATAGGTATAAAGGTCTGTATTGCCTTCATCTTTAGGTTATGAAGATCCCTCAATATGTCCTGATCTACTTGTGTAGTGACACAGTTTTGCATTCCAGAAAACCTGAATCTCAGTAACGCTGCTGTAAGATCCTCAAAACTTGCACTATACTTGATGTTTATGCTGACACAATTTGATATATGGAAGCACTTGCCATACGGAAACCAGAGCATTCTCTTCACTTTTGTAGCTCTGTAGGAGATTTTTATTTGTATCACTACTCTGATTAGTATTTTGTTTTACTGCAGATTGAAAACATACATAGAGAGCATTATTTGTATTTTTGGCACCCTGATCCACTGAACTGCTGCTGTATGTGTATTACAGAATTGTACCTGATATTGACAGAACACTGTAAGTGGAGGAAAAAAGTGCTTTCTAAAATGACGGGTGTATTCTCCACTTTGCATATGATGGGAGGAATTAAAACTCACATAATGTGGGACACAGTAAACACACATGGCCTGACACTATCCTTTTATTTGCCAACTGTCATGCTGTACACTATGTTTGATATTTATCATAATCTACATTTATACTGGGTCATGCAGTGGTGCAGTTGGTTGAGGCACTACTCTACAAGCCAGAAGGTCGCAGGTTTGATTCCTGATTGTGTCACTGGAATTTTTCACTGACATAATCCTTCCAGCCACACTATGGCCCTAGAGTTGACTCAGCCTCTAACAGAAATGAGTGCCAGGAATATTTCCGGGGGGTATAGGTGGCTGGTACATAGGGCCAACAACCTTACCACCTCTATGTGCCGAATGTCTTGAAATTTGGGAGCCTCAACCTCCTGGAACCCTCAGGGCCTGTCTAGGCCTGTAGTGGGATTGATTTTTACATTTATACTAATTGCAAAACTTGACTGAATTAAATTATGCATATGCACTAAGTGGTGCTGCTGTCTCAAGGTGCTGATCACGAAAAGTGGATGTTGAAGTATTGGCTTAGGCTACACTCCACTGGCACCATATTATACTGCTGTTTGAATATAACACTGAATATGACAGGATCATGAATAAGGACAGAATATGACAGCTTTTTATGGCCTTTGTAAGAATGTTAATTACATTTGTAAATTGTGTCTTTGTGAATTTTTCGCTTGTTTTGGAGATTTCACCTTTCATTGCCACAGATTACTTCTTTATTCACTTAATGAGATTTTTGGTTCTTGTGTGGGTGAATATTTGTGTTGTGACTATGTGGGTTACAACAAAATGTAATCTACAGAGTGGCTAAAAACATCTGGGAGAAAATATTGCTTCCTTATTTTGAAAGTGTTATCAATGAAACTAATGGATAGACCAAGTATACCAGGAAGTTCATGGGTGCTATATTGACACTAACATTTAACTTAACTGAAATTTTAAACTGCAGTTATCATGTACTTATAGGTGTGTGAGGCTAGTTGTGGAAGAGGTTTCAAAAAGTTCTCCTACTGCAATCCATCATACTTCACTTTTCCAGTACTGTCTTCATATGTATAAAGCACATGGCATGGTGGACATGACAAAGTTGGACAGTACAATAAGAATTCTCTCAGGAAAAACAAAGACTGTTTTTAAATATCAAATAGGTTCAACATCAGGTACTGCAAACATATGTTATACACATGAAAAGTCACCCTTTTTGTCAGGTTACTGGTAACGGAGGTTTCCTTGTTTATCGTCAGTCTCTGCTGGCAATGACAAGACAGTACATTCAAGTAGGACATTACCTATTCTGTTAGTGATGCACATTGCCATTATTTTAAATGACTGTGATTCCTGTTTACCTCCTGTTTGGTTACTTTATTTCATACTCCAAGCCCTCTCTCTAGAGTGTTTCGTTTCTTGTATATCGGAGAGCTTGTAAGGTCCTTGTGCAGTGTATCATGCATGCAGTAAGTGAGATATGGTCATTAAGTGGTTGGGCTGTGCAGTACGTCTCAGTAATTACTATAACCCTCTTACCAATATATGGGAGCTGGGACAGCTCAGTCCATACAGTAGGAGCAGTAGTAGCTGGAGATTCTGTCTTCATTGAAGTCTTCAGACGTGTCATGGGGCACATTCTGCTTCCTATCCAATGAATGCTAGATGTATTTTCCTTGGGGAGTAAATTTGCTGGGGAGTGAAAATGACCATTCATGTTTGTCTAGTTCGTATACCTTTGTGGCGTGGTGCTTAATAAACACAGGACAACCTTATTGTCAATTTTACAGAGCTGAGTGGTTAAACTAATGGACTCCTTCCCATTCTGAGGCAGTATTTCCTTATTACAAACATCAAGTTGATTGGTCTCAGAATGCAATGTTTCACATATATTGAATAATTTCTGCCGAATTTGATCAGTATGTGGTGATGGATAAATTTTCATCTTTTAATCTGTTTTTGTGTCATCACGTTTATCCTTAGTTGGGAAATGTGTGCTCAGCATAATAAGATTACACCAGGGACCTGTTAGTTATTTTGTGTGTGTGTGTTTGTCAAACTATATTGATCCAGTAGGTGCCCAGAAAGATGCAGTCATAAACATCACATCTATACTCACCACTTCCATTTCCTTCTATATCCATTTCCAGGTCCTTGAACTCAAGCATCACTGAGCCACATTGGTCTCTTTAACCTTGTTATTAAAACAATTAAAAGTGGTCTTGGTATAATTTGTACCATGTTTATTTTCCCTTATATTTTAAAGGTAGACTAGACAGATATATTATTTCAGGTTTTCATAGCAGTTGTTGAGCAGTTGTGTGTCTTTTGGGTTTCTGCACTGCATACTTGTTGCTTGCTTCCACACTTCAAGATGGAGGCAGCACACTGCAACAGAGTGTCGGAATACTGAACCACCACATGGTCCATAAATGCAAAACAAATCCAGCAGATGTTAATATTTTGAAATTGTGAGACACAGGCCTACTTGGATTAAATTGTGTTTAATGAAAATAGGTATATTAACATATACAAAAATTAGCACCATCTTGTTTTACAAAGGTTTTTATTGGTTAAATAATGCTCCAACATTTTTCAGCCTTAGCTGTTGGCCATCTTGAGGAAGCTCGTAAGTTTTTTTTGGCATGAGCTGTTTATGCTTCAACTTAGATGGTTATATTGCAGGAATTCTACATACAATAAACACAATTCTTAAAATCAGTCTGTGCTTAAAATTGCAGTATAAAATTATTGTATTTAGCTGTTCATTTAATTGTTGTGTTCATACATCTATGTTCAATCTTTCTTCAAATGAAGGAATTACTGGGTTCAGGTTTTCAGTATCTTGTGGTCACATTGTGCACGAATACGCTGTATGTATTGTAGTTGCATGGAAAATGAACAACAGTAAAAAAGTATATTAATGTTTGTTTCAAGTTCATTCATTGTAGCTTCCATATATTATTTCTTTTTCTTCCTAAAATGTCTACTAGCTTCACATCGTACATTGTTCCCATTTTGTACATTACATTTGTTGGGATCCTGTAACCACTGCATTGTAGCCTGCTTACTTTGATCTAGAAACTGTGAACATTCTTTATCAAACCACAGTGTATGTTACTTCTGTTGATACAGACCGAGACTTTCATTAGCTGAGATTTTTATATTCTCTTTAATGTTTTCCCATGCCCTATTTATGTCCTTGCTATCACTTAAGTTCTCCAAGGCTGCAAACCTGTTTGAGATCTTAATCTGACACTGTTTCCTAACCTCCAGCTCACTTAGCTTCTTGAGATTAAATCTCTCCAGGTCAAACATCTGTGCTTCTTGTTTATTTACTGCCAGTCTTTCCCGACTTTTACAACCACCAGAGAGTGATCAGTATCACAGTCAACTCCCCTGAAAGATCATATAATGTACTTGAATGCCATTTCCTGTCTATCAATACATGATCAATCTGATTGTGATTTCCCAAAGGGAGAAGTCCAGGTGTATATGTGTACGTTTTGGTGAGGGAATATGGTGCTCTTAATGATTAGATTTTTTGATATGGAGAAGTTTGCTACTCTAACACCATTATCATTACTATGTTGATGTAAACTGTCATTCCCAATGGTTGGTTTGAAAATACCCTTTCTCCAAAATTTTGCATTAAAATCTCATAACAGAATTTTCATACTGTACTTCAGAAAATGATAAAAAAAAAAAACCTTCAATTTCTCATTAAACTGTCCTTTTGAGTCATCACTTTTCTCCTCTGTTGATACATGTGGATGCAGAACAATGATGTGACACCAGTGACCTCCCAACACTATATATGACATCCCATCACTAACAAACTCTGCTCTTTTAACTGCTGATACTATTCTCTGGTGTACAAAATCCTGTTTGCAATTGATGATTTTCATTCCTTTTCCATAGAGAAAATTATAGTCCCCTACTCTTACAGTGCCTCCTTAGTCCCACCTAACCTCCAATATACCCACCAAATCTAATTTATACCTCTCTAAATCCTGGTCACTGATGTGACATTGACCTATACAGGCTTCTGATATTCTGAATGCCGAATCTCATGTCCTTTTTCCCTTAGGTTGTACAAAAGGATCATCCCAAGTCGATCTAAATAAATGTTACTCATCTCTGTAATTTGTGATGTGCTGCTAGGAAGTTATAATAAATAATGAGATTGGCACTGCAAAGAATGCAGAGCATTTGATCTTATATGCAAACAGAAAATTTTACTACAAAAGACTGCACTGATCCATCACACTGACAGTATAGATAAGTATCTCCCATATTTAGGCTGTAATATGCACACTGTTGTACACTATGTGTGCTCTTTGCCAGAACTATGACATGGTCTGTTATAATATAAAATAAAAACTTTTCCTCCAGTCTACACTCCTTCTCAATGTTTTGTGCATCTCCACAGCATTCAGAAATACTATGGAACTCTACAAACAGAGGGAATGAAAACAAAATCAATTTGGAATATGGCCACTAATTTTCTCAGAACAGCAAATACAGAAATAAAATGGAAATTTACTTTCCCTACACTGATAATATTAATATTAGGTATTAATGATAACTGTAATCCTTGTTACAGTGAAAAATATGAGACAAAACATATGATGTTATGCACCTCAAAACACGATAATGAATATAAACCAAGCAAGAACACCCAAGAAGGGTGGTCTGGGGGCTTATTGTTATATAGCGGCTGGTCGTCTGTAGCCATGTGCATTGGCAGTCATGCCCTTACAGGCACAGGGGTTGGTTTGGGGAGATGGGCAGGAAGAACTTGTTGCTCAGAATGCTATGCATGTTGTTGTATGAGCTATTTGGCAGTGTAAAAGGGGGGCATACTGAGTACATCCCTTGGTGGTTTGAGGTTGATGCCTGGGGTTCATTATGATTCTGAGTATGGTTTGATGTTGACCTTGATATCCACCTCACGGATCCTTGCCTCCTTATGAGCACAAACCTGAACCTCCATTTCGTTGACTACATCCATTCTGCTGGTTGTGCCCGTTGTGTTGACCGTAATGTTGTTGCTGTAACAATTCTGTTGCCCATATCCACTCTGCTGATAGTAGTTGTTCTAATGGCCATACCCATTCTGTGGAGGGCTGTACCTCTTCCCCTTGTAACTACCAGGTCCATTCCTCATATTGCTGTTACTGCCATTAGAAAACCTGGATGATCCCAACTACCCAGCACTTCTGAGTGTTGTGACAAAACGTCGAAGTTTTGGATCATCTGGCAGTATGTGTAACACAAGAATATTACCTCTGAACCAATATAACAGAATCTGTAACATAAGAAGACAAATACCTGAACAGATATGCCAGTATCTTAAATTCAATCGCAAGAACACCTTGACAAATCTGGCAGTAGAAACAATATGTCAGTAACTGTAACACAAGAATAAATATAAAATAAAAATAAGGTAGGATGAGATGGGAAGGGAATGATGAATGTGTGGACAGATGTGAAATGGATACATACATCTGAAAATCTGAAGTTAAGAAGCCACTTTGGAGACTGGGCATAAATGTCAGAAATGCATTACAACATATCTCTAAGCAACGTGGTCTGTAAATAAAGTAATGAGACATTCAATATAACTCTGTATTTATTTTTAAACTACAAATCGAGTTTGTCCCCTTCAAAATAGTTCCCTTGGGAGGCTATACATCTCCGGAGACGTAGTTCCCACTCTTCCTAGCAGCGCTGGAAGTCACTAACCGGAATCGCTTTAAGTTGTTCGGTTACAGCTTTTTCGATGTTTTACACCGTCCCAAAATGGCGTCCTTTAAGGTAAAACTTTAATTTTGGGAACAAAAAAAAATTCGCACGGACTCTGATCAGGGGAGTATGGGGGCTGTGGAACCACAGGAATGCCCACTTTAACCAAAAAATTCGATCACAGAGATCGCCATATGACAAGGGGCATTGTCGTGATGGAGCATCCAATTGTTAGCAATACTTAGTCGTACGCGAACAACTTTTTTTCTTAGTCTTTCAAGAATCTTACGGTAATAAAACTGATGAACAGTTTGTCCTTCAGGCACAAATTCTGTATGGACAATCCCTTGACTGTCAAAAAAGCAGATGAGCATGGATTTTATTTTTGACTTGCTCATTCTCGCTTTTTTCGGACGTGGTGATGTAGATGTGTGCCATTCCTTACTTCGTCTTTTTGTTTCCAGATCGTACTCAAAGATCCATATTTCGTCGCCTGTAATCACGCTCTTCAAGAAATTTCTGTCACTTTGGATCCGTTCCAGAAGATGAAGACACACGTCCTTCCGATTGTCAGGTTTTTGGGAACAATCTTCGCACACAGTTTTCTCATGGCTAATTCCCGTGTTAAAATCTGATGGACCGTGGTGTGGTTCAAATTTAACTCACTAGCGATCATTCGCACTGTGAGTCGACGGTCTGACCGCACAAGGGCTCGCACTTTCTCCACATTGTTATCCGTTTTTGAGGTTGAAGGCCTTCCAGAGCGGGGTTCATCTTTAATGGATTTACGGCCCTCTGAAAATGCCTTATACCACTTGAACACTTGTGATCTCGACAGAGCATGCTCCCCATAGGCCTGTTTCAGTTTATTGAAAGTTTCAATGCTGGTTTCCCCAAGTTTGACACAAAACTTGATTGCACATCGTTGCTCGAAATTGCGCTCTTCCATTTCCGTGACACACAAAAACTGCTTCATAAAAAATGCACTAAAATTAGTGCGGTGACGCTAGCGAGTTGAAATTCATACTAGAAGTCTATGAGACTTCTACTTACCCTTCAAGTGAAGGGCGAGCCCGCAGTGTTGCCAGATCGTGCGATACGCAGGCAGTCTCATTACTTTATTTACAGACCACTTATAGGTTGGGAAGGCAGAGACTGGATTCAACTGTCTTGTAGCAGCTATAAGTGGCGAGATATTGTGCACATGATAATGGACTTCCTAATTCCGTAAGAGTTAGGGAATTTCTTGACCAGCCAAGCGAGGAACGGGAAACCTTGTTACATGGAATTAATTATTTGTATAACCTCACTTGACATCACGTGCCAGTGTACCAGTTCTCAGTTCTGCCACATGAATGCTTAACATTCTTATACCTGCTTAGTGTTAAAGCCGAGTCTCTGGTATCCAATGAACGAGCCCGTGACACATTTTACACTCGATACCCACATGTGAAAGAAATAGAACTGCTTTGTGTGGGTAGTAGTACGTCGTAACAAATCGAAAGAATCCGTAACATACGGATTAAAATTATTATTTTCCTTGTGTGGAACTTTAATTTTTTTTTAAAGTTTTAAACGGCCCCTCATCTCGGAGAGCCGGGTTCAACTCCAGTTCCGTCCACGTGTGATTTGTGGTGAACAAAGTGGCTCTGGGACCCGTTTTTCTCAGAATACTTCGTGTTTCCTGTACCGTTGTTTTTCCACCGGTACTCCACACACATATCAATTTATCTGTCACCGACGCCGTATGAGCTTAGCAATTGGCAGCGTTGATAAATGCCACAGATTTAGTTTTAAATACAGAGAAAAAACACGGAGTTCTAGATTTTAAACACTGCGTTGCCCTTATTTTTCATTTACCCTTGATAACATCCCGTACACTTGCCAGGTTTGAGGTTTGACCAGTTCAACCCTTGACATTGAGGTCACATTGTTGCCTCGAAATGTCGGGATCCGATTACCAGTTTACGCAGCGGCATATCCAAGAAGAAAGGGGTTCTCATGTCGTATAGTCAGAAATGTGCGATTTGTGATGTCCGCGGTGTGAGGATGGGACTGGTATTGTGGGTCATGATACTGCCTAGACTGATAGATGGTTCACCGTGCAACACGATATCGTAACATGGAAGGCCACGATGTGAAACATGACTGATTTTCTTTAAACCATGAATTTTATTCTTTTTACAAATCAAGGTTATCCCCTTCGAAATAGTTCCCTTGGGCAGCTACACAGCGACGGAGGCGTTGTTTCCATTGTTCGTAGCAGTGCTGGAAGGCTTCTGCTGGAATACCTTTCAGCTCGTCGGTTACGATGTTCTGGATATTATCCAAAGTACCAAAATTGCACCCTTTCAAGTGGTTTTTGAGCCGGGGGAATAAAAAGAAGTCACAGGGACTGAGATCCGGCGAATAGGGGGGGGGGTCTGAGGAACCACAGGAATTCTTTTTTCTGCCAAAAATTCATCGATGGAGACTGCCATGTGACATGGGTCGTTGTCGTGGTGCAGCATTCGTGTGCGTGCAGTGCCTGGCCGCACACGTGCCACCCTTTTTCTGAGTCTTTCAAGGACTTCCCGATAAAAAGTTTGATTTGACAGTTTGTCCTGGTGGCACAAATTCCTTGTGGACGACCCCCTGACTGTCAAAAAAACAAATGAGCATCGATTTGATTTTGGATTTGCTCGTTCTCGCTTTCTTGGGACGGGGAGAGTTTGCAATGTGCCACTCCCAACTTGGCGTTTTGTCTCGGGGTCGTACTCTAAAAGTCATTATTCATCACCTGTGATAACGCGACTGAAGAATTCTGGCTCCCTCTCAAGGCGGTCCAGAAGATCAAGACACACATCCCTCCGATTGGCTTTCTGCTCAGTCGTGAGTTTCTTTGGAACCATCTTGGCGCACACTTTTCTCATGTCCAAATCCTGTGTTAAAATTTGATGGACGGTAAACCGGTTCAAACTTAAATCACTACTGATCATTCTCAACGTCAATCGACGATCTGACCTCACAAGAGACCTCACTCTTTCCACATTGTCCGTTTTTTGAGGTTGAAGGTCTTCCCGCACGAGGTTCGTCTTCCACCTGTTCTCGGCCTTCTAAAAAGGACTTGTGCTATCTGAACACTTGTGCCCTGGATAGGGAATGTTCTCCATTAGCCCTTTGTAACTTTTCATAAGTCACACTAGCGGATTCGCCAAGCTTTACACAAAATTTGATGGCACAACGATGCTCAAACTTTTGCCGGCCCATTTTCGTAACGCACCTCACAAACACAACTTCACTTCAGATGCTCTCAACAATCGCGTAGCAACTGTAGCAAGTTCAAACTTGTACTGAGTCTACGGGAGGGGTTAACTTAACTGCCATGTGAAGGGGGAGGCAGCAGCATTGCCAATCTCATTACTTTTCTACCACACCACGTGTGTATATATATATATATATATATACTGTACCGAAATATGTGTGAAATGAAAGTTACGTATCTCAAGAGGTCTGCTGTTTGTCATTTGCCTAGTTCTGTACATCGATTGTTGCTAAGTTCACATATAAACGGAAATCGTAACATGTTTATGTTTTTAAACGAACGTGGATTAACACATGCGCAAGCGGGAAAGATGATTCTTTATTTAGCCTATTAATTGATCTTCTTTTCTTAAAAAAGTCTCGAATTTTTTATGTGTAGTCTTGGTGTTACCTCATTTAATTTCGCGCGGAATGAGAGGTATTGAAAATGAATCGCTAAATGTTTTGTGTAACTTCGAATGGCATGGGAAGTTATTAGTGAATTGTCATTCGTTGCATTGCGACGCTATTTCGACGACATAGGTTCGGCCTGAAAGATCTAAACAGTGAGCAGACCGAATGTTCAGGGAGGCAGCCACGGCCTATTTGAATGCTGTAACCTAGCATGTCTGCATAAACTGAGGAAAATCATGCACATACATTAGTCAGCATATAATATGCAGAGCTCCCTCTGAATGCAAGTCTACTGTACCAGTCTAGTGGGCGAGTGGCAACACAGTAGGGCATAGTTGTGTGTCGTCCCGTATTCTTCTGTATTTATAACACTCATCGATGGAACTGAGTTTGTGCGAATGTTACGCGCATTTGTTCCACATGAACCGCGGCGTTTATGCAGGTGGTGCGCATGCAGCTCCCGTACAATGTTCTCCATCCATAGCGAATGACTTATTCTATTTCAGAACATGCAGGTTTCGCAAGTAGGATACAGGATAGACAGTAAATTATGACTTTGTAAGTAAATTCTTATTTTCCACTGACGTCAGTATGCTATTTACTCTCCCCGCAATGACGTCCGTTGGCTCATTGACGGGATTTGTCTGGCGTCACAAAGCAGACAAGAGTTATTACTGTTGTGAAGCCACTGTACGCTTCGAATGTCTTTTACACAGAACACATGCAAAAGGATCATAAAGTTAAATGTGTGGTACCCTAACCACCCAACTCACTGGTGAGGAATGTATGCTGAATAACTCGCAACTGCCCAGGTTTTAGAGACAATTTTGACTTTTATGTAATTTGGAGATTACTTAGTTTCATTTAAGAAACCGCCAATGAGCCTAATTATGAACCAGCTGAATTCCGTTCGTCCTTCTACCGTCTACGTCTCCAACGTTTCCCTCTTTAAGCTTTTCTGACAAAAATTTTACTAAAACTGAAACAGACAAGACAATCACTGGGTCGACACAAGACTACGACGAACTGCATGCCTTAAATTTTTCATCACCGTATGAAAATCAAATGTATGCACTGCTCACCATTCTCCTTGACTTCACTACCCAAATATTAGATAACCCGTTCCATATTATCTAGTTTTCTTTAATCCACATCTTTCTGTCTCATTCGCAAAAAACGTTAAAAAAAGGGCCTACCAGTAACTTGTTAGATCTGCCATGTTTGCCCGACTATCTGCAACAACTGTAGGACCGCGGAACGAATTTTAATCAAGTTTAATATTCGGGAATTTTTATAAAATTGGAAGCATTTTCCAGCCCTGATTAAATTCGGATTGTAGTAACGGATACTTTACATAAACACACATACGTACGTTTTTAAAAGACATTTTCCAGTGATTTTGTACCGTCTCGTAACTGGACAAGCGTTGACGTAATCGTGAACAAATTTGATATTGGAGGTTCTTGCTTGTCAGCCCCAACAGTGTTATGTTATTTATAACGCAGCATCGAAAGTTGGCATTCACAAGTTGAAATTGCAGAGGTAACAACAGAGCGCATGCGCCAGAATTATTACGCTCTGTGTGTGTGTGTGTGTGTGTATATATATATATATATATATATATATGTATATATTTCCCCCGTAAGGTCTCATCATATGCTGATATAGACCTCACTCCCTGTTCCGAGTTTCAGAGAAAACTATGTCCCAAAAATGTATGTTTGATCCGTTCTCATTGACAAGTTGCATATGTCGAGACAAGGTTTTGTGGGTTCTTTGCACATGGCTGTCTGTATGGCATACATGTGCTGCATGTTCGGAACTGCCGCAAGAATTTCGTTATAATTTAAGATCGGAATCCAATCTCAACGTTATATGGCGAATTTAATATCGATTTATATTGGGCCAGTATAACCCCTGTAGTTATTGAAAGGGTCGAACAACGGGTAGCGTCGTAACGGTAGACGGAGGAGCAATCCAAGATATTAAAGCACGGATCAAGAAGGCAAATGGGATCTTCGTAGAATTGTAACCGTTGTGGATGAATAAATATATACCAATGAAGGCTAAGATGCACAGATTTAGTAATAATGTTAAATTGATAATGCTGTATAGGTGCGAAACATGGGAAGCGGCTACCCAAATAACAAATAAACTACGAATGTGTGTTTCAATTTGACTTTTAATATTCCTGCCCGCAGCAGAAGGCAATGTATTTCTACTTGTGTGTTAAGGAAGGATGTCAGCACAAGAAGGAATTAAAGGGTTCGAAGCAAAAGGGGTGAAACTCATTTTTACAGGCTCTTAAGTAACAAGTAATTAGGAATTCGAGCAGGTACATTCAAGAACATAGGAGTAATTATAATTGGATGGAGCACATTAGCATGTGATTTGTACTATGTTAATATAATGGGAGAAAATTGAAACATTTTATTTACTGTGTAATAGATTGGTGCCTTAGTACTGTGTGAGATCTTCAGATAACTTCCAAGCAGTTGTTCCCATAATTTTAGCGGTATAGGTAAATATATGTTCAGGATAGAGAATTGTATGTTCTGCCAGTGAGTGAAGAAGAGAGAAAATATAAGGTGAATGTCTTACAGTACATAGATACAGACAGATCTGCAATTTTTGCTCTGAAAACTGATATTCAATACATAAAACGCTGGTCGATCAAAAAAACACTTAGAGGGCACCAGATGGCCACAGGTCCGATCTGGAAACAGCGCCACATAATACTGTCGTGTATGGGCGACAGAAAATTTTGTGCCCATTGAAGTGATTTCCGAATTCCTTCCTTTGGTTAAAAATACGACCAAAGGAAAGCTGACTCGTCATGGACTCAAATTCTCTCTAGTTTAAGGCATTACACGCACTTCATTATATGGGTTCATAAAAGTACAGAATATGTCAGCTCTCGTGCATATAATCGTTTATGTTACCTACTTCTGTTTACGACGCACATGATTTTACGGACTGAACTTGGAAGTATGGGGGGCGGGGCGCCGGGCTGTATTACAATTGAAAAGATACTGAGCAGTTGGGCTGTGGTTGGCGCCGGCTCAAATTGTGTTGTGACTTCATACTTATGAACGTACGTACGCTTTTCTCGACTACTTCCCTCAATGACGCCCTATCCACGAAGGATCCCCCAAGTAGAGACACAAGAATTTCGACAGGGAATAAACGAACATGAACAGAATTAAGGACAGGAGCACGAAGCACAGAAACAGTACTGGCGCTGCACAACAGGTACCCTTCCTTTTGAATGATGTCACCGGAATGACACACACATTCGGGTATTTCACATATACCTGCCATCGCATTTCACACACGCTTCTTCATCGCTGTGTGCGTCAGGCTGTTACAAATCTCTGACGTAGGTGCTATGCAGGAATAGTGACGTCTGCGCCGTGTTTCTTTCTCATGCTTTTATGTTCATGTCTTAAGAATTATCAAGGTTGAAGCGTTTTGTACATTCCTGTACTTATGCTACGCTACGAATGGTTGGTAAATTTGTAGTAATGGTTGGCTGCCCGAGGTTCAAATCCCGTTGGGGCCTAGGTAGTTTCTTTTCACCCACCCAGTTTCGTATATAATTAATTATTTCCGTCATTTTCGCCAGCGTTGATCTAATCCGTCCACTGCTTAGGGTCAGAAGGCGTACACGATTATGTCATATGTCAAGACGCCCAAGTGACCTGGATCTTACCAACAATTCGTTCTGTCTTTATAGTTGCTTCTTTTACGCAATACTTTAGACAGCCCGTTTTTCGACGACCGGTAGATTTATTTGTGGTTTATTTAACGACGATCTCATTAGCTCAGACTATGTAGCGTTGAATAACAAAACACTGAATTAGAAAGGACGCGAAAGAAAACTGTAACGGCCGTAGCAGGGGCGCTAGTTCTGAATATGTCTGGAGGGATTAAGGTCAACCACGAAACTGTGAGGAGAGCCGGTGTTCGGGCGAAGATTTGAATCCAGTATCTTCTGAATACAAGCAGGAGCGCTAGCCATTTGACCGTAGCTTTCGTCAGCGGAAAGAAACACAAAGAGTGGGGGGGTGAGAAAGAAAGACGCAACGTTATTCGTACTGTTTCTTCGGTTGAGCAACTGAAGGCCTACTGTATGATAAAATGAAGCGTATGTTTCCACACCTGTTGCTTTGGTTAACTCATCGGAATAATTTCTGAGAATATTTAACAACTTCTTTGTGGTAGTCTGTACGTACCATACGTTCATAAAGATAGCATGTCGAAATTTGTGATGTAACGCGTGGAAATTTGCCAAAACCATACGGTCATAAAATGCCGAAACGTTGAACAGATGTCGACTATCATTCTATTTCTGTCCAGAAATTTCCCTCACGCTTTCATCATATTTTACCCCTCCCTGCTTCCACCCCTTGTTACCATTTGGTCTGCACTGCTCGTGCAAGTCTCTAGTAAGCACGACCCATACTGCCTTGGTAGAATGAAACACTAGATGATCCGTGCATTGTCACAGCCATGTAACAGCAACACATTACTTGCGCTGAGAATGACGTCAGGTACCGACTAAGGCAGCATACGCCTGCGCTCTTGAGGTATGTCAATCCAGTGCGACTTTCGAAACAATGCTGGTTGACGAGTTCCGGTTATTTAAACTGTAAATGCTGGTGATATGCTCAGCAGTAGACAGGTCGTTACACACTACGAAGGACGCGCGACGACGGAAGACAGTCGGTTCTACAGTTAGTGTAAGTGATGTCAAGCAGCAAGAATCTGAAACGTTATTCACTGTAGTAGGAAAATCCGTATGTCTACAACAGCGAGTTTCCTTCGTGCCATCAAAAAAAGAAACAGTATTGCATTTCAGAAGTCAAAATAAAAGTTATTCCTGTTTTGTTGACAGTGTTTTTGAGCATACAGAGAGGGAAACAAAAATAAATACACAAATATTCAGTGGCGGTGTTCAGAGAGCTTCAGTCCATCGCCCACAAGAACAAAAAAAGTCTTCCACAGAAGCTGCATTCCAGAAGAAAACCAAATCGAAAAATCGATGTGTCACCATACGGCAGCCTTTGGTGATGTATACAATGAATTTACCTGATAAGCATTTATCTTTTGAAGAAGCCTCACACATATTCTCTTCAACTGAAGAAGCTAAGGTAATACTAAAAAGGCTTCTTGCATCTACAGATCACAAACATATGATGGCTGAGTCGGTCAATACAGGCAATGTCAGACTGGGGGAGGAAAGCCAAAGCAGACTGCTGGAGAAGCCAGAATACTTGGAAGGCACATATGATTATCTGTTCCACAGACATGTGCAGACGTTGAATGATGTTATCCAACAGCAAGAGCTACAGGATGATGAAGCATATGGAGTTTATCAACAGAAAAACCACAAACAAGTCATCCAGCTTTGTTGTGGAGAAGCCATTGACTGTGATGATGATGCATCTGTAAACATCAGCTCTACAAAATCTTCAAGTCATCACAATACCATTCCTGCCTGCTACCATGCCTTCAGCTGTGATGAAGCAATGGGAAACAAAAATCAAGACACCATCCAAAATATCCACAGCAACAATTTCTTTGCTAACCCAAATTCTTGTGATGATGAGGACAAGGTGAACGACCACTGTGGGGGGAATGAATCGACAGGTGTGAATGATAACAATCAGATAGGAAGCTGTCACTACATACAAAACAATGGTGATAACAGCATAAATATAAATCCAGTAACCAGAAAAATGAATGCATTAAAACTTCAAGAAGTCAGGTCATCATCAAAGCCAATAATAACATTCAACCATGTGTCCACTGTGAATGAAAGCAGCAGCACTTACACTGAATCTGAATCAAATAAGTTGAAGCAGATTAAGACAACTTCAGCTTCATCTACAATTCGATCGAGAAGTTCCAGTCCACTACTAGAAGTTCCAGTTGTACTGGAAGACCTGACCACAGAGATGATGAGACCCCCTCTGAACTAGTGCATTACAGTGCTATCAGGTGTGTATGTGGTATCAACATTAAGAAAACTAATGTTCATGGGTTATGTTACTAATGGTGTGTGAAAAAGACTATATATACACAAACAGAAATATAAACAGTGCAACTAAGAACAGTGGGTGTAGAAACTATAGTGCCCATCAAATGAATATGATGGCTTCACATGATACAGTGTCATTAAATGATCAAAGTTACATCAGTGCACTGTTAAACTTAATAGCAGTTCTTTCTTTCTTAATGTTTTTATATTATTTTGGTAACATAATGGAATAGTAATTATTAAAGCACTTATTATGCCTGAAATATTGAATTTATTAGAATTAATGTAATTTTTACAGCCAATCTTAATCACAGTTTTTTGAGGGTTTCATATGAGAAAGATAAAAGGCTACTTATGCATTGCAGAATGCGTGGAGTTTAAATCAATGTGGTCAGTTATCCACCTCCATCACAGAAGAAGTCCAGTGGCCTTCATTGGTGCTCATGTCAAGTAGGGGAGAGGTGCAAATAATTTCTGCACCTTTATAATGGGTGTAGGTTGTACTGATCACATACAGGAAATTTCTGAAGTATCTCTTGCTTAAGGAATAAGCAGCCAGAATAATATATACTGTCACTATTTTATATAGAGAATATTTTACTGTCAGTATAATCAAACTTGACAGTATGTACCTCAGAGTTGTGTTTTAGCAGTAGTGAGGCTCCTGACATTGTGCATATACCCAAAATAGCATATAATCAGAACACCCCCTCAGACACTCAAATTAACTTCCTTTAAACAAATTAAATCAACTGTAGGTGTATTAGTACCTGTATGTATTTAGTTTAAAATAATTTTCACGAGGAAAATATGATGAAAGCAGTAATACAGCAAATAGAATACTGTACAATATAACCAACAGATCAAATAGAATTTAATGATGATAAAATGCTGGGTCTGGTGACTCGCTGCCATGTGAAGTTGATGCTGCAGGCTCTTACCATTTTCTTCTGAAGAGCATGGTCATAAGTGACTACCATCCATCACATTTTAAAACACTGTACAATCATCTTTGAATGGTTGATTAATTTTCATTTATTTTTTTCATGCCAAAAGCATATGCATGAATGTGCATAAAAATATTTACCATAAAACGGAATTAAAATGAAGAATACTAAACCTTGCTGACCTAGTCCACAATGTGCTTGATGATACTGAGAGATGCATATCACAAGAGGAGTTTCAATGCTGCAGGGTACATGCTATTTTACAGGACTAGCTGCAAGATCAGGTTTCATTTCTGCTTTAGCTCAGAAGTTCATGTTACTATAGAAAACTGTGAAAAAGGATCCAGCCGCACACATCTTCATACATGTAAATAGTAGACCCTGTCTGTTAATGAAGCAGCATATGTTTCATCAGTAATGGTAAATGTGAATAAAATGCCCTTTCTCCATAACCATATTTCACCCCATTGAGAATGCATGAAGTGACATGAAGAAAGCTGACAGACATGCCCTCTGGACTCATGTGTCTGATGGAATCTGTGCTGATATTAACATGTTCTGTTGTTGAAACTCAGGTATTCTAGATATTTTAAACATTCTAGGTCTTGAAACTGCCATTTCAAAGGCTAATATACTAATACATATTTTATATAACTGACATTATTATGCTGAAAATACGTGGTGGACTTCGGCGTACTTGAATATACCAGGTACAATACAAAAATAAGTTATCCAAAGTGACCAGACACCAAGGAGTTTTACACCCCTGCTGTTGGAAAAAGATTTTCTTGTAGGTATGTGTTTTTCAAATAAAACTATTTGTCTACATGTATATTCCGACACAATATGAATGCTAATGAATAACAAATATAAAAAATGACAGGAATACCTTAATCCCCTTGCACTTTTGGTCTTGCCAATCTAGCACAGTGTCACTGTCCGTTGTCCCACTGCAACAGGATGTATTCTAACTTCCCTTTCCAATCCTTTGGATGGAATGGGAGGGTCAGAAACATTTGTACTTCTACAGAAGCAGCATGAGAACAGTTCAGCTGCCTCAGAATATTGGTTTATTTATTGATATCACTATTTTTTGGCCCTTTTTTTAAACACTAATAAACCTCACTTCTGAGCACTGCTTACTTCCATTCTAGCTGCTGTATCATTCTTCTACCTACATTTTGAGTCCCCTCTGTACTTCTACCCCCTCACTCTGCAGGGTGACACCTAAACACCGTCACTATAGTGATTTGTCAGATGATGAAGAGTTTTGCTTTTCGTTGGTTGACCAATTTAAAATTCGTGGAAGTTAAGCTTAAATTTCTGTGGGAAAGAAGCACCCACAACATAGCCAAAAGTAGCAAATTTCTTTACTAAAATAAAACCACAAATTTATCAAAACACATACCAAACTGAACTTTCAAATATATGGTTCGTGCAATTAATTTGGAAGCTGTCACGACTGGAGGGACATGGGTAAAAGCAAGGGGGTTAAGGGACAGAAATCTTTTCTCACAGCGTGTGGCTCGGCACATTCTGCTGATGTTCAGCTACAACAGTAACTTTTGAAACATACAGTTGAATAATAAAACTGCACTGTTTAAACAAATACAGTAAAACCCCAACATAGCACCACCCTCAATGAGCACCTGTGAAAGGCCGTGAACACACATTCCAAATTCTAAAGTATTTCAATTTACCACTACAAATTTCCCATTGCAATACATGGAGGGTAGAGGGATGAAATTTTTGCTTCAAGAGGCATATTTGAACTTCACATGGGCGGGAGACTCTTAACCATGTGAACACCAACGAATATGATGATGTTCAAGCACAGTCTTCACGTTTGTTTGCAATGTCACCTAGTAACATCTCTATAAATTAATTAACATTAATCTGTATTTTTCTTCAAATTATGTAGAAAGACTGGTATGTTTGTTTAACAGCTATCTGGCATAAATAAGTGTAATTAAAAGAAGGCTGAGAAAAGTGTTATACAAGGACAAGGAAAGTACAAATGACAGTACCAATGTATGATTATACTGCTGCTCCCATGAACGAGTTCCACCTATTGACCTCAGTGGTCAACTTCTTGTCCTCATCATTCTACTGCTGGCAATAACCTCCATTACCCAGGGTGGGTGAGCTCCACAGCCAGTCTGTACATTTTGTAGAAATATCTTTTGCCTCTGCTCAGAATGAAACCCCCATTTCATAGTCTTCTCACAATACCTGCTCACCTTTTGTTGCACAGTTTTTTTTTTTGTGTGCAAGAGGGGAGACAGCAGAAAAGGATGAAAGTTACCACACACTACCTCCATGCTTTCACTGCATAGGAAAAGGTGAAGTTACCCCTGTGCACACTATAAACAAAAATCGGGGACTGGCAATATGATTCCACTCATAACCTTCAGCACTAGAGGGGGATGAGTGGCAAGCTTCACATCCTTGGTGCTTTAACCCACAGTACCCAATTAACACATAGCTGGATGGGCCCCAGAGCCAGTTTGGATGCTCTGCAGAAGACAGAAATCTCTTGCTTCTCCCATAGCACCTCAGGTGTTTAGTCATAACCTAGTAGCTACACCCACTGCACTATCCCACCTATGTTTTCAATGGACCTTGTGTTGTTGCTGTAATGTGTACCATCCCTTAATATAAAGGTAATGTGAAGTGATTATGTTTCAGAGATTCTATTTATCTAGAATTTTCTCACTTCTGACAAGACAAGAAGTTGGTTTTCGACCATACTTTACCCATGGCGAAAACACGCTTCTAAAGCAAAGTTCCCAAATAATTTTGGAAATTAGGTATGTAGGAGACAAACATGTTCATGGTAACAATTTTATACAGCACAGGTATCTAACTTTTTTTATGGCAATGGGCCACACCCACTATCATGGGCTGATTCATGGGCCACACTTGGAAAAATAACAGTGAGTAATATACATAACTGCCTAAATTACTGTGTAGTTTTTATAACATACACACAATTTACAAATGTGGCTGGAGCCTACATATTGCAACCTGGCAATCTGCAGGTTGGAGACCCATGTTACAGAGTATGTTGGAACCTCCACTTACTGTTAAGTTTCTTCGATGGAAGATATTCTTCACACTAACATTCAAATCACTGTATTCAATAGCAATATTAAGCAGGCAACAAAAGTACCATTGGAGTGAATACCCTATATGAAATTTCATATATGCTGTAGTCACCACTAAGCAAAATAAATGTTCATGAAATGACAAAATTTCACCAATTTTTGTGCAATGTTTCTCACTTTTATAGGTATTTACTACAGATTCTACGCACAAGGGATTAGTATGTTCTTCCCATATATCTCTGTATCACTAAGATCTCGAAGATTTAATTATTTAATGGCTGCCTGAATATCTTCACGTTTGTGTGTTCCATCACAGAATGGCCGGTTAGAAGTCTGCTTGCAATTACATAACCAATACTCTTTGTCTTCAGTCACTGTAAATTTTATTGGACGTAACTTTATCTGCAAAAATGGACTTTTGTGAGTTCCATCACACAGTGGCTGAAATAATGCAGATAAAAAACATGTTATACACAAATGTAAAGAATATTCATTCCTGTAATTGACAGACTCTTTCAGATGTTTTATGATACTTCTTCATATGCTGAGACATACAGTCACATGGAGTGGGAAATTATCATGGCCTGTTATAAGATATTGTTTGAGCTACATCTGCCTCGTGGTACTGTGGAAAATCATTAACACTTCAGAATATCAGTCAAGCACAGTGTCAAAATTCAAACTCAGGAACTTGCAACTATAAAATTGGAGTGCTAAGCACTACACGGTGATATATCACTAGAGGCTGCACCATATGATGGAAAGGCTTCACTGGTGCATTAGGAGCCTACATGCAAAACACATCACATAAAATGTAGCACTTAATAGTTACTGAAGGAAATAAAATATAAAATTGGTTGCATAAATGTGATCTAGATGTTTATATGATCACTCACATACACCTACAAATGCACACAATTTATTTAAAATCACAAGTCATCCATATACATGCTTCTTCTACATGTTACAGTGATAAATCACCATCCTCAGGTAGACATTAAGACAAAGAAATATAAAATTAATACATCCAGCTGAGATATTCAGTTTTAATAATAAATTATGGCAACTATAAATACAAAAATGTGGATACTATACATAATATGATGCTAACATATTCCTTAATAAAATTTATTGATGTGCCACTTTATACTGTATATGGTAAAATGCATACAAACATCTAGTCGTCAAGTCCCTCTGCCATGTAGTAAATGTGTCTCGGGTATGGGAGTATTGAGTACACAACACTGTCCTGAGACACATCAGATGTGTGCATACATATAACCACATACAGCATAAAGAGTGGCAAATCAATGATCTTATTCAAGGTTATGTCAACATCACTTCACCTGTAAGTAATCACTTTTTTTATTTACAGCTTCATTTCTGGAAACCAGGTGACTCTGTCAACATCTGAGTCGGCTAGGTACTGCACTTTGTTCAAAGTGTGGTGCTGCTAAATGCTTAAGAAAAGGGTTACATTGGTAACAGTCGTGGAACAAGGGTCACTGCAATACCCACCCTAATTTACTCTACTCTACTACACTCTCTCATATTACTAGTTGGCACTGTTTACTTTTAACACTGTATATGTAAATTGGATGTATTACTTTTATTATATTCCATTTATGTCTCTGTGAGGATGATGATTTATTGCCAAAACATGTAAGTGCAGTACATGAATATGGATGATTTGTGATTTTATATAAACTGTGTGCATTTGTTGGTATATGTGGGTGAGATTATAGTCACAATGCACTGGATGCATAATATTAAAAATGTTGATATGAAATTCCAGATCTGTTGTGGCACATATGCAGGCTAAGGGTGTTTTTGGGAATAGGGTGCTGGGGAGAATATTTGAGCTTAGGAGGGACAAGGTCACAGGGGAGTGGAGGAAACTACATAATGAGGAGCTTAATGATCTCTTCACCTAATATTGTTTGGGTGATAAAATCGAGAAGAATTAGATGGGTGGGGCATGTAGTGTGTATGGGGGAGAGGAAAGGTGTATACAGGGTTTGGTGGGGAAACCTGAGGGAAAGAGACCACTTGGGAGATGCAGGCATAGATGGGAAGATAATATTAAGATGGAACTTCAGGAAGTAGGATGTGGGGGTATGGACGGGATCGAGCTGGCTCAGGATAGGGACAGGTGGCAGGCACTTGTGAATACGGTAATGAACCTTTGGGTTCCATAAAATGTGGGGAATTTCTTGACTAGCTGAAAAACGATTAGCTTCCCAAGCATTTGTTGCACATCTGATGCCACTTTGTGTATCAGTATTGACAACATGGCACTGTACTCAAGACATATGGGGAAGGTAAGAAGGGGCAAATGGGACAATCTGCAAACCCAAGTACAGTAATAACATTTATAGCACCAAGGCTATGGTTTCACACTTGAAGAAGACAGTGATTTGCATGCTACTATTAAAAGGTATGTAGTCAAACACAACTTAATCACTGAGGTGTATTTAATGACTGTGATGGACACATGTTTCGGCCTGTATTGGCCATCATCAGGTTGTCTAGGGAACTTAAGGGCTAGCTATATGCATGCACGCACGCATGGTGTAGTGATCTCTACATACACATAGCTTGACAAACCAAATCAAAACAGGGGTCAGATAAAACACTATGAAACATAACAGATACAGATAGTAGTAGTGTATCTGTTATGTTTCATAGTGTTTTATCTGACCCCTGTTTTGATTCGGTTTGTCAAGCTATGTGTATGTAGAGATCTCTACACCACGTGCGCGTGCATGCATAGTTCCCTAGACAACCTGATGATGGCCAATACAGGCCGAAACATGTAGTTGTTTCCGTCACAGTCATTAAATACACCTCAGTGATTAAGTTGTGTTTGACTACATACCTTTTCATAGTTTCACACACACAACAGGATGACACACTTCCTAGATTTGCATGCTAGTCTGGATCAGCTCTATAAAATTCACTTTAATGCAACAAACTTAGTCTTGTTGTAACTCAGTTGCATATTACATAAGGAAGATGATGTAAAAAGGGAAGTTAAGCTCTCACATAATGAGGAAAGTTTGTGGTTTATGCAAGTGCTCTGGTATTGGGAGGGTGGTATAGTTCAGACCACAACAGTCAAAGAATGGTGGAGATAAAAATGTATGTATTTTGGTATGCACACCTCAGGAACTTGACCAACTGGATAACTGAAAAGGAGATGTGGGAAAAACAAAATGATGAACAAAGGAAACTGACTGTATGGAAATGGCTCAGGATGGCAGGCTTTGATATTAGCAGTATGGATTAACGCTATCTATTTAGTACCTGGCTTTTGCTCTGACCACAGAGGCACCATACATATGTCTTTCCTTTCTCCAGTTTCATTCTGAAAGGCTTCTTGTCATAAATTTTGCCATTTCCTGATTGAAAAGATGCACGATGAAATTCTTTCAATGGGTTCTGAGGAATTTCTGGTTCATCTTCAAGGGCCTGCCTTCTGTGCTTTGCTGTCTACAACATGCAGTCAAATGGCATCACTCAATGCAGAAGCATGAAAAGAGAAATAAAGATCATGCAATATTGTATAGTACCCTTTTATCTAGTGCCAAATGAAGAATGTAAGGAGCTATATAGCCACCCCCTCATATTTTTTCACATGGAATGGTGCTTTAAGTACAAGAATCTTATTTTTCTTGTGACTCAATTTTTATGCCTCTTTTGTTTACATGAAGTTTTGAAGTCGTTGCACAGTTTATCAAGATATGAATGCTGTCATACTAATAAAGTTAAAATGTATAATTTATACAAGAACACATTTCTAAAGTGTATCCACCATACATTAATTCAGTTTAACATACTCTAGTTTGTAATGTTTGGATATAATAAGGATAAGCAATTGATATAAAAAAGTCATACACAGCATGATGACAGAGATGCCATGTGGCCGTTGGCCTAGAATGTATACATTGTAATGATGTTCCATGCACAATATGCAATCCTGCCTGAAACTGCTGTCCTAACCTATACACTCAGATATGAGTAAGTTAAGGCTTTATAGAAGGTGTATCTAAATTACTTATACGAACCTCGGGTGTTAAGTTCCCCCATTCATATCAATATATGTCCGCAAGTATTTATGTTTCAAAGTAGAACCCAAAAACATGCTGATATCAATACATGAGATTTTAATCTCCTGGGACACTTAAAAAAAACCTAGCATATTCAGCTCCAAATGAAAATGAAAAGACACCTCGTAAACTCAACGTCCCTATACGTAAACATCTCTCTTCGTGCAATTATGACAGGTGATGAGTTCATACCTCCTTCCTCTTTTCGACACCAATTTCACTCGAACCCTGTCCCGAATAGAATCGGTTTCCTGTTACGAATTTGTTACTTACAAACATTCTAATCAGACGCATTTTAGTACTTTAATAACAAACGCATGAAGGTGACCGCGCCAGTTCTCTTTTAGCGCAGTCTACCGAGCAGACTGTGAGCTGAAATAACTGAACAGACTGTTCATACGACTAGAGATGATATCAGAGCGTCACCGTGTGCTGTAGGAATACTCCCTGCCGGTCACTACCGCATCTGTGACTACCAATAATGTAATTACTCTGAACAGAAATGTTTGATCAATCCACAGTGACTGAACTCTTCGCACCACTGCCGAAGAGCGATGCAAGCAATATGATGGCCGACTCATACGGCGACTGAACCACCGGAACCAATGACTACCTTGAACCTTGCTATAAAACTTTTAATGGATGAGATGAAATTGGCTAACCGTAAAAAGCAGAAATTCTCTGAAAATGATGTTAGGAATAACAGTGATAACAAGGATGATGTTGAGGTCCCTGTT
>Ga0123352_10002310_pt1 | contig 26377 bp, 30 predicted proteins | sample TergutLab28metaG_FD_89700 | JGI IMG/M metagenome (GOLD analysis project Ga0123352, IMG submission 89700) | Labiotermes labralis P1 segment gut microbial communities from Petit-Saut dam, French Guiana - Lab288 P1 | ecosystem: Host-associated > Arthropoda: Insects > Digestive system > Gut ... | reverse complement strand
TCTTGCGTTAAAGGTAAGTATGCTTACCATTATCCAAGCCATCCAAACAGACTTCAAAAGCCACTTATCCGTACCAATGCTAAGACCGAAGCTCCACAATGGAGAGAAGCTAGCTGGGACGAGGCTTATGATTTGGTAGCCAAAAAGTTCAAAGAAGCAATTGACAAATATACTATTTCTGAAACCAGCAAAGAAAAAGCTGTTTACAAAGGTCAAACAGAAAAAATTGGTATCTTGTCTTCTGCTAAAATCTCCAATGAAGACAACTATCTTGCACAAAAGTTTGCCCGTGTTATTTTCAAAAATAACAATGTGGACATTTGTGCCAGACTCTGACATGCCACTTCTGTATTTGGACTCGTGTTGTCCTATGGATCTGGTGCAATGTCAAACTCTTTGTTAGAAATGAAAAACAACGATGTAATCTTTGTAATGGGTTCTAACCCATCCATTGCACAACCAATTGCTTCTAACTACATTAAGCAAGCCAAGCTTGCTGGTGCAAAGTTGATTGTTTCCGACCCAAGAACTATTGATTTGGCGGAAATGGCTGACATTCACCTGCCCAACTATGCTGGTACAAACGGTGCCATCATCCAAGGTATGCTTTCTCACATCATCAAAGAAAAGCTTTACGATGAAGCCTATGTCTTGGAGCGTTGCGACATTGAAGGTACTGAATTCTTGTCCGTTGGCTGGAATGAGCTTAAAAAGCAAGCTGAAGACCCAGCAAACAGCGTAGAAGCTATGGCAAAAATTGCTGGCGTTTGTGCAGAAGATTTGAAAAAAGCTGCCGAGCTTTATGCTAAAGGACCAAAATCCTCTATCGTTTGGGGTATGGGAACTGCTCAGCACGCTAACGCTGTTGAAGTTGTTCAACATATCGCTAACCTTGTTGCTATTTGCGGCATGGTTGGTAAAGAAAGCACGGGTGCTAACCCACTTCGTGGTCAAAACAACGTACAAGGTGCTTGCGACACTGCTTGCCTTGCACTGTTCTACCCAGGTTACAAGTTCGTAGCTGACTATCCTCTAAAGCAGGGTGAAGGCTATGACCCAGATAAAGACCCAGATGCTGACCATTTTGAGAAAATCTGGGGCGTTCGTCCACCATATGGTCAAGGTCTTGCCCTTACCCATATGTGCATGAACCAAAAAGAATTAGATGAGCAAACTTGTGCATTAACTGGCAACAAGGCTACTTATCTAACCACTTCTTTGGCTGACAAGGCTTTGAATGTTATGTATTGCATCGGCTCTAACCCAGCCCATGCTTCTGCAGACGCTTTGTCCGTTAAGAAACACCTTGCTGGACTAGAGTTCTTAGTGGTTCAAGACATTTTTATGACTGAAACCGCTGAGCTTGCTGACGTTGTTCTTCCTGCTTATGCAAAGCATGAGAAGTGGGGAACTTACTCTAACACCGAGCGTCGTGTTCACCTTGCTCGCCCAGCTCTTACCCCTCCAGGCGAAGCTAAGTCTGACATGGAAATTATGATTGAATTGATGAAGCGCCTTGGTTATGAGCAGAAAGTAACTAACCATACTGACCAACACAGCACTTCAAAAGAAATCTTGGCTGAAATTGGTGCTTCCATGCCGCAATATGCTGGTTTGACCCATGAGAATATCACTGAGCAAAATGGTATTCACTGGCCAACTGGTGGTGCTGACGGTCTTGCCAAGAATCCAGGTGGTACTCGCTTCTTGCACGCCGCTGGCTTCCCACGTGGTAAGGGTGTGCTTCGTGGCTTTGGCTTTACGCCAGCTGACGAGCAACCTTGCGACCAATACCCAGTAATACTAACCACTGGTCGTACTTTGTACCACTGGCACGCAATGCAAATGACTGACAAGTCTAGCAAATTGCTTACTACCCAGCACGAAGGCTTCATTGAAATCAATGACAAAGATGCAGCTAAATGGGGCGTTGCCACTGATGATTATGTGAAAATTACTGGTCGTCGTGACGTGGCATTTGCTAAAGTTGTTGTAACCGAAGACATCAAAGAAGGCGTGGTGTTCTCACCGTTCCACTTCCATGATGTTTACATCAACAACTTAACCAACCCGAAGCTTGACCCAATTGGTGCTGAGCCAGAGTTGAAAGTCGCTACTGTAAAAATTGAAAAGGCTTCTGCAAGCGACAGAAACCGTGCTGGTAAGTACAAAGATGGCAAACTAGCTTCTCCATCTAAGTAATTTTTTATAAAATCCTATATATTGCGATTGCCCTGCCCTATTCTGGGGCAGGCTTTCGCTTTGTTAAGGGATTGTCAAACTTTAGCCAACCTTGTAAGGAGGTTATTTAATGGCGAAGCAAAAGTGGGAATGTCATATTTGCCGAAACAGCAGTAAATTGCCCGATGGAACTCCTTATCCAGAAGTTTGTCCAGTTTGCGCAACAAGCCTAGCAAACCGTTCTGAAGAAATGGAAAGGTGGACTGCCAGTGTGGAAAAACAGGCGGGTGGCATAAGGGAAGATGTCGTAGTGGTGTCACTTACCAACAAACGCTTAATTTTTCGTGGTCAAAACGTAGGCGGAACAGGTGCTTTGCTTGGTGGTCTTGTTGGTATGGCGATTGAAAGTGCCGTAAAGGCTGGTAAAACCAACCTTAACATCGCTTGGTTGCCTATTGAAGATGTATCATCCATTAGTAGCGAGGTCGCTGGGCTTTTCAAGGGAAAAGTGATGACTAGCGTACACGCAAAAGACGGCAAAATCTACACCATGAAGCTTTCCAAAAAAGGGTTTGAGAATTTCCAAGCTCAAATTTCCCCGATGATTGGGCGGTAAAACGATGAAAATTTTCGGTGATGCGATGATTTTATGCGGGGGCAAAAGTTCTCGTATGGGTTTTGACAAATCCCTATTGAAAATTAATGGGGAATATGTTATAAATATTATGGCGGACAAATTGTGTCATGTTTTTGATGATGTTTCCTTGTGTGCCAACGGAGCTGGCAAGTTTGAAAAGTTTGGCTTGCCTGTGTTTTCGGATATTTATAATGAAGGGATTGGTCCAGTGGCTGCCGTACACGCCGCCCTGTCAATCGCCAAATCACGTTATATTTTCGTGGTTGCGGTGGATATGCCCTTGCTTAACTTGGAATATATCCGCCACATGATGCAGGTGTTAGAAAACACTAGCCCTCCTCCCCTCGCCCTTGTGCCTGTGATTGGTGACTTTATGGAATCTACCCACGCATTTTTCTCCGTGGACGCTTTAGGGTTTATAGAGGAGCAGATTGAGGCAGGCAACTTCTCTGTCAACAAGATTTTGAAGGGGCTTAATGCAATGTGTTTACAAGAGGAGATAAGCCGTGGATTTGACCCAGATTTAACCATGTTTACCAACCTGAATTATGTAGATGATTTGGATAAAATTGGAGGTATCAGCCGTGATTAACGAAACCACAATAATCAGATATGACCAAGAGGGCAACAGACCCATGGAAGACCCCGTAATTAGGGAGCTTCGTGCCAATTTAATGATAAATGGAGAGCTTTATCTGTCCATGATGTGTTTACCCCAGCATTTTGAGGAATTGGCGGTGGGATTTATGTTCTCTGAAGGTTTGATAAAATCCTACGAGGACATTAAAAATATTGATGCTACTTGCACAGGTAATATTTTTGTTTTTACCCACGAACCTGTGGTATATAACAAAAATGAAAACCGAGTGCTGGTTTCTGGCTGTGCTAACGGAAGCGTGAATATGTCATTTCTTAACGAAGCAAACCTACAACCGCTAACAGGAGATTTGACATACAGTTACGATGAAATTATTGGCATGATGGTTAAATTTTCTAAACAATCTCCCATTTTTCAGGAAACTGGTGCTGTACATAGTGCCGCTTTATTGTTCAAAAACGGTGAAGACATCTTTTTCGAGGATATTGGTCGCCACAATGCCGTTGACAAAGTGGTAGGAACAGCTTTGATGCGTAATTTGCCCATCAGCGAGGGTGTGCTTTTAATCAGCGGAAGGGTGTCATCGGAAATCGCATTAAAAACTAGTCGGTTGGGTATACCTGTTATGATTAGTCAATCTGCACCCACATCCATGTCGGTTGCCATTGCTGAAAAAGTGGGTATGACCTTGATTGGTTTTGCGAGAGGCCGCCGTTTTAACGTGTATTCTGGAAGTTCAAGAATTAAATAAAAAACCTTTAAGGAGGAAAAAGAAATGTCTGAAACGACAAAAAAAGCCGTGTCGCCCGAAAAGGTGTGGACTCTTTTAGCGGCTATCACTCTGATTTACGGTTTGGTGCTAACTGCACTAAATCTCGGGGACAACAGCTTTTTTGATGCCCTGTGGACTTATGGCTTGTGGAGCATCATCAACAATCCAGCCATTTTGCCTTTGGACTACATTGCCATGGGTGGTATTGGTCCAGCGTTTGTAAACTCTGGTATTGTGGGCTTTCTTGTACTTGGTTTTTTCAAATTTGCCAAGTTGCCAATTAGTGGTCCACAAATGGGTGTTCTAGGTCTAACCATGGGCTTCTCGTTCATGGGTAAAAACTTCTTGAACATTTTGCCGATTCTTTTGGGTGCGTTGTTGTACTCCGCATTTACCAAGGCAAAAGACGCTGGCTTGCGTGACACTTATAAAAACCACATTACAATGGCTGGTTTTGCGACGTGTCTTGCTCCAATCATTACCCAACCCGCCTTTATTCCGCAGTTTAATGCTGACGGGCATCAAGTTTTTGGTATCCTAATCGGTGTGGTTTTGGGTCTTGGTATTGGTTTCTTTATCAATGCTATGGCTGTTTTCATCCGCAAAAGCCACGAAGGACTTAACCTTTATAACATCGGATGGGGTGCTGGTCTTTTTGCTACGGCTCTAACTGCTGTTTACGGTGCTTTCGGCGTGCAAAACTTTGTTGGTGCCGCTCCTTATCGTAATCTTGGGCAAGTTATGGTAGATGTTTATGGAAACTATCGCCAACTTAGCATGCCAGGCACTTACAACTGGGAAATTCATGGTTATGTAGCTTTCCTTTCCCTGTTCTTCATCCTTATGGGCTTCCTAAGTGGTGCAAAGGGTAGCGACATCAAAGAAAGCTTGTATCTAAAAGCTGGCGATTCTAAGTTCATCAACAACTTCTTTGCGAAATATGGTGCAGGCAAAACATATCTTGCCATGGGTCTTTTAGGTGTTATGATTTTGGTTGTGACATTGGGACTTAACGTAAACATGAATGGTCCAATTCTAGCCGCAATTGTTTCTGTTGTAGGCTGGGGTGGTTTTGGTAAGGCTGTGGCAAATGCCGCTGCTATCGGTGCTGGTGTTGTGCTTGCGGGTATCGCACGTTACTTCATCTGGCCAACCCATGTACAATGGGCTGACTACAATCTTTTGGAATATCTTCGCACCCAGCCAGTTATCTGGACATCCGCCCTATGGGGTATGTGCTTATCTCCAATGGCAAGGTTCTTTGGCTGGAAATGGGCAATTCCTGTGGGTATGATGCACTTCGCCTTTGCTGCGACTATTGCCAACTTCCACTGGGGTCAAAACCTTTACAACAACGGAATGGCAGCGGGTCTTGTATGTTTGATTATGATTCCTGTTATCCGTGCCTTCGATAAAAAAGGCAAATACGGCATGGAGAAAGTTTATCCAGACCCATCCTAAAGAAAATATAATACAAAACCCGCCAACTTCAATGCTTTGGCGGGTTTTTATAAGGAGATTGTATGCAGGAATTAGTTAAAGAGTTTATCGAAAAACAGGGCTGGAGAACAGATGCACAGAGTCGCTACCTTGATTTGGTGTCGGAAGTTGGGGAATTAGGCAAAGAAATCCTATTGTCTACTGATTATGGTAAGACAGACTTTTCCCTCACGCCTTCCACGACAGACGAAATGGGTGACTGCTTGTTTTCGTTGTTGGCATTATGCACAGAAATGGGCATCAACTCCGAAGAAGCACTAAAGCAATCCATAAGCAAATATGAAGCAAGATAATATCATTTTTTGAAAATTACTAATTTGCTGGCTATATAGTTAAACACCAGAACAATAATGTGAGCGATTGCGAAAAACACCAGCTCGTTAAATTCCAACATATCCACAAAAACGAACATGATAGCTAGATTAATGCCGAAAGAGATAAGTCTGGCAATAAAAAAGAGTAGGGCTTGCCGTCCTGTTTCTTTTTTTGTTTTGTTTTGGAACACAAAAATTTTGTTGGTAACAAAAGCAAAGGCCACGGCGATAACCCAAGAGATTGCTGTGGAAAGCCATGCTGACAACCCCAGTCCCCAAGATGACAAGAAGTAGATAATCATAGTTATTAGGGAAGTTAGACCACCAAAAAAGAGATAAGTTATTACCTCTCTATGTTTTTGGAAAAGTTTGTTATTTTTCATTTACAAGCCCCTTTATGACGGCAACTGTGGCAGGTATGATGAAGATAAATACAGGGAAGGCATAGCGGGCTTGACCCTCGAAAAAGAAGGGAACGACAATAAAAAAGGCGAAATTGATGTAGATTACAGCGGTAAGAAGGGTCATTTTGCCATGTTTAGTGAAAAGGGCAACGGCATATCGTTTTATCATCACAAACATAAAGAGGAAGGCTGTACCACTTAATATATAAGTGATAATACTGGCGGATGCTTCCAGAAAATTATGATTGCGCTGAAGCCTAGCACGCTCCACATCTGTCAAACCCTCATCGTAAATCTGCGTCACATTTGCAGCCCATTGAGGGATGTCGGTTGCCCCATCGAAAAAGGTGCGGTAAACCCGCAAAACCCCTAATCTTAGATATTCAAAAGGGTTTTCGGCAATCCATTGTCTTGCCCATGTGTTAAAATAGGGTTCGATTTCGTGGACTTGGTGGATGGTTCGTTCTTCCAAAGCATCCAGGAGGATTTGATGTCTGTCAGGGTATGGGTAAGTGGCACGTGCGGGGTTCATCCACAAACCGTTCACATTAAAGTCGTTATTGTTGATAAACAAGACATAACCCGAATTGTACGAAACAGGTATAAAGCGGTCAAAATGGTTCATATTGCGAATTGCCCAAGGGGATATGACGGCAAAAGTTAATGCGAAAGCGATACCTGTAAACGCCAAACTGCGTTTTAGTTGCTTGGTGGTGCTGAACATGAAAACCCCCATGATTACAGGGTATGCCAGCATAAAAGGGCGAACCAAAGCCGACAGCCCAATCAAAACACCAAGGACGAAGATTGCGGGAAGGCGTGGTAAAAAATAAAGCTTTACAAAAATGATTGCAGACAACAGGAAGGTGAAAAAAACTTCTGTTCCAATGACATTTACATATGCCACATATTGGGGCAACAAGGCTGTAATTCCAAGTGCAACAAGTGCAAATTTACGTTTTGGGAAAATTTTAATATAGATTAGCCAAGCAAATGTAAGCGTACCCATAGAAAGCACTACATTAAGCCATTTTCCTGCCATTACATCAGTTGTGCCAATAATACGGTAAAAAACCCCAAGCACATAGGGGTATCCGCTACCCTGCCACGCCACAGGTAATCCGTGCATGGTATGCCCATAACCACGAGCAATGTTTTCGGCTATCATCTGGTAATTTGCAAAGTCAGAAACCGGCACATTTGTCACTGCCAAAACCCAGTAAATACGGGCTGCAAGAGCCATAGCGAAAATAACTATCAAAGGAATATGTTCTTTTGTGATATGAATTTTAGGCATTATACCCTCCTGTCCAATACAAAAACACAAAACTGAGAATACCAAACACAGCAATCGCTATCAACAACAACTTGTCAGCAAAAATTATAGAAATTGGGTCGCCAAAAGAGTTTTCACGGAAAACTGCTAGCAAATACTTGCAAACGATGAAAACCACTAAAGGTACTGTATAAATCATAGCACCCACGCTGGTCATTGTCCAAAGGGCGTAAAAAACTACGGCAAGTCCAGCGAAAACAAATACCATGCCATTTAGAAGTGTTGGGCTGTAACCAGAAAGGGACTTGCGGGCAGCGGTACTTTCTCCCACCTGCATCATTTCGCCACGCCTTTTGCCAAATGCCATAAAAAGCGAAGTCGCCATAACCGTTAAGAAAAGCCATTCGGACACGCCTTCCCCAATGGCAACGCCACCAGCATATATACGGAAAACAAAACCAGCAGCAATACAAAAACAATCCATGACAGGAAGGTGTTTCAGTTTGAATGAGTACGCCAGATTTAAGGTGGTATACAACAAAGCAAACAAGGCAATTTGTCCATTACCCATGAAAAATATCAAAAGGAAACCTATTGCATATAGAAGCAACGCCAAGATATAACCAGTTTTTCTACTGACCTGCCCAGAAGCAATGGGGCGAAATTTGTTTACAGGATGTGCTGAATCCTTTTTCTGGTCTACAATATCATTTACAACATAAACAGCGGATGCCAACAAACAAAACGCCACAAAAGCAACAGTGGCAGACAGCAAAGCATCCGTATTCGTGAAATTTTGAGAGTAAATCAGCGGAAAAAACACCAAAAGGTTTTTAATGTAATGCTTGGGACGCATCAACCGCAAAATATTGTGAAGTTTTGTCATATATGACATTCTAACATTTGTACGAAGTATTTGCAAGACGTTTTTATGAACCGCTAAAAAAATCTATGACAGCCTTGGCGGCTTTTTTGTTCATACCTGGGGTTGCAGTCAATTCTTCTTCGCTTGCCACTTTTATAGCTTCTACTGTGCCAAAACGCATTAATAGGGCTTTTCGGCGGGTGTCCCCCACCCCAGGTATATCGTCTAACACGGATTTTGTGGAGGCTTTGGAGCGTAATTTGCGGTGATACTCCAAAGCAAAACGGTGAACCTCCTCTTGTATGCGGGTTATCAACTTAAAGCCTTCCCCACCTAATGGCATGGTAATTTCCTCGCCTTTGTACAACAAAGCCCTTGTTCTGTGCCTGTCATCTTTTACCATTCCACAGATTGGAAGGTTAATACCCATGCCGTCCAGCACCTCCTGCGTAGCAGAAATATGCCCTTTCCCACCGTCCACAAAAATAATATGAGGTAGGCGGGCAAATTTACTGTCGCCTTCTTCATAACGTCGGAAGCGACGATGTAAAACCTCTTGCATGGCGGCATAGTCATTAGCTTCGCCTTTGTCCAACGACTTTATTTTGAATTTACGGTAATCATTTCGACGAGCCTTCCCACCTTCAAAAACCACCATAGAACCCACATTCTCATAGCCCTGAATATTTGAAATATCATAAGCTTCAACACGGAAAAACTCCCCATCTAGCCCAAGAGCTTGACGAATTTCTTCCATCGCCCCAGTTGTTCGCTCCTCCTCACGTTTGATGTGCTTACCAAACTGCTCTAGTGTGATAATTGCGTTGTTTTCTGCTAGTTTTACTAGCTTTAGCTTATCACCACGGCTTGGCACGCTGATGGTGACTTTTTTGCCACGCTCCTGTGCCAGCCATCTTTTAATCACATCTTCATCCTCGATGGGATGTTGTAAAATCAACTCTTTTGGCACAAATGGCGTACCGCTGTAAAATTGAGTAATAAATTGTGTCATAACGGCGGAAGCTTCCACATTCTCCACGCCGTAAACCATTAAATGCTCCCGCCCTGTCATTTTGCCGTCACGGATGAAAAACACTTGAAATAGGGCTTCGTCAGCATTTGTGGCAAAGGCAATGATGTCTTGGTCGCCTTCAGAAATACGTTCGGCTTTTTGGGCTTCGTTAATTCGCCTAATGGCTTGGATTTTGTCCCGCAAATCTGCCGCTTTTTCAAAAAGTAACTCCTCGGCGGCTTGCTCCATTTGGACTTGCAAATCTCTCGAAACACTCTCATGCTTACCTGACAAAAACTCCAAAATTTGGGCAATGCGTTCCCCATATACTTCTTTGGAAATGTGCAAACCACAAGGCCCTGGGCATAAACCTATATGATAATTTAAGCAAGGCCTACCACTTGCCTGCCCTGCTACAATTTTTTTACCAGTACGTCGCAAAGGCCAAATTTTGTGAATTTGCTCTATTGTTTGTGCTACAGCAAAACTGGAGGTGAAAGGCCCGAAATACTTGCTTCCATCCTCATCATAATCCCTTGTGGAAAACACCCTCGGAAAATCCTCGCAGGTGGTAACTTTTATGTAAGGATAACTTTTGTCGTCTTTTAGCAACACATTATAACGGGGTTGATGCTCTTTGATAAGGTTACATTCCAGCACCAAGGCTTCCGTTTCTGTATCCGTCACAATATACTCAAACCGCTGGGTCACAGCTCGAATATTGCGGACTTTCGTATGAATTAAATTAGCCTCGGTAAAATAAGACCTCACACGATTACGCAAGTTCACCGCCTTGCCCACGTAAACAATCTCCTCCGCTGAGGTTATGAACATATACACCCCAGACCGCTGGGGCAATCGCTTTAATTCTTCGGGTATATCAAACATTTTGTCACCTCTGCTATAATAATACCTCAAATCCCCTTGCGGGTCAAGTTCGGCTATGATATACTTGTTTAATGAAGTGGAGGTCGAAAATGAAGCGAATTGACATATACACAGACGGTGCTTGCTCTGGTAACCCTGGTCCTGGCGGGTTTGGGGTTGTGCTTTTGTTTGGCGAACACCGCAAAGAAATGTCGGGTGCATACCAACTTACAACAAATAACCGCATGGAGATTTTGGCTGCCATTGTTGCCTTAGAAACCTTAAAAGAACCCTGTTCCGTGCGACTGTTTAGTGACAGCCGTTATTTGGTGGATGCCATAGAAAAAGGCTGGGTAGAACGATGGCGTGCCAATGGCTGGAAGCGTAACAAAAGCGAAATGGCGGTGAATGTGGATTTGTGGGAAAGATTGTTGCCACAACTCGACAAGCACAAAGTGGAATTTATCTGGGTTAAAGGTCACGCCAGCAATGTGGAAAATAACCGCTGTGACACCTTGGCACGCACCGCTATTGAAACAGGAGATTTCAGCAAGGACGAGGGTTATAATGTATAAATTCGGCAAAATCACTTTGGTTTGTGTGGGTAATTTGAAGGAAGATTATTTAAGGTCAGCACAGGCGGAATTTGTTAAACGACTAACACCTTATGGCAAACTAAATATAATCGAGGTTGCGGGCGATGACAACCCCACCAAAGAAGCGGGTCGTATTTTACAAAAACTTTCACAGGCATCGTATAAAATCGCAATGACAATAGGGGGCAAAGCGCCGTCATCTGAGGTGTTTGCTGAAGACATAGGCAAACTAGCAACCCATGGACATAGCCATTTGGAGTTTATCATCGGGGGAAGCGTTGGCTTATCCAATGATGTGTTAGAGGTATGTAATTTGCGACTATCCCTCTCCAACATGACATTTACCCACCAAATGGCTCGTATTATTTTATTAGAACAAATTTACAGAGCCTGCCGTATTTTGAATAATGAACCATACCACAAATAAACATAAGTCGAGCAAAAATAATCCCGCATCTTCCCTTGACATCAATGCTTGAATGATGATACACTAAAACAAAAACATTATGGGAGGTATTTTGCATGGCAATGACATCTGCAGTTAAGAAAAAACTTGTAAGGGTGTGGTACGAAAGACATTCGCCCAACCTTAGTCAAACAGCTTTGGTTGCCGCCAAGGAGCATTTAACCTACGAAGAAGCCATTATCAAAGGTATGCTTACAGAAACTGACACACAGCAAAGATACATAGCCGCAAGAGAAGGGCATATAGAGGTGACACTGGCTTATATTAAAGGAAAACCAAGCTCATTGATGAAGCGATAAAGTAACAAAATAACACTTGACACAACCCCCTAACTTATGATATATTCAACTTGTTGACTAATGTCGATGCTTTGAATAATTAGAGAGGGGGTTGTTTATATTGTCTTTGAAACATGGTCTTTTAGGACTTTTAACCCAGTCACCTAAGACTGGATATGAATTAGATAAGCAATTTAACACAATGTTGGGAGGTTTTTGGCAAGCCAAGGGAAGTCAGATTTACAGAGAGCTTGACACCATGGAAAAGATGGGTTGGCTCACCAGCCAGCAGGTGGTACAGGAGGATAAGCCCAACAAGCGAGTGTATTCCATCACGCCATCTGGTAAGGAGGAGTTCGCTAACTGGATGGAGAGTGGTTCGGTAGACTTGTCTATAAAGTCTGCATTTTTGATGCGGGTTTTCTTTGCAGACAACTCCCAAATCGTTGGTCTTTTGCGTTGCTATTTGGATGCTTTGGAGGATTTACAACCATCCACAGGTGGCAATGCCCTAACCAATTTATACACACAAATGATAAACCAAACAAAACGAGAATGGGTGCAGGTAGCAAGTGGTGGTTTTATCCGCCCCCTTGCCCCAACAACAATGGAACACAAATTAGGGGGATATGATTATGAAATTTTCCCAGATGAAGTATCAAAGACCAGAGTTATCACAAGTGCAGTCAAACATTCAGACATTTTTGAGCAAATTCAAGGCGGCTACCACGGCACAGGAGGCCATGGATTGTTATATTGCCTATGATGATTACCTAAATAAAGAAGTGGCACAATTCAGTAACTTGTCCTACATCCGCTACAATATTGACACCAACGACCAGTTTTACAAGGGCGAAATGGATTTTTGGGACAAAACTTGGCCAGTTCTACAAGAAGACACAAAGGCTTTTACGACAGCACTTCTCGACAGCCCATTCCGCAAGGATTTAGAAGACGAATGGGGACCCGTTATGTTCCTAAATGAGGAAATTTCCCTAAAAACCTTCAGCCCAGAAATTATTGAAGATTTGCAAGTAGAAAACGCCCTTTGTACAGAACATGACGATTTGAAGTCATCTGCCCAAATCCTATTTGAAGGCGAAATGAAAACCCTTGCACAAATGGAAGCATACCACGAAAATCCAGACCCTAATGTGCGTCGTCTTGCACGTGACGCTGTGGCTGACTGGTATCAAGAAAACGGCGACAAGTTAGATGAAATTTTTGACAAAATGGTAAAAGTACGCACAAAAATCGCTCAAACCCTCGGATATGAAAATTTTGTGGAATTGGGTTATCACCGCATGAAACGCAAATGCTACGGTGCAGAAGATGTGGCAAAATTGCGTCAAGGTTTGGTGGAACACATTGTACCGCTGGTTAGTCGTTTTAAGGCGGAGCAGGCGGAGCGTATAGGTGTGGACAAAATTACCCTATATGACGATTATTTTCGCTACCCAGACGGCAACCCGCAACCTAAAGGCACACCAGACGACATTATGGCACATGGACGCAGAATGTACAAAGAAATGTCACCCGACACAGCGGAATTAATTAACGTGCTAATGGACAACGAGCTTTTTGATGTGTTAGCTCGCACGGGCAAGCGGGATGGTGGTTACTGCACCTCCCTTCCTGCCTATGGCCTGCCTTTCATTTTCGCAAATTTTGACGGAACCGCATGGGACGTGGATGTACTTACCCATGAGGTGGGTCATGCCCTCGCAATCTACGAAGCACGTAACACTAAACCTTCCAACCTTTCAGACCACCCACAGGATATATCAGAAATCCACTCTATGGCAATGGAATTTTTTGCTTGGTCTTGGATGGAAGGGTTTTTTGGTGACCAGACCGAGAAGTATTATGACAGCCACCTATCAGGTGCGGTAACATTTTTCCCAGTTGGTGCAATGGTGGACGAATTTCAACACTGGGTTTATGAAAACTACACAGCCAGCCCCTCGGACCGCCACGCCCATTGGGCGAAAATGGAGCAGAAATATCGCCCATACCTAGACCAAAGCGAAGTGCCGTTTTATCAAGACGGTAGATGGTGGCAAAGTCGGCTACATATATACATTTTTCCGTTTTACTACATTGACTATGTGCTGGCGGGGATTGTTGCCCTTAACTTCTGGGCAGAAAATCAGCACAATCCTAAAGTTGCTTGGGATAAATATATGAAAATAATCCGAACCGATGGGACAAAAACTTTCCTAGACCTTATCAAAGAAGCGGACATACCAACACCTTTTGAACCACAAAACATCCAGTTCATAGCAGATGCAGTGACAACTTGGATGGACAATCGCAAATAATATTATAATAGGAGTGAATAATTATGAAATTTTCCCAAATGAAGTATCAAAGACCAGAACTATCACAAGTGCAGTCAAACGTTCAGATGCTTTTGAGCAAATTCAAGGCGGCTACCACGGCACAGGATGCCATGGATTGTTATATTGCCTATGATGAATACCTAAACAAAGAGGTGGCACAATTTAGCAGTTTGTCCTACATCCGCTACAGCATTGACACAAACGACCAGTTTTACAAAGATGAAGTGGATTTTTGGGACGAAACTTGGCCCGTGCTGGAAGAAGACACAAAAGCTTTTACTTCAGCACTTCTCGCCAGCCCATTCCGCAAGGATTTGGAAGCTGCATGGGGGCCTGTGATGTTTATTAATGCAGAGATTGAGCTTAAAACCTTCAAGCCAGAAATTGTGGAAGATTTGCAGGTGGAAAATGCTCTCTGCACAGAACATGACGATTTGAAAGCGTCCGCCCAAATCCCATTTGAAGGCGAGATGAAAACCCTTGCGCAAATGGGGGCATACCACGAAAATCCAGACCCTAACGTGCGTCGTTCCGCACGTGACGCTGTGGCTGGTTGGTATCAAGAAAACGGCGACAAGTTGGATGAAATTTTTGACAAAATGGTTAAAGTACGCACAAAAATCGCTAAAACCCTTGGATATGACAATTTTGTAGAATTGGGTTATTACCGTATGGGACGCAATTGCTATGGTGCGGAAGATGTAGCAAAGTTCCGTCAAGGTTTGGCGGAGCATATTGTACCGCTGGTCAGCCGTTTTAAGGCGGAGCAGGCAAAGCGTATTGGTGTGGACAAAATTACCCTATATGACAACTTTTTCAGCTATCCAGACGGCAACCCTCAGCCAAAAGGCACGCCCGACGACATTATGGCACACGGACGCAAAATGTACAAAGAAATGTCACCCGACACAGCAGACTTCATTGACGTGCTAATGGACAACGAGCTTTTTGATGTGCTGGCACGCACAGGTAAACAGGGTGGTGGTTACTGTTCCTACCTTCCTGCCTATGGTATGCCTTTCATTTTCGCCAATTTCGACGGTACGGCTGGGGACGTGGATGTACTTACCCATGAGGTGGGTCACGCCCTTGCAGGCTACGAAGCCCGCAACACCAAACCTTCTGGTCTTGTAGACACTCCACAAGATATATCAGAAATCCACTCTATGGCAATGGAGTTTTTTGCTTGGCCTTGGATGGAGGGCTTCTTTGGCGACCAAACCGAGAAATATTATGACAGCCACCTATCGGGTTCAGTCACGTTTTTCCCATATGGTGCAATGGTTGATGAATTCCAACATTGGATTTATGAAAACCACACAGCAAGCTCCGCAGACCGCCACGCCCATTGGGCAAAAATGGAGCAGAAATATCGCCCATACCTAGACCAGTCAGAAGTGCCGTTTTATCAAGATGGCAGGTGGTGGCAAAACCAGCTACATATATATGTTGTGCCGTTTTACTATATTGACTATGTGCTGGCGGGGGTTGTTGCACTTAGCTTCTGGGCAGAAAACCAGCGTGACCCCAAGGCGGCTTGGGATAAATACATGAAGCTACTTCGTACTGCTGGGACAAAAACCTTCCTTGACCTTATTAAAGAAGCGGGTGTCCCAACTCCGTTTGAGCCAGCGAATATAAAGTCTGTAGCAGATGCAGTGACGGCGTGGCTTGATAATCGTAAGTAAGATTAGTTTAGGTTATGGAAAGAGTGTAAGACAGGACTAGGACGGGCAATGCCCGCCCCTACCGAAATGTTATTTCTAACAATCAAATCAAATATAAAAGGAGTGTTTCTAATGAAATTTTCACAAATGGAGTATCAAAGACCAGAGCTTGCACAGGTGCAAGCCACCATCCAAGACCATTTGGCGAAATTTAATTCCGCCAAAACAGCACAGGAAGCAATTGATGCTTACATAGCTTTTGACGATTATCAAACCACGCAAGTCCGCCAATTTGGCACTCTTGCCAATATTCGTAAAAGCTTGGACACCAACGACCAGTTTTACAAGGATGAGGTGGATTTTTGGAACAATGCTGGTCCTGTTCTTCAAAAAGACCAACAAGCTTTTACCCAAGCCTTGTTGCAATCCCCTTTTCGTAAGGAATTGGAGGCGGTATGGGGCAATGTGATGTTTGTAAATGCCGAAATGCAACTAAAAACCTTCTCCCCAGAAATTGTGGAGGATTTGCAGGCGGAGAACGCCTTAACAACGGAGTATACACAACTTCGTGCGTCTGCCCAAATACCTTATGACGGCAAAACTATGACATTGGCGGAATTTGGGGCATATTTTGAAAATCCCGACCCTGCCGTACGCCGTTCTGCCCGTGATGCAGTTGCTAGATGGTGGGCAGAAAATGCCGATAAAATGGATGAGATTTTTGACAAACTTGTGGCTGTACGCACCAAAATCGCTAAGGCTTTGGGTTATGAAAATTATATCCAACTGGCATATTATCGCCGTGGTCGCAATTGCTATGATGCCAAAATGGTGGACAAATTCCGTGAGGGAATTCGCTCTCACATTGTGCCATTGGTAAGCCGATTTAAGGCAGAGCAGGCAAAGCGTATTGGTGTTGATAAAATTAGCCTTTATGACAACTCGTTTAGCTATCCAGACGGCAATCCAATGCCAATCGGTACACCTGACGAAATTATGGCACATGGTCGCAAAATGTACAAAGAAATGGGTCCAGACACAGCAGACTTTATTGACATTTTAATGGACAACGAACTGTTTGACGTGGTGACACGCCCAGGTAAGCAAAGTGGTGGTTACTGTTCTTATCTACCCGCATACAAACTTCCTTTTGTTTTTGCCAATTTTAACGGCACGGCTGGCGACGTGGACGTGCTTACCCATGAGGTGGGTCACGCCCTCGCCAACTATGAAGCCCGTGACATCAAGCCTTCTGCCCTACAAAATTATTCCTTTGATACGGCAGAAATCCACTCCATGGCGATGGAATTTTTCGCATGGCCTTGGATGGAAGGCTTCTTTGGCGAACAGACAGAAAAGTATTATGACAGCCACATTTCTGGTGCTGTAACCTTTTTGCCTTATGGTGCAATGGTTGACCAATTCCAACATTGGATTTATGAAAATTACAACGCAACATCAGCCGAGCGTCATGCACAGTGGACAAAATTGGAAGCGGAATATCGCCCTTACCTAAATTGTGATGGAATTGAGTTCTACCAAGAAGGTAAATGGTGGCAGAACCAACTGCATATATATGTCGTGCCGTTTTATTATATAGACTATGTGTTGGCACAACTCATGGCAATTAAGTTCTGGGCAGAAGCACAGGAGGACAGCAAGGCGGCTTGGGATAAGTACATGAAGCTACTACGTGCTGCAGGCACAAAAACCTTCCTTGGACTTGTTGAGGAAGCTGGCTTGCCCACGCCTTTTGAACCGCAGAATATCAAGACGATTGCTGACGCAGTGACGACTTGGCTTGACAATCGTAAGTAGTAGCTTATCAGCCCCATAATTGCAAGCCTAATCCGCAATTATGGGGCTGGATAAAAAGAGAAAAATAAGCCTAAGACCAATAAAAACTTGGGAAGAATTTGATGAATTAGTAGCATTAGAAACGCAAGATAACCAAAAGGATTTTGCAGACAGCAATTTGGCGACACTTGCCACAGCTTTTGTTTACTAGGAAATTGATGGCAGAAAACCGACTGTTCTAGGTATTTATGCAAACGACATACCTGTTGGTATGTTAAAGTTTAATTACAACGGTGTTGGCGAAAATGAGATACCCAATCTTAATGAGTCATTACCATGATTTGTGTTGAAAGACCAGAAAGCTATGGCAATGCCAAACTTAACGAAACAACCTACTTTTTCTGGCGGTTTATGATTGACAAAAATCATCAAGGCAAGGGTTACGGCAAAACCGCACTATCCCAAGTTATTGATATGATAAAAATCGCCAATCCACTAGGGGAAACCAATCGGCTTTATACCTCAGTTGTGCCAGAAAGTCCCGCAAGAAACCTCTACCTTAACGCTTGCAGATTTAAGGAGGAACACCGTGATAGAACTAAGAAAAATAACCCACGAAAACCTATGCGAATGTATTTACAACATAGAAACCACCGAGGAGCAAAAGGAATTTGTTGACAGCAATGTGGAAAGCCTTGCAGAAGCATTTGCCAGTGTAACAAACGGCGGTTTTGCCACGCCTTATGCCGTTTATGACAATGCCACAATGGTTGGTTTTATAATGTATACTTTCGCTGACAAGCCCGAGGGAGATTTGTCACCGCCATATCAGTTGCCCTGCTACTACATTTGGCGTATACTTATAGACAAAAACCAACAAGGTAAGGGCTATGGAAAACAAGCACTTACAAAAGTAATTGAAGAAATTAAAACCATGCCCCATGGCAAAGCAGACCGAATATACACCTCTTATCATCCCGATAACATCCCTTCAAAGTCATTGTTTGCGTCCCTTGGATTTGTGGAAACGGGTGAGATAGATGGCAATAGAGAAGAGGACGATTATGAAGTCATAACCAAACTGGATATTTAGCCAGATAACTGTAAATAAGACCCGTTCGTAAATTGTGGGCAATGTGTTTTGTTCATACTTTACGAAATGGTGTTATTTTTGACCCATTGGAGGTACAATGAGTGAACCAATAACACAACTAATAAAAGTTGACCAAGACAACCAAACAGCCTTTGTAAACCTGTACAACCTGTTCCACCATGACAGAGCCATTTATCTGCCTGATATGTACCCGTCCGTTGACAATGAGGGCTATTACGACAAAGCAAACACCCTTGCCACTTTGGTAATAGACCCAGAAAAGGCTATATCCTATTTAATAAAGCATGACGACAGTTTTGCTGGCTTTGTGGTTTTTGCCTTACCACCAATCATGTCACACCATGGTTGCGACTATTCTATTATCGACATCTTTATTCTAAATAGCCACCGTGGCAATGGCATTGGCACAACAGTTTGCAAACAACTGTTCGCACAATACGCAGGCAAACATCAAGTGGAAGTTGTTATTCACGACCAGTCCGCCCGAAAGTTTTGGGAGAGAATAATTGCAAAAGAAGGTCAACCCATTAAACAAGAGGAAAAACCAGAGGAACATCTGGTCGTTTATGAATTTAACATAGGAGGATAAATCAATGAACAAACTGATACTACAGGGACACGAGCTTATGAAGGACTGTGGCTTCCCATACTATATTTGTGGTGGCTTTGCCCTTGATATGTTTGCGGGAAAAGAACTTCGTACCCATTGGGATTTGGATATTTCCACATTCAAAGAACACAAACTGGATTTGGTGGAGTTTTTGCAATCCAAGGGGTGGGACACTTGGAAGCGTGTATATGAGCCTAGCACATTGGGCGGCATCACACCCATCATAGACAAAAGCGACAGCAAACTGGAAGATATACGCAACATCTGGGCGATTAAGGAAGGTAGCCACCTCGTTCCTAAACCACGCAACGATGGTACGGATGTTTACGATTTTGATATTTTAGCTAACGAACAAACTGGATTTCACTTTATCGAAATGGTTCTGGATAACAAAAGTGGTAATGACTTTTTGGTAAACCCAACCAAAGGCATTGTTCGGCAGATGGACAAAGCCGTTTTGTATGCGGATGGCATCCCTCACCTTGCTCCCGAGGTGATACTTCTTTTGAAGTCACCAGAGGTCTATACCACCCACGAATACCACGCCCACAAAACCCCAGGCGACTTTCGGGCAATACTACCTCTGTTGCCAGCAGAAAGCAAGCAGTGGCTGTCAAATTCACTAAAAACATTATTTCCTGACGGGTTGCCGTGGCTATCAGAGATTTTGGAGGAATTATTATGGACAAAATAATTTTACAAACCAAGGAACTATTCAAAGACGCAGGTTTTGAATATGCCATTTGTGGCGGTTTTGCCCTTGATATGTTTGCTGGTAAAGAAATTCGTGAACATGGGGATTTTGACATTTTGGTATTTGGAGAGGACAAACATCGTGCTGTGCAATTTCTGTTGGACAAGGGCTGGCTTGTTTTTGGTCGCTTTGTGGAAAACGGCTCGGTGTGGCAATATTTGTTTTACAAGGTAAACGACATCACAGACGGCTTTTGGGATAACTGCAAAAATTTTTGGGCTATAAAACCCGACTGCCTACCAAAAGTTTTACAAAAAATTGACCGTTTGCAAGGTGATGTGTACACCTACCAAACCCGCAAATGGCTTGTGCAAGATGATATTGAGTTTATCGAACTTGAGTTTGACACAAAAGAGGGTGAAAATTATGTGGCAAGCGAAAACCCACGAATAACCCGCCCGATGGATAAAGCAATTTTATATCATAACGGAATACCCTATCTTGCACCAGAAATTATACTGTTTTACAAGTCTGACAAATATTCTTCCGAAAGTGCGTATGCAAAACCCAGAACAGATGCGGACTTTAAGGCGGTTATGCCTATACTTTCCGAAGAAAGTAGAAAATGGCTTTTGGATGCAATTGATACGAAATATCCTGATGGGTGCATATGGCTTGATGGGCTACTAGAGGGTTATCGTGGATAAAATAATTTTACAAGCCAGAGAATTATTCGAGGACGCAGGTTTTGATTATGCCGTATGTGGCGGCTTTGCCCTTGATATGTTTGCAGGCAAGCAATTACGTGAGCATGGGGATTTTGACCTACTTTTCTTTGAAGAAGACAGACAAAAAACCTTGCAATTCCTAAGGGAGCGGGATTGGCAACTTTACGCCCGATTTATGGAGGATGGAAAACCCATAACCAACCACCTATTTTACCTAATCGAGAACCCCGCCGACAACAAATGGATAGATGTTCACAACGTCTGGGCGGTGTTGCCTAACAGTTATGCAAAATCATACCCTATCGAAAGGTTGGGTGAGGACGTTTTCGCATTTAATATGACCGAGCCACGCCTTCAAACCCTTGATTTTATTGAGATTTGTTTTGACAAGCGTCGTGGCGGCAACTTTATAGCAAAAGAAATCGCCCTACCCATGGAGCGAGCAATCCTAAGTAAAGACGGCATACCATATATGTCGCCAGAGCTGGTGCTGTTTCTGAAAACGCCAGAATTTTATACAACAAATGCCTACCAAAAACCCAAAACAGAAGCGGATTTTGGGGCGGTGATGCCACTGCTATCTGCCGAGAGTAAGATGTGGCTCATAAATGCCATAAAGACAACATACCCAGACGGCACACCGTGGCTGGACGGCATAATTTAAGGAGGAATTTTTATGGAAAAGATAATCTTGCAAGGTGCAGAGATTTTTAAGGATGCAGACTTTGACTGGTGCGTTTGCGGAGGTTATGCACTGGACATATTTGCAGGCAAGAAGCTACGTGAACATGGCGATTTTGATATGTGCTTTTTTAAGCAAGACAGAAAAGAGGTCTTGCAATACCTAATAGAAAAGGATTGGCCTGTTTACGGGCGACAAGGGGGATGGGACACGGTACCCATCAAACAAGCTATTTTTTACAAAGTGACAGACATTAATGACCCAGACTTTGCAGAAATGGCTTTTTGGGCAGTTAAACCTAACGGCTGGATGGAAATGTATGAGTTGCCCCGAACAAAAAATAACGCATACTCGTATTTCAACAGTGGCTTTAATGCTGATGAATTTACTTTTATCGAGGTTGCTTTTAACGACAAAGAGGGTGATACATATATTTTGCAGGACAACCCAGAAATCACCCTGCCTATGGAGAGGGCAATACTGTTTAGAGAAGGCGTGCCGTATCTTGCCCCTGAAATTATCCTGTTTTTCAAAACAGACGAATGGTCGGCGACCAATTCATATCTAGGACCTAAAATGATAACGGATTTTCAGGCCGTTATGCCACTAATGTCACAGGAGCAAAAAGACTGGCTTTTGGATGCCATAAAAACTGCCCACGGCGAACACACGCCTTGGCTTGATAAAGCTTTGGAGGGGATGATATAATGGACAAAATAATTTTGCAAGCCAACGAACTTTTTAAGGATGCGGGTTTTGATTACGCCATTTGTGGCGGTTTTGCCCTTGATATGTTTGCGGGCAAACAATACCGAGAGCATAATGATTTTGACATGAGTTTTTTTGACGACGAGAGACACAAGGTTCTGCAATTTTTACATGACAAGGGCTGGGGTCTGTATGCCAGATATGCTGACTTTGCAGACCGTAAAAAATATCTCGCCAACCATCTGCTTCATTTGGTCGAAGACTCAGTGGACGCTAAATGGGATGATTGTGAAAATTTTGTAGCTATACTTCCCGATAGTTATGCAACAGCCCACTTCGTTGAGCGTGCAGGCGTATATACCCTTGCTTTTGGCGAACAAAAGTTTGCCAAATTGGATTTTATCAAAATTTCGTTTAGAAAACGTCAGGGAGAAAATTTTATGGATGGAGAAAAGACCTTGAATATGGATAAGGCTATCCTTTATGCTGGCGATGTACCTTATATGGCACCTGAGTTTATGCTATACCTTAGAACACCCGAGTTTTGTTCGTGGCATCCACTTCAAAAGTCCAAAACTGAGGCGGATTTCAACACCATAATACCCCTTTTATCTGCCGAGCAAAAGGAATGGCTGTTGGATGCCATCAAAACCGTCTACCCAAATAACGCACCATGGCTGGGAGATTTATTGCAAGGATAATTAAAAACAAAGTAACCATTAGGCAAATCCACACCAAAAACACAGCGACACGGTAGGGGCGGGCATTGCCCACCCTATTCATACAGACGACATCGTTCAATAGCAGAGATGGCTTCCAGCAGTCATAAAGTGTATCGACCATGTGAAAACCTATCCCCAAGACAAAGCCGCATCGTTCTACACATCTTTCGAGCCAGCCAATGAAGCAGTACGCAAGCTTTATGTAGATTTTGGTTTTGTGGAAACTGGCGAAATTAAATGGGACGAAGTGGTGACACGTCTACCACTTTAATCCCCAAAGGAGAGCAAAATGATAACCTTACAACCAATAACATCCAAAAATTTGGGTGCAGTTTGGAAAATGAAAGCAGACCCCGAACTTGTAGCCCCTAACAACTGGAGCTTGGCAGAAGCCTACGCTTATTCGTATGAACATGGACACGATAAACTGCTGGTTCGAGCCATTTATGATGATGAAACCCCTGTTGGATTTCTAATGGCTAATTATGACCCGAAATATGAATATGTGGATAATAAAGGAGAACCGTATTTTTACTTATGGCGACTTATGGTCGATGAGCAATATCAAAATAAAGGCTATGGCAGAGCGGCTATGGAACTTCTAATTGCAGAAGTAAAAACAGGAAAACATGGCAAGGCAAATGCCTTTTATACTGGTACCGCTCGCCAAAGTGAAGTAACCCCTAAGTTTTACGGTAGCCTTGGTTTTGTATATACAGGCGAGGTTGACAGGGATGAGTGTAGTGATGAAAACCACGACGAAGATATTATGCGATTAGAAATTTAAGGAGAACGAAATGATAAACCTAAAACCTGTAACACTAAAAAATATGTGGGAAATCTATGAATTAAAAGCAGACAGAAACCTTGTTGCCCCCAACAACCAAAGCTTGGCAGAAGCATATGGTTATTATGCAGAATACGGAAAAAGCCCTCTTGTATACGGCATATACAATTGTGATATGCCAGTAGGTTTTATGATGGTTGCGTATGACCCACCACACAAATTTGCTAATATAAACAATAATGGTCAAGCCTTCTACTACCTTTGGCGTTTGATGATTGATGATGCACATCAAAACAAAGGCTATGGCAGGGCTGCGATGAAGCTTGTGATTGCAGAAGCAAAAGCGCACGCCCACGGCGAAGCCAACGCCTTTTACACTTCTGTTGTACCCGAAAGCACAGTTACACCCAGTTTTTACGGTAGCTTTGGCTTTGTAAAAACAGGTGAGATTGACGAAGGCGAAGAAGTTATGAGATTAGAATTATAAGGAGATACGAAATGGTAGAACTTAGAAAAATTACGATTTTGGATGACAATATGAAAGATTGCATTGCCCTTGATGTTGCACCCGAGAAAAAGGGTAGTATATGGTCGAACGCAATTACGCTGGCAGTTGCTTACAGTAGGGGCAAGGTTATGGAGTGTCGTTCCATTCATGTCCATGGCGAAATGGTAGGCTTGATTTCATACAACCACTTTGTTGAAAGCTCCGACTTCAAAGAAACCTGCTATCGCATCCGCCCTGTGATGATTGATAAGAACCAATTGGGCAAAGGGTATGAAGAAGTGGCACTTCGCCAGTTGTTGAAAGAGGTGCAGACCAAGCCCCACGGCGAAGCAACCGCCATTTTCGCAACCTATGCCCCAGAAGAAGATGACATGGCAAAGCTTTACGAAAAAGCCGGGTTTACCAAAACAGGTATGAAATGGCAAGACCCAGATAACGATAACATCATTGTGCGTATGGGTTTATAAACGGAGGATATTTATGATTGAACTTAAAAAAATATCAATTTTGGACGACAACATGAAAGAATGTATAAAGCTTGACTTTTTGCCAGAGCAAAACGGCTTTGTAGCACCCAATGCCATAAGCCTAGCGGAAGCATATGACAACAACAAAGCTTCCTCAGAAGAAGGCGGGGGCGATGTGGCATTTCCTTATGCTGTGTATGAAAATGGCGTAATGGTAGGCTTTGCCATGTATGGTTACTTTGCTTGTGGTGATGATTATGAAGAAAACGAGCCTATTTACTACTTTTGGCGTTTGCTGGTTGACAAGAACCATCAAGGCAAAGGCATTGGACGTGAAATAGTGAGGCAAGTGATGGGCGAGATAAAATCCAAGCCCCAAGGCGAAGCCAATTACTGTTATGTGTCTTACGAACCCACAAATATCGGCTCTAAAACCACATTTGCGTCCTTCGGTTTTGAGGAGGATGGTCGTGTTTTAGAAGGCGAAGTGGTCGCACGGTACAAATTATAGGTAATTTAGCAATTACAAAGGAGAATGATTTTATGATTGAACTTAGAAAAATCACAATTTTAGACGACAATGTGAAGGAGTGTATCGAGCTGGAATTATTGCCAGAGCAAACAAAGTTTGTTTCTCACAATGCTACCAGCTTGGGTCAAGCCTATACAGCCAATAGCGAAAGAGGATTAGGGAGCAGAGCCGCCTCTTACGCTATTTACGCCGACAACAAAATGGTGGGCTTTATTATGTACGGATTTTTTAAGCCTGAATATGACGACGACTACAAAGAAGGCAAAGACTATTATTATTTTTGGCGATTTATGATTGACAAGAACCACCAAGGCAAAGGATACGGCAGGCAGGCAATGACACAAGTCATAAACGAAATCAAACAAAAGCCGTTCGGTGATGCAGAACATTGTTACATATCCTATGAGCCAGATAATCCCGCAAAAGAGATGTATAAATCCTTCGGATTTATCGAAACTGGACAGGTTAGTTACGGCGAGAACATTGCAAAACTGAAATTATAATATTTTAGGAGGAGATTATGATAAATTTACAACCCATAACATGGGACAACTACATGGATATTTTGAAACTGCAAGTTGCTGAAAACCAAAAGGGGTTTGTTGCCCCTAATTCGGTTAGCCTTACAGAAGCTTATTTGGATTTGGTTGATGATGACGGCGACCCATTTATCACCATGGCAATCTACAACGGTGATGAGGCGGTGGGCTTTATAATGTCCGCCAGAGATGACGACCACGAATATGAAAACGACACAGAACCTTGCTATTTCATAAACCGCTTTATGATTGACGAAAAATTTCAGGGGCGTGGATTTGGTAAGGTTGCTATGGAGCAGTTTGTGCAACATATTAAAACCACATGGCCTAGGGGTGAAGCCGTCCACCTTTACTTAGGTTACAAGGAAACCAACCATGTTGCACGTAAGTTTTACCAAAGCCTTGGATTTGTAGAAACTGGACAAATCAAATATGGTGATGAAATCATAGCACGACTGGCGTTTTAGGGCAAATTATTAACCAGGAGGTAATAAATTATGTATAAATTCGAGAAAATGACAGAGGAACAGCTAAACATCGTTACCAAAATGACTTTGGAAGCCTACCCAGGCATTGAAGCCGCACCAGATGCCTATGCAGAACGCATCAAAGCCAATAGCAACCGCCCAGACGTAAACTATTACACCGTCCAAAATGAAGATGGCACTGCGGTAGCTACTTACAATACATGGGATTTTGACAGCATGAACTTCC